>ERZ795062.958-NODE-958-length-21686-cov-15.283297_pt1 | contig 21686 bp, 19 predicted proteins | sample MGYA00375146_ERZ795062 | MGnify/ENA primary metagenome ERZ795062 (study PRJEB30191, sample SAMN05720281) | activated sludge metagenome | isolation source: Anaerobic digester | place: USA | collected 2015-07-16 ... | reverse complement strand
GTATTTATGCCAATTATTATTTTAAACGAGAAGGCGGACAATGGTATTTGGTTGCTTTAGAAGAAACTTCGTTTTAATAGGGCTGAATTTAAAAGGGCATTTTTTCCCCAAAGTTTAGCGGAAGGAGGTCTTTTATGCTATCCACTATATAAATGCTATCTTCACCATACATAATTATTTGTATTGGCGTTTTAAATCGATTTTCTGTTTCTAAAAGAACTTGTCGGCAAGCACCACACGGAGTAATGGCATTTTTTGTGAATTTTCCTTCATGAAAAGCCGCAACAGCGAGTGCTGTGATTCTTTTTTCAGGGTAATTGGCATTGGCAAAGAAAACAGCGATGCGTTCTGCACATAACCCCGAAGGATAGGCAGCGTTTTCTTGATTGTTGGCTGATAGAATAGTGCCGTCGTCAAATAAGATAGCGGACCCTACCTGGAAGGTTGAGTAAGGTGCATAAGCGTAGTGTGAAACTTTTTTTGCTTCTTCAATAAGTTTTTTTTCGATTTTGGAGCACTCCTCTATCCGATAAACTCTTATCTTTGTAATGAGATTAATTTCGTTCATTGTAATATTAAATTATTGATTTTTTTCGGATATCGTGTAATGACATTCTTTAGAGACAAATATAAATATATTTCGCCTGTTTATTTTGTTTTAGCGGCTTTATTTTTTTCTGCAGGAGTTTATGGGCAGACGAGAATAAAAGCTTACGAGGCTTATATTAAAAAATACAGCGACATAGCTGTGGAACATATGCAAAAGTATCGTGTTCCGGCATCTATAACATTAGCTCAAGGATTATTGGAATCAGGAGCAGGCATGAGCGACCTGGCACGCTATTCCAATAATCATTTTGGAATCAAATGTCACCGCAATTGGAACGGATCGGCTGTATATGCTCCGGATGATGGTCCGAATGATTGTTTCCGAAAGTATAAAACCGTAGAAGATTCATACCGGGATCATGCAGAATTCCTAGCATATGGAAGCCGTTATAGAGTATTGTTCGATCTTTCGCCTACGGATTACAAAGGATGGGCTCGAGGACTGCAGACAACAGGATACGCCACTGATAAAGCTTACGCGAATAAACTTATTAAATTGATCGAAGATTACGAGCTGTATCGGTTTGATGATAAAAGTTATCAGAAAAAATATAAAGAAAAAAGCAAGTTACTTTCTCCTGAGGGTTGGGAGCACCAACCTTATAAAACGCATGGTTTAGTATATATAATTGCGGTAGAGGGCGATACATATGCGAGTATTGCAGAAGAATTTGGATTCAAGGAAAAAGATTTATTGAAATATAACGAGGTTCCGAAAGGCTTTCCTTTGAATGAAGGTGATATTGTTTATTTTCAAAAGAAAAAAAGTAGAGCCGATGAACCTTACTATCAACACGTTGTACAAGTTGGCGAATCAATGCATAGTATTTCTCAGAAGTATGGTATTCGACTTCGCAATTTGTATCGTTTAAATAAAAAAAGCTATAGTTATGTTCCCGAAGAAGGGGATGTACTTAAATTAAGATAAAGTAAAAGTATATGAGGTATAATACACAACAAAAACAATTGATTTTACCTGAATACGGGAGAAATATTCAGAATATGGTGGATTATTGTGTCTCTCTTCCTGACAGAGACGAGCGAAAAAAATGTGCTCAGGCGGTGATAAATATTATGGGAAATATGTTTCCACATTTGCGTGATGTGGACGATTTTAAACATATTTTATGGGATCATTTAGCTATCATGTCGGATTTCAAACTTGATATAGACTATCCCTACGAAGTAGTTAAAAAAGAGGAGTTGAATACCCCTCCGGGTCGTATCGAATATAGTCGTTCCACCATGAAATATCGTCATTACGGTAAAATTCTGGAAAAGATGATTAAAATTGCTGCTGATATGGAGGAGGGGGAAGCAAAAAATCATCTTATCGATATGTTGACAAGCCAAATGAAACGGTCGTACATTCAATGGAATAAAGAGGTAGATGATGCGAAAATTTTTCAAGATTTGTATGAACTATCAGACGGAAAAATAAAATTGGATGCATCGACTTATTCTATTCCGGAAATAAAAACGAATGGTTTTGGTAAGAAAATGAAATCTATCAAAGTTCAACGAAAACGTTAAATATATCTATGATAGTTCCGGAAAATGTCGTTCAAATCGGACAACTGTTAAAACCTCATGGGATAAAAGGAGAGATGCTTCTTTTATTTGATAGGAAATCATATTCCGATAGGGATGCATCATATTATTTTCTGGAAATCGATGGCATTTTTGTGCCTTTTTTTGTAGAAGAAATGTGTTTCACGAGTGATATGACGGCACGAGTAAAATTTGAAGATGTAGATGATGTAGATACAGCAAGTAGATATGCCGACCTCCGCGTTTATCTTCCTAAGGAAAGCATAAAAATCGTGAACGATAAAACGGTAACCAAGTGGGATCTTTTTGTCGGTTATGCTATAATGGATCAGACGTTAGGAGAGCTAGGTGTGATTGATGCAGTGGATGACTCTACTATGAATGTGCTTTTTGTCGTGAAAAAAAATGATAGGGAATACTTGGTTCCCGCTACAGAAGATTTTATTCTTGAGATTGATGAACCGAGAAAAATTCTTCATGTAGATCTTCCTCAAGGGTTAATTGAAGAATAAACCTAAAAACGTTATTTCTTTTGTGCCTTTTTTATGTCTTGAAAATGTAAGCGTTGGCTATTTTATTCGAAAGAAACCTTTTTGTGTTCAGCAACAACTTAATCTTTCTGCACAAAAAGGTGAATTAATTGCTTTGATTGGCAATAATGGATGTGGAAAATCTACTTTATTGCGTTCCATTGCATATCTCCAACCTCTTTTATCGGGAAAAATTTTCATTGAAAATAAAAATATAGCCGAAATAACTCCTAATGAACGTGCTCGGTTAATTTCTATTGTGCTTGCAGGACAGCAGGCAGCTGCGTCGTTTACGGTTAGCGAACTGATTGCCATAGGTCGTGATCCATATACCGGATGGCTTGGAAATTTATCGGCTACCGATGAGTCGATAATTGAGTGGTCTATTGAAATGACTAACTTAAAGGGTTTTGAAAATCGTAATATTTATGAGCTTTCGGATGGTGAACGACAACGAGTTTTCATTGCCCGCGCCTTAGCACAAGATACTCCTTTGATTTTGTTGGATGAACCCACTTCTCATCTTGATTTATCCAATCGTGTCAACATTTTGCTTTTGCTTCAAAAACTAGCGCACGAAACCGGAAAAATTATTCTTATTTCAACTCATGAATTAGAAACAGCTATGCAGGTTGCTGATAAAATTTGGTTGATGCAAAAAGAGAAGGGCATTATTGTAGGTTCGCCTGAAGATTTAATTATAAACGGAATGTTTAATGAGGCTTTTAAAGATAAAGCATCGTTATATCAATTTGATAGCGAACTTGGAGTATTTGTAATTCAACACAATTTGAACAGTAAAGTAAAATTTTCTCCCTCAAAAAACGATAAACTTCTTGACAAATGGACACTTAAAGCATTACACCGACGAGGATTTTCTGTTAGCAATAAGGCTTCTGTAGAAATCAGACCTCAATCTGAACACCATAATTGGCTTATTTTTTCCGGTGGAAAATCATTCATTGCCAATACCATAAGTGAGATGCTAGAATATGTGAACGAGTTAACAAACGTTCCACCTAACCACTTGTAAACAGGAATGAATTTTACTATCTTTGCGCTTTGCAACTTAACAGATGTTGTGTCTCAAAAATGAGAGGAAAGAAACGAAAAATAGCCATTTTAGGTTCGACAGGGTCTATTGGAACACAGGCTCTAGAGGTGATTCAACTACATCCGGATCGTTTTGAGGTATTTGCTCTTACGGCAAATAATCATGTGAAACTTTTGGTTGACCAAGCGCGTAAATTTCTTCCGGAAATAGTAGTGATTGCCAACGAGAAAAAATATACTGAGGTTAAAGAAGCATTGTCGGATCTCCCCATAAAAGTGTGGGCGGGGAGCAATGCTATTTGCCAGATGGTACAGAGCGAAGCCATTGATATTGTATTAGCGGCAATGGTTGGTTTTGCCGGGTTAAAACCAATAATTTCGGCAATAAAAGCCGGGAAAACCATTGCTTTGGCAAATAAGGAAACTTTGGTAGTTGCCGGAGAGCTGATCATATCTATGGCATTAGCATATCGTGTTCCGATTTTACCTGTCGATTCGGAACATTCTGCTATTTTTCAATGTTTAAATGGCGAAGGTAGCAACAAGATCCATAAAATTATTCTCACTGCTTCAGGGGGGCCATTTCGTACTTTTTCAATAGAAGAATTGGCGAAAGTGACCAAATCGCAAGCATTGAATCACCCCAATTGGAAAATGGGTGAAAAAGTAACTGTCGATTCATCCACGTTAATGAATAAAGGTTTTGAAATGATTGAAGCTAAATGGCTTTTTGATGTAGATCCTTCGGATATTGAGGTGGTAATACATCCGCAATCAATTATTCATTCTATGGTACAATTTGAGGATACTTCCATTATTGCCCAACTTGGTCAACCCGATATGCGGATACCTATTCAATATGCGTTGTCCTATCCTGAACGGCTTAAATTGAATATAAAACCCTTGGATTTTACAGAAATATCAAGTCTTACGTTCGAAAAAATCGATTACGATAAATTTAAAAATTTAACATTTGCATATCAGGCGATTGAAATGGGAGGGAATATGCCTTGTATACTCAATGCAGCCAACGAAGTTGCTGTGGAGTCATTTTTACAAGAGTCTATTGGTTTTCTTCAAATGAGCGAAATTATTGAAAAAACCATGCAAAAAGCAACGTTTGTGAAAACACCCGATTTAGACGATTATTTTCGTACCGATTTTGAAGCAAGGGCCATTGCTTCCGAATTTATTTAAAAAGCAATAAAAAATCACCAGAAATTTGTAGAATTTAATGGAAACATTTTTAATCAGAGCTTTGCAATTAATGATGAGTTTATCGATACTCGTCATCGTACATGAGTTCGGGCATTTTATTTTTGCACGCATCTTCAAAATACGTGTCGAAAAATTTTACCTTTTTTTTGATCCCGGTTTTGCTCTTTTTCGATACAAACCTAAAAACAGTGAAACAGAATATGGTATTGGTTGGTTACCATTGGGAGGTTATGTGAAAATAGCCGGTATGATCGATGAATCTTTGGATAAAGAACAGATGGCGCAACCTCCTCAACCCTGGGAGTTTCGTTCTAAACCTGCATGGCAGCGATTGTTGGTAATGATTGCCGGGGTATTGTTCAATATTATTCTTGCATTTGTGATTTATGCAATGGTGCTTTTTACATGGAACGATACCTATTTACCGTTGAAAAATGTACATATGGGAATGGAATTCAGTGAAGTAGCTCATAGGGTTGGCTTTCAGGATGGCGATATTCTACTGAAGGCTGATGATAAAGAATTGGAACGTTTTGGTGTGAGTACACTTCTTGATATAGTCAATGCTCGGCAGGTAACCGTGCTGCGAGATGGGCAAGAGGTAATAATACCGATTCCCGAGAATTTTATGAATGAATTGATGGCAGCAAAGGAGGGTTTTGCTACGTATCGTTTTCCTACAGTAGTGGCTGAAGTACAAGAGGGAACAGGAGCAGCTAAAGCCGGATTGCGTCCGGGGGATAGTCTAGTAGCTATAAATGGTGTTCCGACTCCAACTTTTGCCGATTTCAAAAGAGAATTGGAGCAAAATAAAAATCAGGAAATCACCATTGAATTTTATCGAAACGGTATATTGAATACAACAGTTGCTCAGGTCGATTCCACAGGATTATTGGGATTCTATCCCAAATCACCTATGCAAATATATCAACCGGTAACTATTCGCTATAACTTCTTTGAGGCGTTCCCTGCCGGAATAAAGATGGGAATTCAAACGCTAAAAGATTATGTAAATCAGTTTAAATATGTATTTACCAAAGAAGGTGTTTCCTCATTGGGTGGATTTGGAACTATTGGTAGTTTATTTCCACCTGTCTGGGATTGGCATGCATTTTGGATGATGACCGCATTCCTTTCCGTAATTTTAGCATTTATGAATATACTCCCAATCCCGGGATTGGATGGGGGACATGTACTGTTTTTGCTTTGTGAAGTAATTTCCGGCAAAAAGCCCAGCGAAAAATTTTTGGAGTATGCTCAAATTGCAGGTATGATCTTTTTGTTGGCTTTGGTTTTGTATGCTAACGGAATGGATATAATTCGAGCCATATTTAAATAAGTTGGAAAAATATGAAAGTTTCAGAACTAATACGAACAGCAACAAAAACCGCTTTTTCCTTTGAGTTATTACCTCCTATTAAAGGAAACGGCATTTATCAGGTTTTTGATACAATAGATAAGCTGAAAGAGTTTGATCCGAAATATATTAATATCACAACTCATCATAGTGAAACGGTCTATAAAGAAGATGAAAATGGTGTAATTCGCAAAGTAAATATTCGTCGACGGCCGGGAACAGTGGCCCTTGCTGCAGCAATTCAAAACAGATATGGTATTACAGCTGTTCCTCACATCATTTGTAAAGGTTTTTCAAAACAAGAAACAGAATATGCTTTAATTGATCTTATGTTTCTGGGTATTACCAATTTGTTGCTTTTACGCGGAGATACCAACAAGTTGAATGGGGAGCAGATAAAAATGGATAGTCACGATCATGCAACCGATTTGCAGGAACAGGTAAATAATTTCAACAAAGGAATAGCACTCGATGGTAGTAGATTTACTCCGCCAGAAGAACCTTTTTCATATGGAATGGCTTGTTATCCGGAGAAACATGCAGAATCGCCTAATATGGATTCGGAAATTTTTTATACAAAAATGAAAGTTGATAATGGAGCAGAATATTTGGTAACCCAGATGTTTTTCGATAATCGAAAATATTTCGACTTTGTCGATCGTTGTCGCGCTGAAGGAATTCTTGTGCCCATTATTCCGGGTATAAAACCCCTCCACTTAAAAAATCAGTTGACAGTTTTACCTAAAGTTTTTGGAACAAACATTCCTGAAGATTTGGCAAAAGAGTTACGAAAATGTAAAAACGATGAAGATGCCAAAGAAGTAGGGATAGAATGGTGTATAGCACAGTGTAAGGAACTTATACAACATAATGTGCCCAGTATTCATTTTTATTCTTTTATGGCAACAGACAGTGTTTACCAAGTTGCGAAAGAAATTTATTAGATAGTTTTTTAGAAAAATAGGTAGAAGATCGAAGCATCTTTCTTGATAAATTTGGAAGAGCAAATGTATTTCAAAGATATTATTGGATTACGGGATATTAAAAAACATCTTATCGAATCTGTACAAAGAGGATTTGTTCCTCATGCCCGTTTGCTCTATGGGCCAGAGGGAGTTGGTAAATTACCTCTTGCTATTGCGTATGCAAGGTATATCAACTGTTTGAATCCTCAGTTGGATGATGCATGCGGCGAATGCCCTTCATGTCTTAAATTCAATAAATTAGCCCATCCTGATTTGCATTTTGCTTTTCCTGTTATTAAATCTAGGGTTTCTGACGAATATTTGCCCCAATGGCGAAATTTCCTTTTTCAAAACACCTATTTCAATCTCAACGACTGGCTTAATTTTATTGATGCACAAAATGCCCAAGGAATTATTTATGCTAAGGAAAGTGACGAAATTATTCGAAAACTTAGTTTGAAAATTTACGAGGCAAAATATCGCATCATGATAGTATGGCTACCTGAAAAAATGCACGAGGCATGTGCTAATAAACTTTTGAAGATGATTGAGGAACCACCTGAAAATACTGTATTTCTTTTGGTTTCTGAAGAACCGGATGCAGTGTTGCCAACCATTCAATCGCGTTGTCAACCCCTTCACATTAGGGCAATTGAAGAAAATGAAATGGTAAATATAATCGAATCAAGATATCGTTTTTCAAAAAAAGATGCTTCATCGGTGGCTCATGTTGCTAATGGCAGTTTTACCAAAGCTATTACGATTATTGAATCGACAGATGAAACGAGGTTTTTCTTTGATTTGTTTAAAAGAATGATGCGGGCATCTGTTTCACGAAAGATTAGGAACATTAAAACGATAGCAAACGAAATAGCAGGCATAGGGAGAGAGATGCAAAAGAGTTATCTCCTATATTGTCTGAGAATGTTTCGAGAATATTTTATAAATAACCTGCATGAACCTCAAATGGTGTATTTGGACAGTGAGGAAGCCGATTTTGGTATTCGTTTTTCTCCTTTTATTAACGAACGAAACGTGGAAAAACTTAACGATGAGTTTTCCATTGCCTATCGACAAATAGAACAGAATGGTAATGCAAAGATTATTTTTCTTGATCTTTGTTTGAAAGTTACCGTTTTATTATTAAAATAATTTTTGTAATTTGTTTCGAATTACAAATTAACAAGTTGAATTAATATAAATCTCGAAAAATAGTATCTATTTTGTATGGAAAATAAAGATAAATCAATATATGACGATTTTTCGGACACAACATCTGAAGAATCGTTCTCAATAAGAAATATAAAATGTTGTCACGGTTGTACTCCCCATATCAATAAATTGCATACATACGATTGGTTGTATAATTATCCCGAAATGCAATCAGTTACTAAGATGGTCGAGGTACAATTTAAAAATACACGGAAAGGATATTATATCAATAGCAACAATATCGATTTGAATATAGGTGATATGGTAGCTGTAGAAGCTAATCCGGGGCATGACATTGGAACAGTTTCGTTAATAGGTAAGTTAGTGGAATTGCAAATGAAAAAAAATAATTTTCGTGAAGAAAATAACGATGGTTTGAAAAGAGTGTATCGCATTGCAAGGCCAACGGATTTGGAGAAATACAATCAGGCAAAAGCAAGGGAGTATCCAACCATGATTCGTTCCCGTCAAATAGCCGAAGATTTGGGTCTAGAAATGAAAATAGGCGATGTGGAGTATCAGGGGGACGGAAGTAAAGCTATATTTTATTATATTGCTGACGAACGGGTAGATTTTCGTCAGTTAATTAAAGTCTTAGCAGCCGAATTCAAGGTGAAAATCGAAATGAAGCAAATTGGAGCAAGACAGGAGGCGGGACGAATCGGAGGTATTGGTCCTTGTGGACGTGAATTATGCTGCAGTAGTTGGATGACAAATTTTGTATCGGTTTCTACATCTTGTGCACGTTGTCAAGATCTTTCTATTAATCCTCAAAAATTAGCTGGTCAGTGCGGAAAACTAAAATGTTGTCTCAATTATGAAGTAGATGCTTACGTAGAAGCTCAAAAAAATCTGCCTTCACCCGAAATTGTTCTTCAAACTAAAGATGCCGATTATTATCATGTGAAAACTGATATTTTCCTTGGTCGATTGACTTATTCCATTGATAAAGACAATCCTATTAATTCGATTACTCTTTCTAAAGAACGTGTTTTTGAAATTATCAATATGAATAAAAAAGGAGAAAAACCGTTGAAATTGGAATTGGATGACGAGGCTAGTGAGCAAAGAGAGACTCTTTACATGAATGATTTACTGAAAGATCAAAACATCAATCGTTTCGATAATGAAAGTGCTTCTTCTACAAATGTCAAAAAGAAGAAAAAGAAGAAAAAACGGAAACCATTTAAAAAATCCAACAAGTCCAAGACGAAAAATTCGTCGAATAATTCCGATAATAAATGAATAGTAAGGTGTTTTTTTTGTTGAATTGTTTTTTGGCCTTATTGTTTTCTTGCGATGAAAATGAAGAGTATTATGCGTTTAAACTCATTTCAGATGGACGATGGCTAAAGGATAGCGTTGTATGCTTACAATTTGATTCTCTTCGGTTAAATTCATCTGATATATATCATGTAGATATTGAGATTGTACATAACAAAAGTTATCCTTATCAAGATTTGTGGCTTTTGATAGGAGAGAATCTGCAAGATTCTATTTTGCAATATGATACTTTAAAATGTTGGGTCAGCGATCAATTTGGGAGATGGTTGGGTTCAGGAGGAAGTGGTTTGCATCAGCTTTCCGTATCTTATAAGAAAAATATAAACGTGCAGGATACAGTAAGGAATTATTGTTTTTTTATTCAACAGTTTATGAAGGATGATCCCTTGCTTGGAGTGGAAAAAATAGGTGTAAAAATTTATAAAGCAAAGAATTTTTGATTGAGTCTTCAGATTTTTCTCCTAAAGTTAACAATAAAGGGTGTTTTGTATAACACCCTTTATTTTGTTGGTCGTAGTTTAATTGTTATTCCACTTCTTCTTTGTTCTTGACGAATTTCTCTACATTGGCTTCCTTGATGCTTTTCAGTTCGGCTTCTAATTTTTTGATTTTCTTTTCTTGATTACGAATAATAGTAAGCAGTGAACTAAGTTCTTCGTTATCCACAGTATCAGGATATTGCGCTTTAACACGACCAATAAAATCGCTTAAAACATTCATGTAATTATTAAAAGCATCGTATGGAGATGGGTAGGGACTAAAGAGATTGTAACTTCCTTCTTTTGAAAAATGTTTTGTAGACATATAATAAAAATGATCGCTAGTCTGCAAATAGAGCCAATCTTGTTTTAATCGTCGGTCATCACAAAGGCGCACGCGTTCACTGATGCTATAGAGTGTATTGAAGGCACTACGTTGTAAGGTATTACCTAACCAAGCACTTAAATCGCGTTCTTCGTCTGACCAAGAAATGGGTTCCGGTACTGATATAGAGCCAATAGGTCTGTGATTATCAAGTATTTCGCTTGGTGTAGCAAATTCAATGTTATTTTTAAATGCGAAACGAGGCAGGGCTTTCATGAATTCGAATATACCTGTATACGAAGGCTGGAGATTTCCAAATGTTTCGTAATTCATAAAAAGGTTGATGACCTCTTCCTCAGGAGGAGTTGCCGCTATCCAATTGATAAATTTTTCTGCTGTAAGAGGGTATTCTTTCCATGTATAATCGGAAAAACGAAAAGCAATATTTTCGGTGAGTTCTGAGTTTCTAAGAAGTAATTTTACGTTAGGTTGTGTTTCAGAGAGGTAAACATAGTTAGGGCTTTTCCAGCCTAACACATGTTTTGCTCCTTCAGTAATCATTTTTTGATACCCCATCTCATAAACCATTTCCGATATTTTGTCGGAATAGATAAGTTCAGTATTGCGAAATACCGTTGGTTCTTGATTAAATAACAGTTTTATTTTCTCTGCATGTTGTTTTACTTGTATTTCAAATTCTATCGGATCGGCCAACGAAGACAATGAATGAGCATATGTCTCGGAAAGAAATTCCACATTTCCTGTTTTGCTCAATTCCATAAGGCCGTCAATTACCTCCGGTGCATAGATTTCAAGTTGATCTAAAGCTACCCCCGAAATAGAAAAAGCAATTTTAAACTTTCCTTTGTAGAGATTGATAAGATCCAAAAACATGCGATTGGCAGGTAAAAAAGATTTATCTGCGATCTGTTGCAGAATGCTTTCGTTGGAATAATCGTCGTAATAGTAATGATCTTTTCCAATATTGAAAAACCGGTATCTTTTTAGCCGAAAAGGCTGATGAATCTGAAAATAAAAACAAATTTTTTTCATACAAACTTTTTTGTTTTTTGATTAGTTATTTATAAACGAGGCGATTATATATATCGCGTACTTTTTGAGCTGCATATTCCCACTTAATGTTGTTCACTTCTTTTTTCCCTTCTTCTTTAAGAAATTCAGAGATACCGGGATAAGTGCAAAGAGAATAGATTGAATCAGCTATGGCATCTACATCCCAGTAATCGGTTTTAATAACGTAATTCAGAATTTCAGAACAACCCGATTGATAGGAAATAATACATGGAACGCCGCATTGCATGGCTTCGAGAGGAGAAATACCGAAAGGCTCAGAAACAGAAGGCATGACATACACATCGCTCGATTTAAACATTTCATATACTTGCCTTCCACGAAGAAATCCTGTAAAATGGAATTTGTCGGCTATCCCTCTATCGGCTACCATATGAATCATTTGGTTTAACATATCGCCGCTACCTGCCATTACAAAACGGATATGTTTTGTTTTTCTGAGTACTTGTGTGGCTGCTTCTACAAAAAACTCAGGACCCTTTTGCATTGTTATACGGCCGAGAAAAGTTACAATCTTTTCAGGAACACCGGCTAATCGTTCAATAGCTTCAATTTCGGGATTCAATGGTTCTACTGCATTGTGAACGGTTACTACTTTATCTTCGGGTTGATGATAATTTTCAATTACAATTTTGCGTGTCAAATTGCTTACGCAAATAATTTTGTCGCAATGATCCATCCCATCTTTTTCGATGCCGTAAACCATAGGATTTGGTTTTCCTCGACTTCGGTCAAATTCGGTTGCATGAACGTGAATAACAAGTGGCTTACCTGAAACACTTTTTGCATGAAGCCCTGCGGGATAAGTGACCCAATCGTGTGCATGGATAATATCGAAATCGTAAGCACGGGCAATTACGCCGGCTACGATGGAATAATTGTTGATTTCTTCTAAAATATTGGAGGGGTAACGCCCCGAAAATTCAATACACCCTAAATCGTTGGTATATATATAGCTAAAATCGGCATAAATATGATCGCGCAAACGATAATATTCACGGGGATCCATAAATTTACCTAAACGCTCTTTTACTGTTTCCCACGGAACATCGCGCCATACGATAGGAGTGTTGTTTGCCCCGATTATTTTTAAAAAACTCTGATCCTCATCACCCCAAGCTTTGGGTATTACAAAGGTAATTTCCATGTCTGGCTGCATGGAAAGACCTTTGGTTAATCCATAACTGGCGGTTCCAAGTCCACCGAGAATATGAGGTGGAAATTCCCACCCAAACATCAATACTTTCATTTTTATATTGTTGATCCTTTTTGAGGTTCTTCTTCATAAGCTTTCATTAATTTTAGTGCTCGAAGTAATTCTGCAACACTCATGGCAAAAGAAAACCCTCCACGTCCACTGAATGGAGGTGTTGAATCGTACATTTCGGAAATAGTACCAATGCAGTCGTTTTGCATTTCTCCTTCCATTGCCACCATGATTCTGTCGGCCAACGATAAGCCGCTTTTATGAAATACTTTCAAGTAAGCTTCGATATAAGGACCGAAAAGCCATGGGAAAGCCATCCCATTGAAATAAGCAAATGTTTTTTCCTCAATGCTCCCTGTGTAATGAGGTCTGAAATTTCCGCTTTTAGGACTTAATGTGCGAATGCCACAATTGCTAAGTAATTCTTTTGTGACATAATCGATGACCGATTTTTGTTGGCTGCGTTCCAGAGGTGAATAGTCGAGCGAAACAGCAAAAATCATATTGGGACGAACGTTGACATCAGAATAATCATTTTCTACATAATCATATAAATATCCGGCTCCGTTCATAAATGTAGATACAAAGGTTCGTCTCACAATTTCAGCTTTTTCTCGAAACAATGTTGTCAACTCTGTTTCTCCTGTAATTTCGGCTATTTCTTCGGCAAAACACAAGGCATTATACCAAAGAGCGTTAAATTCGACCAAATAACCCGACCGGGGGACTACCGGTTTTTCGTGCAGCATGGCATTCATCCAGCTGACAGCAACGTCATGTCCATTAGTAAAAACCAATCCGGTTTCTTTATTAACCTTTAAGTTGGGATGTTTGTTCGCTAAAATGTAGTTCATAACGAAGAAAAGAAAAGGTGGGTACTTTGTTTTAAATGCCTCTTTATTTTCTTTCCAATATTGTTGTAATGCCCATATTGCCCAGAGAAGAACATCTGGATCATCAATTTGTTTGATAATATTTTTTAAAGTTTTCTCCTCCATAAAATCCATTAAATGAGGAATTGCCGAATCCATTATTTTTTCGAAATCATCAACTCTATCCACTGCAAGTGTAGAACCCGGCAAGGAAATAAATAGATCTCGAGCACGTACTTTAAACCAGGGATAACCTGCTAATAAATATGTTTCATAGTTTTTAGGGATGTAATAGAATTGGTGACTTGAATTTCTAAGACAATTATAAAAATTGGAACGTGGTGTACGTTTTTTTAGTTCATAATCAAATTCATCAAATAAGATAGAAGTATCTACTAGTATATCGCTCGCTGATAAAATAATTTCTTCATCTTTTTCAATAGACATTTCAAAATAACCTGGAACATAAAGATCTTCTTGATATGAATCTCCATTTTGTTGATCTTGAATATATTCGATTCCGCGATACCAATCGGGATGATATATAAACTCGGGTTTTTTATTGAATTGTATGAAAAGTTCCGGGTAGCCAAAGTACATACATGTGCTTATGCCGTTTTCAACTTGTCGATAGGAACGGTCAACTTGATCGTTTTCTCTGGTTAATTGTGAAGCTTTACGGAAGGCCAAAAACGGTTTGAATCGGATAATTGTGGGAGAATGGGCATCCATCAGTTTATAACGGATCATCAATCGGTTTTCTCGTGATGAAAACATGTTTTCTTTGGAAAGAAGAACTCCGCCCACTCTATAAATGGTTTTAGGAACGCCATCACAATTGAATTCGTGAATGTATTGGTGTCCTTTTGGATAGAAAATATCGCCGCTATATTTATGAATTCCGAGGTTGAATTCGGCTCCATGTTGAATAATGGTTTCATCGACAGAAGATAAGATGACATGGTTTTCATCGTCGAGATAAGGAATAGGCATTACTAGCAATCCTTGGTATTTACTGGTATTACACCCCGAAATAGATGTGTTTTGATAAGCTCCTTTTCTGTTTGTCCTTAGAACGCTTCTATACAACGAATATTCCAGATTTATCATTAAACTTCTATCGAATTTAAGATAACTCATTGCAACTAAATTTAAAAAATAAATGTGTGTTTAATTCTTTTCGAAAGATAGATAATTTAATATTATTTACAAAAAAATTCAATTGTTTTTTATTTCAATAATTTGTAGATATCTTTGGTTCGGTAGATTTCTATCATTTTTGACGAGAGAGTGTTTTATATCATGGGTAATTTTTTTATTGGATAAAATGAGTAAAAATAGTGAAATGGCTCGTGAAAAAAAGCGGATGTGGTTGGCGCTGATTCCGCCAATTGTTTTCAATGTTATTTTGTGGTTAATTTTTGCTTTGTATATTTCGGGTGTTTTTGGATTTGATGTTTTCAGGTTGGGGATTCTTCCTCGTCATACCAGAGGTTTGCCGGGAATTGCTCTTGCTCCCTTAATTCATCAATCGGTTTCTCATTTATTTTCCAATACGATTCCGATTCTGATTTTAATGTGGTGTTTGTTTTATTTTTATAGTCAAATTGCTTTTAAGTCGTTTTTTTATTTGTGGCTCCTTAGCGGGTTATTTACGTGGATGATTGGACGCGAATCGTATCATATTGGAGCTAGCGGTTTGGTTTTTGCCATGATTTTCTTTTTGTTTTTTAGCGGCATCTTAAGAAAACATGTTCCGCTGATTGCCTTATCATTGGTCGTTATATTTATATACGGAAGCATGATATGGAGTATTTTCCCTTTTTCGGAATGGGTCGATACGCAAATTTCGTGGGAGGCGCACCTTTCAGGAGCTATTAGTGGTTTAATTATGGCTGTTGTTCTAAGAAAACAGGGCCCGCAAAAACCCTTGCTGATTCAGGAAGAAGGAGATGATGATGATAAGGATGATAAGGATGAAGTAGTAAGTAGTAGTAATTATGATTATGACAATATGCCATATTGTCACTTACCCAATGGTAATTTTCGAAATATAAAAACGTTGTTGCAGATATTTTTTGTATAAATATTATTATAAAAGTCTAAAACAAAAAAGAATAACATTTAAATATTCAACGTGAGGATTTTTTTGTTCAATCGCAATTGCATAGTTTTTGTACAAAATCAAAAGAAAGAATAGAGTATAATAATTATAAAAACATTTAAGGTTATGATAAGCAAGAAAGATATCCAACGATTTAAAAAAATCATTAGCGGTGTAGAAAAGCCGGTATTATCAGTATACTGTAATGTTAATCCGGCTGATCCAGAAAATTTCGGAGGAGCATGGTATGTTCGACTCAAAAATACATTAAAGTCGATGGACGAGCTTAAGATAAGATTAAAAAAAGGGAAAACATTTTATGATGAGTTGATCATTTTCATTGATCAAATTAGAGTGGAAGCTCGTACGCTGGCACTTTTTGCATGGGTTAACGATAAGAATGAATTGGAGGTAGAACATTTTGAATTGCAGGTAGAATTGCCTGTTGTAGATGTCGTAAAAGGAAGGGTAGAAGCTCATTTTGGGAAGCCTTATGTGCTGCCTATTCTTTATGCTTTTGATGAATTTGGCAGGGTAGGAGTGGTGCATGTTTCTAGCAGAAAATGGAGGTTTTATGAAGTATTTTTGAATGAGATAAAAGAGTCCACTGAGACCTTTGCAGAAATAACGCCGGATGAATGGAACGAATTCAATGAGTATGTAGAAATTATTGAGTCGGGTGTATTAGGTGAAAGAACTTTCAGAGACAGATTAAAATTTAAGGATAAACAAAAAGCCAAACTTCAAACATTATCTCATAAATTGTATATCAGATTGGCTCAGATGTTGGAAAAATCAGTACATGACTTAGAAATTGATCGGCTCATATTAATGGGAAATGATTGGCAAGTAAAATTATTTGAGAACTATTTGAATAAACATATTCGTGAGTTAATTGTTGGATATGCGCCTCGTCCTTCGGATGCTGAAAACCCTTCAACGAAAGAAATTTTAGAACGAGTAACTCCTATTATAAGAGAGGCAGAAGAACGAGAAGAAAAGCAATTAATCGAAGAGGCAAAAAGTCCAATAGGCGTATATGGCTTACAAAATGTTCTGGATGCACTTCAGATGGGGCGTCTTCAGGTTTTAATTTTACCGTGGGATTTGCATGCCAGGGTATATAAATGTAAAGACGGAATGATCTTTGCGACTCGTGAGGAAGCGCTAGAGTATGACTCTTCGTATGAAGAAGTAGAGTTAAAAAAAGAGGTGTTTTATATAGCTGCCGACTATGCTACTCGAATAGAATTTGTTGATGGAGCTGCTGAAGAGATACTCTATAAAGAATTAGAGGGGATTGCGGGGATAATGCGGTGGTAATTTAAGAAACGTTTAAAATTGTAGAAGCGATTTTCATACAATGTAAATATCTAATAAATTTGACTATCTTTGCCACAAATTAAACCCCAATGAACACACTCTTATATGTAACATGGAATGTAGATCCCACCCTTTTTACAATTTTTGGTCGTGAGATTCGTTGGTATGGCTTGTTATGGGTCATCGGACTGATTGTTGCGGTATATATCGTACAGAAAATTTTCAAGCATGAAGATCTTCCCGAGCAATGGTTCGATTCATTGTTCATTTATACAATTATAGGCATAATTGTGGGTGCAAGATTAGGGCATTGTTTATTTTATGAACCTAAGTATTATTTGTCGCATCCCGTTGAAATTCTAAAAATCTGGAAGGGCGGATTAGCCAGTCACGGAGGAGTTCTTGGAATTATTATTGCCGTGTGGTTATACTCAAAAAAAGTAACTAAAACGAGCATGTTGTGGACGTTTGATCGATTAATGGTCCCGACAGGTTTCACGGCAGCCATGATTCGGTTGGGCAATCTCATGAATCACGAAATTTATGGGGGTCCTACCGATCGTCCGTGGGGTTTTCGTTTCATTACTAATATTTATGAATGGATGCAAGGTGCCGAACCTGTTTACTCTGAACCTTCGCATCCAACCCAAATTTATGAAGCATTGATTTACCTTATTGTATTTGGGGTATGCATGTATATGTATTGGAAAACCAATGCTAAAAACAGAAAGGGATTAATTACCGGTGTCGGGCTTACGATAATTTTTGTAGCCAGGTTTCTTATTGAATACATTAAAAATGTTCAAGTTGATTTTGAAATTAGGTTACGTGATCATACTGGTTTAAATCTTGGTCAATGGCTTAGTATTCCTTTTATTATCTGGGGAATATGGCTGATTGTGTCTGCTCTTAAGAATAAGCCCGAACCGGCAAATATACCCAAAGCATCGGTAATAAATCAAGGGAAAGACAAAAGTACAACGAAACACACTAAAAAGAGAAAATAGTATTTAGCTCTATCAGTCTCTTGTCTTTTCTGAAGATTTTTTAAATAAAAAAGTGAGAAACATTATGTTGTATAAAATCGTTGAAATCAGGGATCACATATATTATGTAGGTGTGAATGATCGCACCAAACATCTTTTCGAAAATTTATGGCCTCTCCCTAAGGGCATTTCCTATAATTCTTATCTTATTGATGACGATAAAGTCGCTCTCATTGATACAGTAGATATTTGTTATTCAGAAGTATTTTTTCGTAAGATCAGATCGGTGTTGGGTGACAAATCCATCGATTATCTGGTGGTAAATCATATGGAACCCGATCACTCCGGATCCATCGAATGGTTGGTCAATCGGTATCCCGATATCACCATTATTGGCAACAATCGCACAATGGATATGGTAAAGGGATATTACGGAATTACAGATAACGTTCTTACGATAAAAGATAAAGATGAGGTTAAGCTGGGAAAAAATACCTTGAGGTTTTATCTTACGCCTATGATCCATTGGCCTGAAACGATGATGACCTATGTGCCGGAGTTAAAAACGCTTTTTTCGGGTGATGCTTTTGGAACATTTGGTTCACTAGATGGCGGTGTTATTGATTCACAACTCAATGCAGATTGGTATTTCGATGAAATGATTCGGTATTATTCCAATATTGTGGGTAAATACGGTTCGCCGGTGCAGGCAGCCTTGGCTAAACTGGCGGGAATTGATATCGAAGTTTTTTGTTCTACACACGGTCCTGTGTGGACAGAAAAAGAAAACATCGATAAAGTAATTTCATTGTATGATAAACTGAGCAAATATGAAGCCGACAGTGGACTTGTAATTGCTTATGGAAGCATGTATGGCAATACGGAACAACTTGCCGAAATTATTGCGGCTTCAGCAGCCGAAAACGGTATAAAAAACATTGTCATGCACAATGTTGCTAAAAGCCACCAATCGGATATTCTTCGTGATGTGTTTAAGTATAGGGGGTTGATTATTGGATCACCAACATACAATAATCAGCTTTATCCCGGAGTAGAAAGTTTCATTTCTTCGGTGCGAAATCGAAACATTAAAAACAGGCTCTTTGCTTATTTTGGTGGATTTAGTTGGGCCGATGCTTCTATGAGGTATCTGAATGCATTTGCCGAGGAGATGGGGTTCGAGGTGGTTTGTGATCCTGTTTCTATGAAACATTCTTTAAACGCAGATGTAGCAGCAAGTGCGAGGAAGTTAGGCCAAATTATGGCCGAAAAATTAAATCAGTATATATAGATTATTATTCAATACAAAAGCAATTATTTTTTTAATTTACCTAAAAGAGTAAAATCATGAGACTAATTATTCAACCCGATTCCGAGCGATTAGCTCAATGGGCGGCTAATTACATTGCATCTAAAATCATCAAAGCAAATCCAACTCCCGAAAAACCGTTTAAATTGGGTTTGCCTACCGGATCATCACCTTTGGGAACGTATAACGCGTTGATCAAATTGTACCAAAGAGGTGTAATTTCATTTGAAAACGTTATTACCTTCAATATGGATGAATATGTGGGTTTGCCGAAAGATCATCCGGAAAGTTATCATTCTTTTATGTGGAATAACTTTTTTAATCATATTAATATAAAACCGGAAAACGTTCATATTCTAAACGGCAATGCTGACGATTTGGAAGCAGAGTGCCAAGCATATGAGGAGGCGATTAAAAGTGTCGGAGGTATCGACTTATTTTTGGGAGGGATAGGTACTGACGGTCATATTGCTTTTAATGAACCGGGATCTTCACTCAGTTCGCGTACCCGCGTTATAAGGCTGACAACTGAAACCATTATTGCTAACTCGCGTTTTTTTGATAACGATGTGAATAAAGTTCCTAAACTTGCATTGACTGTAGGAGTGGGAACCATAATGGATGCGAAAGAAGTATTGATTCTTGTTAATGGGTATCACAAAGCACGTGCTTTGCGTCACGCCGTTGAAGGGGCTGTTACGCAGATGTGGACAATTAGCGCTATGCAACTGCATCCTAATGGCATTGTTGTTTGTGACGAAGCTGCTTGCGCTGAATTGAAAGTAGGGACATATAAATATTTTCTAGATATTGAGCAAGATAATCTCGATCCCGAATCCATATTGCAGTAAAATTGCTCAGTGTTAGGGTAAAATTGATTCACTAAAAAAGGGATGGGATTCGGATTTATCCGATTCCATCCCTTTTTGGTATGTTTCCTTTTATTTTGAGAGATCGATTTGCATGTTACATAATTTCCAATAGTAACCATTTAAAATATACAATTCATCGTGTTTCCCTTTTTCTACGATTTCACCTTGATGCATAACATAAATTTCGTCGGCATTTTTAATGGTTGATAATCGGTGGGCAATCATGATTGTTGTTCTGTCTTTCATTATATTTTCAAGAGCATTTTGAACAAGTCTTTCCGAAACAGAATCTAATGCCGACGTAGCTTCATCGAAAATAAAAATTTGAGGATTTTTTAAAACAGCACGTGCAATGCAAATGCGTTGTCGTTGACCACCGGATAATTTTTCACCTCTTTCTCCTATTACGGTATCATACCCATTTGGTGTAGCCATAATAAAATCGTGAGCATTTGCAATTTTTGCTGCTTTCTCAACCTCTTCTCGAGTAGCATGTTTTACTCCAAATGCAATATTGTTGAAAAAAGTATCGTTAAACAATATAGCTTCCTGAGTTACAATTCCTATCAATGAGCGTAGATCGCGAAGAGACGCATCTTTAATATTTGTATCGTCGATTAATATTTCTCCTTTTTGAACATCATAAAAACGAAGTAAAAGATCGACCAATGTAGATTTCCCGGAGCCGGATTCACCTACCAAAGCTATTGTTTTCCCTTTTTCTATTGTTAGGTTGATCCCTTTTATTACCCAATCGCCATTGTATTTAAACCATACATTATTGTATTCAATTTGTTTTTCAAATGTTAGTTTTTTGGGATTTTCTTTTTCTATAATGGTATTTTCGGCAGTTAAAATTTCATCGATTCTTTCCATTGAAGCCAAGCCCCGTTGAATTGTATAAGCCGATTTTGAAAACTCTTTTGCCGGATTTATGATGTTAAAGAATATCGTAACATAAAACATAAAAGTCGGTGCATCAATGATTCCTCTTTCTTTTAAGATTAATGTACCTCCAAAACATAAAACAATTGCAATAGTCAAAGTTCCAAGAAATTCGCCCAATGGAGAAGCTAATTCTTGTCTTCGAAGAATACGACTCGTTATTTTGCGAAGTTTTTCGTTTCCCGCACGAAATCGTTGTGAAATTTTGCCTTCTGCATTGAAGGCTTTTATTATTTTTAAGCCACTTAATGTTTCTTCTACTTGTGACATCAATTCTCCCCATTTATTTTGAGCATCGAGGGATTTTTGTTTTAATTCTCTTCCTACTGCTCCCATAACATAACTCGTTACAGGAAGCAGGATAAATACAAAGAGGGTAAGTTCCCAACTTAT
>ERZ795062.957-NODE-957-length-21689-cov-113.446334_pt1 | contig 21689 bp, 21 predicted proteins | sample MGYA00375146_ERZ795062 | MGnify/ENA primary metagenome ERZ795062 (study PRJEB30191, sample SAMN05720281) | activated sludge metagenome | isolation source: Anaerobic digester | place: USA | collected 2015-07-16 ... | reverse complement strand
AGCCGAGGGTCGCGGGTTCGAATCCCGTTGTCCGCTCCAGGTTTGAGTTCCTGACCGGCTTTTAGATCGGTCAGGAATTTTTTTATCCAAATTTAGGAGCGTCGGCCTGGATTGTATATGACAGTGACTTAAATAGCCCATAAAATTTTATATATTTGAAAAATAGCTAGACTCAAGCCAAAGATTTCTTATAATAAAAACAGGTTAGTTAAATGATCAGATGGGTTGCCTGGAATATGTAATAGGAGGCGAGTTTGATGTGTTGTTTAGATAAGAGGATCGGGGTGCTAGTGTTCTTTGTATCACTAGTTGTACTTTTAAATGTAGCTTTATTAGAGGGATCGACATATATGACGCTTGATGAATTAAAGCAATGTGAGCTTGAGCAAATATCGGCAAAGGATTTTACGCTTAGTTTTCTAAACGAAGGCTTGAGACATGAGGCTAAATATTACGGAAGACCTGTGGAAATTCGCGGGAAAGTGAGATTTACGCGCAGAAGGGAACACATACTAGGTTACTCCGATATGAGGGTTATCGTTTTAAGTGGATACATGAATACAGAAGAATCTTTGGCTGGCACTCATTTGGAATTTCTTTTTTCAAATGATCGATTAGCGGAATTTGCAGACGTGCAAGAAAGAGATCAAATTGTTATTCGAGGTATTTACATTGGTGAGTACAGCGATCCTAACGATATGTATGATGTTCTTGCCTTTGTCAATCCAATCATCGTTTCTCATAGAAAAACTGATCCCGAGGTTGCTAAAATGATTAAGCAGGCTGAAGCAGAATACTTTAATAAGAACTATGCTAAAGCAAAGGAGCTTTCAAAAAAAGCCCTCAATATAGATCCCGAAAATGCTGATGCCTTAAGTACCCTGGGAGCATGCGAGGATTATTTTAAGAATTACGATTTAGCCTTAAAGTGTTTCGAGGAGGCGTGTCGTTTTGATCCTGATGAACCCATTAACTTTTATAATCAAGGTCGAGTGTACATAACTATCGGCAAGAAAGATAAGGCAAAAGAAATAATGGAATATATGGAACGAGAATTCCCATTTGATCAATATACCGAAAAATTGAAAGAAGCTTACAAAAACAATTGGGTGAATTAAATCTTTCCCACTCAGTTTGTAGGGTTGGATTATACTTAATTTCTTGTAACTTTTGCATACTATTTAGAGAAATTTTCTTTAGAACTTGATGAAAAATAGGTATACATTATATTGCAAACTCAAAATATCGCAAGAGAATGCTGAATATAACTTGGTTCGGCTTTAATTAACTTTATTGAAACTGTAGTTCATCTGCAAAAGGATTAAATACTTTTCAGCAGCCTCTTTTATTGACAAATTACTATTATTTAGCTATCATGCTAAAAGCAATGCTTGTAATAATTAATTCGGTTTAGCAACTTTTGGGATGTGTAGGAAATATCTCTCGCAATTGCATAATTGGTTTTTGTGGTCTTGCAACTTTCTTGAAAGAATGTGATTAAGTATGTCACCTACAGAAATACATATTTCGGTATACAAAGAACAAAAGGATAAGGGGAAATATCATAGACCTTTGGTAATTCCTAAAAATATTAATAATGAAAAAATAATAAAAAAATATGAAAAGATAGAAAGTGAAGAATACATTCACATTAAAACTGAAACAATTATATAATATATTTCAAAAATTACACAGGTTATTTCAATTATTACGACGACAACAACAAACCCAAGAGGGTTTTGGTTATTCACGAAAAAGTAAAAAAAAGCGCAAATCTCTGTGATAAATGCAGCAGTGCAAGTAAATCGCGTAAACCGTGCGAAAACTGCAACGCCGTGTTCCAGTGCGATGACATCGCAAGGAGCTACGACGCACTGTTTGAAAAGTTTGCGATCGAGATAATAAACGGGCTTTATCTGCCCTTCGCGATCATTTCTCCCACGGTCTCGGATGTAAGGGAAAACGCGTTTGAGGAGCACCCTTTGTTCACGCTCCTTCTGTTGCTCAACAAAAAAGACGAAATAATCGGCGCCATCCACCACATCCTCGCTCGCCCCCACCGCATGCTAATCGATACCAAATTGCCAAAGAGGTTTGACGAAGTAAGCTACGTGGACGGAGACACGCTCATCGATATCGTATGCTCGCCGCAGCACTGGCGTGAATTTCCGGGGGGGTGCATAGGAGGGGCCTATGCGCCCGCCGAAGTTTCGCAGTATACGCCCGAAGAAACCTTCGACACCCTCGAAAACAGGTTCGTAAAGCTCGTTTTGCGGATCCTGATAAAAGCGATTGATAAATGCGACAAATATATCAACGACACAATCGCGGCCGAGAGCACGAAAAACAAGAAAGAGGATATGAAAAACAAGAAAGAGGATAAGAAAGAGGATATGGAAAACAAGAGAAAAACATTAAGCCATCTCAAGAGCGAAATCGAGCAAGCGCTTTCGGGGTGAATCTTCAATGGAGTGGGCAATTTAAACGCGGATCCGCCAAATTCCCAGGTTTTGATAAAACAGCCGGGATACAAGGAGCTGTTCAATATTTGGAGGCTGCTCGGGATGTCTTATGTCCCCTCTTTTATAACATCCCTCGAGATGGCCTTTGAGTTAAAGAGGATGGACTTGCTGTGGGAGTATTACGTGCTTTCGAAAATTATCGGAGGATTTGAAAGCTTGAAATATAAATACGAGGATAAGCTCGAAAGCGGCAATAAACAAAGCGAAACGGAGAAATACGTGGAGCGCGATTCCCTGAGCCTTTACTTCTCGAATGGCAAACAGGGCGTAACAGTGTCATATCAGCGTGAGATTGAAGCCAAGTTCGAGGTCGACGCAATAAAAACGAAGACGCTAATACCTGATTTTTTGATCGAGGGCAAAAAACGCTTCGTCATAGACGCGAAATTTATGGTCAAGGAGAATGTCCCCACAGGAGACTTGAGCAAGTATCTTACCACGGTATCTAATGTGGTGATCGCGGCGTGCCTTGAGGAATCCACCAAAAAACAAAACAAACACAAAAAACAAAACAAGCCCAAAGGCAAAGTGCTGTCGCTTACCCACATGTTCAAAGAAAAGAAAATAAACGACTTAAAAGATGTGTTGAGGATGACTTGCGGTGAAATTGATATAAACATGAGCGAAGATAACCAGTTGATGGGCTATATTGAAATTGAGTTGCCAAAATAAGAGGGGGATAAAGATGGGCAGGCTGTTTCCGAATCTAATGCTGGACGAATATCAGGAAAAGGCATTTTATAACGCGCTGAAGACCAAGGGCTTCGCCATCCTCGCGGGCCTTTCGGGGACCGGGAAGACAAGGATTTTTGACGAGCTTGTCGACAATTTTTACCAGCTTGAGCTTCCCGAGGCAAAGCTTAAGCCATTCTTATTAAATAGCATCAAATGCTTCAAGAGCCGTTATGAAGCTAAAATAGCTAACCAATCTTTAGAAGAAAATGAATGGCACAATATAAAACCAGGTGATCCTAACTGCAATAGTATTATTTTTGATTTGATATATGTTACCAAGAAATCTAGTGAATTACCCTTAAAAAACTTTTGTAGGGACTATTTAGCTATAGAAAGCAAAAATCAAGCATGTCCACACATAGATAAAGTAGATTCATGCCCTAGCTTTGATAAAATAAGAAAGCACTTTGGCATATGTTTGGATAATAACCATAATATATGCTATAGAGATGATATTAAAGGCAACACAGATGATGAAAAGCTTAAAGAGCTTAATAGACAGCTATATGGAATTAAAAGATTGTCTGAAGCTGGTTATTTTCTGCCTATAATAAGTAACTGCAGCCCATTTGACGCTTTTAGCCTTCCAGTAAGAAAAATTTTTGCCTTCATTTTCAATCCGTATGCATGGATGTATATATTTGATAAAGATGAGATTAACAAACTGAGTGATAGCTTGTTCGGACTGTCCAACGCGGCACCAAAGCTAAAACTAAAAAAGGTAGAAATTCCATCTTTGTTTTTCCCCATACGTCCGGATTTTCGAGACAGCAAATCTCTCATCGGCTACTATAACCCTCTCGACGGATCTTACCACTCTACGGAATTGCTCGACTTTATTTTAGAAGCCCAGCGCGAATACATAGAAGCCAAAAGAGTTGAGAAAGAAAGTGAGGTAAATGCTGAGGGAGACAAAAGCAGAAAGAGAGATTACGCCCGCCCGTACTTTGTGCTTCTTGACGAGATGAACCTCGCGAGGGTGGAGTATTATTTCGCTGACTTCTTGAGCGTTTTGGAAAGCAGGAAAATAGATGAGGAGTATATCGAAAGCAATAAAGACAATCTAAAAGAGATGAAAAAAATTTTGGGCTTGAGCGATAGAGAAGATGACGCGATTAAAGGTTTTTATTCGGCGCCGATACTTCTTTATAGTGAAAACGACGTAACCAGCGAGAAGAAAAGCAAGATCCCTCAAAAGCTTTACATACCGCCCAACCTGTATTTCGTGGGCACTGTAAATATAGACGAAACCACCCACATGTTTTCGCCCAAGGTGCTCGACAGGGTTTTTACCCTGGAGTTCGACTCAAATATAGGAGGCTACAAGGACCACCTCCTATCCAACAAACAACAAGAGCGGACGCTGTTAATTGTTGATGACTTCACCAGAGGTTTCAATTACGCCAAGATCGACTTAGAATATATTAAACTCTTTCTGGAAATTGATAGTAAATATGACGGCGAATTAATAAAGATAAATGATATTTTGAAGCCATACTCTCTGCATTTCGGCAACAGGGTTTACAATGAAATAATGATGTATGTCGGTAATGCTATAAATGGTATTCATGTAGCGAAAAAGCCTGCCGGCGCTGGCAATAATGATCTTATCGAGATTGACTGGCTTGGTATCGAGAAATTCTTAACTTGCGAAGAAGCCTTTGACCTCGCCGTCAGAATGAAAGTCCTCCCCAAGTTTCATGGGACAAAACAGGCGCTCGAGGTCCCGATAATGAAGTTGATCAGTGAGTTCTGCGAAGTAAAAACGGCAGGTCAACAACTAAAGGTCATGTACTCCGATGAAGATAAAAATTTATGCCTTGATAAAAAACCTGAAGAGCCAGATAAAAAAACTGAAACTGAAAAGCTTAACATTTCAGAGATGCCTGTCTTGAAAGTGGATAAAAGCTCCGGAGTGCTCAGGCTGAAGATATCAGGGAACGAATATACCGCTAAATACCCGCATACCGCCTGTAAGCTTTTTGAGATGCTGTACAAACTCAGGACAAACGGCTTCGCTAGTTTTCTGTAAAATGCTTAAATAGGCAGAAATCCGCCTAACGGAAAAACAGGCAGAGAAGTGGTAACGCTTCTTTGCCTTTAGGTTTTTGTTCATGCTGACGTAGGACCATCGTTGTATTCGTTTTAATGATCAGTTTTTAAGATTCTCACCATATCTGCCCACCCCTGGTAGATCATGACCATTGCCAGCGTGTCAAGTTCACAGTATTTCAGGAGAGCTTCTGTGATCATTTTCCGCTCGCTGTCGGACATCTCCGAAAACTGCATCCTGCACCAGGCCATGGTGGCCGTTCCACCCTCGTGAATTTCGTCGAAACAGGAGAGGAAGTCCTCGAGTTCTTCTTTGTCGAGGCCCTCAAAAATCTTTGGAAGCAGGCCGTAAGGGTCGCAGACGCGTCCGTTTTCCTTTTTCACCCAGGTCCAATCCATGAAGTTAAAGCTTTTGATGCCGTCTTTGGCGCCGTATACGGGCCTGCCGTAAAATTCCTGCAGGAAAGCGGAGCCGTTGAGCATCGCAGGAAGCACCGCCTTGATGGAGTTGGAACCCTTCATGGCCGGGTCGTAATAATATCTTTTTACCAGTTCGAGCATGTCGACCATGTTCCTCGGGCCGGCGACCTTTTCCCTCGTCTCCGCGTTTCTCGTTTCCGTTATCTCCCGTATAAAGGAGATGAGATCAGAAGCGTCTGCGGGAGGCAGAGGGTCATCCTGAAGCTGGGCCGCTATGAAGTTTAAATATGTATTTTCGTGAGCTCCGTACCTGAATATCGTGCCGTCGTCTTTTTCAAGCTGGCTTTTCAAGGCACGAACGAAGCTGTAGTTTGGAAAAACTCCAGGGCTTGATTCGATGAACTGCCCGGCGTGGCGGACCGATCCGTCCCGCTCGACGACGTGGTGCGAGAACTGGAAGGCGATCGCTTCGTAAGGACGGCGCCCTTTGTTGAAGGGCACTGCAACCGTGGCGGTCTCGAAGTCGATGAAGTGAAGCGGAAACCTCCAGAACCGCATCTCGCTTTTAAGGCCCTCTTTGTCGATGTAAGGACTGCTGTCGCCGGATACGGCCTTTTCTATCTGCAGCCACTGCCTTTCGCTCGTCGTTAGGCCTCTGCTTTTGTTCTTTGGCTTGGGCAGGTCCTCTTTACCCAGATCGGCCAGAAAAATTTTCTTCCGGGAGATCAGCTCGTCCTTTTTGCGGAAGTTCCACAGGTCGAGGATCAGCGGTTTGTTAAAATCGCTGTCGGTCAAATTAAAGCTTTCCTTCCAGCATTCCCTGAAGCCGCAGCAAAGGCCCTGCTGTATCTGTTCCTCACTAGCCTTAAACTCGCAGTACTGGCACTTGGCGCCGGGCTGAGGTTTTATCTTTTCGTCTTTCAAGTAAAAGTCCGCAAGGCCCAATATAACCTCCTCCAGAGTTTTGCCGTCGAGCATGTCGTGAAGGCTGTCTATCCTGCCTTCAAGGAGCGCGCAAACGGCCTCTTCCGCCGGAACTTCCTCGAGTATGCGCTCGCTCAGGTCTTCATCGGCAAGGTTGCTTTGGATTTCGACGCCCTTGCCGTCGGGGAGCCTTTTTATCCGTATCCTCTGGTTTAAGCCGTCGGTGGGACACCTTTTGGCCTTGTCAGGCATCATGAGGTACGGTTTTACGGTGTAACCCGGCATGGCCTTTTTCAAGACGTAAAGCTGAAAGGCCACGTCGAGGAGGTAGGGCAGCCATTCGGGGCTGACGCTTCCGTTTTTCGACAAAAAGCCCGCACCTTTCGCCGAGTCGTACGATTTGGCCTTGACCTCGATTAAGCGCAGGGTGTTTCCTTCTTTCTTCAGGATGTCTGCCCGCATGAAGAGGTTTTTATACCCGAAGGCCGGCTCAAATAGGACAACGGAATCCTTTTGCAGCAGATCGTACGTCCTGCGCTTTGCCTTGTCGGGGTCTGTCTCGTTGACCATGGTTGCTTCGCCTTCGTGGCGGTAATACTCCCTGGCAAGCTCTCCCACCTGGAAGCCTCCGTCGGCCAGAGCCTGCAAAAAGGGATCGTCCAGGGTCCTGTTGGCGTACTCTTTTTTCCCTGCGTAGTACAGCTTTGTCGGGCACGTCATCGCGAGGTTAAAAAGGGTTTTCGTCAAGAAACGAGGTTGTGTCTGCATAGGCTTACCGCTCCTTTCCGGGTTTATCGTTAAAAAATTGGCGTGAATTTACGACATTATATCACCTTAGAATGACATCGGCATATCAGCAGCTGCTAGCCGAAGGCCAGGCCTTTGAACAATTTATGCAACAATATAATAACTAATCCTAAAAATCATTGGTAAACAGTCCTGAAAGGTATTGACAAGTATCCTTATGCAGGTATAATTGTGTATAAACAAATTATACAAAAAGAAGGGGAAGTGATTTTGATGAAAGTACTATCTGCTTTTTTGGGGGACAGAAAGAACGAAAGGTTGGCGTTTATGGCCGACAAGGCAAATTACTATCTGGGTTTGGAGAAAAAGGTCATACTGCTGGCGTCAGATGCCGATACCCTAGGGATCTTGAAAGAAGCTGAAGTCCTGGCACCAGGCCATGCCGAAGACTTTGCCGTAGACTTTGCCCAGGACGTAATGGTGGCGATAGGGAACGTGAACGTAGCTGCCAGAGACCTGGCTAAGGCGCTGGTCCCGGACGATGTCATAAGCAATGCTAACGAACCCTTTTGGGAAACGAGCGCGAAAATGTGCATCGAAGCCATCATAAAGACTGCGGCCCATGCAGAAGCATTTATCCGCAGCAACACCCAGCCTCCCTACATGTCCTTAGCAGGCAGGATAACGACGATCCACTCCGAGATGGCAGAGAAAGTGTATGCCAGCCTAGAAAAGAAAAAGTGGTGGGAGGAATACCTTCCAGACCAGACCATTGAGACCATGATATTCAGCAACGCAAAACGAACGGCCTCCTGCATGCTTTCGGTGGTGCAGTCGTACCTGGAGCCGCTTTGTCGGATATCCAGCTCTGAAAGGACGGCTCCGGTAAACGACAATAAACGGCCTCTTGCAATATACGCGCCGGCCTACGACATAGTGGAGCTAAAGCTCGTTTTAAAGCTCCTTTCCGCCATATATCCAAAGGACTCCGTGCTGCTCGTTCCAGAAGCGGACAACTATAAGGAAGCGGTGGAAAATACGAGCTGGGACGTCGTCTTTTCCTCGTGCCGTCCGGTGGCCGATTCGGATTCCGTCGTCTTCGGCTTCAGCCGCCATTCCCTTCTTTACTTTGTAAACATGACGAAGGAGACCACGGGATTTGAACGGCTTACGAACCTGGCCTACGAAAGGCCGGATGTCCTGACTTACGGCAAGGGCATAGCCTGGGAATTGGGCGAGTGGCACATCGTAGACTTGCCCTATGACGCCGTTTCTCCGAGAAACCTGGTTGCGAACTCAAGGGAATTGGACGAGACCGTAGCGGCTTTAATTGCTCCCACGCCGAAAGACGTCAAGGGCAAGGAGTTTGACCCGGAACCCTTCCTGCATGACGATGATGAGTTTTACGACCTCGACCAGTTGCTAGCTAACAGTGATTATCAGTTGCTAACTGACGATGATTAGCGGCGATAGGTAATTAGCATTGGGTTGCGTAAGCTGGACAGGTTTAAATTTTCAGCTGTCAAGCTTCTAAATATGGGCCGAGATTGGGGTGTTTTAAGGTGTCGGATGAAATAGAAAAGGTGATGGAAATCCTTAAACGAGCTGCTGTTTCAAGACCTAAAAGAAACGTCTGGAAGCCTGTGGCGGTGATAAGTACGACGGCGCTGGTCTTTTTATTGGCTTTCGCAATATGGTCCAACCTGCCCAAGGTCCCTCCGGAAGGGGAAGTGGCGGATCAGGTTACGCGCATATTGGCAGGCTCGGGGCCCTCGTATAGCTGCGGCTACCTCCATGGAGCAAACGTCAAGCTGACCTCTCGTGGAATTGCGTCGGGAAACATAGACGTTACCTGCTTTTTCATGCCCTACAGGGCGTCTAAAAGGCTTGATGAGATTAAAATGTATTGCACCGCGAAGCTGAAACAGCTCTATGAAGAGCTTCCATGGCTGAAGGAGTGCTCCTTTACGATAAAGTGCCCTTATCACAGCAGGCCCGGAGGGCCGATAGAGTGGCGCCAGGAAGTTCGCTTTAAGTTCGACAGATCCCTTTACGAAAAGATAGACTGGGGAAAGTTTTTCTACGCAGACATCTTGAAAGTCGCAGAAGACGTGGAATTTTAAGGAATGCAGGCGTGCTGACTGCCTCATCATCAGGGCAGTCAGCATTTTGCCCGTGGGGGGAAGCCCGAAGATGTAGTTTTACACAAACAACTTCAAGGTTTGACTGCAATATGTTCAGCAGTTACAATTGATTTAGTTGCTAGATATTCGGCATCGTACATTGCTTTTTAAGGGAGTGAATGCTGTGGAAGAGCGAGACGTCGTAGTTCCTGCGGAAGTCATACGAAAAATACAGGAGGACTTTGAGTTAGACAAATACGAACTGGCAAGCTTTTTCGGCATAAGCCTGCGTTCCGCCATAGACTGGCTTAAACACGGAATAAGAGGGGAGAGGGGTCTAAACGTCGCCATGATAGACTGCCTCCTTTCCCTACAGATCCTTGCCCAAAAAGACCCGGAGTCCTTTATGACCTTCCAACAGCTTAGGGGTTTGACGCAGAAAATAGTGAGGGAGCCGAGCCTCGTGTTTTTTCAGTTTACGCCCTACGAAGACAGCCTTGATCCCATAGCTCTCCTGTCCCTAAAGCACCCGAGGATAACTTCCCTTTTTATGTCCGCGATCTTCGCCTTATATTTGAGGAACAAGGGAAAGCCCTTCAAATTCAAGGACACTTCAAAGGCCTTTGAAGACCAAAACGTTTACAAGTTCTTTATGGACCAATTGCCGGAGGACAATTGAGCGTGGGCGGCGGGAGGCGGCAAGATGACGCAGGACGAACTTAAGATATGCACGGATTGTCTGAAGGCGGGCGGAGACGTTACTTACGAGGAAGCCGACGGCATATTTGGCTTACTTTGCTGTAGCAAAACGCCTGAGGAGGTAGGTCTGCTCCTCGAATGGTACAGGACCGTGCTAGACAGGCTCGAGGCGGGCAAGGGGAAATTTGTCAATACCCTGCCCGTTTCTTATAACTACGCTTATCTTCTTTGCCGGGAAATTGCGCAGGTTATCTCGCAGTGTTTGAGACTGCTTGACCCTCTTGAGAAAACTCCATCGTGCACGCTCGGCCGGGGTAATGGGGAGGTTATTTCAAAGAGCTTCGGCAGGGCCTTTGCCGTGAAGCGGGAATTTCAGGATCAGGAATTCGAGGAGATCTGCGCAGGCGATCTTGTCAACGGCTGCAAGCTGTGGCACGACGTTAAAGAACATTCTAAGATGACAAAACGAGAGGTGCTTTTAAAGGTCTGGCTCATGCCTGAGGGCGCTGAGGTCGAAGCGGCTTTTATAGAGTACCTGCGCTGTCGAAAAGGCATAGACGTCATGGTCTTTAAGAAGGAATACGGCTTGCATAACAAAAAAGATGACTATAGGGGCGAGTACTCTCTGGCCGTTCCGAGGGTACACGTTTCAACGGCGGAGAATCTATTTAGAGGTTTGTTTAGGGATTGCTTAATGGAGTGTGAGTTAGCATATTATGAGGCTTACAAAACGCTGCTGTCTGGGGATAAGCCAGACGAGGAGCCTAAAAGCTTAGAGAACGCGAGGTGGCTTGACTCCACCCGTCGTTTGGCGCTTGTTTTCGACGGGAAATATCTGTACTTAGCAAGGATCTCGCCCGATGACGAAAAAACCGGCAAAAAAGGCGAAAGATACTTTTACAAATTTAAAACGATAGACATACTAAAAGAGCTGATAGGCCTCTTTGACGCCACGGTTGAAAATGCAAGCAAATTCTTAAGACAGAAGGAAGAAGCGATAAATGACGACAGTTATCTTGAAATCATTCGTTAACTTTAGGTTTCCGCCTTATCTGTCTTACCTTTAAATTTAGCAGGTTTGCTTGTATCTGATCTTTAAGTCTTACGTACAAGTTCTTTGTCCTTGCCCGATCCTTGTGTTATGTAAAAGAAGGAAGCAAGGAAATGTGAATTTTGCAAAATATCATTATAGCTAAACATCAACAAGGTCTGGACTTTGGTGTAGTTTATAAAATACAATAAACAGTAAAGCAAGTGATAACATTAAGCAGAGGTGTGTATTAATCTTGAAAACGATAAAAGTTGTCGCAGGCATTATCATCGATAATAATGATAAAGTTTTAATTGCAAGGCGTGGCAGTAAGGAGAGTTTTGCTGGAGGTTGGGAATTTCCCGGAGGAAAAATAGAAGCTGATGAAACACCTCAAGAAGCCCTCAAAAGAGAACTAAAGGAGGAATTGGATTTAACAATATCTATAGGTGAGCTTTGTGCTGAAGTAACGCAAAACTATGAAGGTGCAAATATTACTTTGCTTGCTTATTATTGCGTGTTTGTAGATGGAAAAATCTCAATATCGGTCCATGATATGTATAAATGGGTTAAGGTAAACAATTTATTAAAATACAAACTATTACCAGCTGATATTCAAATAGCTAAAAAAATGTTAGAAAGATATTTAAGTAAAACATGAAGGAGGAGCTGCATCATGGATTGTTGTTTTAAGGGTACAATCTCAGAATTTTTAGGTGTAAGCAAAGATGAGTGGCTTGGACGACAAATGAAGGATAATTACTCTGCATTAACAAATGAAGCCCCAAGTAAAGAGCAACTAGCAGCATGGAACGATTGTTATGATAAAAGCCTGCCGTTCTTCAAAGCATGTGTTAAATATGATTGCTACATTATATTTGAATACTTATTACCCAGAGAGGGCGGAAGACGTCCAGATGTCCTTTTACTCTCAGGTGAACATTTATTTGTTCTAGAATATAAGATGAAAGAAAGTCCTACGCTAGCAGATTTGGATCAAATTTTTGCATATGCAAGAGATCTAAAAAATTACCATAGCGCCTCTCATGATTTAACAGTAACGCCTGTTCTTGTGTTAACGAAGGCTATAAACAAAAAATATCATTACGATAATGTCTATATATGTTCTCCCGATAAACTTGAAGAATTGATCATATCAAAACTTTCCAATAAACAAGTTATAAGTCTAGATGGCTGGCTTAAGGGTGAATATGCTCCATTACCTTCATTGGTAGAAGCTGCCAAAGCTATTTATCAAAATGAAGATTTGCCATATATACGAAAAGCTTATAGCGCTGGAATCCCCCAAGCAGTTGATAAGCTTATTGGTATTGCTCAGGATGCAAAAAATAACGGCAATAGAGTGCTTGCCTTGGTGACAGGAGTTCCAGGGTCAGGTAAAACTTTGTTGGGCCTTGATTTCGTGCATAAAGTTCATAGCAACTTTCAAGGCTCCACGTTTTTATCTGGCAATGGGCCATTGATTGAGGTATTGCAGTATGCTCTTAAGAATAAAACGTTTGTTAGGCCGCTTAGAAATTTCGTAATAGAATACGGCATTATGAAGCGAGGTATACCAAAAGAACATATCATAGTTTTCGATGAAGCCCAACGTGCTTGGGATAAAGATCATGTTTTTAAAAAGCACAATATAAGCAAGTCGGAACCAGAATTGATCATAGAGATTGCCGAAAATATCCCAGAGTGGTCTTTTTTGGTTGGCTTGGTTGGGGAAGGGCAAGAGATCCATGTGGGTGAAGAAGCTGGCATCTATCAATGGAGAGATGCTAGCGTTTCGGGAAAGTGTTCGTGGACGGTTGTCTGTCCTCCAAAGCTTAAAAGTATTTTTGAAGGTGTATGTTGTGTCGTTACATTTGATGAATTAGATCTTACGGTCTCTTTGCGTTCTCATTTAGCTGAAGATGTTACTAAATGGGTAGATAGTTTATTAGATGGAGATATTGAAAAGGCAACTCAGCTCAGCCAAAACATACACCAGCAAGGGTTTAGTATGTATATTACAAGACGCTTGGACGGCGCAAAGAGATATTGTAGAAATAGATATATAAACGACCCAGAAAAAAGATATGGATTGATCTGTTCATCTAAGGCGAAAATCCTCCATGAGTATGACATTGATAACTCATTCAAAACTACTAAAAATTTGAAAGTTGGGCCTTGGTACAATGAACCTGCCACAAATCCGCTGTCATGTTGCCAGCTCAACAAAGTTGCTACCGAGTTTTATTGTCAAGGGTTAGAGCTTGATATGCCTATCATATGTTGGGGAGAGGATCTTCAATGGAGTAATGGCGCTTGGAAGCGTTATGAGCGTCAATTCGATTGCAAGGATCCTCATCATCTGAGGTTGAACAGTTATCGAGTTTTATTAACTCGAGGGCGTGATGGTTTTGTAGTTTATATTCCTGATCACGAGTCTTTGAACGAAACATATGAAACATTGAAGAAAGCAGGATTAAAAGAAATATGAAACCTTTAACATAATAACATAACGCGAGGTGGTAAACATGGAGCGGCTCAGAGAAGAGTATAACGGAAGGCTTGTTGTCATTGATGATGATATGTTTTTTGCCGATGGTGTCCGTTATCCTTTGAGTTCTATTTGGGGTGTGAAGGGAGTGTATTACAAAATATCGGAAAGCGTAGGTTCTGCTGTGGTGGAAGGGGTCGGAACGGTGGCTAGCTCAGCTGCGGGATGTATTTTGGGGCCTATTTTTGGGCTTTGCATTTTAGGCATAGGTATTATTATTGTTGCTTCAATGTTAGGTGCTGATATGCCCGTGGGAGCTGCCTTCCTTCTTGCCGGTATTGCTTGTGTCTGTTTTCTCATAATTCGTGGCATAAGTAGCGGGGCTGGAGCTGCTGCCAAAGCAGCAGCCAAAAAGACATATTATCTTGTTATTTCTACACAAACGGGTGAAGTGGAATTATTAGAGGGGTTTCCTCTAGAAACATTGCAGAAGGTGGCAAGCGTTCTTGGTGAAATGATAGCAAAAGATGTTAATTTGGCTGAAAAATAACCATATTGCTAACCGCGTCAAATTGAATTTGACTTATAAAAAGCGGGCATGGTAATATATGTCGCGCAGGCAAAGGGAATTTGGGAACCAAGAAATTGGGACCCAATCTTCCGGCCCTACCGTGAGATGAATGGAAATATGATATAATCTACACAAACGGTGAGCGTAGCTCAACTGGTAAGAGCACTGGACTGTGGATCCAGGGGTTGGGGGTTCAAGTCCCCTCGCTCACCCCATTTTTATGGAAATCCAGTAACAGCAAGACTTTTCAATCTTTCCCCCTTTTGTGCTTTTTCAAACAATCTCCTCCAAAAATGTACGAGTCCAGTGTCCATGAAAAGGGGGATTGAAATGGGAAAAGTCTTGAGGTTTGTTAAACTTAAAAGCTGGGAAGATTATTTTGAGGAATTTCTGCTCCAAAAGGAGTTGGAGGGCCTAAGGCCTCGAACGCTCAACGACTACCGTTATTACATCCCACGTTTTTTTGAGGGAATTGCTCTCGAAAATGCCGAAACAATCACGCAGAGGGTGAAGGAATATTTTACACAAGACCTGTCGCCAGCCTCGTTTAACCTACGGAGGAGCTACATCAAAAGCTTCTTCTCCTACCTGGTCGCACAAGGTGCCGTTACGGAAAACCCAATAGACTTCCCAAAAAGGAAGGACGAGGGGAGGGCCAGGGCAATTCCAAAAGATACTTTAGAAAGGCTTTTAGAGCTTCCCGACAAAAGCACCTTTGCGGGGCTTAGAAATTACACGATCATGCTTTTTTCTTTAGACACCGGCATAAGGCCGGGGGAGGCACTCCAACTACTGCCAAAGGACTTCAATGTAAGGGGGAGGGAAGTAGTAATACCCAAAGAGGTGGCCAAAACAAAAACGAGCAGGACCCTTCCTCTTTCCCCTGTCGTTTGCATAACAGTGCAAAAGCTGCTTTCCTCACGCCATCCCACATGGAAAGACGATGTCCCCGTCTTCTGCTCTCAAGACGGAGAATATTTGCAAGTTCGCTCATGGAGTCACGTCTTGGCAAGGTATTCAAAAAAGCTTGGCATTAGGGTTACGCCATACGATTTAAGGCACAGCTTCGCAATTCTGTATTTGAGAAACGGCGGAAATGTCTTCGCATTGCAAAGGACAATGGGCCATACGGACTTAAATATGACTAAGCGTTATTTGGCACTTGATGGAGACGACTTAAGAAATGAACTTGAAAAGAGCAGTCCAATAAACTCGTTAATAAAGCCTAAAAAAAGAGTCAGGTAAGACACTTCAAAGTAAAGGGATCTCCCAGGAGTCTTCAGGAGGCCCTATGTTTTACCAAAAGGTATTTTAGTGTTCTTGGAGGAAAACAAGCCCATTTGGGGCCAACTTAGGCTATGGCGTTTAATGCCCTTTCTCCTATAACATGAGCACAATACTCTAATGCCCTTTCTCTCAACCTGTAAAAACTCCTTTCCGAAATGGCAAGCTCTTCCATTACGGCAAACCTGGACTTTTTCTTAAAGTAATAAATCTCTACCAAACGCTTCAGGTCGTCCGGTAACATCTCGCAAGCTTTGCGAACTGCCTCTATCTTAAGCAGCAAGGCTTGATATTCTTTGTCTTTTTCCTTTGCCAAAATTACCCGCTCTTCGATGGAAGATCCAATGCCGTGGCTGCCTAAGGTTATGTAACCCTCCGAGATGTTGCAGCGTGCAATGAGATACTGCTCAAGAACAGCTAAACGCTGGGCCAACAATGGATAGTCATATAAAACCCGCTCTAACTTTCGAAAAACGTCCTTGTTGACAGGCTTGCCCATCACATTACTCCTTAGTGGGATACTCGCTCAATTCCGTTAGCACAGCTCGAATCTCTTCGTCCAATATATTAGCTATCTCGCCGGGATTTGTAATTCCAATTATCTTTGGAGCAACGGCTTTTGGAATCTCGAGCACACGTTGCCTGTAATGCTCGAGCATGTCAGTCATCACACGTTTCACATCTTCGGCATCATGCATGCAATCCCTCAACTTTTTGAGCTTCAACTCCGACAACTTTCGCTTGGCCTTCTCATGTTTTGCCCTCTCCGTCCAGTAGCTTTCTTTTGTCTCTTTGTCATCCCTTCCTGTTTTTAGATAATTTAAGTAAGCTTGAACGTTAGACGTTATCGGATAACTTCCTTCTTCTTCGTGTATGATCCCCTGTAATATCAACTCGTCCAACTCCTCAAGCGATAGATTCAACAACCTTGCCATTTCCTCTTTATCCGTCATTAATCCAACGCCTCCTCTTGTCCGGCAAACATTGCCGGATCATAGCTTTTTAGTTCATCTAAAGCCTCGCACATCTCCTTTCTGAGGGCCTGCAACGCTTCATCGGCAGTTTCGACACCTACCAGCACATTAGCAATTTTGTATGGCACACCCAAAAGTTTGTTTCTAAACGTAACGAGCATATTCGTCATCACGTGCTCAATCCTTGATGCCTCATGAAGCTTGCCTTGTGCTTCGCCAACCCTAATTTCCGCAATTTGTCTTAAGGCCCGCTCATGCTTGGCCTTTTCTTGCCAATAGGATTCCTTCCAGTTTTGAGTTTTAGGACCTTCGCTTGATTTCTGATATTCCACAAACTTGGTGATATTTGACTCCAAAGGAAACTTCCCACGTCCGTGTTTTTCAAGTATTCCGATCTTGGCGAGCTTATTAACGTATTGCTCTGTTATACCAAGCACCTCGGCCAAGGTTTTGGCGTTTACTGTTCGGTTTTTCATCTTTTACCCCTCCCCGTGAGAAACTTGAAACTGCAAATTTTTTCGTTCATACCTAGGCAAAAATCGGGGCTCGCCAGCTTCGCAATCAGTTTAGTGCGTAGAAGGACCCGTGAACCCCCACGGTGCCCCACGGTGCCCCTGTTCTTTGTCTTCATTTTCACCCAGAGCTTGCACTTAATGCACCTGGTCAAGCTGTGTGGCAATGGTTGCTTTGGCCCTAAATACGTCCCGCATTTGGGACATACAATATCTTGGTCATCATCCTTTGCAGTTCGTTTAACACACAACTCGAAAGCCTCCTTTAAAAATCATAACTTACACACTTGCACTCACTAAGGCGAGGTAACAAAGGTAACAGAAATAACGCCCTTTTATAATTAATGTTTTCTTGGTATATATCGGTTGTAAAACTGTGTTATTTCTGTTACTTCTGTTACTGTGCACTTTTCCACGTTAAACCAACCCAACTTCGCCATTTATTTTCACCTTTTTGCCCGCTCTCAAAACCGAGCCTTTCCATCTCAGAGTTTATTCTTTCTGCTGTGTATGCAGTCCTTCCTTTATTCTGCAGCCATTGTGCGAACTTTTCCTTAAACTCGAATTTAAAGATGTAATCATTTTGCATCCGTGTAACTTCGCAATTCTCTTCAATGAACGTTTGTAGCGGAGATGACAGCTTTAAATAAAGCTCCCTCGTCTCGTCTACATTTTTGTGGTGTGTAAATATAAAGTTATTCTCCATCAATTTCTCCAACTGCTTTATCGTTACGTAAAGCAATGCCTCATATTCCACATTGTCAGCGTTAGCCAACTCCACTTCAAGGCGTGGGTTTTCCTTGAACTTCTTGGGAAACTCAATAAGAAACAGCCTGCGATAAAAGGCTTCTGTCGTATCCCTTGACATTGGCACCTCATTCGTAAGAAATATGAGCTTAGCATGGTTCTTGAAATATATGGGGCTTCTAAACTTTCTGTCAGCTTGTATGGTATCGCCACCACAGAGTTGCTTTAATAGTCTGGTATCTTTAATCTCGTCGTACTCAAGCTCTCCGCAAATGTTGGCAAATTTTTGATAAAGCTCACTTGCTGCGAACCTACTTTTTTGAATCTCCCCCATCGAAGTGTGTGATACATTATCTATCCCTAAGAGCGTCTCAAGTATTTTTGCAAAAAGAGACTTACCGTTTAAACCTCGGCCATATAACATAAACAGCTTTTGGTAAGGATAAGCCCTGTAGAGGCAATAAGCTATAAGTTCATACAGCGTTATGGTCTCTTCTTTAGGTAAAAAGCTTTCAAGTAAAGGGATAACCAGCTCGCTTATTGCATCAGGGTTGTAGTCCCATGGCAATTTCCATGTGAAATAATCATCATGCCGATAATTGCGTAGTTGTTTTGTGTTTAAATCGTAAACTCCGTTAGCACATGGTATAAGGTTAACGTCAGGTTCCGGAAGAGGCTGCCCTTTCCACGAGCACCCCTTTACATCGGCGACTATCTCATCTATAACGTAACGCTTCTTTTGTACGTCAGGGAGTGCATCTAAAGATGTTCTAAGCTTTGACTCAACAAGCCCTTGGCCGTCTTCTCTCCACAATCCCGAGTTGGAATCAAACCAAAGGAGTGGTTCCCTATCACCGGGCCACCAGAAGGCATATTTTGCCATGAGCAGTTCTGTGAAAGGTCTTGGATAAAACTTGTCTACGACGATGATTTTGTTGCCTTCATTTGCTTTTTGTGTGTCAATATCCAGCTTGTCCCATGTAGATAAGGCATTATCAATCATGACAGGCCCTTTCTATCGTCCAAGTACCGTATGTATACCCTGCCCTAAGGCGTCTGTCCCACTTGGCCCGCATCAAACCACTTTGGCGAAAAAGGGAATCTATCCTTGCTCCGTCTCCACCGCTCCAGAAGGCTAAAATACGACACAAGGCCATGTCAGCCTCGCTGTGGCTCGGGTAACCAGATGTGTCACCGTTCCAAAGCCTTAGAAACTTGCCACCTTGCTGGCTTTTTATGATGCGTTCAATTAAGGCTTTGTCCTCGAGATCGGTTGTCAACCTTGGCCGTGGCATGACGGGTTGTTTTCTTTCCGTGAAGAATCGCTTAATCAGAATGTCTACACCTGCTTGGATGTCTCTCAATTCGTGCATGTCCTCAAAGATATTTCCGGTAACGGCGATGAACCTGTTAGCTCCGTAGATTTCGATGACCCCCTTCTTGCGACCGGCAAAGGGCAGTTTGGCGAACCCAAAGACGTGAAGGCCATGGCCCGACAGACTAATCTCCGTATATGACGGACACAGGTTGATGATCTTTCTGGCGTTCGGATGTAATGCTCCATCTTCGTCGATGCAGTCGTCCAAGTCCAATGCAACGAGACCGCCTCCGTCGAGGGCAAAGGCAACGTTGCCCCTACCCCTTTTTATGGCCTCCTCAAAGGCCATCCATGTTGAGGGATCGTTTGATTTCCCGAAGGGCCTCTTGCCGTATCGAGGCACCCAATTCCTTTGGGCCTTCATTTGTGCCGGAACGTGCGACAATGCATCTGATTTAAGGACATTACCGGCCAATCCCATCACCTCGGCTTTCAAGCCTTTGCTGATTCTTCTTTGTTCCAATAACCATTGAAGGGAAGATGCCAACGGATCTCACCATAAAACTGCCTTGGCTTTGCAAGCCTTTTAAATTTCTGAAAGTCTATCGTATACGTTGCATTCCAGTCTTTCACTGTGACCTTAAGCTTTTTAACGTCGTTTTTTTCAAGTTCTTTCATGACTGCATCGTCCACGCCGAGCGATCCGCCCATGGCCCTGTAAAGTTGATCACTTCGGCAGGATCGTTTAAAGGTGTTGCCTTCAATTTGGCCAATGGTCACAAAACGATCTTTAAATCGCACTTGTACAGGTATGGTCTTTGTTAACGTTTCCATGCTATACTCACCTCGTAAATGGATGTTTTTGCTGTGGCCCTCTCCCTGTGAGGGCCTTAATTTTTTTATTCCGCCAATTTGGCGACACCCCGTTCATCCAAAATATCCTCGACTCGAACGCCCAGCATATCAGCTAGTTGTTGCCGATGTTTCGGCGAAACGTAGCTCCTGCAGCCCTTCCATCGGCAAACTTCGATTTCAGATATGTTAAATTTCCTCGCTACGTCACCGTTACGAATACCTCTTTGAGCCATCAACACAGACAAGACTGTCTTTGCCATTTTTTTACCCCCTTTGATATTTAGTTGAAGGCCGCCGACCCCCCTTGGCCCCTTGCTATTTATGGTATAATGTTTATGAGTAAGAAAATAGGTAACGGATTTGATAACGCATCGTGGGGAGGTGATGGAGAATATCCAAGGAAATCCTTTTTATGGAAGAGTATTTGGATGCACCAGGCCAAGAGTGGGCTTTCGCTGTAATTTCAGAGGAAGGCTTCAGACTCGTCAACGCCGGAGACAAAGTCGAATCTTTATCAACACTTATAGGCACATACCGTTACTATGAATCTATTTACATACACAAGGAGGGCCCTTGCCTTGATTGTCCCAGTTGTTCAAGCGTTGCCACATCAATTAGGCCAAAGGTGACGGTGTTGCCCTACAGCTTGAGGAACTTGGGGTACGAAAGGGCTCTAAAGGAAGTGGAGGGCAAGGGAATAAAACTCCTTTATCCTGTGGGGAAAAGGGTAGACGTTAGAGCAGACCTCTTTGAGGCCGACGTTCCTTTGTTCCAAAAATTTGCCAACTTAGCCGACGAGGATGAAATACTTGCCTTTGCGGGCCAATACGGCAGCCTTTTCGGCCAAGTTAAAGTAGAATACTTCGATCCGCCCTGTAAAGGAGGAGCTGTCTATTTAGAGAGCGTTTCTGATTGGTACGATGAAATAAAGCTTGTAAAAACGGCATTGAAGCTGATGGAGATTTACGAAAATCGCAGCTGGGCCACGGACGTAGAAATCACAAGTTATGGACGAATAACCTCTGACTATGTCATTGTTGGAAACGAAGACTTCCCCCCTATCGATGGTCCCACCTTTTTAGAAGAAAGAGTGACCGAGGAAGCGTTCAAGCATTTAATCGTTGTCTTCTTCAACAAAAACCTGCACCGTTTTCAGTCTTGTGTACATTACGATATTGGCGGTGATGGCAAGATTTGTTCGATGCTTTTCCCCACCTCCCTGGCAGGAGCAATTTGGCTCCACCTCGCACAGTCGTTTTTTGGAGACGCACCAAACGAACGCATGGCCAAGAGATGTTACATCTGTGGCCAATACGGCAATAAGATGGCCATGCGAAAACGCAGAGAGGGGGAGTATAGTGGGCGATATTATCACATAAATTGTTATAGGATGTTTACACAGCGAAAGTATAGAGAGCGGAAGGCCAAGAAGGAGGAGAGAACCTTCTACGAGCGGGGGAGAAAACAAACTGCCGTAAACTCGGTTTAGAGCGAGTTTGCCGAGGCTAATTTTGAACTTTTTAGAGGGCTGGGATTAAGGAAAGGGCTCTTTAAGGAGATGGCGAAACTGGTGAGTCCAGTGTCGGTGAACAGCATGAGGAGGGGGAGAAATGAGTGTTTTCAAGGGTTTTAGCTCAACTGGTAAGAGCACTGGACTGTGGATCCAGGGGTTGGGGGTTCAAGTC
>ERZ795062.951-NODE-951-length-21764-cov-7.103966_pt1 | contig 21764 bp, 21 predicted proteins | sample MGYA00375146_ERZ795062 | MGnify/ENA primary metagenome ERZ795062 (study PRJEB30191, sample SAMN05720281) | activated sludge metagenome | isolation source: Anaerobic digester | place: USA | collected 2015-07-16 ... | reverse complement strand
GCGTCGGGCGGAATGTGAAAAAGCAGTGGAAGAATTGCAGGCTGCCTTAGACATTCAGACCTTGGGCGAACTGGATGAAGCAACCTTTGATGAATATGCCTACCTGATTCAGGATGCCAACCGCCTCAAACGGGCCCGCCATGCTGTTTCTGAAAACCAGCGGACCTTGAAAGCCAAGGCTGCCTTGGTGGCAGGGGATTTGGAGCGTTTTGGCCGACTGGTCAATGCCTCTCATGTCTCCTTGGAACATGATTATGAAGTGACAGGACTCGAGCTGGATACCCTAGCCCATACTGCCTGGGAACAAGAAGGAGTTCTCGGTGCCCGCATGACGGGGGCAGGTTTTGGTGGCTGCGGCATTGCTATCGTAGCCAAGGACAAGGTGGAGGCCTTTACTGAGAATGTCGGCCGCATCTATACTGAGAAAATCGGCTACGCACCAGCCTTCTATCTAGCAGAAATTGCTGGTGGCAGCCGCGTCCTTTCCCGCAAATAAGATTGGAAAATGCACATGACAGAAACCCTACTTGAACGCTTTGTCAGCCAGGTCATCGCCTCTAGTGCCTACCAGGAATTGGACCGCCTCTACCTCTCCAATCGGGTCATGGCCCTGGTTGGAGAAGAGGGCGTAGAATCTGAAACAGCCGCCACAAACCTTATTGATCTGAAGGATGAGTTGGTCGCTTTAGCTGTGAAAAATGGCCTCTGTGGAGAACTCCTGGAGGAGCAGGACATCGTAGGTGCCCAGCTCATGGACTTCATTACACCAGCCCCAAGCCAGGTCAACGCTAACTTTTGGCAAACCTATGCAAGAGAGCCTGAACAGGCTATTGCGGACTTTTACCAGCTCAGTCAGGCCAATGACTATGTTAAAAACAAGGCTATCGCCAAAAATGTCTATTACCAAAGCCCGACAGAGTATGGCGATTTGGAAATCACCATCAATCTGTCCAAGCCAGAAAAGGATCCCAAGGCCATCGCGGCTGCTAAGTTGGCCAAGTCCTCGAGCTATCCTCTCTGCCAGCTCTGTCTGGAAAATGAAGGCTACCAGGGCCGCATCAACCATCCAGCAAGGGCCAACCATCGGGTCATCCGCTATGAGATGGAAGGGCAGACCTGGGGCTTTCAGTATTCGCCCTATGCCTATTTCAATGAGCATTGTATCTTCTTTTATGGCCAGCATGAGCCCATGAAAATCAGCCGCCTGACCTTTGAGCGTCTCCTCAACATCGTGGACCTCTTTCCGGGTTACTTTGCAGGCTCCAATGCTGATTTGCCCATCGTGGGCGGCTCCATCTTGACCCATGAACATTATCAGGGCGGCCGCCATACCTTTGCCATGGAAAAAGCTCCGCTGGAGCAAGTCTTTACCATTGCAGGTTTTGAGGATGTGCAGGCTGGTATCGTTAAGTGGCCCATGTCTGTCATTCGGATTGCTGGGCCAGATAAATCTCGCCTGGTTGACTTGGCTGACAAGATTTTGGAGAAATGGCAGGGCTATTCGGACCCAGAAATGGGGATTTTGGCTTCCTCAAATGGCCAAGCTCACCATACCATCACACCTATTGCCCGCAAAAAAGAAGGTCTCTTTGAGCTGGACCTGGTTCTTCGTGACAACCAGACTTCGGAGGAATTTCCGGATGGCATCTACCATCCCCACCCCGATGTTCAACACATCAAGAAGGAAAACATCGGCCTTATCGAAGTCATGGGTCTAGCCATTTTACCGCCGCGACTCAAGGACGAGCTGAAGGTTGTGGAAGATTTTCTGATCGGAAAGGTGGACCGGGTGGCCGACTATCATCAGGAATGGGCCGACCAGCTAAAAGCCGATAAGGAGGTCTCACCTGAAAATGTAACCCAAGTGATCCAAGAGGCGGTCGGTCAAGTCTTTAGCCGAGTGTTGGAAGATGCCGGTGTCTACAAACGGACTCCACAAGGTCAAGCAGCCTTTGCGCGCTTTGTGGATAGTTTAGGATAAGATAAAAAGACAAGGACAAACTGGTTAATTTAGCAAAATTAGCCAGTTTGTGGTATAATGGAAGAAGTAAAATTATGAGGAGGAAAATATGAAAAAAGTAATGTTATCTGGTCTTACCCTCTTGTCCGTCCTTACCCTTGCGGCTTGTTCTACAGGGAATAAGGAAACCAAGACTTCTGAGAGTAAGGAGAAAACCACTCAAACAACGGTTGAGGTAACCGAAACAACAGAAGTGCAAGAAATTAAGGCATCAGGCGTCACTTACCTCACTGATGCAGAGATTGAGGGGATTCAAACGGCAGGAGACTATAAACGCTTATTCAAATCCTTGATGGACACTTATGTGAAGGACTTCGATAGCCTCATTGCTCAGTTGCCGAAGGTGGCCCAAAACACCATTGCACCACAAAGAGATCAGATGGTTACAACCATTGAGCAACAATACAAAGCCCTTGAAGATCAATTTGCTGCTGCAGGTGCCACTGATGATACCCCAATTCCAGCGGAATCACGTGATACCCTCATCTCAACCCTGAAAAGTTCCAGAGATATGCTAAAATCAACGATGGAGAGCATTTATAAACAGGCTCAAGATTTGTTGAATCAATAAGCTCAGATGTTATCCGCCCTTGTGGCGGTTTTTTAGTGGAGAAAATCCAAGAGTTTGGTCACAATAGATCCATTTTTTGATATACTGATAGGAGTAGAAAAGAGAAGAAGAGAGAAAAATGAATCAGACAAAAAAAGGAACCATATTAACCTTGGTAGCCGGTTTTTCATGGGGGATTTCAGGGATTTCGGGTCAGTACTTAATGGCCAACGGCGTGCATGTCAATCTGTTAACTAGTCTGCGTTTGCTGATAGCAGGGCTTTTTTTGACGGTTTTAGCCTATTTTCAGGACAAGAAAACCTTGAAAATCTTGTTGACTTCCAAGAAAAATCTTCTAGGAATCGTGTTCTTTGCCCTCTTTGGTCTAGTGCTCAATCAATATGCCTATTTGAGTGCTATTCGTTATACCAATGCAGGGACAGCAACCGTTCTTCAGTATGCAACGCCAGTCTTGGTTTTAATTTATGCTTGTTTGCGGAGTCGGGTTTTACCTAGTTGGACCGAGGTGGTGGCTATTGTGTTGGCCATCGGTGGGGTCTTTATGATGGCGACCCATGGCAATTTAAGCGAGCTAGCCATCACCCCTGCGGGTCTCTTTTGGGGAATTTTGTCCGCCTTCACCTACGCAGCCTATCTTCTACTCCCGGCCCAACTGATTCGGACCTATGGGAGTCTTCCTGTCATCAGCCTCAGTATGCTCCTGGGAGGTCTCCTCTTTCCCCTCTTTAGTCAGGCTTGGAACTATTCCTTTGATATGACAGGGACCAACCTCCTAGCCCTATTTGGTATCGTGGGCATCGGGACCATCTTCGCCTATACAGTCTTTTTGCACGGCGTCAGCATCATCGGTCCCATCAAGGGCAGTCTCTTGGCCTCGGTCGAACCAGTTGCCAGCGTCCTTTTGACCGTCCTGGTCATGGGGACCCAATTTTACCTGACCGACTTTGTCGGCATGGTCCTCATCATCGCCGCCGTCCTCCTCATCTCCCTGCGGGATTTGTTGGCTAGCCAGAAGGCTCATTTGGGGGAGAAATAGTGATTCGTGTACCTAAAAATGTTTAGGTACACTTTTTACAGCCTCTATAATGACAAAACTACTTTTTACGTCAAAAAATCTTTCAATTTTGATATAAAAATGGTTGACAATATATATATATATATATAATGGTTATTGAAGAAATGGAGGCAGGAAAATGAAAACTTTAGGTAAGGCTCTTGCAAATAAAATTGCAACAATTATTCTATTGGTCATCTTAATTGGTGGGGCTGTCTGGTATGTAAAAGGTCGAGTTGGAAGTGGAACAACTTCCTCAGAATATAGTTTTGTTATCAAACGCTTTTCAAAAAAGAGTCAGTTACTAGTCGCTGATGCCGATGTAGAAACAACAGCAAATAAGAAATTTGATGCGGATTTAACCAAGGACTGGCCGGACTGGACTAAGTGGATTGCAGATATCATCGTAAGCCGTAAAGTAACTGCTGAAATTCCAGTTAAGACAGAGTTTAAATTAGAACTAGAGGGATTAACAAAAAATGATATTAGGATTGAAAACAATGTTTTAACCTTTAAAAATCCAATTACTGTCTACGTTGATTCACAGAAAGTTGGAGAAACCAAATTTAAAAGTGCATCAAGTGGGCTGATTGACAAAACGGTTGATTTAGTAACTGGAAATCAAAAAGCTATGGAATTCTTGGAAGAAAAAAGCCAAGATGCTATTTATGCAACCAGTAAAAAAGTAATGAACAATGATGAACGTCAGAAGAAAGTTGCTAAGCACTCGGAAGAGGCATTGGAGAATCTCTTAAATTTGAATTCTGATCAAAATATTGATGTACAAATTAATGTGGATGATTTGGAATTTAAAAATATAGATTCAAAAAAATAACCTTACACCCCCCTTTAAGCTTTCTTTAAGGCTGATTGGTTATCATCTAATTATTCTTTTTCATATTATCTCCTGGAAACCCCCATCTTTTGTGATGGGTGTTTTCTTTTTATCCGAAGTTTAATTTGAAACCGGAGTCAAAACTCTTGATTTTTTAAAAGAAAAAATATAAAATGACAATATAAAGTTGATGTATGTGTTGTCACTTCGTGAAAAGAACGATTCAAACAGATCATTTGCTTTATGCTTGATACTGGTTGTCAAGAAATAAAAGAAAAAACTACAAAGGAGATCTATTATGGGATTTATCTGGTCATTAATCGTCGGAGGCCTTATTGGTCTGATTGCAGGAGCCATCACGAAAAAAGGTAGTTCAATGGGATGGATTGCGAATATCATTGCCGGTTTAGTCGGTTCATCAGTTGGTCAAGCACTTTTTGGATCTTGGGGACCTAGCTTAGCAGGAATGGCTTTGATTCCATCTATCTTAGGTGCGGTCATTGTTGTAGCAGTTGTTTCCTTCTTCTTAGGAAAAAGCAAAGACTAGAAAAGGGAATGAAACTCTTCATTTTCACAGATAATGTTACAATGTCAAAGGGTCAATGGCTCTTTGGCTTTGTCTATGTAGAGGGAGGATGAATGATGCCCAATCGGAAAATAATCAAGGCTTCAAAATACCAACAAATTGCAGTTGGAGTGGCCCAAAGGATTGCTAGTGGTGAGTATGAAGTGGGAGAAGGGATCAAATCCAGATCCACCTTGGCCAGTATGTTTGGGGTGTCTCCAGAGACAACCCGGAAGGCTTTAAATATTTTGGCAGATCTACATATTGTATCTGTTAAGCATGGCAGTGGGGCCATTGTTCTGTCTAAAGAAAAGGCTATTGATTTTCTTGAAAATTTCGAAATGACCAGTTCCTTGAACAACCAGAAAGATCGAATTTTGCAGAAAATCAGTGAACAAGAAAAAGATTTGCAGGAATTAAAGAACTTGGTAACAGTTTATCTGGATCAGACCAAGCGGGTCCAAAAAAAATATCCCCTAGAGCCCTATGGGATAAAGCTGACAGAGGATTCTGAGCTAATAGGAAAAAGTCTGGCAGAAGCCAAAGTTTGGCATCATACAGGCGCGGTCATTGTTGGCATTGAGCGTGACGAACATCTGCACATTTCTCCTAGTCCCTATCAAACCTTCGAGAAAAATGATTTGATTTATTTTGTGGGTGAGGAAGCCAGCTATTCTCGGATGAAAAATTTATTCCATTTACATTAAGAAATATGGACGCCAAGCCTTTGAAGGTTTGGCGTCTGTATGGCTATTTGGGGCGAATTGTGATAAAATGAAACGACACTATGGAACTGGGAGAAAAACGTGGCCATTGAAGAATACATGCCGGATTTTGCGGTAGAAAGAGCTTATGATGTGACCCTTGCTTCTTTGCAAAAAGAGAAGATCAAGGCTGTCTTTGTAGATTTGGACAATACCCTGATTGCCTGGAATAACCCAGATGGCACGCCTGAGATGCGCCAGTGGCTGCATGATTTGCGGGATGCCGGTATCCGAGTCGTGGTCGTGTCCAATAACAGCCATGACCGGGTCAAGCGAGCGGTGGAAAAGTTTGGAATTGACTACGAATCCCGCTCCATGAAGCCTTTTACCCTTGGAATCGACCGGGCCTTGAAACGCTTTGGTATCCAAAAAAAGGAGGTCATCATGATTGGGGACCAGCTCATGACCGACATCCGGGCAGCCCATCGGGCAGGCATTCGCTCCGTCCTGGTCAAGCCCATGGTCCAGTCCGATGCCTGGGAAACCCAGTTTAACCGCTGGCGGGAACGCCGCATGCTGAAAAAAATTGAGGCCAAATACGGGCCTATTGACTACAAAAAGGAAATCTAATGGAAGAATTGTTTTGTATCGGCTGTGGGGCAGCCATCCAGACGACCGATAAGACTCAGGCTGGCTTTACACCCAGCTCTGCCCTTGAAAAAGGATTAGAGACAGGCCAGGTTTACTGCCAGCGCTGCTTTAGACTGCGCCATTATAATGAAATTTCAGATGTCAATATCTCAGATGATGACTTCATCAAGCTCCTCCATGAAGTGGGGGAGAGCGATGCACTGGTGGTCAATGTCATCGATATTTTTGATTTCAATGGCTCTGTCATTCCAGGCCTTTCCCGCTTTGTGTCTGGCAATGATGTCCTCTTGGTGGGCAATAAGAAGGATATTTTACCCAAATCCGTCAAGGACGGAAAAGTGACCCAATGGCTGGCAGAAAGGGCCCATGAAGTGGGACTGCGCCCTGTCGATGTGGTCCTGACCTCGGCCCAAAACAAGCAGGCCATCAAGGAGCTGATGGACAAAATCGAAAGCCATCGCAAGGGCCGTGATGTCTATGTGGTCGGCGTGACCAACGTGGGCAAGTCTACCCTTATCAATGCCATTATCCAGGAAATCACGGGAGACAAGGACATCATCACGACCTCGCGCTTTCCGGGGACGACCCTGGACAAGATTGAGATTCCGCTGGATGATGGTTCCTATCTCTTTGACACACCAGGGATCATCCACCGCCACCAGATGGCTCACTACCTGACGGCTAAAAACCTCAAGTATATCAGCCCCAAAAAGGAAATCAAGCCCAAAACCTACCAGCTCAATCCTGAGCAAACCCTCTTTTTGGCGGGGCTTGGCCGCTTTGACTTCATCTCGGGAGAGCGCCAAGGATTTACAGCCTTTTTTGAAAATACCCTGGACCTGCACCGCACCAAGTTGGCTGGAGCCGATGAATTTTACCAGAAACACGCAGGCACGCTCTTGGTACCGCCAAGCAGCCAGGAGCTGGCTGGCTTTCCAAAACTGGTCCGCCATGAATTTTCCATCAAGGAAAAAACGGACATCGTCTTCTCGGGCCTGGGCTGGATTCGTGTCAATGAAAAGGCCAAAATCGCTGCCTGGGCACCCAAGGGAGTGGATGTAGTCATCCGCAAGGCCATTATTTAAAGTGGTAGCTACCTGACTCAAGCCACCTACCTATCCTAATAAAAGAAATGAAGGAACCCCTATGCTAACCTCCAAACAACGCGCCTTTCTCACTAGTCAGGCCCACAGTCTCAAACCCATTATCCAAATTGGGAAAAATGGTCTCAATGACCAAATCAAAACCTCTGTCCGTCAAGCCCTGGATGCGCGTGAGCTCATCAAGGTGACCCTTCTGCAAAACACGGATGAGAATATCCACGAAGTTGCGGAAATCTTAGAGGAAGAAATCGGGGTCGATACGGTTCAAAAAATCGGCCGCACCCTCATTCTCTACAAGGTTTCCAGCAAAAAAGAAAACCGCAAACTTTCTGCCAAGGTGAGGGAGATATAAAAGAGGAGGCCATTCTATCCAGATGGCCTTTTCGATTACTGACTTTTTCTTTTCCCTTATTTATGCTATAATGAAAGGTAACATTATGCGAGGAGAAGCCCATGGCCATTGAACTCTTAACCCCCTTTACCAAGGTAGAATTAGAACCTTTAGAAGAAAAAACTGACCGCAGACAGGTGGGGATTTTGGGTGGAAACTTTAACCCTGTTCACAATGCTCATCTGATTGTGGCTGATCAGGTCCGCCAACAGCTCAATCTCGATGAAGTTTTGCTGATGCCCGAATTTTTACCGCCTCATGTGGATAAAAAGGAGACCATCGATGAATTTCACCGCCTCAATATGCTCAAGATGGCCATTGCTGGTATCGAGGGCTTGGGGATTGAGACTATTGAACTGGAGCGGGGTGGAATCAGCTATACCTATGACACCATGAAACTCTTGAAGGAGAAACATCCGGATACGGACTATTTCTTCATCATTGGTGGAGACATGGTGGATTATTTGCCCAAGTGGTACAAGATTGATGAGCTGGTTCAGATGATCCAGTTTGTCGGTGTTCAGCGCCCCCGTTACAAGGCTGGAACTTCCTATCCCATTATCTGGGTGGATGTGCCCCTCATGGATATTTCCTCCAGCATGGTCCGCGATTTTATCAAGCAGGGCCGGACGCCCAACTTCCTGCTTCCCCATGAGGTTCTGGACTACATCGAAGAAAAGGGACTCTACCTATGAACTACCGAGACTACATAGACCTCTCTCGGGAGGAGCTTTTGGAAAAAGTGGCAGCCGCCATGTCTGACAAGCGCTTTCGCCATGTCTTGGGAGTGGAGCAAGCTGCCCTTGACTTGGCTGAACGCTATGGCTGCGACGCCACCAAGGCCAGCCTAGCAGCGCTTTTGCATGATTATGCCAAGGAGGTTGCGGATGAGGTCTTTTTAGCCCTTATTGACCAGAAAGACTTGGACCCAGACCTGAAAAAATGGGGCAATAATATCTGGCATGGCCTGGTCGGTGCCCACCTGATTGCAGCTGATTTCGGCCTTGTGGACCAAGAAATTTTGCAGGCCATCCAGCGCCATACGGTCGGAGCAGGCCAGATGAGCTTGCTGGACAAGGTCCTTTACGTGGCGGATTATATTGAGCCTGGCCGGGATTTCCCAGGAGTGACAGAAGCCAGAATCATCGCCAGCCAGTCACTGGACCAGGCAGTGGCCTTTGAAACAGCCCAAACCATTGCCCACCTGGCCAAGAAGGGCATTCCCATTCATCCCCAAACCCTGGAAACCTATAATTCATATGTTCATTTTTTGAAGGAGAACAAATGAAAACAGCCCTTTTAGCCATTGACATGCAAAACCTCCTCGTTGAGGAAAAACCTTTTGCCATTGAGGAGCGTTTAGCCCTCTGGCAAGATAGCATCACTAAAGCTCGTCAAGCAGGGATAGAGATTGTCTATGTCCGTCAAAATGACGAGGAATTTGCCACAGGCAGTCCTGGCTGGGAAATTCATCCAGCAGTGGCTCCTTTGGCTGACGAGAAGATTGTTGACAAGCGGTACAGTTCTGCCTTCAAGGGTACGGACTTGCAAGCCTATCTTGATGAGCAAGGGATTGAGCGATTGATTCTCATGGGCATGTCGACCAATTTCTGTATTGATACGACCATCAAGGTAGCCTTTGAATTGGGATACAGCTTGGCGGTCATCAAAGATGGAACCACCACCCCTTACACGGCAGACCTTCCAGCAAAAGAGCTGATTGACCAGTATGAAACCATCTGGTCCTGGAGTTTTGCCCAGGTGGATACACTAGAAAATATTTTATGAGGAAACAATGAAAGAACTTGAATTAGTAGAATTAGTTGTCAAGGCCGCAGATGAGAAGCGGGCCGAAGATATCGTGGTCCTAGACTTGCAAGGCCTGACCAGTCTGACCGATTATTTTGTTATTTTAAATGCCAGCAATGTCCGCCAATTGGATGCCATTGCGGAAAATATTCGCGAAAAAGTAGCGGAGGCAGGCCAGCAGGCAGCCCATATCGAGGGAGATGCCAACAGCGGCTGGATCCTGATTGATCTGGGCGATGCCATCGTCCACGCCTTTTCAGAAGAGGAAAGAATCCACTACAACCTTGAAAAACTCTGGCACGAAGCCGGGCTTGTGGATGTGTCGGGATATTTAGCGTAAGGGACAGTCGTAAGACTGTTTTTTCATCGAAAAGAAGGAAGGATATATGGAAACTTACGAAACCTTTGCCAGGGTCTACGATGCCATCATGGATGACACGCTCTATGATAAATGGACGGCCTTTAGCCTACGTCACTTGCCAAAAAAGAAAGATGCCAAGCTCTTGGAGTTGGCTTGCGGGACGGGGATTCAGTCCCTTCGTTTTAAAGAGGCTGGCTTTGATGTGACGGGGCTTGATTTGAGTGGCGATATGTTAAAAATTGCCAATAAACGGGCTCAAGTGGCAGGTTTTGATCTGTCCTTTATCCAGGCCAATATGCTGGATTTGTCGGCGGTTGGGACCTTTGATTATGTGACCTGTTATTCGGATTCCATCTGCTATATGCAGGATGAGGTCGAGGTGGGGGATGTCTTCAAGCAGGTCTATGACCACCTCAAGGAAGGTGGGGTATTTATCTTTGATGTCCACTCAACCTATCAGATTGATGAGGTTTTTCCAGGTTATTCCTATCACGAAAATGCAGAAGATTTTGCTATGGTTTGGGATTCTTATGCCGATGAGGCGCCCCATTCCGTGGTTCATGAGCTGACCTTTTTCATCCAAGACGAGGATGGACGCTTTACTCGCTTTGACGAAGTCCACGAGGAGCGGACCTATGATATCCTGACCTACGACATCCTCCTGGAACAGGCCGGTTTTACGTCCTTTAAGGTCTATGCGGACTTTGAGGATGAGGAACCTGGAGATAAGAGCACAAGATGGTTTTTTGTTTGTAGGAAGTAATGAGGAATAGCTTATGAATAATTTGCTTTTTATAGTTAGCTTGGGGTTTGCTGGAATTGATCCTGTCGGTATGATGTTGCTTATCACTATGCAGACTGCTGGTTTGTCCAAGAAAAAGGCTTTTCTCTACGGAGGCTTGGTTCTCTTTGGTACAGCCATTTTAGGCTTTATTCTGTCAAGTTTGCTTGGAAGAGGCTTATCCGACTTAGCCAGTTCAATTGATAATTTTTCTAATACCGTCTGGGTTTGGATTAATCTAGCACTTATTCTTATCTTGACTGTTTGGGGAATTAAACGTTTGTTAGCTAAGGAACAGAAGGAAAAAGAGAAAGGCCAAAAGAGCAGTAAAGGTGTCTATACGGCTGCTGCTTTTATGACTTTTACAGCTCTGACTGATCCGACTTTCCTAGCGGTTCTCGCTTTATCCGGTCAAGTCAATCATCTGTTCTTATCCGTTCTGTATAACCTCTTGTGGGTGTTGATTAGTCAAGCGCCGCTTTTTCTTCTCCTTTTAGCAATCGTGTTTAATAAACATCATATATTTATTGATAAGTTCAATGCTTATTATGAAAAATACAAAAGGCCTATCAACTATGCAGTGACTGGACTTATCTTCTTCTCAGTATTTATATTTGTAGCGGATTTGATTGTCTACTGGTTTTCAGGGACCTGGCTTCTAGGCTAAATTGGAGGAAATTTCATGACCATCTCAGGAATTATCGCGGAATTTAATCCTTTTCACAATGGACACAAATTTCTGTTGGACCAGCTTGAGGGATTGAAAATTGTGGCCATGTCGGGCAATTTTGTCCAAAGGGGAGAGCCGGCCATCATTGACAAGTGGACGAGGACCCAAATGGCCTTGGAAAGCGGAGCTGATTTGGTGGTTGAATTGCCCTTTTTAGTCGCAGTTCAGTCGGCCGATTATTTTGCCCAGGGGGCAGTTGATATTTTAGATAAGCTGGGCATCCAAAACTTGGCCTTTGGCACGGAGGAGTTACTGGACTACCAAGGTCTGTCGGATATTTATAGCCAAAAATCGTCTGAAATGACAGCTTATTTGGCTCAATTACCTGAAAGTTTGACCTATCCTCAGAAAACCCAGAAAATGTGGGAAACATTTACTGGAATAAAATTTTCAGGAGAAACGCCCAATCATATTTTGGGCCTGGCTTATGCCAAGGCCTGCGCTGGGCGGGGCATCAAGCTGACCCCTATTCAACGTTTGGGAGCAGGGTACCATTCGGCCAGCAAGCTGGAAACCATCGCTTCAGCCACAGCCATTCGGCAGCATATCGCAGATGAGCAGTTTGTGGAGAAGGTCATGCCCCAATCTCAGTTGCTTTTATCCTCTCCCCAGGTTTCTTGGGAGAATTATTGGCCCTTGCTCCGCTACCAAATCCTAACAAATTCTGACTTGAAAAGGATTTTCCAAGTCAATGAGGAACTGGCCAGCCGACTCAAAGAAGCTGTCAAAAGCGCTCAGAATCTGGATGACTTGGTGGAAAAGGTAGCGACTAAGCGCTATACCAAGGCCCGGGTCCGCCGTATACTGACCTATATTTTGGTGCAGGCTGTCGAAAAACCACTGCCAGAGGCCATTCATGTCCTTGGCTTCAGCCAGAGGGGGAAAGATTATCTTAAGACCATCAAACATTCGGTGAACCTAGTCAGCCGCATCGGATCTGAGCCTTGGGATGAGCTGACCCAGCAGGCAGATGTGGTTTATCAGTTAGGAAATGAACAGATAGGAGAGCAAGCCTATGGGCGCGTGCCGGTGAGGGTGAAACTTTCTTGATTTTGTCTGTAATGCTTTCAAGAGATGTAAAAAAAGCTGTAATTATCTACCGTTGGGCAGATTTAAAGGATAGTAAAAACCGCATTTCGTTCCTATCAAGGTGAGAAGTGCGGTTTTTCTGTAGTTTTTTCTTTTATTCATTTACTAGTAGCAGTGTCTTTGAGAAAGTTGCTTTATTCAGTCACATCTTCTCCTAGATAAGCAGCGATGGCAGCCACGTCCTTGTCGCCTCGGCCGGAGAGGTTAATGAGGAGGATTTGGTCCTTGTCCATGCCTGGAGCTATCTTGATAGCCTGAGCGATGGCATGGGAACTTTCGATGGCTGGGATGATGCCTTCAGTCTTGGAGAGGAGTAGAAGGGCTTGGACCGCTTCTTCATCCGTAGCGGCGAAATAGGTGACCCGGCCGGAGTCCTTGAGGAAGGCATGTTCTGGCCCTACCCCTGGATTATCCAGGCCTGCCGAGATGGAGTAGACCGGTGAAATCCGACCATCCTCTTCAAAGAGGGCGATGGTCTTCATCCCATCGACCACGCCGACGGTCCCCTTGGTCATAGTAGCGGCATGCTTGTCCGTGTCCACGCCGTGTCCGGCAGCCTCCACCCCAATCAAGGTGACATTATCGTCTCCTATATATTGAGAGAAGGCACCGATGGCATTGGAGCCTCCGCCGACACAGGCGATAACGGCATCAGGCAGGCGGCCATCCTTGTCAAGGATTTGTTGGCGGGACTCTTGGCTGATAACCTTTTGGAATTCGTGGACAATGGTTGGGTAAGGATGGGGGCCAACAGCAGATCCCAGAACATAAAAGGCATCTAGGTCATTCATCCAGGCGCCAAAGGCTGCGTCGACCGCCTCTTTCAGAGTGGCTGTGCCTTCTGTGACTGCGTGAACTTTAGCTCCCATCATCTCCATTCGGAAGACATTGAGGCGCTGGCGTTTGACATCTTCGGCCCCCATGTAAACATCGCATTCCATGCCAAACTTAGCAGCAGCTGCGGCAGTGGCGACACCGTGTTGGCCCGCTCCCGTCTCAGCAATGACACGGGTTTTGCCCATACGTTTGGCCAGGAGAATTTGCCCCAAGACATTGTTGAGCTTATGGGAGCCCAGATGGTTGAGGTCTTCTCTTTTGAGGTAAATCTTGGCTCCGCCCAAGTACTTGGACAAACTTTCTGCATAATAGAGAGGGGTCGGGCGGCCAGAATAATCCTCCAAATAAAATCGGAGTTCCTTGATAAAATCAGGGTCCTGGCGGTATTGTTCAAAGGTGGCTTCCAGCTCATCCAGCAAGGCTTGAATGGGTTTTGGTACAAAGCTGCCGCCAAATTGGCCAAAATATCCTTTTTCTGCTGTCATCTTGTTTCTCCAGTTTCTATTGGTGTTGTAAAAGGTTTAGGATGGTTGACTAAATATGGTGAATGGACAGGCCCTTATTTTGTCCGGTCGTCTATTTCGATGTTTTTAATGTGAGTGCCCAGCACCTGCAACAAGGGACCGCTTCCCCCTTCAATATAGGTGATTTCCAGGGAGAGACTTTTTTGGTCTGATAGGGTGATGAACAAATATTCGAAGTAGGATTTATCAAAAAGACCTCGGCGTCGAATCAGCGGATGTTCCTTTTTCAGTACATGGGTAATAGACTGGATCTCTTTCCAGGAGAAGCGGTGAGTTCGCCAACCCTTGCGGACAGTCAGTCCTGTATCATCGCCAAGGAGGAAAGGCCGGCTCCGAAAGTAGAGGGCTGAAAGAAGGCAAAACACGGCGATTCCAACAAAAGCGAACCAGATGATACCCAGGAAAGGGGGAAAACCGCTTCCAGTCACCCTATCCAAAAAGAGGTTAAACAGGGAGAAGAGGACGAAGCCACTGAGACTAATGGTCAGAAAAAGGGAAGCAATCATGATAAAGGGAAGGTAAAGTGCAACCCGATTTTTATAAGAAAATGACATAACAATCTCCTTTTTTATAGGATACCAGAAAATAAGTGGAAAATCTAACAAAAACAGGAAAATGACAGAAAATTTCAACGATTTAAGGCGAAAAAATGAGAAAAAAATTAAAAAAATTGAGATCAATCTATTGACCTTTACTGACCAATGGTGTATAATACTGGCATAAGGATTGAAAAACCCTTGAATGGTCAGACTAAGGAGGATGACAGATGATTTATTTTTTTAGCAAATTGGTCAAAGATGGTCAGATTCCCAGGTCCAAACCAGAACCCATCTTGAAAGTCCAATAGCAATTTTTTTAAGAAAAAGGTCAGTTTTGGTCAAATGGCCAGAACTTCAATAAGAAAAGAGGTAGACATATGAACAACAACTTTAACAACATGGATGATATTTTCAACCAACTCATGGGCAATATGGGTGGTTTTAACACAGAGCGCCGTCGTTATTCCATCAATGGTCGCGAAGTGACGCCGGAAGAATTTGCCTATTATCGGCAGACAGGTCAACTGCCTGCTGGGCCAGAAGCTCAGACTGCGGCTCCCCAAGGTCAGGCAGGTCCTGTTAAACAGGATGGAATCTTGGCCAAATTGGGGACTAATCTGACCGAACAGGCTCGCCATGGCAAGTTGGATCCGGTCATTGGCCGTAATAAGGAAATTCAGGAAACCGCTGAAATCCTAGCCCGTCGCACCAAGAACAATCCTGTCTTGGTCGGGGATGCTGGGGTTGGTAAAACAGCAGTGGTGGAAGGCTTGGCCCAAGCCATTGTTAATGGGGATGTGCCAGCTGCCATCAAGAACAAGGAACTGATTTCCATCGATATTTCCGGCTTGGAGGCTGGTACCCAGTACCGTGGGGCTTTCGAGGAAAATGTTCAAAATCTGGTCAAGGAAGTCCAAGATGCAGGGAACGTCATCCTCTTCTTTGACGAAATTCATCAGATTTTGGGAGCAGGTTCCACAGGTGGCGATTCGGGCTCCAAAGGCTTAGCGGATATCCTCAAACCAGCTCTCTCTCGCGGTGATTTGACTGTCATCGGGGCGACCACCCAGGATGAATACCGCAACACCATCATGAAAAACGCAGCCTTGGCCCGTCGCTTTAACGAAGTGACGGTCAAGGCCCCATCGGCAGAGGATACACTAGCTATTCTCAAGGGCATCAGACCGCTTTACGAAGCCCATCACAACATTGTGCTTCCAGACGACACGCTCAAGGCTGCGGTGGATTATTCTGTCCAATACATTCCACAAAGAAGCCTGCCAGACAAGGCCATCGACTTGGTCGATGTGACAGCTGCCCACCTGGCTGCCCAGCATCCTGTGACAGACATCAAGGCCTTGGAGGCAGAAATGGCCCAAGCCAGACAGCTCCAACAGGCGGCGGCAGACAGAGAGGACTATGAAACAGCCCTCAACGAAAAAGTCCGCATTGATAAATTGCAGGAGAAGATTGACAACCATACCGAGGATCAAAAGGCGGTGGCCACCGTCAATGATGTGGCCCAGGCAGTGGAGCGGATGACGGGTATTCCTGTTTCGCAAATGGGGGCTTCTGACATTGAACGCCTCAAGGGAATGAAGGAGCGTTTGGAAGCCAAGGTCATCGGGCAAAATGCCGCTGTTGAAGCGGTATCCAAGGCCATTCGCCGCAATCGGGCTGGTTTTGATGAAGGCAATCGTCCCATCGGCAGCTTCCTCTTTGTCGGACCAACAGGTGTCGGTAAGACAGAATTGGCCAAGCAATTGGCCCTGGATATGTTTGGCAATAAGGATGCCATCATCCGCTTGGATATGTCCGAATACAGCGACCGTACAGCTGTGTCTAAACTGATTGGGACAACAGCTGGTTACGTGGGCTATGATGATAACTCTCATACCCTGACCGAACGTGTCCGCCGCAATCCATACTCCATCGTCCTCTTGGATGAAATTGAAAAGGCTGATCCGCAGGTCATCACCCTGTTGCTGCAAGTCTTGGATGATGGGCATTTGACAGATGGTCAGGGCAATACCGTCAACTTTAAAAATACGGTTATCATTGCCACTTCCAATACAGGCTTTGGCTTTGGTAGTCAGGATGAGGAAGAAGTGGATATTATGGATCGGATTGCCCCCTACTTCCGCCCAGAATTTCTTAACCGTTTCAATGCGGTTATCGAGTTCAAGCATTTGACTAAGGAAGACCTCCTGCAAATCGTAGACTTGATGCTGGCTCAGGTCAACCAGACCTTGGCCAAGAAGGACATTCATCTGGACGTCAGCAAGGAAGCCAAGGACTTGCTCATGGAAATGGGGTATGACAAGGCTATGGGGGCCCGTCCTCTGCGCCGCGTCATCGAAGGCCAAATCCGTGACAAGGTGACCGACTTCTATTTGGACCATATCGATGCCAAGCAGCTGAAAGCCGATGTAGAAGATGGAGAAATCGTTATTCATCAAGCCTAAAAGATAGTGACAGCCACTCGCAAGGGTGGCTTTTTTTGTAAAAATACTGCAAGAAAATGATAGTTTCAGGAAACAGTTTCAATTTGCAAACGTTTGCACCATGTGGTAAGATAGGCTCATAAAAGAAAAATCAGGAGGTTCTCATGAAAAAACATCGTTCTAATGATGAGAAGCAGCAACAGTACACGCTGAAAAAGCTCAGTGTTGGCCTATTGTCTGTGGCGATCGGTGCAGTTGCGGTATTGGCTGGTCCGACCTATTTTGCTGAGGAAATCAATACGACTGTCGTTGCAGGTCTAGACCAAACAACTATAGTTGAGGCAACCGTTCCTGCTACAACAGTAGAAACGAGTGCTATCCAGGCGCCTTCTAAAGAAGCCCCTGCTTTGTCTCAGGTTCAAGCAGAAAATACGGAAGTCCCTGCTGTTGCGGCCGGCTATTTTCGTCTTCATTTGAAAACACTGCCGGCAGGGGACATTGCGAATCTTGGTCTGTGGATATGGGATGATGTGGAACAACCATCTGCCAACTGGCCAGCTGGTGCTCTTTCTTTGAAAGATGCCCAAAATGACGATTACGGCTACTACATTGACATCAAATTATCTGAAAAGCAGCAGAAAAAAATTTCCTGGCTAATCAACGATAAGGTGTCTGGGCAGAATTTGACTGGGGACAAAAATGTTGAGCTTCTCGCTCCAGCAATGAATGAGGCTTGGGTGGATGAAGAGTTTAACAGTCACACATATCCGCCCCTTGAAAAGGGTTTTGTCCGTATCAACTACCGCAATGCAGATGACAATTACGATAACTTGACAGCCTGGCTCTTTGACGATGTGAAAGAACCATCAAAGGATTGGCCAAAAGGAGCTGCCAATAAAACAGGTATCGGACCATACGGTGCTTACTGGGATGTACCTCTTAAAGATGCAGCAAAACTACTAGGATTTGTTCTATTGGATCAAAGCAAAACTGGGGATGATATGAAGATTCAACCAAATGACTATAAGTTTCAGGACTTAGAACATCATACACAGGTCTTTGTTCATGATAAGGATCCAAAAGTCTATAACAATCCTTACTATATTGACCAAGTAGTGCTGAAAGGAGCAGAACAGACAGAAGAGACAGAAATTAAAGCAACCTTCTCCACCTTGGCAGGAGTTACCAAGGAAGAACTCCAAAAGGGGCTCACAGTCAAGGATAAGGATGGACAGGAGGTTACTATCACAGACATGACAATTACTGATGGCAGTCCTGTCTTGACCATCACAGGTGATTTTAACCAGAGCAAGGGAATGTTGACTGTTTCCTATGCGGGAGTAGAGCAAAAGGTCCGTATGTCTTGGGAGTTAAAGGATAAACTATTTGCCTATGATGGGGACTTGGGAGCAAAACTCAATGATGATGGCTCACAAGTAGAGATGAGTCTTTGGTCTCCAAGTGCTGACAGTGTCAAGGTTATCGTTTACGATAAGGATGACCAAAGTAAGGTCATGGGTACCGTGGACATGACCAAGGGTGAAAAGGGAGTTTGGTCTGCAAAACTAGATAACCAATCTGGCCTGAATATTTCCAACTACACAGGCTATTATTACCACTACGAAATCACACGCGACAATCAAAAAGTATTGGTATTAGACCCATACGCTAAATCCTTAGCAGAGTGGGATAATAATATGGTTCAGGGAGACATCAAAACAGCTAAGGCAGCTTTTGTCAATCCAAGTAAACTTGGTCCTCAGGATTTGGATTTTGCTAATATTGAGAATTTCCAAGGACGAGAAGATGCCATTATCTATGAAGCAAATGTTCGTGATTTCACCTCTGATAGCACCTTGGACGGCAAGCTCAATAGTCGTTTTGGAACCTTCTCTGCCTTTGTGGAAAAACTGGACTATCTCAAGAGTTTGGGGGTGACCCATATACAGCTCATGCCGATTATGAGTTATTTCTATGTCAATGAGGCAGACCATACGCGTTCCATTGATTATTCTTCTAAGGACAATAATTATAACTGGGGATATGATCCGCAAAACTATTTTTCACTTTCTGGTATGTATTCTGAGAATGCTAAGGACCCGGAACAACGCATTGCTGAGTTTAAGAATCTGGTCAATGAGATTCACAAGCGCGGTATGGGTGTCACATTAGACGTAGTCTATAATCATACTGCTAAAACCTATATTTTTGAAGACCTTGAACCAAATTATTACCACTTTATGAATGCGGATGGCACTCCTCGTGAAAGCTTTGGCGGCGGTCGACTTGGAACAACACATGCCATGAGTCGCCGCGTACTGGTTGACTCGATTAGGTATTTGACCAGTGAATTTAAGGTAGATGGCTTCCGCTTTGATATGATGGGAGACCATGATGCCCAAGCAATTGAGGAAGCCTTCAACGAAGCTAAGGCTATCAATCCCAATGTGATCATGATTGGGGAAGGCTGGAAGACCTACCATGGAGATGAGGCAAAGCCACAACAGCCTGCCGACCAAACCTGGATGAAATCGACTGATACAGTCGGTGTGTTTTCTGATGATATCCGCAATTCTCTCAAATCAGGTTTTCCAAACGAAGGAGAAGCTGCCTTTATTACGGGTGGTGCCCGTGATATTGAGGCACTCTTCAAGAATATCAAGGCTCAACCTGGCAACTTTGAGGCAGATTCACCGGGTGATGTGGTCCAATATATTGCTGCCCATGACAATCTGACCTTGCATGATGTCATTGCGAAGTCTATCAACAAGGATCCAAAAGTGGCCGAAGAAGAGATTCATAAGCGTCTGCGCCTGGGCAATACCATGATTTTGACCGCTCAGGGTACTCCATTTATCCACTCCGGTCAAGAATACGGCCGAACCAAACAATTTCTTAATCCAGCTTACATTGGTAAAGTTGCTGAAAGTGCTGCCCCTTATAAATCAACACTGATTGACGCGGTAACAGAATATCCTTATTTTATTCATGATTCTTATGATTCGTCCGACGCCATCAATCATTTTGATTGGGAAAAGGCAACCAATGAAGCTACCTATCCGATCAATGTTAAGACCCAGAAATATACGACAGGTCTTATCGCTCTTCGTCGGTCCACGGATGCCTTTAGAAAAACCAATAAGGCAGATATTGACCGCGATGTGACTCTTCTATCAGTGCCAAAAACTCAGACAGAATCTGCAGGAGTTGAAGAAACAGACCTTTTTATTGCTTATCAAACTGTTGCTTCAAATGGTGATATCTATGCTGTCATTATCAATGCAGATACCAAGGTGCGACAACTGGATCTCTCCTCAGACCAAACCAAATGGGCTGATGCTCAGGTATTGGTAGATGCAGAGCGGGCTGGAACAGAGGCTATTGTAGATCCAAAAGGCCTCACCTTTACGGAAAATCAACTAAGCGTAGAACCATTGACAGCCTTGGTATTGAAAGTGGCGAAAAAAGGAAACCAACCAACTCCACAACCGACGACCACAACAACCAGTGAACCAGGTAATGCAACGACCACGCAGACTTCTACGTCCCCAACTACAAAGAGCCAGTCAGGCAAAAATAAATCGAATCTGCCGTCAACAGGTAGCCAAGCTTCCCCAATATTTATCATTGCTGGAGGAAGTCTTCTGACGATTTTGCTTGCTTCTCTAGGAATCAAAGTCAGTAAAAAAGAAAACTAGGAAAGAGCGATTATGATCAAACCCATTACGAAAGACATTCTCTTTCTCCAACAAAAATCCCAGGAGGCCAGCCCGGCTGACTTGTCCATCGGGCAAGATTTGCAGGACACCCTGCTGGCCCATCAGGATGCCTGTGTAGGCTTGGCAGCCAATATGATTGGGGTTCAAAAGCGGATTATCATTGTCAGCCTGGGCTTTGGTCACTTGGTCCTGTATAATCCCGTCCTCATCAGCAAGGCCAAACCGTACAAAACGGAGGAATCCTGCCTGTCTCTAAAAGGCAGCCGGCCCACCACCCGCTATGAGGACATTGTGATTCGCTACCGCAATCAGGACTGGCAGGAGGTGACTATGCCCTTCACAGGTTTTACAGCTCAGATTATCCAGCATGAACTGGATCATTTGGAAGGTGTCATTATTTAATATGTATTGACAAGAGAGATGCAGTTAAAAAGCAGGGGAAACCCTGCTTTTTAACGTTTGGCGATGGACAGGAAGGTGACCTTGTCTGGCCGGTAGCTGATGCTGTCCGATTGGAAAAGCTGGCCGTTGGCCAAATAAGCGGTGCTCTGTACCACAACCACCATCTCGTAGACGCCCAAGTCCATGAGGCGTTTTTCTTCTTCAGTGGCAAAGCGGAAGGAAATTTCCCGACGGGAATGGGAAATCTTGAGGCCCAATTCTTCTTCAAGGTAGCGGTAGATGGAACCTTCAGCAATTTCACGGTTGAGGAAGGGAACGATGCGTCGGTCAAAATAGGATACCTCATATTCCAAACGCTCACCATCAATGGTCCGAACCCGGCCCACCCGGTAAAAATCAACCGTCTCATCTACTTCAAAGATGGTCATCAGGTCAGCTTGGCCTTGGACAATGTAGAGGTCTGTCAGCTCCGTTTCAATCTGGTGGAGGGCTAGTCGGTTCAATTCACCAGCTGTCCGGAGTTCGGACAGGTACTGATTTTTCATGTGGTGGTGGTCTAGAACGACAGAGTTTCTGCCCTGGCGCTTTTGGATATAACCATCCAATTCTAGCATGGACAGTGCCTTGCGGATGGT
>ERZ795062.949-NODE-949-length-21856-cov-7.558415_pt1 | contig 21856 bp, 15 predicted proteins | sample MGYA00375146_ERZ795062 | MGnify/ENA primary metagenome ERZ795062 (study PRJEB30191, sample SAMN05720281) | activated sludge metagenome | isolation source: Anaerobic digester | place: USA | collected 2015-07-16 ... | reverse complement strand
GGTGATGGGGCTGGACCCCGGCATTCGCACCGGCGTGAAGGTGGCGGTGGTGGATGCGACCGGCAAGGTGGTCGCTACCAACACGGTGTATCCGCACGAGCCGCGCAAGGACTGGGACGGCTCGCTGCACACGTTGCGCAAGCTGTGTGAGGCACATGGTGTGCAGCTGATTGCAATTGGCAATGGCACCGCGAGTCGTGAGACGGATCAGCTGGCAGCGGATCTGATCAAGCAGTTGGGAGCGGGGGTGACCAAGGTGGTGGTCAGCGAGGCGGGCGCATCGGTGTACTCGGCCAGCGAATACGCATCGCAGGAGTTGCCTGATCTGGATGTGAGTCTGCGTGGTGCGGTAAGCATCGCGCGGCGTTTGCAAGACCCGCTCGCCGAGCTGGTGAAGATTGATCCGAAGTCCATCGGTGTGGGTCAGTATCAGCACGACGTGAACCAGTCGCTGCTGGCGAAGAAGCTCGATGCGGTAGTCGAGGACTGCGTGAACTCGGTTGGCGTTGACGTCAATCTCGCCTCGGCGCCGCTGCTGACCCGCGTGGCCGGGCTCAGCGCCAGCAACGCGCGCAATATCGTGGCGCATCGCGAGCAGCATGGCGCGTTCGGTGATCGCGACGAGATCCGTAAGGTCTCGGGCATCGGGCCGAAGACCTTTGAACAATGTGCAGGCTTTTTACGCATTCAGGGCGGTGCCAATCCGCTGGACGCCAGCGCGGTGCATCCGGAGAGCTATGCGCTGGTGCAAAAGATCATTGAGCGCGCGAAGAAGCCGCTATCCGAACTGCTCGGTAACGGCGCCGCGCTGAAGGCGGTGCCCGCCAATGCCTTTGTGGCGGATGGCGTGGGCGAAATCACCGTCCGTGACGTGCTCGCCGAGCTCGAAAAGCCGGGTCGCGATCCGCGCCCCGAGTTCAAAGTGGCGCGCTTCAACGAGGGTGTGAACGACATCAAGGATCTGGTCGAGGGCATGATTCTCGAAGGCACGGTGACCAACGTCGCCGCGTTCGGCGCCTTCGTCGATGTCGGTGCCCATCAGGACGGTCTCGTGCACGTCTCGCAGCTTGCCAACAAGTTTGTGAAAGACCCGAAAGACGTGGTCAAGGCCGGGCAGATCGTAAAGGTGAAGGTTGTCGAGGTGGATGTGGCGCGCAAGCGGATTGCGCTGACCATGAAGCTCGACGCCGAGGTGCGCCCGCGAGGTGACCACGAGCCACAGCGTCACGGGGCTGGTTCACGTGATCGCGCGTGGCAGGGTGTGCCTCATCGTGGTGCGCCGCGGGCTCCGGATGGCGCAATGGCGGCCGCGTTTGCAGCGCTCAAACGACAGTAGGATGGAAGTCATTGCGGAATTTTGACTGGCGTCATTTGTTCTCCGTTTTCGTTTGTTAAGATGAAGTTGATGTCTGGCCGGATCGTCCGGCCAGTTTTTTTGCAAACGAAGGGAGTGGTGGTTGTGAGGGGGTTGCGATTGAATGCAGCGCGCGCGGTTGCGCTGCTGGGGGTGGCTTTTGCCACGGCGGCGTCGGCACAGACGGTGACCGTCGTTGAGTACTACAACAAGACGCTGGACGCGTATTTCATGACGGGGCGTACCCCCGAGCAGTCGGCGCTTGATGGCGTAGCCGACTTCCAGCGAACGGGCATGACTTTCCAGGCGACCGCTACTGCGGCGGCGACGGCCGCACAGACGCGCATCTGCCGTTTCTACATCGCCAACACCAGTCCGTTTACCAGTTCGCATTTTTACGGTCGGCAGGGCGTGGATTGCGAGTCCATCCGCGGCCAGAACATTCCCGGTTTCTCGTGGGAAGACTACGACTTCGCCACGCAGCAACCCACCAGCGGCGTATGCCCGGGCGGGACGACGCCCATTTACCGGGGATTCCGCACGGCGGCCGGCGGCAAGACCTCGAATCATCGCTACAGCGCCAGCCAGGCGACGTATGACGCCGCCGTTGCGACTGGCTATGTGGGTGAGGGGGTGGCGTTCTGCGTGACTGCTGCCACTGCTGCGACGGCTGCGCCGACACCCAGCGGTGATGCCTGCGGGACGTTCTACTTCCCCGGCAAGCAGATCAGTTACCAGACCACTTCGACGGGTGCGGCCAGCTCGACGTCCACGTTTGTGCGCACTTACGACCCGACCCCGGTGAGCTTCAACGGCCAGACGGCTACGCGCATCGTCGATACACCAAGCACCGGTTCACCGTCATACACCATGATTTCGGATGGCGCGACGTCGTGGAGCGAGCTTGGTGGCCGATCCACCGGGAGTAGCGGTACGCAGGAGACTTACTTCTCGCCGCCGATTGTGTTCCCGAAAACGATGACGGTAGGGCAGTCGATCAGCGTTAACCGCACCGTCACCTTCAACCCGGCGACGCCGACCGGCAACGGCACGCAGACCGGCACCATCGTGCTCACCTCGCGTGAATCGGTCACGGCGCCGGCCGGCACTTACGCCAACGCCTGCAAGTACACGATCAATACGACGACGACTTATCCGATCGGCTCGACGTCCAACACCCGCACGATTGCCTGGGTGGCGCCAGCCGTGGGTATGGTGCGCAGTGAAATCACGGATAGTTCGACCGTATTTGGTTTTACGGTGACATCCAATTCAACAATCGTGGCGACGGCTGTTCAATAGCGCTTGCTGGACGAGTTAAAAAAGGGCGCACCACGGTGCGCCCTTTTTCTTTGCGGCTGGTGTTACTTCTTGTTGCTGTCGTGCTTCTGGCGATGGATGCGGCGGCTTTGCTTGTTCTGCTCTTTCTGGATCGCTTTGCGCTCGGCGCGGGTGACCTTGCCGTCAGCGGCGGCGGCTTGCTTCATGCCCTGCACTTTGGCCTGGCCGGCTTCCATGCGTGCGGCTTCGCGTTTGCTGAGCGTGCCGGTGGCCTTGCCCTGCTCAATGCGGGCCTGCTGGTTGGCCTGGCGTTGATCGATGTTCGGTGTCGCGGTCTGCGCGCTGGCGCTGAATGCGACGGCAACGCCGGCAGCGGCGATCAGGGTGCGAAGGGTGATGTTCATGGTGTGCTCCTTTGTGGATGGGGTGGTGACGACTTCGTTTCTGGTCGCGGATCGCCGGTTCGATTGGTTTGGCGCCGCATGCTTCAACAACGCCGTGGCAACGCCCACGTGCACGCTACTGGCCGGGTTTTACATCTGGTTACGCGTGGGCGAGGGCGACGCCGCGTCGGTTTCGCTCTAGGCTTTACGCAATTGGCTGCGAAACTGCGCCATCCAGAAGGCGACGGTGGCGAGCACTCCCACCGCGCACAGGATGGCGAGACCAAGGATGTAGTTGCCGCTGACCGTCCACAAGGCGGCAATGGCTGACGGCGCCAGCGCGCGGGCGATGGCGGTCGGGGTGCCGAGCAGGCCGTTGAGCGACGCCGCCTGCTGCCGCGACACATAGGCGGCCATGGCGGTGGCCTTGACGATGGTGATCATGCCGTTGGCCATGCCATAGAGCAACGCATAAAGGATGGCAACCCAGGGCGACTGCAGGCCCAGCGCCAGCACAAATAGCGCGGTCGGCAGCAGCACCGGAATCCAGCGATTGGCCCAGTGAACGTCGAGATGCTTCTCGGTGAAGTAGAGCAGCAGCCTGCCCGCCACCTGCAGCGCGCCGATGGACGCTGGTATGGCGATCACCCAGGCCTCCGGCAATTGCCGTTCGCGCAGGATGGACACCAGATGCGCGCCCATCGCAGTGGTGATGCCGGAGAACAGCACGAAAAACGCGGCCAACCCCCAGAACGGGAAGTGGTGGGTGAATTCGATCAGCCGTTTCGGCGGGGTGTCGGCGGCGTGTGGTGCGAAGGGCGGTTCGCCGCGCAGCCAGTACAGATGAATCGGCAGACCGAGCACCAGATGCAGCGCCGCGAGGGCCAGCGACGCATGACGCCAGCCGAAGGCGGCAATCAGCCAGGCCACCAGCGGAATGAACACCGTACTGGCCAAGCCACCGAGGAAGGTGAGGGTGATGATCGCGCGACGATAATCCTCGGGATAGCGGCGGATCAGAATCGAGAACGCGGGCTGATAGAGGCAGCCGGCCATTGCTGCGCCGGCGACCATCCACACCGCGTACAGCTGCCACGCACTTTGCACCCAGGCCAGACTGCCAAAAGCCAGTGCTGCGAGCAGGGAGCCGGCCACCATCACCAGACGACCGCGCCCGTTGTCGATCAGGCGCCCGACGGCAAAGGCGAGCAAACCTTCAACCAGCAGCGCGAGGCTGAAGGCGAGCGAAGCGTCAACACGGGAGAGCCGCAGGTCGCGCTCGAAGTGTTCCAGCAGCAGCGAGAACGCGTAGAACAGCGTGCCCCAACTCATCAACTGCGCGACCGACAGCCAGAAGACAAAGCCGCGCGGAGGGTGAGCCTCGGGCTGGTCCGGGCGGGCGGTGGCTGATGCGGGCGGCGTGATAGGCTCTGGACGCGCCGCCGCGTCGGGCGAATCGGGCATCCGTGGATGTTAGCGGACGTCATTGGCTTTTTGCTGCAACGACGATTCAATAAGGGCTCATAGTCTCTTTGCGGCGATAGTCGACTTTGACAGAAAGTAACCTCCAGGCCCGATGCAGACTGACATACAGAAAAAAGTTGCTTTGCCCCTGAGTTTGCGCGTCTTGTTGGTGGCGGTGCTCGGATTGATGGCCTGGGCCTACTGGCCGGTGACGCGCGGCGACTTCGTGATTGACGACTATGTGTTCATCGCGACGGCGAGGATGGTCGAGGCGCCGTGGGTGGCGTTCTGGCAAAGCCACTTTTATGAGCCGTTCTACTTTCGGCCCATCGGCGTCGTGTCCTGGTGGGTCGCGCAGCGCGCCTTTGGTCTCGATTACTTGCCGCACGCATTGATCAATCTGGCGTTGCACAGCATCAATGTGCTGCTGCTGGTGGTGCTGTTGCGGTCGTTGGCCGTGCGCGGCTGGGTCTTGCTGGCTGGTGCCGCCCTGTTTGCGCTGGCGCCATTCAGTCTGGGGCCGGCGCTGTGGCCGTCCAATCGGTTTGACTTGCTGGCGACGGGTTTTTTGCTGTTGCTCGCCAAGCTGGTGTTGGTGACGCTAGTAAGTGCTCGCATGACAATGCCGCTGTTGGCGGCGTTGCTGGTGGCTATCGCCGCCTGCTGGAGCAAGGAGCTGGCTTACCCGGTGGCGACGGCGATGGCGTTCATGGTGCTCGCGGCGCGTTCGGCATCTTGGCGTCGCCGTTGGCTGGTGTTTGCTGCTCTCGGGGTTGCCATTGGGGGAGCCTTCGCGTGGCGTCACCTGATATTGGCCGATGCTTATGCGGTGGTAATGGGTAATCCGCTGCTGGCGATCGGACGAGGTCTCGGTACGTTGGTGCGATTGCTTCCGGGTTTGGCGTCGAGCGCGCTCGGGGGTGAGCGTGGCGTGTTCTGGCTGATTGGGTTGGGTTTGTTGTTGACGCTGGCTGTGGTCGGCGCATTGTTCGCACGGCGCCAGGCGCAGACGGGGTGGGACCGTCGATTGATGGCGGAGGTGCCGCCCTCGTTTGGTGTGCTGGCGGCAGTCACGACTGTGGCGCTGGCTGCGATCATCGTGCAGACACCGTTGGCCCATTTGTCGGCGCCTATCGCTGACGGATCACCGTTCGGGACGATTACCTTTTTGCGTTTCTACTATGCGCCCTGGGCGGGGTGTGTGGTGCTGGCTGCGGTGCTGCTGGCGCGGGCTGCGTGGCCAAGGGCGTTGTCGATGGCGGTGCTGCTGTTCGCGATTGTCTGTGGGGTATGGTTGCGGCCGCTCGGAAAGTCGTTCGCCCAGTGGGTGCACACGGATATCCGGCCATATTCGGTGGCCGCGACAGCGGTTGCGGATCGACCGGCTGGCGGTGAGCCGTGTTTGCTGGTATTTCTCGGTACGCAAACGAAGCATCCGCTGTTTCGCATGTTCTCGGACGTCACCGTCAAAGCGCGGGCGGGCTCCCCGGAGCATGCCTGGCGCTGTTTCGTGATGACCGAAAGCACGCCCTGGCTGTTTGTCTTTCCGCTCGCCACGCCGCTGCCCGAATGGCCGATGCCGAAGATCACCAATCCGGACGGCTCCGCAAAGCCTGACTCAACGTGGAGCACGGTCCGTTATCGCTATCGCTTGCCGCCGGCAGATCTGGCGACGTTGCCGGGGGCCAGATTCTTTGATTGGCGCGACGGACGATTCGTCGAGGTGACTGACGAGGTTCGCCGTGGCGAACGCAAGGTGCCGTCGCGCGATTGGGGTATGTAGGTTTCACGTGGAACAAATTGCGCCATGAGCGCGATTTGGTCTGGCGATCTGAGTCGGTGTCTGGATTGTTCCCGGTCTGATTTGATGGCCAAGGTTGGACACAATCGCTGCGTCGTGTAGGTTTTGCGCCATGAGCGCGATCTGGTCTGGCGATTCTGGCCAAGGCGCGGATCCTTCTTGGCGGCTTTTAGTGTTCGCGGTTCGATGTCTGCGAGCGCGTCGGTAGAATACGTCCTCCTTTCCGGCTCGTGTTTCACGTGAAACATTGGCTGCCCCACTGAATACATGATCTACCCCGACCGTTTTGATGTGATCGTCGTCGGCGGCGGCCACGCCGGTAGCGAGGCCGCGCTGGCGGCCGCACGTGCGGGTGCGAAGACGCTGCTGCTGACGCACAGCATCGAGACGCTTGGCCAGATGAGCTGCAACCCGTCCATCGGGGGCATCGGCAAGGGGCATCTGGTTAAGGAGGTTGACGCGCTGGGCGGCGCGATGGCCATCGCCACTGATGAGGCGGGTATTCAGTTTCGTATCCTGAATGGCTCGAAAGGCCCGGCGGTTCGTGCGACCCGTGCCCAGAATGACCGGGTGATGTATCGCGCGGCGATTCGTCGGCGGATTGAAAACCAGCCCAATCTCACGTTGTTCCAGCAGCCGGTGGACGACGTGCTGACCTCGGGCAACCGGGTGACGGGCGTCAAGACCCAGATGGGGCTGACCTTCGAGAGCGAAACGGTCGTGCTCACGGCGGGGACTTTTCTCTCCGGCTTGATCCACATCGGTCTGCAGAATTACACGGCCGGTCGCGCCGGGGACCCGGCGGCGACGACGCTCGGCGCACGGCTCAAGGAAATGAAGCTGCCGCAGGGTCGGCTGAAGACCGGTACGCCGCCACGCATTGACGGCAAAACCATCGACTACTCCAAGGTGGGCGTGCAGCCCGGCGACGACCCGGCGCCGGTGTTCAGCTTCATCGGTAATCGCGCGATGCATCCGCGTCAGGTGCCTTGCTGGATCACACACACCAACGAGCGCACGCACGACATCATTCGGTCGGGGCTGGATCGCTCGCCGATGTTCACTGGCGTTATCGAGGGCGTTGGGCCGCGCTATTGCCCGAGCATCGAAGACAAGATCCACCGCTTTGCCGACAAAACGAGCCACCAGATTTTCCTGGAGCCGGAAGGGCTGACGACGCAGGAAATCTACCCGGCGGGCGTGTCGACCAGCTTGCCGTTCGATGTCCAGCTCGCGCTGATCCGCTCGATGGTGGGCCTCGAAAACGCCCATATCCTGCGGCCCGGTTACGCCATCGAGTACGACTATTTCGATCCGCGTCAGCTCAAGCAGACGCTGGAGACCAAGTATCTCGACGGCCTGTTCATGGCCGGGCAGATCAATGGCACGACAGGTTACGAAGAGGCGGCGGCGCAGGGGTTACTGGCTGGCGTCAACGCGGCGCTGAAATCAAAGGGCAAGGACGGTTGGTGTCCGCGCCGTGACGAAGCCTACCTTGGTGTGCTGGTCGACGACCTCATCACGCGCGGCGTGAGTGAGCCGTACCGCATGTTTACTAGTCGCGCCGAATACCGTCTGCAACTGCGGGAAGACAACGCCGATATGCGCTTGACCGAACAGGGCAGGGCGCTGGGGCTGGTCGATGACACCCGCTGGGATGCCTTCAATCGCAAGCGCGACGCTGTTTCACGTGAAACAGAGCGGCTCAAGTCGACTTGGGTGAACCCGTCCATTCTGTCGGCAGCCCGGGCGACCGAGTTGCTCGGTACGACGATTGAGCGCGAGTACAGCCTGTTTGATCTGCTGCGGCGGCCGGGGGTGACGTTTGGTGCGGTGGATTCGCTGCGCTCGGAATTGAATCTGACAGCAAAAAGCGAACAAGCGACGGCAGAGGGCTGGGTTAAAAACCCAACATCCAGCGATGACTCGCGCGGTGCTGGGTTTTCAACCCAGCCTACGAGTCAGGATGAATCCGTCGTGGAACAGGTAGAAGTGGCCGCCAAATACTCCGGCTACATCGAGCGTCAGCAGGACGAAATCGACCGCCAGGCCGCCAATGAAAATCTGCGTTTGCCCGTCGACATCGACTACACCCAAGTGCGCGGCCTGTCGAAAGAGGTGCAGATCAAGCTCACCGCCCAGCGCCCGGAAACGCTAGGGCAGGCGAGTCGCATTTCCGGCATTACGCCCGCAGCGATTTCGCTGCTGCTGGTGCACCTGAAAAAGGGGCGGTTGGCGGAGTTTGTGGCGTGACCGACGCACTCGAAACGCCTCTCCTGCAACGCAGGGGAGGTGCCCGGAACGGGCGGAGGGGTTGGTTGCACGCGTCAACCGTCCGCGCAAGCAACCCCACCGTCGCTACGCGAAACCTCCCCTACGCGGTAGGAGAGGCATTCGTACAAATCGCCGCATGAACAACAACAAAACCGGCCACCGCCCCGCAGTGAAGCCCGGTATCAACCCACAAGGACAAGGCATGACCACTTCTGCCGGGCTCAGGCCCGTGATCGACCGACCGCTCAAACCGGGGCGTGAGCAGATCGAATTCACTCCAGGGCTGCGCGCCGAACTGCGCGCCAAGCTCGACGCCGGCCTCGCCGAAATGCATCTCAAGGCCAGCGACAAGCAGAAAAATCAACTCATCGAATCACTCGCCTTTCTGTCGGAATGGAACGCGGTGATCAACCTCACCGCCATCCGTGAGCCGCATGCGATGCTCGTGCAGCACGTTTTGGATTCGCTTTCGGTGTTGCACTTCATCCCGAAAGAGGCCACCACGCTGCTCGACGTCGGCTCCGGCGGCGGCTTCCCGGCGCTGCCGATTGCCGTGATGCGGCCCGATCTCGAGGTGGTCAGCGTCGATGCCGTGCGCAAAAAGACCGACTATGTGAACAAGGCCGCGGAAGCGCTGGGCATCGGCAATCTGTCCGCCGTGCACAGCCGTGTGGAAGAGCACCCGGTGACCTACGACGTGGTGATCTGCCGCGCCTACGCCTCGCTCAAGGATTTTGTGACCTCGGCGCAGGGTTGCGTCTCCCCCGAGGAAGATGCCCTCGTGCTCGCCATGAAAGGCAAATTCCCCGACGATGAAGTCGCCGAACTCGCCGGAACTGGTTGGGTTGTCGACAGGAAGCGGGCGCTCACTGTCCCGTTTCTTGAGGCGGAGCGATGCTTGCTGTGGCTCGAGCGCGCTTGAGCGCATTCGAGCCAAGGACGACTGACCAATGACGAATGACGCAAAGCTTCAAAGACATCGGCGCACCGAATGGTTTGGTTTGGTGTCCCAGTATGTGCTCGCCAGCTGTTTCATCACCGGCGCGGCGCTCGTAGCGTTCATGGGTAAGCTCTATGCGGCTGCGGCGCTGCTCGCGCTCGCGGCTCTCATCGTTTTGCGTCTGAAGCGCGGGCGAGTTAATCGATGAATAACGTGCCCTCCGCTCGTCATTCGTCATTGGTCATTCGTCCTGCGCGCGGAGCGCGCCCATGACCGGCATCAACGACCTCCCCTCGCTAGTCATCGCCACGCTGATCTTCCTGGCGATTCCCGGCCCCGGCACGATCAAGCTGTTCACCTCGATGGCGGAGAAGAACGGCGGGCCGAAGGCGGGATTCTTCGCGACGCTTGGGCTGATGGCGGGCGATGCGGTGTGGATGGTGCTGGCGCTGTCGGGCGTCGCGGCGCTGGCGGCGGCGTACCCGCGCGCGTTTGACCTGCTGCGTTACGCAGGCGCGGCGTACCTGGCGTGGATCGGCTTCACGCTGATCCGCAACGCGAAGCAGACGCTGGGCGAAGGCAAGGTGGCGACGGGTGCCGGTCGTGGCCCGTGGCAGTGGTTTCGCGAAGCGATGCTGGTCACGTTGTCGAACCCGAAAACGATTGGCTTTTACGTTGCCTTCTTTCCGCTGTTCATCGACCAGACCACGTTCGACGGCGCGGCCACCTACGCCCGCATCATGGCCGTGGTGCTGGCGCTGGTGTTCGGCTACTGCATGTGGCTGGTCGCCGCAGCGCAACTCGCAAAGCGCGTGTTTGCCCGCTACCCCGGCGCGGGCGCATGGCTCAAGCGGCTGGCGGGCGTGGCGCTGATCGGGTTCAGCGTGAAATTTGCTTTGCAGAAATGAGCATCGAACGTAGGGCGGGCATTGCCCGCCGTCGTACACATGGCGGGCAATGCCCGCCCTACGGAAAACAATAATGATCAGAACCATCGCAATCGCCAACCAGAAAGGCGGCGTCGGCAAGACGACCACCGCCGTCAATCTTGCCGCTTCGCTTGCCGCGCAGAACCGTCGTGTGCTGTTGATCGACGTCGATCCGCAGGGCAATGCGACGATGGGTTCGGGCGTGAACAAAAACGCGCTGGAGCAGAGTGTTTACACCGTGCTGCTCGGCGAGGTCGGTTTGCTTGATGCGCGCATCAAGGCGCAGGGCGGGTTTGATCTGATCCCGGCCAATCGCGAGCTCGCGGGCGCGGAGATCGAGATGGTGTCGATGCCCGACCGCGAGACCAAGCTCAAAGACGCAATTCACACGCTGAAGGCTGCCATCGCCGCTGTTGCCGAGGAATACGACTACATCCTGATCGATTGCCCGCCGACGCTGAACCTGCTCACGCTCAACGCGCTGTGCGCTGCCGACAGCGTGCTGATTCCGATGCAATGCGAGTATTACGCGCTCGAAGGCCTGAGTGATCTCGTCGGCACCTTGCGCAAGATGCAGCAGCACCTGAATCCCACGCTCGAAATCGAGGGCCTGCTGCGCACGATGTACGACGCGCGCATGAGCCTGTCGCAACAGGTCGCCGCGCAGCTGGAGCAGCACTTCGGCAACAAGCTTTTCGCGACCATCATCCCGCGCAATGTGCGCCTCGCCGAAGCGCCGTCGCACGGCCTGCCCGCGCTGCTGCTCGACAAGGCAAGCAAGGGCGCGCAGGCCTACATGCAGCTCGCGGCGGAGCTGGTGGCGAAGCATGAAAATACGCAGGAGGCATCGCCCGCATGACGCCGCCGCAGCACACGCTCACGACCGCGCGACTGTCGCTGCACGACCTCGTCAGCGAGGCGGACTACCGCGCCTGTTACGCGATGGATTGTGATCCGATGGTGGTGCGCTACGTCGGCACCGGCGAGGCCGAGAAGCGGCCCTTCGAGGAATATCGCGACTTCATGCGTGGCCGTCTGGCGCTGTGGACGAGCGAGCGCTTTCACATGTGGGCGATGTGCCTGCACGGCAGTGATGAATTTCTCGGCTGGGCGATCCTGAAACCAATTCGCGACACGTCGCATGTTGAAGTCGGCTATCGCATGCCGCAATCGAGCTGGGGCAAAGGCTACGCGACTGAGGCCACGCGCGCCGTGCTCGACTATGGTTTCAACGTCGTCGGTCTCGACGAAATCACCGCCGTTACCCACCCCGACAACGCCGCCTCGCAGCATGTGCTGACCAAATGCGGCCTCAAGCGTGACGGCACCCTCAACTACAACGGCGGCGGCGAGATTCCGTTCTTCCGATTGCCGCGAAGCGACTACGAAAAACTTTTAACGTAGCCCGGATGCTTGCATCCGGGTTCCCGCGAACCCAACGCGAAGCGCAGATGGCGTCTTCACCAACGCACGATCCCCGGATGCAAGCATCCGGGCTACATGACAGAGAACAACTATGGCAGTGAAACTCAAAGGCCTCGGCCGCGGACTCGACGCACTCCTGATGCCGGAGCCGACCAGGGTGGATGCGCCGGCGGCGGGCGTGACTTCGCTCAAGGTCGCCGACATGATCGCCGGCAAATACCAGCCGCGCCGCCGCTTTGATGATGCGTCGCTCGCCGAGCTGTCGGCGTCGATCAAGGCGCAGGGCATCATGCAGCCCATCGTCGTAAGAAAAACAGTGTCCGGCAAACACGAAATCATCGCCGGCGAACGCCGCTTCCGCGCGGCGCAACTGGCGGGCCTCGCCGAAGTGCCGGTGATCGTCAAGGAAGTCGACGACAAGACGGCGCTCACGCTCGCGCTGATCGAAAACCTGCAACGTCAGGACCTGAACGCGATTGAAGAAGCGCATGGCCTGCAGCGTCTCATCGCCGAGTTCAGCTTCACGCATGAGCAGGCCGCCGAAGCGGTGGGCAAATCACGCAGCGCGGTGTCGAACCTGCTGCGCCTGCTGGAGCTTGCCGCTCCCGTGCAGGATCGCGTCATCGCCGGCACGCTCGAAATGGGCCACGCCCGCGCACTCGCCACGCTGCCGAAAGACAAGCAAGTGATGCTCGCCGAAAAGATCGCCATCAACGATCTCTCGGTGCGTGCGACCGAAGCGCTGGTGAAGGAAGAGAGCAGTGCGACCGGCAAGCGCCCCGGTGTGCCAACCGCCAAAAGCAAGCAGGGCAAACTTGATCTGCCCGCCACGCGCGACCCGGATCTGGATCGCCTGGAAACTGAGCTCGCCGACGCGCTGGGCACTTATGTTTCCATCGTGCATCAGTCCGGTGGACAAGGCGAACTGGTGATCCGCTACGCCAGTCTCGATCAGCTTGATGGACTCATCGCGCGCATGAAGCGCTGATCAGCTCCACCTTCTGGTGTGTCGATTGCTTTTGTTTTACGGGTGGCTCTGCGGTCGCTTCGTCACGCTGATGTGATTGATTTGGCGGCGTTGAGCTGCTAATAATCGTTGTTTGTGGGCGTAACGGCCCGATGATGTTTTCTGGGGGCCGTCGTGCTGCTTCGTTCGCTTTCTGGTTTGTGGTGCCTTGATGTGGCGCCGTCTTGCACGCAATTGTTCTCGCGCAGGCTGGCGACCGCACTGTTATCGCTGATCGCGTTGCCGGCTACAGCGGTGTCGCCCGACATCGTGATCAGCCAGGTCTACGGCGGGGCGGGGTGCCCCACGGCAGGCTGCTCGACCTTCACGCGCGACTACGTCGAGCTGTTCAATCGCAGTGGTTCGGCCGTCAGCATCAATGGCTGGTCAGTGCAGTATGCGGGGTCCACCGGAACATCGTGGCAGAGCGTCGCGTTGAGCGGTACAGTGCAGCCGGGTCAGTACTATCTGGTGGGACTTGGCAGCAACGCCAACGGCATCACAGCCATCCCGACGCCCGACGCGAGCGGCACCATCCAGATCAGCTCCACCGTCGGCAAGATCGCACTGGTCAGCTCATCCACCGCACTGAGCGGTGCCTGCCCGAGCAGCGGCATCGTCGATCTTGTCGGCTACGGCTCGGGCACCAACTGCAGCGAGACGGCAACAAGCCCGTCGCCAAGCACCACGACGGCCATTTATCGCGCCGCGAACGGCTGCACCGACACCGACAACAACGCGAACGATTTCGCCGCCGCCGCCGCAGTGCCGCGCAACTCGGCGACGGCCGCTGCGCCCTGCGGCCCGGCGCTGCCGACGCTCAGCATCAACGACGTCTCGGTCGCCGAAGGCAACGCCGGCACCACGGCGTTCACCTTCACTGTGAGTCTTTCCGCACCGGCGGGTGCCGGTGGCGTTACGTTCGACATCGCCACCGCCGACGGTACGGCATCGTCCGCCAGCGACTACGCAGCGCAGTCGCTCACCGCGCAGACCATTGCTGCGGGCAACACGAGCTACACGTTCACGGTGCTGGTCAACGGCGACGTGATGTCCGAGCCCAACGAAACCTTCTTCGTCAATGTGACCAATGTGTCCGGCGCCACGATCGCCGACGGCCAGGGCCTCGGCACCATCGTCAACGATGACGGTGGCGTCATGCTCAGCATCAACGACGTCAACCAAAACGAAGGCAACAGCGGCACCACCACGTTCACTTTTACCGTGAGCCTGTCCGAGCCGGCGCCGGTCGGCGGCGTCAGCTTCGACATCGCGACGGCGAACGGCACGGCGACGGCCGGCAGCGACTACACCGCCAAATCGCTCGCCGCACAGACCATCGCCGCTGGCGCCACGACGTACACGTTCAGCGTCGACGTCAACGGCGACACCTCGTTCGAGCCCAACGAGACTTTCTTCGTCAACGTGACCAACGTCACCGGCGCCTTCATCGCCGATGGCCAGGGCATCGGCACCATCGTCAACGACGACGTCAGCAGCGGTCCGCGCATCCACGACGTGCAGGGTACGGGCAGCGCCAGCCCGATGGTCGGCCAGACGGTCACGCTGCAGGGCATCGTCACTGCCAGCTTCCAGGCGGCAAATTCGCTGGGCGGTTTCTACCTCCAGGAAGAAGACGCCAACATTGACGTCGACCCCGCCACTTCCGAAGGCATCTTCATCTTTCACTCGGCAACAGCCGTTGCCGTGGGCGACAAGGTCAACGTGACCGGTACCGTTGCCGAACTCGGCACCGCACCCAACACACTCACTGAGATCACTTCGGCTACCGTGCAGATTGTGTCGTCGGGTAATCCACTGCCGGCGCTGGTCGACGTCGCTTTGCCGGTTGCGTCGGTGACCGATCTTGAGCGTTACGAAGGCATGCGCGTGCGCCTGCCGCAGACGATGACCGTCAGCGAGCACTTCTCGCTCGCGCGTTACGGCGAACTTCTGCTCTCCGTCAATGGCCGCCTGTTGCAGCCGACCGAAGTCGTGGATCCGAACGACGATCCTGCCTCGGGCAACAACAGCAGCGGGACCAGCAACGTCGCAGCCGTCAGTGCGCGCGCCAACCTGAACCTGCGCTCGTCCATCCTGCTCGCCGACACCAGCGCGACGCAAAACCCGGCGGTGATCCCGTTCCTCGATCCGGCCAACAACACGATCCGGCTCGGCACGACGATCACCAACCTCACCGGCATCCTCAATCATTCGTTTGGCAACTACGCCATTCACGCGACTGAAGCGCCGGCGTTCAGCTACGCGCCACGCCCGTTGTCGCCGCCGGCGGTAGGCGGTAACCTCAAGGTGGCGTCGTTCAATGTACTGAACTTCTTCAATGGCAACGGCACCGGTGGCGGCTTCCCCACCACGCGTGGGGCTGACACGGCGTATGAATTCGGCCGCCAGAAGGCCAAAATCGTTGCCGCACTCTGCGGCCTCGGTGCCGACGTGGTCGGCCTGCTCGAAATGGAGAACGATGGCAATGGCACCACCTCGGCATTGACCGAGCTGACCAATGCGTTGACCGCGACCAACGGCTGCGGCAACTGGACCTATGTGCCCAACCCCTCAGGCTGGGGCACGATCCCGGGCAGCACCGACGAGATCCGACCCGCGCTGATTTATCGCACCACGGCCGTGACGCCAGTCGGCGCGTCAATGTCGCCGAACGACGCCGCCTTTACGCAGGCACGGGCACCAGTGGCGCAGACTTTCACCGTCGATGGTGGCGCAAGCGCCGGGCAAAAGCTCTCGGTGATCATCAATCACTTCAAATCAAAAGGCGGCACGGGTACCGGCGCCGATGCCGATCAGGGCGATGGCCAGGGCAACTGGAATGCCATGCGCAAAGGGCAGGCCGCAGCGCTGCTGGGCTTCATCGCCACGGTGCAGGCAGCCGCCAACGATCCCGACGTGATCATTCTGGGCGACCTCAACGCCTACTCGCAGGAAGACCCGATCGACATCCTTCGCGCGGGCGGATTGATTGATCTCGCCGTCGGCGAGCACTCCTATGTGTTCAGCGGCCAGTCGGGCTCGCTCGATCATGCGATGGTGACGCCGAGCCTGATGGCGCAAGTGACCAACGCAGGCATCTGGAACATCAACTCCGACGAGCCGGTGATCCTCGACTACAACGTTGAGTTCAAGAACAACCCGAACTGCACCTCAACCACCTGCACCTCGCCGGATTACTACACGGCGACACCGTTCCGCTCGTCGGACCACGATCCGGTGCTGGTTGGCATCACGCTGGGCGCTCCATCGCTCGACATCGACGACAGCGCACCGGCCACCAAGTACGATGCCGCTAGCGATGGCGTGTTGCTGTTGCGCTATCTGCTGGGCTATCGAGATACCGCCTTGATCACCGGCGCCATCGGGCCCGGCGCGCGACGTAACGCGACACAGATCGCGCAGCACATCGCCGACACGCTGACCCGCTTTGACGTTGACGGGGATGGCCAGACGCTGGCGATGACCGACGGGGTGATGATCCTGCGCCGGATGCTGGGCATCACCGGGTCAGCCATTACCCAAGGCGTGAAAAATTCAGCTCGCAGCGATGCAGATGTCGTGCTGATGATCGACGCCCTGAAGCCTTAGTCGACGCACGCCACTGCGGCCCTTCGGTCCGATCGCAGAGCCGCTCGCTTGAGTACAGGAGCGAATGAAACGTGGCGCTTTGGGTGGGCATCGTTTGCCCCTAGCATTCGTCGTGTTGTAACGAATCCCGTTCGGGATCTTGTTCCGGGATGTTGATGTGGTTTTGAGTCATGCATTCCGCGCCCGGCCGCAGTGGCTGGCGCGTGAGGTCGGTCGGTTTCATTGTCATCGCAGGCTGTCTGAGTTGGTGCGACACCCGCATCGGTTCATGCACGTTGGGCTGCTCGCAATTATCTTGCTGGTGTTCGGCGCTGTTGGTCGTGTCCAGGCGCAAACAGCCAGCGCGCTTGATGACCCCGTCACGCAGGTGGCGTCCGGTGCCCAGCACACCTGCACGCTGAGTGCGACCGGGGTGGTGCGGTGCTGGGGTAGCAACCAGTATGGCCAGCTGGGCGACAACAGCACCGCACTCAGACGCGTTCTGCCCGCCGAAGTGAGCGGCCTTGCGCCTGGAGTTGCGGCGCTGACGGCGGGTACCGATCACACCTGCGCCCTGCTGGTGAGTGGGGCGGTGAAGTGCTGGGGGCGCAACCTTGTCGGCGGGCTGGGCGATGGCACCACCACTGATCGTTCGACCCCCGTTGACGTCGTGGGCCTCGGCAGCGGCGTTGCTGCTATTGATGCGGGTGGCTTCTCCACCTGTGCGCTGACGACCGCGGGCGCGGTCAAATGCTGGGGGTCCAATGCCTACGGTCAGGTGGGCAATGGCAACACTGCCGATCAATCGACTCCCGTTGACGTGGTGAGTCTGAGCGGTGGCGTTGCGGCCATCTCGGTCGGTGGCTCACACGCTTGTGCGCTGAGTCAGGCAGGCGCCGTGCAATGCTGGGGTAACAACATCGCCGGTGAGGTGGGTGATGGCACCACCACCAATCGCTCGGCGCCCGTTGCGGTGGTCGGCCTCGGCAGTGGCGTGGCCTCACTCAGTCTCGGCAACTACCACAGTTGCGCGCTGCTGGTCTCCGGCGGCGTGCAGTGCTGGGGGCCGAACGACCGGGGCCAACTTGGCGACGGCAGCACCGTCAACAGCCTGTCGCCCATCGCGGTCTCTGGCCTCAGCAGCGGGGTTACATCGATCGGTGCGGGCTTCTATCACACGTGTGCGCTCATCGCCGGTGGCGCCATGAAGTGTTGGGGTTACAACCAATATGGCGCACTCGGCGATGGCAGCTCGGCGACCCGCACCACGCCGGTGGACGTTGTCGGCCTCAGCGGCGCCGCTGCCGTCAGCCCCGGCGCTTTGTCCACCTGTGTGCTGATGGCGCTGGGCGACGTCAAATGCTGGGGCTACAACTTTTTCGGGCAGACGGGCAACGGCAGCACGTCGCAATCAGCGGTGCCAGCCAACGTTGCGTGGCATACCGCGGGCGTCGTCTCCATCGGCACCGGCGCCTATCACTCGTGTGCCGTCACGCTTGCTGGCGCGGTCCGATGCTGGGGCGCCAATGACAGCGGGCAACTCGGTGACAACACCACCATACAGCGGCCGAGTGCGGTTGCCGTGGCCGGCCTCGACAGCGGCATCGCCGCCGTCAGCACGGGGGCTTTTCACAGTTGCGCGCTCAGTGTCGGCGGCGGCGTATGGTGCTGGGGCCGCAATAGCGACGGTCAGTTGGGCAATAACAGCTTGACCGACAGCCCGATTCCGGTTGCTGTTGTCGGGCTCGGTAGTGGCGTGGCGGCGATCAGTGCAGGCGGTTTTCACACCTGTGCGCTGACCACGACCGGAGCCATGAAATGCTGGGGCCTGAACGCTAACGGCCAGATTGGTGACAACAGCACGACCACCCGCCCGACCCCGGTGGATGTGAATGGCCTGGGCAGCGGCGTGTCGGCGATCAGCGGCGGTGCGCTGCACACCTGCGCGCTGACTGGCGGCGCTGCAAAGTGCTGGGGGTACAACTTCTGGGGAACCGTGGGTGACAACAGCACCACGCAACGGCTGGTTCCGACCGCTGTTTCCGGGCTCGGCAGCGGCGTTTCCGCAATCAGCGCAGGCGTGTTGCACACCTGCGCGCTGGTCGCTGGCGGCGTGAAGTGCTGGGGCTACAACGTCAACGGCCAACTCGGCGACAACAGCACGACACAACGGCTGACAGCGGTCGACGTGGTGAGCCTCGGCGGTGTCGCCACCTCGATTGTCACCGCGGAACTCCACACTTGCGCCCTGATGGCCAGCGGTGGCGCGCGCTGCTGGGGCGACAACAGTTACGGGCAGCTGGGCGACAACAGCAATACCCAGCGACTGACGCCGGTGGACGTCAGCGGCCTCGCGGGCGCGACTGTGGTCGCCAGCGCGCAGGGCGCCCACAGCTGCGCCCTTTCCGCTGCGGGCGCAGTCAAGTGCTGGGGGCGCAACGGCAACGGGCAGGTGGGTGACGGCAGCACCATTAGTCGTCGCGTTGCCGTGCCGATTCGGCCCGCGCAGTCGATAGCTTTCACGTCGTCGGACAGTATCGTCGTTGGTACCACGCCGACCCTGGTGGCGAGCGCGACCAGCGGCATGCCCGTCGCGTTTGACAGCTGGACACCCACGACCTGCAGCGTCAGTGGAACCACACTGACGATTAGCGGTGCCGTGGGCAGTCTGTGCGGTGTGCGCGCCAGTCAGGCAGGCGCTGCGCCGCTCGCCGCGGGCGGCAGTCAGGCACCTGCGCCGCAGCAGTTGCGTCTGTTAAAGGTGGTGGCCCCACCCCCGATTCTCGATATCGATGACAGTGCGCCGACAACTATCTATGATGCTGCCAGTGATGGCGTGCTGCTGCTGCGTTACCTGCTCGGCTATCGGGGCACCGTGCTGGTTGCTGGTGCGATCAGCCCCGGCGCGCGCCGCGATGCAGCGCAGATTGCGGCGCATGTCGCCGCCAACCTGTCCCGCTTCGACGTCGATGGCGACGGCCAGACACTGGCGCTGACCGATGGCGTGATGATCCTGCGCCGCCTGCTCGGGATCAGCAATGCCGCAGTCATCACCCAGGGCGTCAAAAACTCGGCGCGCAGCGACGCCGACGTTGTGCTCGCGATTGATGCGTTGAAGCCCTGACCGCGCGACACGCGGCGTTGGCGGTGCTCGATCAGCTGAGCAGGTGCTCTTTCAGGTTAAACGGCTTGCCGATCGCGTCGAAAGAGAACTGCGCAAAGTTGTCGGCATTGTGCACGCGCTGCCACGGCACCAAAGCGTCATAGCCGGGTTTGTGGCGATAGCCGTAGTCGTCGACCTGCACGCCGGTTTGTCCGGTCGGGCCGACGAAATGTGCCAGTTCATGGATCAGCACATAGGCGAAGGCGTCCTGCTTCATCGTCTGCATCTTGGGGCATAGATAGACCGAGCCGCGCGGAATGCCCTGATAGGTCTTGTTACGTTCGCCCACTTCGTAACCGCCCGCGAAGGTAAAGGCGAACGCCCCTTCGTTGCTGCTGGCGGGCTCGTCGGCGAGCAGGATCATGCCCATCGGGATGTGACCGATCGCGGTCTCCATGCCAATGTAGATGCGGTTCAGCCAGTCGAGCTGGCTGCTCCAGTCGGGGAATTTGTCGACCTGGAAGTGTTTGACCACCTTGTTCCAGCTTGCCTCGCCGAAGCCGACAAAGCCGCCGCCACCGTTCAGCTTGAAGGTGCGTGCGGCGCTGATGGTGGAGCGCGAGATGTTGATGATCGACAGCGCGCGCGGGATGTGCTGCATCATCTCGGCGGGCAGGCTGCTGTAGGTGCTGTTGACACCGGCCAGCCGCTCATCGGTGCGCATGCCGACATCGACCACGCCGTCGGCCTTGCCAATGCCGAACTGCTTGCGCTGGAAGGCCGAAATCGCCGCCGAGGTCTTGGGGCCAACAATGCCGTCCACCACCAGCTTCGGGCTGGGACCGCCTTCGAGCGGTGGAAAGCGGTTGAGCGCTTCCTGCACCTTCTTCACGTCATCCGGGTAGTTGCGGCACCGTGAGGCCAGCCCGACGGCGGCCTTGAGCCCCAGGCCCTTGCCGCTGTCGCCGCCTGACAGCGCCACCGGTTTGCAGCCGGACAACCCACAAAACGCGAACGAATCCATGCCGCACTCTCCGTCGAAGCAATCAGGGACAAGGCACCAGATCGGGCGCCGGGCAAGGAAGAAGACGGATCGCCACCGGCTGCTGCGACAGTGGCGACTCGACCCCGGACTGGAGCCAAGCCGTCGACTACGCACATGTAGGCACGACCATTGTCTGTCCGCCCCTGCCGGGCTATTGTTTGTGCTGTCAGTCGGGCGTCAACAAATCACCTTAACGTCGCGTTAACGCTTGAGCGTCATCGCGCGGGGCTTCGGTTACACTCGCGCCCGTTTTAACAAGGACTCGTCATGAAGAAATTTGCACTGTTCGTCGCCGCCGCGCTGTCGCCGGTTGCGCTGGTCAATGTTGCCCACGCCGATGCGGCGCTGGCACAAGCCAAAGGCTGCACCGCCTGCCATCAGGTCGACAAGAAAGTTGTCGGCCCGGCCTACAACGCCGTGGCTGCCTGCTACGCCGATAAGGACGCCAAGAAACTGGCGGCCAACAAGGAAAAGCTGGTCAAGCACGTCAAGGCTGGCGGCGCAGGTGTCTGGGGCCAGATCCCGATGCCGGCGCACCCGCAAGTGGCCGATGCCGATATCGCCAAGATCGTCGACTGGGTAATGAGCCAAAAGCCGGGCGAGTGCCCGAAAGAGTTCAAGAAGGGCTAATCCCCTCCCGACTCATCGCCGGAAACCCGCTGATCGGTAACGACAGCGGGTTTTTCTTGCCTGCGAAGCCCGGATGCTCGTCGTTCCATATCGCCTTTGACGATTACAGAGGTCATTTTTAATCGTTGGACCCGATCACCAGAACGGCCTAATGTTCGCCTTATCGATTCCAGACTGCAACACCGATACAGGAGAACGTGATGACAACCGAGAGCAAATGCCCCTTTCATGCCGCCGGCGGTGCCCGCGCCACTCATGGCGCCCAGTCCAATGCCAACTGGTGGCCCAATCAGTTGAATCTCTCAATCCTGCACCAGCACCAGCCGGTATCCAGCCCGATGGACGCCGGGTTCGACTATGCCGAAGCATTCAAAAAACTTGATTTCGCAGCGCTGAAAGAAGACCTCGCCGCACTGATGACGGACTCGCAGGACTGGTGGCCTGCTGACTACGGCCACTATGGCGGCCTGTTCATCCGCATGGCCTGGCATGCCGCCGGCACCTACCGCACCGCCGACGGCCGTGGTGGCGCCAACACCGGCAACCAGCGCTTCGCCCCGCTCAATAGCTGGCCGGACAACGGCAACCTCGACAAGGCGCGCCGCCTGCTGTGGCCAATCAAGCAGAAAT
>ERZ795062.942-NODE-942-length-21914-cov-5.132485_pt1 | contig 21914 bp, 19 predicted proteins | sample MGYA00375146_ERZ795062 | MGnify/ENA primary metagenome ERZ795062 (study PRJEB30191, sample SAMN05720281) | activated sludge metagenome | isolation source: Anaerobic digester | place: USA | collected 2015-07-16 ... | reverse complement strand
GTACGTAATGAACTCATATCGAACATATCGAACATTGGATGATTTAATTCCGCAATGAACATGGTAGGAACACCGTAAAGAGCCGTACAACGTTCCTTGTGTATAGATGCCAACACTATAAGAGGGTCGAATTTTTCAACCATAACCTGTGTACAACCATGAGTAAGGCAATTCATGGTTGCCAGAACAACTCCGAAACAGTGAAACAACGGAACACAAACGCATAATTTATCGTTTTGTGTAAATTTCATGTGTTCACCTGTTAAAAAACCATTATTGGCAATATTGTGGTGTGAAAGCATAACTCCTTTCGGAAAACCTGTAGTACCCGAAGTATATTGCATATTTACAACATCATGGCAACTCACTTGACTTTTAGCTTTCAAGAGAGTCGTATCTTCAACATTTTTTCCAAGTAATAACAACTCGGCAGTGTTGTACATTCCACGATATTTCTCCTGTCCTATATAAACAACATTCTTCATGGCAGGAAATTTTTCACTTTTTAAGTACCCTCTTTGACAAGTTTTCAGTTCGGGGAGCATTTTATAAGTCATATCTACATAGTCACACTCCCATGTACCATCAATAATGCAAAGAGTATGCAAATCAGAGTCTTGACACAAGTATTCCAATTCGCTCTGCTTATAATTAGTATTAACTGTAACTAAGACAGCTCCTATTTTGGAGGTTGCATATAAAAAAGTAAGCCAATCGGGAACATTAGTAGCCCAAATCCCTACATGACTGTTTTTCTCAACACCAATAGCCATAAGACCTTTGGCCAAATTATCTACTCTTTCGTTAAATTGTTTCCAAGTAAACCGCAAATCCCTATCGGAATAAACAACATATTCTTTATCCGGCGTCACTTTTGCCCAGTGCTCAAGCCAATCGCCTAATGTTCTATCTGATAATTGCATATTTATTATTATAAGTTCTATTGAAACTATGGGTTAATTAAAATGGAGTATAAACAACGGCTAAAATTTTTGCACCTTTTTCCTTTTTAGCATGTACATGATGTTCTACGATAGAATCGTAAAAAACGCTGTCTCCTTCTTGTAAATAATAAACTCCCTGTCCATAGTTAATCTCAACTTCACCCTCCAAAACATAAATAAACTCCTCTCCTTCGTGTGCAGAAAGGGTAAATTTCTTGCTTTCAGAAGGTTGAATATCTATAATAAAAGGCTCCATATGACGACCGGATTTATTTTCAGCAAGAGAAAAATATTCCATGTGTCTACGAGCACCTACTTCTCCATTAGAAAAGCTCAAGCTTTCCACCCGCTCATTTTTACGGCATAAAACAGGACCCAATTCATTGTTATCATCCAAAAATGTTCCTAAACGCACGCCCAATACCCTGGCTATCTTGATAAGAGGAGCCAAAGATGGCAGATTTTTATCTTCTTCAATAGAAGAAATTTGATCTTTTGTTAAGCCACTACGTTCCGAAAGTTCTTCAATTGTAATTTTTTTCTCTTCACGGATAGCTTTGATTTTTTTACCGACAAATGCATTGCTGTTTGACATACTTTTTTTACAATTTATATGGTTTATTAATCTATAATTGAAAATGGAGAAAATAGCTTTTACAGGTCGTTTGAATGGCAAAAGTAAATAATTTACCCAATACAAGCAATTTTTTATTACCATTTAAAACAAAAGTGGACTGTTTTTTTATAAAAAGTAATTTAAACAATCAAAAAAATATTCATTTCATAGCAAACAGACTTTATATTGCTTGTTAAACTTAAACAGAAAAAAAATATTTGGCAAAAGACCTGCTACGAAAGGGCAATGAAACTACTTCTCTCATTTTCTTTAACTTAAAAGAATGAAAAAATTACTGAAAGAGATTCTATTTTATTACTTTTGCACTGATTTTTGTAATTAAAGTGTGGAAAAAATATAAAATGGGAAAAAATTTAGTCATTGTCGAGTCCCCTGCCAAAGCCAAAACGATAGAAAAATTCTTAGGAAAAGACTTTCAGGTAACATCAAGTTTTGGTCATATTCGAGATTTGAAAAAAAACGGTATAAGTATTGATTTCAAAAACAATTATACTCCCATTTACGAGGTTCCTACAGACAAAAAGAAACTTGTTGCGGAATTAAAAAAGAAAGTAGCTGATTCAGAAATAATTTGGTTAGCATCCGATGAGGACCGAGAAGGAGAAGCCATAGCTTGGCACTTATGCGAGGAACTTAAACTCTCAACCGAAAACACAAAGCGTATTGTTTTTCACGAAATTACAAAAGAAGCCATTCTACACGCTATCGAATGCCCTCGGACAATTGACTTGGCTTTGGTTGATGCACAACAAGCCCGACGAGTGCTTGACCGCATCGTGGGTTTCGAATTATCTCCCGTACTTTGGAAAAAAATAAAACCATCACTTTCAGCAGGTCGTGTACAATCGGTAGCTGTTCGTTTAATTGTTGAAAGAGAAAGAGAAATTAACAGTTTCGTTCCGATAGAAAGCTATCGTGTAACAGGCATATTTGAAATAAAAGATGATAAGGGTGTTTTATCCGAATTAAATGCTGAATTGCAAAATCGTTTCAAAACAAAAAAAGAAGCGGAACAATTCTTGGAAAAATGCAAGGATGCAACTTTTACCATTGCCGATATTTCAAAGAAACCTACAAAAAGGTCTCCTTCCGCACCTTTTACCACTTCAACATTACAACAAGAAGCTGCCCGAAAACTGGGATATTCAGTTTCTCAAACAATGATGATAGCACAGAAGTTGTACGAAAGTGGAAACATTACCTATATGCGTACCGACTCCGTAAACTTATCTTCTTTGGCCGTAAACACTGCAAAAGAAGAAATTCTTTCTTTTGCCGGAGAAAAATACAGCAAAAGCAGGCATTTCACAACGACCTCAAAAGGGGCACAAGAAGCTCACGAAGCTATTCGCCCAACTTATCTGAACAAACATACAATAGAAGGCACTAAGCAGGAAAAAAATTTGTATGAATTGATATGGAAACGCACCATTGCATCACAAATGGCAGATGCAGAAATGGAAAAGACAACCGTTTCAATCAATATTTCAAACAGTAACGAAAAATTTGTTGCCGTCGGAGAGGTTCTCGTTTTTGACGGTTTTTTGAAAGTTTACATGGAATCGAAAGATGATGATGACGATGAAAATGAACAAAAAATGCTTCCTCCGCTAAAAGTAAATACTGTATTGCCTTATAAAAAAATTATTTGCACCGAACGTTTCACCCAACGTCCGGCACGCTACACAGAAGCGAGTTTGGTTCGAAAATTAGAAGAATTAGGCATCGGAAGACCTTCTACTTATGCTCCAACTATCAGTACCATACAAAATAGAGGGTATGTAGAAAAAGCGGATAAAGAAGGTGAGACAAGAAAATATAAAAGCCTAAGTTTAATAAAGGGTGAGATAAAAGAATTAGATAACACAGAAGTGGTCGGTACAGAAAAATCAAAACTTTTTCCGACTGACACAGGTGCTGTTGTAAATGACTTCTTAAACGAATATTTTGATGCTATTATCAACTATAATTTTACGGCAAACGTAGAGAAAGAGTTTGACTTGGTTGCCGCCGGAAAATTAGAATGGAGAAAAGCGATTGATAAATTCTATAAAGGATTCCATCCTTTAGTAGAAGATTCTTTACAAAACACAGAAAAAAAGGTTGGAGAGCGTGTACTTGGCACAGACCCCAAAACAGGTAAACCGGTATCCGTAAAAATTGGACGTTTTGGTGCTGTAGCACAAATCGGGTTAGCTACCGATGAAGAAAAGCCACAATTTGCATCAATTAAAAAAGGACAATCTATCGAAACAATTTCGCTTGAAGAAGCATTGGAACTGTTTAAACTGCCTCGTCAGGTAGGAAAATACGAAGATGAAGAAATGATAGCCGCAGTAGGGCGTTTTGGTCCTTACATTCGTCATAATGGAACATTTTATTCTTTACCCAAAGACCTTGATCCATTGAAAGTAACAGAAGATGAAGCTATCAGTATAATTGATGCAAAGCGTTTAGCTGATAAAAATAAGATTATCAAAACTTTTACAGAAGACACCGATTTGCGAGTTTTAAATGGGAGATTTGGTCCTTACATTAGCAAAGAAAAAACCAACTATAAAATTCCAAAAACGCAAAAACCGGAAGAATTAAGCTACGAAGATTGTCTTGCTATTATAGACAAAGAAGGTACAACAAAGCCTGTAAAAAAGGGCAAATATGCAGCAAAAGCAAAAAAGAAATAAAGAAACTTTATATAAAAACAAAAAGCGACGAACCCAAATAGAGTTTGTCGCTTTTTGCATATAATTAGCAAAATTATTTAGTATAGTATTTTTGAGCTTCCGGTAAAAGTGTTTTAAGAGCTGCAATTCTCTTAGCATCAGAAGGGTGAGTGCTCAAGAAATCGGTTGAGGCTCCTTTTCCTACGGACATTCTTTCCCAAAATGTAACAGCTTCAGCAGGATTATATCCCGCCATTGCCATAAAGATGAGTCCTAGATGATCAGCTTCATATTCATGTTTACGTGAATATGGCAATAAAACTCCAACCTGAGTTCCCAAACCATACACAGTTTGTACCAACTGTTGTGTTACCGCTGTTTTACTGGAAACAGCAGCTCCTGCAATTTGAGATCCTGTTTCAACCAACATCTGTTGGCTCATACGTTCGTTACCGTGTTTGGCAACAACATGTGCAATTTCGTGACCCATCACAACGGCAATACCTGCTTCTGTTTGACAATAAGGAATAATTCCTTCATAAAAAACGACCTTGCCTCCGGGCATACAGAAGGCATTTGCCGTGGTATCTTTTACAAGAGAATAAGACCAGGAAAAATTGGCAATCTCTGATTCCATCCCGTTATCTTTCAAATATTTTTCTACAGCTGCGGCAATTTTTTTGCCAACCGTTTCTACTTTCTTTGTGTCTGTGATATTTTTAGATATAACTGCTGTAGACATATATTCGGTATAACTAAGTGCACTTGCTTGCAAAACTTCTGAATCCGAAACCAGAAGAAGCTGTTTTCTACCAGTTAAGGGAACACTACTGCACGAAGCTAATAACAAAATCACTAAAGCATAAGATATAATTTTTTTCATACGTAACGGGATTTAAAACTATGTTATTTAACAAATTAAATTTTTAACTTTGCAAAAGTAATTATTTTAATAGTAACGAAACAAGGGGATGAGTTATAAATTTAAGAAAATAGCTATCAAGATAGGAAGCAACGTTTTAACACAAAAAGATGGAACGCTGGATTTACCCCGTATGGCTGCTTTGGTCGACCAAATTGCAACATTGCATAATGCAGGAGTAGAAATCATTCTTATTTCTTCAGGAGCCGTTGCGTCAGGTAAAAGCGAATTGAAATTGGCAAAAAAATTGGATTCTGTTTCCAGCCGACAATTATTCTCTGCCGTAGGTCAAGCCAAATTGATAAATCATTACTATGAATTGTTTCGCAAACACGGCATTTTTTGCGGACAAGTACTCACTACAAAAGAAAATTTGGGCTCTCGGCGGCACTACTTGAACCAGAAAAACTGCATGAATACAATGATCGAAAACAAGGTCATTCCTATTGTGAACGAAAACGATACCATTTCAGTAACTGAATTAATGTTTACTGACAATGACGAACTTTCCGGCTTAATTGCAACTATGATGGATATGCAAGCCTTAATTATACTTAGTAATGTAGATGGCATTTATAACGGAAACCCTCAAGAAGAAGGCGTTAGCGTAATTTCTGAAGTATTGCCGGGAAAACGCAATTTATCGGAATACATTCAAACTTCTAAATCCTCTTTCGGACGTGGAGGCATGCAAACTAAAACCAATATTGCAGGAAAAGTGGCAGATGAGGGTATTGAAGTAATTATTGCAAACGGGAAAAAGGAAAATATTTTACCGGATTTACTAGACAAGCAAAGTAGCACGATTTGCACACGATTTGTTGCTGCTACTAAAGAAGCTTCAAGTGTAAAAAAATGGATTGCACACAGCAACGATTTCGCCAAAGGAGAAATCCATGTAAACGCCGGAGCTAAAGAAGCACTATTGGGCAATAAAGCCACATCCGTTTTATTTGTAGGAGTAACCCATATAAAAGGAGATTTTGAAAAAGACGATATTGTAAAAATCATTGACGAAAAAGGGATACAAGTAGGCGTTGGGAAAACACAATATGAGAGTGTAAAAGCACGCCAATTAATCGGAAAAAAAGGACAACGCCCATTAGTACATTACGATTATTTGTATTTAGATTAAATCGAATAACTAAATCAAAGAAATATTATGACACAAAATACATTTTGGGGAGAAGCTTCTCTCGTGGCTTCTCGCAAATTAAACTTGATCTCGGATGAAACGATTAACAAAGTACTGCTTGCAGTAGCTGATGAAGCTATTGCAAAAACCGATATTATTTTAGCTGAAAATCAAAAGGATCTGACTGCTATGGATAAAGCCAATCCGATGTACGATCGTTTATTGCTGTCTGCAGAGCGTATAAAAGGTATCGCAACTGACATAAAAAAGGTTGCTTCATTGCCCTCGCCTCTAAACCGTTTACTGGAAGAACGTACCTTGCCAAATGCTCTTAAACTAACGAAAATAAGCGTTCCTTTCGGAGTCATCGGCATTATTTATGAGGCTCGTCCAAATGTGAGTTTTGACGTGTTTTCTCTTTGCTTTAAATCAGGTAATGTGTGTGTATTGAAAGGTGGAACCGATGCCTATCATTCTAATTTAGCAATTGTTACGTTGATAAAAAATGTACTCAAGCAATTTGAAATAGATGAAAATGTTATTCATCTTTTACCCGCCGGTCGTGAAGCTACTGCAGAATTGCTCAATGCAGTTGATTTTGTTGATTTAATCATTCCTCGTGGCAGCAAAGGATTAATCGATTTTGTTCGTAATAATGCTAAAGTTCCGGTGATTGAAACAGGTGCAGGAGTCTGTCACACATATTTTGACGAATTTGGAGACAAAGAAAAAGGAGCCGAAATCATCAATAATGCAAAAACGCGTCGCGTAGGTGTTTGTAATGCCTTGGACTGTGTCATTATAAATGAAAAAAGATTAGCCGATCTACCTTATTTGTGCGAAAAATTAGTTTCGAGCGACGTTATAATTGAAGCAGACTTAAAATCATACACCTTTTTGACAGGAAAATATCCGGCTAAGCTGTTAGAAAAAGCTACAAACGAAAGTTTCGGAAAAGAATTCTTGGACTATCGCATGAGCATAAAAACGGTATCCAATATTGAGGAAGCAATTCAACATATTGCAACATACAGCTCAAAACATAGTGAGGCAATTGTAAGCGAAAATGAAGAAAATATTGCAATGTTCAATAAACAAGTTGATGCAGCTTGCGTTTACACAAACACCTCAACGGCTTTTACAGATGGCGGACAATTTGGTATGGGAGCAGAAATTGGAATCAGTACACAGAAACTGCATGCTCGCGGTCCGATGGCATTACCGGAACTAACCAGTTATAAATGGATTATAAAAGGAACCGGGCAAATAAGAAAATAAGTTCTCATGGCAAAAACAAGCGAAATGTTTTTCGATGATAGGGTGTAACACCAAGTCGTGCAAGTGCTTCGCGATGAAATTTGGTTGGATAGGCTTTATTTTTATTCCATCCGTAATCAGGATAAAGCTTATGCAAATCGTCCATATAATCGTCTCTATAGGTTTTTGCTAAAACTGAGGCAGCTGCAATTGACATATATTTTCCATCGCCTTTTATGATGCAAGTATGTGGAATATCCGTTTTGTTCCTGAACTTATTTCCATCAATAAGCAAATGTTCTGGCACTATTCCGAGTCTTTCAATAGCTCTGTGCATTGCCAAGAAAGAAGCATTTAGAATGTTAATTTCGTCAATTTCACCTGCAGAAACTATCCCTACACCAAATGCAATAGCATGCTTTTCTATAATGGGGCGTAACGCATAACGTTGTTTTTCGGACAGTTGTTTGGAATCATTTAATTCTTCCGACAGAAAATCTATAGGCAAAATAACGGCCGCTGCAAAAACAGGTCCAGCCAAACAACCACGACCTGCTTCATCGCAACCACATTCTATTCTATCTTTTTGTAAATAAGGCAACAACATACTATCATTTTTCTTGATAAACGATTGTTGTAATAACATCACCGACCACTTTCAAGGTATTTTTGTCTATATTTTCCATCGTGTCATTAATAGTGTGCCATGTAGGAGGAAAGCCCAACTGGTTATCATAATGAATAATATCAATGCAGGGAATACCGGCAAGCTTATTGATATAATAATGATCATCTATAATAGGAGAACCTTGTGTATTAACAAAATAATTACCATAACCTAAATCGTTAGCTGTTTGCCACACCTTTTCTACTACATCAGCAGCATACGACTCAGAAAAAGATTCCTTTAAAAATGTGGGATTTTTACCGCCTACCATATCAAGCAATATACCATATTTAGCCTTATAACCTTGTTTATGAGGATTTTTTGCCCAATATTGCGTTCCTAAACAATAACTATCATCCTCTTGGGTTGAAGTCGAATCAAATTGAGGTCGACCATAATCTTCGGCATCAAGAAAAATAATATCCACGCCGATCTTCACTGAATCTTTTTGCATCAAACGAGCCAACTCCAGCAAGACACCAACTCCACTGGCACCATCGTTAGCTCCTTGAACAGGAGTTAAATAATTCTTCGAGTCTTTGTCATTATCCGAATAGGGTCTACAATCCCAATGAGCACAAAGCAAAACTCTGTTTTTACTATCAGGGTTAATAGACCCAATAATATTCCGAGAATGAAGTATCGTGTTATTATACGTTTTTACATCAGCTTTTTGTTCTGTCACTTGAATTCCAAAACGAGTTAATTCGGCAACTAAATAATCGCCACACATCTGATGTGCTTTCGTATTCGGCACTCGTGGACCAAACGAAACTTGTTTTTCCACAAAAGAATACGCAGAATCTGCAATGAATTTGGGAATTTTCACCTTCATACTTTCTTCGGCAGATACAGAAAATTTTTCCTGTTTACCACAAGATGCCATAACTAAAAGGACGATAAAAAAACAAATATTTTTTTTCATAATCAATGTGTTATATCTTTCTATTTTTCCAATAGAGGGGTTTTAAAATAGGCATTAGCATCACCGCAAAAACATATACTGGATAAAACAGCGACACCACAAAAATATACCAGAGCAATCTTGTTTGATTAAAGAATTTGGAAGTAGGAATTAGCAACATACTGTCTGCAAATAGCTTCATAAAAAACAAAATAACAAAGAGCACAACACATTCATTGTACCAAAAAGAACCAACAAAAGAAACTAAAAGTGCTACTTGCATACAAAAGACAATCAAAGCACACGCTATAATCTGCCAATCAGTGTATGATTTTGACTTCGAAACCCAACGCATTCGTTGTTGCAAAAAATCGTTTAACGTGATACACGGATATGTGTCCGCAATTGCTTCTTTTGATTTTAAATAAAGAATATTACCTTTTTGTTTTTTGATGGCTGAAAGCAAAAACATATCATCACCGGAGACTTCTTGATTACATAAAAGTGATTCGGATTTTACATAGACATCTTTGGTAAAAGCCAGGTTTGCCCCATTACACAAAATAGGCATACCTATACCGGCACTTCCTCCTGCTGAACCAGAGAGGCTTAAGAAATCCAAACTCTGTACTTTTTCAAAAAAAGCACCATTATGCAACATCCTTACAGGTGCAATAATCATATCAGGTTTGTGAATTTCATAAAAAGATACGATAGTTTTCAACCAGTCATGTCCAAATTGGCAATCCGCATCAACACAAACAATCAATTCTCCCGACGCATTTGAAATTCCTTGCCGTAAGGCTTTTTTTTTGCCAAAAGAAGTTGATTTCAACAATCTTAAGAATGAATTTTGCGTTACATATGAAGAAATGATATCGACAGTATTATCTTCAGAGTGATCGTCTATTACGATTAATTCGTATTTTTTATACGTTTGAGAAAAAATAGAATCTAAAAGTTTGACTATAGTATTTTGTTCATTCCGAACAGAAAGAATAATAGAAACCAACACTTGATCAGAGGTCTGTGAAGCAACAAAATCAATGGTTTTACGCCATCCGAAAGAATAGGAACAGACTGAAAAAGAGTAGGTTGCAACAATTAGCAAAGCAATAAGGATTATCCAAAACATATTATTTAGAATAAATTTCGGCTAAACAACTACCGATTTTCCCAACAATGACAAAATAAATCCACAAATGGCAAGCAGAGCAATAAGAGAACCTGTTGTTTTATTTACAATCCAAAGCCCTCTGATATTGAACTTTTTGCGGAAAATGCTTACAACCAAAGTGATTAAAAACCACCATGTAATGGCTCCGGCAAATACAGATGCTACACCGACAAGACTTTCCCAAATACTGGTTTCTTGAGTAAGAAAATTAAATCGAGCAAAAAGCCCTAAAAAAAGAAATATAATCAGCGGATTGCTAAGTGTCAAAAAGAAAGATGAAAAGTAATCCTGAGAAAGGCTTATTGCCTTGACTGGCTCATTTTTATTCAAAACCTTTACCGGATTATTAAAAAATATATAAATGCCGAAAAATAAGATAATCAAACTTCCTATTATTTGTATGGCAAGCTGATTTTGTTTGATAAAATCAAGCACAAAGGAAAGTCCGAACAAAGCGATAGTGGCATAAATACAATCGGATGTGGCAGCACCTAAACCGAAAAAAAAGCCTTGTAAGCGACCTTTATTCAAAGTTCTTTGAATGCAAAGTATTGCTATTGGTCCTACGGGCACTGAAGTACAAATACCTATAATATATCCTTTGGTAAACACATCAATCATAGCTGCAAATATCTCAAAAAAAAACAAAAAAAGCACTATGATTCTTGTTTTTTTGAGGCTTTAAAGAGATTGGACGATTTTTTCTGTTACTTTTGCAAAAGACTTGTGTTTACGACACAAACACTTTTCTTATTATTTTATGGATAAAAAAATATATTTTGTTTCAGATGCCCATTTAGGGTCATTAGCTTTTGATAATGATTCCTATCGGGAAAAAAAGCTCGTAGCATGGCTCGATTCGATCAAAGACTATGCTTCTGATATTTACCTTTTGGGTGATATGTTCGACTTTTGGTATGAATACAAATATGTTGTACCTAAAGGGTTTGTGCGTTTTTTAGGTAAATTGGCGGAGCTATCGGACAGCGGAATCAACCTCCACTTTTTCATAGGAAATCATGACATTTGGACATATGGTTATCTAGAAAAAGAAATCGGCATGAAAATATATAAAGAGCCATTGATTATTAATTTAAACGGAAAAACATTCTATCTGGCTCATGGAAACGGACTAGGCAAACAGCCCCTATCCGTAAGACTTATTGAAAGAATATTTCACTCTGAAATTCTGAGAACGTTATACAATACCATTCACCCATATTTCAACATGAGTTTTGGCTTTGCTTGGTCAAAAAGTAACAGAAAATCAAAACAAAATTTGCCTGAAAACAACTTTTTGGGGGAAGATAAAGAACATCTAATCATTTTTGCCAAAAGCATCCTAAAAAAACAGCACATCGACTATTTCATTTTCGGACACAGACATATCATGGTAAATTTTATGCTTCAGAAAAACAGCCAAGTAATTTACTTAGGAGATTGGATTACAAACTTCTCCTATGGAGTTTTTGACGGAGAAAATTTTACGCTTGAACAATTTGAAGGGAATACACCATCTACTTGATGGTGCATTTTCCTCCTATGCATAATTCTGAGGTATCCGAAGCTATCATAAACTCCTCATCTGTAGGTATTACAAGTACTTTAACTTTGCCATCATCTTTACTAATAAGGGCATCTTGTGCCTTAGTTTGGTTACGTTCAGGATCTATTTCTATTCCTAAAAATTCGAGTTCTTCACATACCTTAGCCCTCATTGAGCCTTGATTTTCGCCCACTCCACCCGTAAAAATAAGAATATCTAAACCTCCCAAAGCAGCAGCATAAGAACCTATATACTTCTTAATGCGATAAGCATATATTTCGATTGCCAATTGAGCACGGGCATCTCCTGATTTTGCAGCAGCATCCAAATCACGCATATCAGAAGAAACACCGGATACACCAAGCACTCCACTATATTTGTTAAGCAATGTAGTTGCTGAGGCAGTTCCTATACCTTCTTTGTCCATCAAAAAGGTAATTACAGTGGGATCTAAATCACCACAACGTGTCCCCATCAAAAGACCCTCAAGAGGAGTAAATCCCATAGAAGTATCGATGGATTGACCATTTTTTATCGCTGTAACAGACCCCCCATTACCAATATGACAAGTAATGATTCGCTGCTTTTTGTAATCTACTCCGAGAAAATCACACCCTCTGGAAGAGACATAACGATGACTGGTTCCATGAAAACCGTACCTTCGAATTCCATATTTTTTGTACAAAGAATAGGGAATGCCGTAAATATAAGCACGCTCCGGCATACTTTGGTGGAAAGCAGTATCAAAAACAGCTACCTGCGGAACATTCGGAATAAGGTTTTCAATAGCTTGTATGCCTTTTAGGTTAGGCGGATTATGCAGCGGAGCTATTTCAATACAAGCTTCAATCTCCTTCATTATACTTTCATCAATCAGAACACTGGATTTGAATTTTTCTCCTCCATGAACTACTCTATGACCAACAGCGTCTATTTCATTTAGAGATTTAATACATCCATATTTCTTACTCACCAATACGCCTAAAATATATTCAATAGCTATTTGGTGTTCCAAAATTTCGCCTTCAAGAATTACTTGTCGTCCGTCAGCCGCTGTATGCTTTAAAAAAGACCCTTTCATCGCAACTTTTTCAACACCCCCTTGACCCAAAACTTGCTTTTTATCCATGTCGAACAGTTTATACTTAACGGATGAACTGCCACAATTTAAAACTAATATTTTCATGTATCTTGTTTTTTCGTCTATTTTACAATTTTCCCTTTTTCATCATATGTATAAAAGCCCTTTCCACGACTAATTCCGAATTGTTTACCTCTATACAAACGCATCAATATGGGTGAAGGTTTGTATTTTACAGCACCAAACTCATTATACATATTTTCCATTAGCTTCACAATTTTTTCAATTCCCATTTGGTCGGCAGTTCTGAAAACACCTTGTTTGTTTCCAAAACCGGATTTCATTACTTTATCTATATCCTCTACAGTCGAAATTCCCTCCATCAACATTCCACACGCTTCATTAAGCATAACAAAGAAAAGACGCATACTTACCAGTCCTGAAGATTCTGCCACAAGTATAATTTCGTGCTTCATCAAATGAGCAAATTGACAAACTTTTTGATAAACTTCTTCACTGGTATAAAGGCTCTTAACAATTTCCAAGATACGAGCTTCAGGAACATTGCTCATCACATGCATACCAATGCATCTTTCCTTGAATTTTAATTCAGTTGCCAACTCTGTAATGACGGGGGTTGATGTATTACTTGCAATAATGGCATCTTCGGGCAACACTCTTTCCAAGTTCAGGAAAACCTCCTTACGTAAATCGGTACTTCTTTCTCCCGTATTATCATCGTATCTTATTGACTCTATGACAAACTCACAATCTTTGAATGCATTATAACTGACAGAACCTGTTATTCTCGATAAAATGGCTCTTTTTTCCGATTCTGTCAGACCCCAGTTTTCTATTCTATTATCTAACGATTTTTCAATTCTTACATACGCATTCTGAATTTTCTCTTCAGTTGGTTCTAAAAAAACGACTTCCATTGCATTGGTTGCAGCTAAAGTAGCAATCATACTACCCTCTTTTCCACAGCCGACAATTCCAATTTTTGAAAATAAGGTTTTCTTATACTCCTTTTTGCTTAAACCATAATTTTCTATTGCTTCTACTATCATAATTTTACTTTTAAACTATTAATTACATAGCCGCTTGATTGGCAGTAATAGCTATCATTTTCACAATATCATCGACAGAACATCCTCTAGACAAATCATTTATGGGAGCTGCCATTCCTTGCAAAATAGGACCGATAGCTTCTGCATGTGCTAATCGTTGAACCAATTTATATGCAATATTCCCACTTTCCAAATTTGGGAAAACCAACACATTGGCATTGCCTTGTATTTTACTACCAGGGGCTTTTGATTTTCCGACAGAAGGTACAATCGCTGCATCTGCTTGGAATTCTCCATCAATAATCAATTGAGGATTCATTTGTTTTGCTAAAGCAGTAGCTTCCACTACTTTATCAACCATTTCATGACTAGCACTACCTTTTGTTGAAAAGCTCAACATAGCAACTCTTGGTTCAAATCCGGCAATAATGCGAGTTGTTTGTCCTGTCACAACCGCAATTTCAGCCAATTGTTTTGCTGTCGGGTCGGGTGTTACTGCGCAATCGGCAAATACAAAAACGCCCTTTTCACCGAAAGTTTCATCTTGTAATAGAATTAAAAATGCTCCTGAAACAACAGTTACCCCAGGCTTGGTTTTTACTATTTGTAAGGCAGGACGAAGAACATTTCCTGTAGAATTTTGTGCTCCGGCAACTTCTCCATCAGCATCTCCGTTCTTAATCATCAATGTTGCCAAATATAAAGGGTTTTTACTCAACTTTTGAGCTTCCTCTTTTGTCATTCCCTTACTTTTCCGCAACTCGAATAACAAATCCGTGTATATAGACATCTTCTGATCTGTTTCGGGATCAAAAAAACGTGCTTTTTCTATATTTTTTAACCCTAAATCGGCGGCAACAGATAAGATATGCTGTTTGTTTCCGATTAATTGAATAGAAGCTAATCCTTCCTTTAACGCCACATCAGCTGCTTGCAAAGTCCGCGGCTCTGTTGATTCAGGCAATACAATGCATTTCACATTATTTTTCGCCTGATCAAAAATTTTTTCTAACAGATTCATAATCAATATTTAAAACTAATTTTTACTCATCTTTAACCGATATCAAAGTTACAAAGAATATTATAATTGAAACCGCAATTCATTATTTTTTATTTCGCGGATGATAAGAAATAATCGCCTCTCGCAAATAACTTATATCTAAATGAGTATAGATTTCTGTGGTAAGAATGGATTCGTGACCAAGCAATTCTTGAATAACCCGCAAATTGGCTCCACCTTCAAGCAAATGAGTGGCAAAAGAATGTCGAAAAGTATGTGGACTGATATTTTTCACAACACCCGCATCTGCTGCAAACTTGTTTACCATGATGAAAATCATTTGCCGGGAAAGTTTCGCCCCTCTTCTATTCAAAAAAACAAAATCTTCATTGCCTTTCTTTATATCCAACGAATTTCTTTCGTCAATGAAATAACTTTTAATTTCTTTCATGGCTGTTTTTGAAATCGGCACGAGACGTTGTTTATTCCCCTTTCCCTCCACCTTAATATATTCTTCCTCCCAAAAAATGTTGGATGATTTTAAATTTATCAATTCAGAAACACGCAATCCACAACTATACAAAGTTTCTATAATCGCCCTGTTCCGTTGACCTTCGGGCAATGACAAATCAATAACATTGAGAATATTATTGATTTCATCCAACGAAAGAACCTGCGGAAGTTTTTTCCCAAGTTTGGGAGATTCGAGCAATTCAGTGGGATCATCATTAATGATATTTTCCAACATCAAAAACTTGTAAAATGATTTGATACCTGATATAATGCGTGCTTGAGAACGTTCGTGAACACCAATATCAGCAAGAATGAGCAAAAAATCTTGTAAATCAGATAATTTTACATGGCAATAATCTATTTTTTTATCGGAAAAATATCCAAGTAGTTTATTCAAATCCTGCAAATAGGCATCAAAAGTATTGGGAGAAAAGGATTTTTCAAGTAATAAATAGGCTCGATACTGCTCAAGAATAGAATTATTATACTTGTTTTCCATTGTGGAATTTATTTTTTATTCAACGCGATTTCCTGGTTAAAAACAGGATTGGCATAAATACAATATATTTTTTCTCGCAAAAATTCCTCATCTTTGTTTTCTAATTGAATCTTATCAAGTTGCTTTTGAACATAATCTAAGAAAACATTTTTTTCAGCTTCGGTATATTTGCTTGAAAATCGATTTTCACCGGACAGCAAATCTGCAGCTACATAATTACCCTCATATAGACGGTAGTTTTTATAAATTTGTTCGTCAATTAAGGATGCTACATAAGCCGCTTGATCTTTTGCCATCAACGAATCTAAACTTGCATTTTGCAAAATATTATTTAGAGGCTCCGAAATGCAAAAGGATATTCTGCCTTTGATGCCCATCATTCCGGTTTCCATGCTGAACAAGTCATCTTGCTGCGATTTTTTGAAATTTTCATCATCCCTTTTTTGTTGAAGTTCTTTTGCTTTAAGAAAATCGCACGAATCATACTCATAATTAATAGTCAACGGAACAATATTGAGTTCTCTTAATTTTTCACTAAACGAACCCGAGCCACTCATTTGCAACATTTTAATAATTGCTGGTTGTGTTTTGTCATTACCATCTTTAGCTCTACCTTCTCGTTGAGCCAACCAAACAGATTGAGGCTTTTTAGTAAGGACATAACGAATATATTCTGACAAATGAGTAGAAATTTTAATTTGCTCACGAATAGAAGCATCTCGACGAACAATAAAACTTTTATTAATCCTAACAAGATCTTCTATCCATGGATACACTAAAAGGTTATTTCCAATAGCTATTTCGGAGGTATTCATACCCTCAAGTAGAAGATGGATATTCAATAAAGCAGAATCAAGAACTATATCTCTGTGATTTGAAATGAACAAATAGGCAGAATTATAATTTAACAAATCAAGACCCGAAAGGGTTACTCCTTTTGATGTTTTATTTTCTATATCCACCAAAAAAGGAACGATAAAGTTCTTCTGAAATTGATAAACCGATCTAATCTGTTTTATTTGTTTAATAAATTCACTCAACGGAACATTCGGAAAGACCTTCGGCATCAGACCCAAGAATTGTTGATTTTGGAATAATTCATCAAACTTATCTTGTAACTCATCATCATTATAACATCTAATGTCATCAAAAAGAGAATCTACCATCGCATTTATTATTTATTTTTCTTTTCCCCAAAGGTAATACTTTTTGGAAAAAAAGTTAAATTTGCGATAAATAAATACCGCATATGGCAATCGAAATCGAACGTAAATTTTTGGTAAAGAAAAATAGCTGGACACGCCCCAATGAAGGGACTTTGTACATACAAGGATATCTGTCATCCTCTCCCGAAACAACAGTACGTATCCGCATTGCAGGAAAGATTGGCTTCATAACAATCAAAGGAAAAACGACAGGATTTTCAAGAGAAGAGTTTGAATATGAGATACCTGTTGAGGATGCCGAAATCTTGCTGAAAAAATGCAAAAATGCTCCTATAAAAAAGATACGCTACAAAGTACTATTAAACGGAACTCTTTGGGAAATAGATGAGTTTTTGGAGGAAAACAGCGGACTCCTTATGGCGGAAGTAGAACTTCCCGATGAAAAGGCTAGTTTTTTCAGACCTGAATGGTTAGGGAAAGAAGTAACAGATGATAAAAGATACCACAACTCCCACATTGCACAACACCCTTTTAAAACGTGGGAATAAATCTATTCATCAATTTTTGCAACCCTTGCACAATGTCTCCCGCCTTCGAAATCAGTGGTAAGAAAAGACTCAACCATTTCTTCTGCCAAAACTTCAGAAATGTAACGTGCTGGTAATGAGATAATATTGGCATCATTATGTTTTCTTGCCAAGATAGCTATTTCGTCTTTCCAACACAACGCTGCACGGACACCTTTGTGTTTGTTAGCAACAATACTAACGCCATTTCCACTACCACATATAGCTATTCCAAAATCCACCTGACTTTCAGCAACAGCCTTTGCCAGAGGATGAATAAAATCAGGATAATCAACGCTGGCCTCTGAGAAAGTTCCAAAATCCTTCAATCCAAACAACTTATCAGCAAGAAAAGATTTCAAATGCTCTTTCAACTCATATCCGGCATGGTCAGAAGCAATTCCGACTAATAAAGTATCCATTGAATTCATGTGAAAATAGATTAGGTTTATTCGTTTGTTTAGGCGTTATTCTAAAAAAAGATTTACTTTTGCAAAACACGACAAAGGTAATTCTTTGAGAGAAATTTTGTTACAATTTATTATTATTTTTCACAAAAGATGAACGATTCGATAGAAATATATTTTGACGATGTCAAAATTGATTCCATTTCCCCCTCATACATGAGAGAAGAAGATTTCTTATTCTCAAACCTTACAAAAAGCAACTATAACTTCGTCATTTTTGGCATACCTGATGAAGCCAATACCGCAAACGAAACAAGAAAGCATCTTTACAACTTATTTGGCAATTTCGAAACTCTGAAAATTTGTGACCTTGGTAACATCAAGAAAGGGAAAAAAGAAAGTGATTTATTTTTTGCCATTAATCATGTTGTTCATGCATTAGCCGAAAAACAAATTCCATGTGCTATTTTCGGAGGGAATCAATTGCCGACTCTTTCAGTTTTTAAAGGACTAAAAGAAGTCTTGAGAAAAATTAATTTTGTGGTTGTCGACTCCAAGATAGACATTGGAGATAACACTCCTGATATTTCAGGACACTCTTTTTTGCTTCCAATCCTAAAAGACAAAGGTCTTAAGCAATTTGACATTATTGGTTGCCAACAATATTATTCCTCAGATGAACAAAGAAATTTCATTCGCAAAAATAGAGGTAATTCCATTCGATTAGCAGAGGCAAGGAGTCATCTTTTTGATCTTGAACCCATTTTTAGAGATAGCGATATTGTTTCAATAGACATGAGTGCCATAAGGCAATGTGATGCTCCGGGAGTAAGTTTTCCCTCTCCAAATGGTTTTGCAGGAGAAGAAATATGCCAAATGGCACGTTTTGCAGGTTACGGAGACAAGACAAAATTTCTCATCGCTTCGGAAGTAGACGCCTCAAAAGACTTTAATAATCAGACAACGGCACTATCTGCAGAAATAATTTGGCATTTTATTGAAGGTGTCAGTAGACGAGAAAACGAACAACCTACGGAAGAAAATCCGATATATGAAAAATTTATTGTTCAATCGGAAATATACGACGACAATATCATTTTCTTTCACAACAAAACAACTGACCGATGGTGGATAGAAATTCCATCCAAAAAATCGACAGAAATTCATGCTTGTAAAGAATGTGACTATCAAGCTATTCGCAACAATCAAATTCCAGAAATCTGGCTTCGATTTTTTCTCAAATAACGTTGAGGAAATTTTAGGATTTTTCGGCAATTTCGAATCCGACAGCAAGCAAATCCTTCCAAAAATTGGGATAGGATTTGGTGACTACGTGCGGATCATTAACAACAATCTTTTTGGCACAAATGGAAACAGGAGCAAAAGCCATTGCCATACGATGATCTTCGTACGTATCAATGATTGGGTTAGATTGACGCATACAAGTTTCTCCCTCAAATTCGACAATTCCATTACCCTTTTCTACAATAACATAACCCAACTTTCGCAATTCCTTCGTTAACGCAGCTATTCTATCTGTTTCTTTTATTTTTAAACTCTGTAACCCTGAGAAATAGAAAGGAATATTTTTCAAGCAACACGTTACAATAACTGTTTGAGCCAAATCCGGTTGATTTACAAAATTGTATACCATTTTTTTAGTTTTTAGCGTTTGCTTTGTAAGCAGAACTCCTTCTTGGGTAAATTTCGTTTTTACACCCAATTGATCGAAAATTTTAGCCACTTCGGCGTCCCCTTGCACACTGTTTTTGTTCAACTGAGTCAGCAACACCTCTGCCCGATCACTCAAAGAAACAATTTCATACCAATAAGAAGCTGCAGACCAGTCGCTTTCTACTCGAAAAGGTATTGGTTTATACTCTTGGAACGGCACTTGGATTTGATTCTCCTCCCAAGAATATTTTATACCGAATTGTGCCATAATTTTGAGAGTCATAGCTATATATGGGATAGAAATAATTTCTCCGGAAAGCAAAAGGGTCAATCCTTGTTGCATAGTCGGAGCAACCATAAGTAAAGCTGAAATATATTGACTACTTACGTTTCCTTGAAGTTCAATTTTTCCACCTTGTAGGGCACTGCCAAAAATACGTAAAGGAGGATAACCTTCTTTTTCTATATATTCAATTTTGGCACCTAATTGGTTCAGTGCTTCTACTAATATTTTTATAGGACGATTTTTCATTCTCTCACTCCCGGTAATGGTCCATTCTCCCAAAATTTTAGATAAAAATGCGGTAAGAAAACGCATGGAAGTCCCCGCAGCACCAACATCAAAACAATTATCATTTGAATTAAGTGCATTAATCATAACACGCGTATCATCACAATCGGAAAGATTTTCAACATCAAAGAAACTATCAGACAACGCATTAATAATGAGAACTCTATTGCTGATACTCTTTGAAGCAGGAAGATTAACCGTGCCTTTTATTTGCTTAGAAGATGTGATAATGTATGTGCCCATTTTTAAGATAAGTTTGATGACAAAGTTACAAAAATTTACCAAAAACACTCAAAAAAACAACTCCTGATATTTTTATGAACATTTAATACTATTTATGTAATTTGGAATTGCGATTTTGAGAAAATGTTTTAATTTTGCAGTGTGGAGTGGGATGAATTCTTTCAACCCACTTCTTCTAAACTAAGGAGATATATAACTTAAATAAAAATTATTAATTCATTAACAAATGGCAAATTTAGATTTATCAAAGTATGGCATTTCGGGCAACTTCGAAATTCTGCACAACCCAACTTACGAAGAGTTGTTTCAAGCAGAAATTGACCCTAAAAACGAAGGTTTTGAAAAAGGCGTATTAACAACAACAGGAGCAATATCAGTTGACACCGGTAAATTCACGGGGCGTTCTCCTAAAGACAAATTTTTTGTGAAAGATGCTATAACTGATCAGCACCTTTGGTGGGATGGAACAATTAATCGTCCGACAACTCCTGAAGTTTTCGAACATTGCAAAAACTTGGTAACAAAACAACTTTCTTCAGCCAAGAAATTATATGTTGTTGATACATTTTGCGGAACAAACGAAGATACTCGTATGAAAGTACGTTTCGTTATGGAAGTTGCATGGCAAGCTCACTTTGTAACTAATATGTTTATCCGTCCTTCACACTATGAATTAGCAAACTACGGCGAACCTGATTTCGTAACATTAAACGGTTCTAAAACATCTAACCCTAATTGGAAAGAACAAGGTTTAAACTCTGAAGTATTTACATTGTTCAACCTGACTACTAAAATGCAAGTTATCGGTGGCACATGGTATGGTGGAGAAATGAAAAAAGGAATTTTCTCTTTGATGAACTACTACTTGCCATTGAAAGGCATAGCTTCAATGCACTGCTCTGCTAATGTTGGCAAAGATGGTGATGTAGCTATTTTCTTTGGTTTATCAGGAACAGGAAAGACCACTCTTTCTGCTGACCCAAAACGTTATTTGATTGGTGACGACGAACATGGTTGGGACAACCACGGTGTATTCAACTACGAAGGTGGTTGCTACGCAAAAGTAATTGATTTGGAAAAAGACAAAGAACCTGACATTTGGAGAGCTATCCGTCGTGATGCTTTGTTGGAAAACGTTACTGTAGGTGCTGATGGTGTTGCTGATTACTCAGCTGCAGCTTCTAAAACAGAAAACACACGCGTTTCTTATCCAATTTATCATATCAACAAAATCGTTTCTCCTTCACGTGCAGGTCACGCTAAGAAAATTAT
>ERZ795062.938-NODE-938-length-21973-cov-4.259604_pt1 | contig 21973 bp, 25 predicted proteins | sample MGYA00375146_ERZ795062 | MGnify/ENA primary metagenome ERZ795062 (study PRJEB30191, sample SAMN05720281) | activated sludge metagenome | isolation source: Anaerobic digester | place: USA | collected 2015-07-16 ... | reverse complement strand
GAGGATAATGTTGATGGTGTATATTTCTATTGGAAGCAGAATAAAAAAATATTACTTAAAGGTCAAATAACAACTGGTACTGAGCAGATTGTCATGGATGAATTCGTAGATAACACTATGACTGGAAATTTTGAACTTGAATGGGATGATTTTCTTTATTCCACTGAAGGATTTTGGTTCAATAAAACAAAAGACAAGAAACTGTCTGTGAAGCTTATGAATATTTATGATTATCGTGACAGAGATTATAATAGATAAAAAAACTGTGCCTAACAAAAACTATATGTCAATTGGGGTTTCGGTGCGGACAACAAAGTTCGCAGCCCGCAACAACGGCATCGTGGTTCGACTGTCTTGTCCTGAAATAGGTTTACACAAAAAAGTGTAAAATGGAAACAAAAAAACAAGGCATTTTAGGATTACAGAGAAAGAAATTTACTTTTTCAAGGGCACAAAAACATGTAATTGTGCAAGAGTATTTAACAGGAATTCTTTCCAAACGAGAAATTTGGGAGAAATACACGGGAGAAAAACAGGAACACGGACAAATTTTGCGTTGGATGCGACAATTTGGCTATGAGAATCAACCGCCATTGGGCAATAACACTACCTTTGCATAAATAGTTACTGATATGCAGCATAAAACAAAATCCAATGCCCAAAACAAGCCTACGACTAAAACTCTTGAAAACACAGAAGCATTGCAACGTCGTATTAAGGGAAACTCGCTGTTATGTTCAATCATCGTTTTTCTCCACTTATATGTGAATTACAAATGGATAAAAGGGGTTATTACAAAACATTTAGTAAATAAACATAAACAAGTATTTATCTTTTCATCAATATTTTTCGTTTGTGCAATTACAGGATTTACTGCATGGTATTTCTCCTTAGAAGCCAAGGAAATAAGCAGAAAACTATTTATAGAAATACACGATAAAATGACCTTGTTCCTCTTTATTTTCCTGATTTTGCATATTTGGAAACGAAGAAAACGGCTTTTATAAATAAAAAAAAGTAATGGGCTCTATTCACAAATAAATAGAGCCCATTTTTTAATCTTACGGATTTATTCTTTTAATCGTTGTATATATTTTCTTGTTTTTTCCAAATCTTCAGGGGTATCAATGCCTATTGTTTCATGATTGTTGATAGCCACTTTAATGCAATAACCGTTTTCAAGCCAACGCAGTTGCTCCAACGATTCTGCTAATTCCAATGGAGATTGCTCCAATTGTGTAATTTCAGCCAACACTTCAGATCTATAAGCATACATTCCAATGTGTTTGTAATAAGTATGTACAGACAACCAAGAATTACGGTCAATACCACGGTTGAAAGGAATAACGGAACGACTGAAATACATTGCTTCCATATTTTTATTAATCACCACCTTAGGAGTATTTGACGCTGATAAATTATCAAAAATATCTCCTGAAGAAAAAGGTTTGACCAATGTAGCAATATCAATTCCATGGTAATCGAAACATTTTTTTAACGATTCTATTTGTTCCGGTTCAATAAACGGTTCATCACCCTGAATATTCAATACCACATCAAACTGCTTACCAATTTTGGTATAGGCTTCGTAACAACGGTCAGTACCACTTTTATGATTTATACTCGTCATAATAGCTTTGCCTCCAAAACGAACCACCTCGTCGTAAATACGTTGGTCATCAGTGGCCACATATACCGTTTCTACAGCTTTTTTAACCTGTTCATATACACGATGTATCATCGTTTTTCCACCTATATCAGCTAATGGTTTTCCGGGAAAACGAGTGGAGCCATAACGAGCGGGAATTAAGGCAACAAATTTTAAATCATTCATATTGTTGATTTTTGGGTTATAAAACTATAGTGTACCCTTGGTACTCGGAAGTTCGTAATTGAAAATATCCCTTTTTATCGACATTTTTAGTGCTCGAGCCAAGGTTTTAAAAATTCCTTCAATTTTGTGATGTTCATTATCTCCTTCTGCCTTAATATTCAGATTCATTTTGGCAGCATCACTCAATGATTTAAAGAAATGAAAAAACATCTCTGTAGGCATATCTCCCACTTTTTCACGTTTAAATTCAGCATTCCACACCAGCCACGGACGACCTCCAAAATCTAACGCAACCTGACACAAACAATCATCCATAGGCAAACAATACCCATACCTTTCAATGCCACGCTTATCGCCAAGAGCTTTTAGCAAAGCTTCTCCCAATGCGATACCCGTATCTTCAATAGTATGATGTTCATCTACACTCAAATCGCCTTTTACGCTAATTGTCAAGTCCATACCCGAATGTTTGCCTATTTGTTCCAACATGTGGTCAAAAAAACCTAAGCCGGTAGCAACATTCGTTTTACCCCTTCCATCAAGATTTATCTGTACCAATATGTCGGTTTCTTTCGTTTTTCGTTGAACTGTAGCACAACGTTCGCCGGCAAAAAGAAATTCAGTAATTGCATTCCAATCGTTGGTTATTAAGGCACAAAAAGTATCTAACCCTTTTTCTTTAAGAGAAAATTCTACAGCTTTTGCATTTTCTAAAAAAATAGCTTTACACCCTAAATTCTTAGCTAATTCTACATCAGTCATTCTATCGCCAATAACGAAGGAATTTGCCAAATCGTACTCTCCTGTCATGTATTTTTTCAACAAGCCTGTACGAGGTTTACGTGTAGGAGAATTATCTTCGGGAAGAGATCCGTCAATTAAAATATCATCAAATTCAACTCCCTCGCCTTTAAGTATTTGTAGCATCTTACCTTGTACCAAATCGAAATTCTCTTGAGGATTGGAAGGTGTACCCAACCCATCTTGATTGGAAACCATAACAAATTCAAAATCAAGCTTTTCACGAATAAAAAACAAGTTTCGAATTACTTTAGGCAAAAACTGCATTTGCTCCAAATTATCTACTTGGAAAGTTATTGGCGGTTCTACAATAATAGTTCCATCTCGGTCTATAAAAAGGGCTTTTTTCATTCTTTTGTCAAGGTGTTTTTATTTTTTATATTTTATCAACTCGTCCAACAATATTTTATTTTCATCTTTCGTTCCTACGGTAATGCGTAAACAACCTAAGCAAAGTGAAATAGAATTACGATTACGAACAATGATACCCTTATCTACCAAATAATTATAAACAGCATTGGCATCGGGCACTTTTACCAATAAAAAGTTGGCATCTGTCGGATATACTTTCTCTACCAAAGGCAATCTTTTCAAAGCTTCAACCAAATAAATGCGTTGTTCCAATATCATTTTGACCCAATCATTTTTTCTGGCTTCTTCTTCCAATTGTTCCTTGACAAAATTCTGAGTTAAAATATTAACGTTATACGGATACTTTACTTTATTGAAATAAGAAATAATTTCCTCGGATGCAAAAGCCATACCACAACGCAAAGAAGCCAATCCCCAGGCTTTTGAAAAAGTTTGAAAAACAATTACATTCGGATAACTATCCAAATCAGCCAACCATGATTTTTCCGAAGAAAAATCGATATACGCTTCATCTATTACAACAACACCATGAAAATTATGTATGACTTTCAGCATTTCAGTACGATTCAACAAGTTTCCGGTGGGGTTATTAGGTGAACATAAAAAAATCACTTTGGTACGCTCATCTACAGCTTTTAAAAGTGTATCGGAATCTAAGCTATAATCGGTATTGAGTAATACTTTGCGATACTCCACGTTATTTACATCGGCACACACTTGATACATTCCATAAGTAGGATCGATGGCAACAATATTGTCTTGATTTGGTTCGCAAAAAATACGGATAACCAAATCAATCGGCTCATCACTCCCATTTCCGAGCATAATCTGTTCCGGTCTAACTTTTTTTATTTGGGAAATCTTCTGTTTCAATTCCCATTGCATTGGGTCGGGATAACGATTATAAGGATAATTCAAAGGATTTTCGTTAGCATCCAGAAAAACGGATGCTTCACCCTTAAATTCACTCCTGGCACAAGAATATGGCTTGAGGTTGCGAATATTTTTACGGACAAGACTTTCGACATTCATGGCATAAAATTCTATCTATTAAAAAACAAAGTTAGTAAAAAAAATAGGTAAACATCTTTGTTAAATAAATATTTTACAGAATTTCTACGAGCACAAAAAAAGTCCACAATGACAACATTATGAACTTCCCGAGTGATCCGCTTGGGGCTCGAACCCAAGACCCCATCCTTAAAAGGGATGTGCTCTACCTACTGAGCTAGCGAATCATTAACACTAAAAAAGTGATCCGCTTGGGGCTCGAACCCAAGACCCCATCCTTAAAAGGGATGTGCTCTACCTACTGAGCTAGCGAATCATTCCGTTTTACAAAAGCGGTGCAAAGATATGGTTATATTTTTTATTTCACAAATAAACAGTTCGTTTTTTCTCGAAAAAGACCTCAAAAGGTCTTAATATTCAAATAAAAAAATAAGGATAAACAATGTTTATCCTTACTCCAAAATTCATCAAATTATCAGTTCATACACTGTTGTGCACATCCTGTATTTTCAATATTGCCTCTACCTTGAGGTTTTCCTTTTCCTCCTTTTCCTCCTTTTCCACCCTTTATTTCCTTCAAAAGGTGCATTCTATAATCGCGTTCAGCTTGATATACTTTCATCAACTTAGAAGGAGAAAGAATTTTCTTACTTTTTTCATAGTAATCTCTTTCTAATTGAGCTTTTTTGAAACGATTTTCACTACATTTGTCCATCATTTCTTCAATTTCTTTTTCAGTAAGAGAACCCGGCTTTTCAGCATTTTTTGCACAACACATATTATCAGGTCTGCACTGTTGATTCATCTCCATTTTTTTCTTTTCATATTCTTCGTAAAAAGGAATAAAATCGGCTTTTTCCTTATCGGTAAAATTGACTTTCTGTTCGATGAAAGCAATCTTTTCAGCTCGCATTTTATTCATGGAAGATTTTTGTTGTGCGTTAGATGCATTTTGTGCACACAAAGGAACTGTAACAAACAATGTTGCAATGGCAACCAGAAATAGCTTCTTTTTCATAATCTTGTTTTTTTTTATTCATTATTCACTCATTGTTAAGTACTCATACATACTATAATCGTCCATTTCATCAATAATATACTCCTCTTTGACGTTCAATTCGGATACTTGCTTTTTTTGCAACGTTTTTTCAGAAGAAAAAGGACTCTTTACGACACTAATTGAAATGTATAACCCGGTAAGCATGGCTGCAATATAAAGCACCGGTCTTACCTTCCTCCAGAAGGTTACATGCTTAACATGTTCAATCGGAGTTTCTTGATTTAATAGAAAGTCCATCTTGTCTGAAAAATCCTGAAAATAACTTTCAGGAACAGAGAATGGGTTTTCATTCCCTACCTCATTTAATATTTTATTTTCTTTTTCCATATCAGTAGATTTCTGTAACTTTGACGGTTGAAAACCCCGAAGGGTTTAATTGCATTGTAAAATATATTTTTCAATTTTTTTGACGGCATGATGATAAGATGCTTTTAGAGCTCCAACTGAAGTGTTTAAGATTTTAGACATTTCTTCGTATGGAATTTCATCGAAATATCTCATATTAAAAACAAGACGTTGTTTTTGCGGTAATTCTAAGATAGCCTTTTGTAATTTTGCTTGTGCTTCGTTACCATTAAAATAAGAAGGACTTTCCATCGAAAGTACCAAAGCATCTTGTAAATCAATGGCATTATTTTTGCTTTTTTGACTGTTCAAGAAGTCTATGGTTTCGTTGGTGGCAATTTTATAAAGCCACGTCGAAATTTGGCATTCGCCACGAAATTTTTTTATGCTTGACCATGCTTTTAAAAAAGTGTTTTGCAATATATCATTAGCATCATCATGAACAATCACCATTTTACGGATGTGCCAGTATATTTTTTGCTGATGAGTTTGCATTATCCAAGTAAAAGCCTGCCTTTGTGTGGCATCATCTGAAAGCAAAACAAGTAATTCGGACGTTTCAAATTTTTCTTTCATGTATGTCATTTTTTGTACTTTGCTAAAATACTATCTTTGGGTTAGACTAAAAAATAGAACAAACGTTTAATAGAACATTAAAATAAATTTGCATTTATGAAGGATAACAATGTTTATGCACAATCTCACCTCGAATTTATAACCATTGCAGTTGCATATTGCTCCTATTTAGAAGAAATTGCGGAAGAATCGGCCTTAGATTTTGTACGTAAAACAGACAAAATATTACCGCTATTGTACTTAAAAGCCTCATTAGTTGAAATTCCTGAACGTCTATATGAAGAAGGTGTTGAATCGTTTGTCACAGAAGAAGAATATGAATCAAAAAAGGAAGAAATAGCTAATTTATTAGGACGTTTTGATGCCTATTTGGAAACTGTTGACGATGAAATGCAATTTAGTGACACTCCCATTGTAGCAACTATTTCGGAAAACCTTACCGATGTATATCAAGATGTTAAAGACTTTGCAATGAATTACAGACTTGGAAATGAGCAAGTTATGAATGATGCTTTAGCCAATTGCATGGAAAATTTCCAACAATATTGGGGACAAAAACTTTTGAATGCACTTCGAGCTTTGCATATGGTACTTTATAAGAGTGACATAGAAAATGAAACTAAAATAGAAGAGAATTCGACTAAAAAGAAAGAAAATTTTGTCGATTTTTTACGCCATGATGAATCAGATTATAGCCAATTGCTGTAATAAATGAATGATAAATGATAGATAAAACAGAAATAAAAAAAGAAGAGATACAAGAATTACCCCCTTGTTCTTACGAAGGAATAAAAATCGAGGTAATAGACTCCGAAGAAAAATTATTAGCAGCCCTGGATTACTTAGAGTGCCAATCTTTAATTGGATTCGATACTGAAACAAAACCTTCATTCAAAAAGGGTGTTACCCACCAAGTTTGTTTATTACAATTGGCAACAAGTGAGATTTGTTTTCTTTTCAGATTACATTTAATACCGTTTCATCCTAAACTTTCGGCAATTTTATCTAATCCGAAAATAACAAAAGTAGGCGTCTCCATAAAAGATGATATTCGTATTTTAAATAAACGAGGAAAATTCAAACCTCAAGGGTTTATTGATATGCAAAATATGGCTAAAGAAGTTGGAATTAAGGACATTAGCTTACAAAAGATTTATGCCATTTTGTTCGGCAAAAGAATATCCAAAACACAACGTTTGTCAAATTGGGAGTCTGAAGTTTTAACTCCGGCACAACAACAGTACGCTGCCATTGATGCCTGGGCTTGCATTGATATTTACCATCAACTACAAAAAGAAATTTCTCTAAAATAGAACCATTATGTACAAAAAAATCTACCTAAAACCGAAAAAAGAAGAATCGTTAAAACGTTTTCATCCTTGGGTTTTTTCGGGAGCTATTGACCATTCAGACAAGGGTATAGAAGAAGGAGACTTGGTTGAGGTATATGATAGTCAGAATAATTTTATTGCATTGGGACATTGTCAGATAGGCAGTATTACGGTTCGCGTGTTATCCTTTGAACCAACAACAATAAATGATACATTTTGGGAAAAACGCATACAAAAAAGCCTTGATGAACGAACAGCAATTGGTCTAAATCAATCTGAAAATAATAACATTTTTCGTTTGGTACATGGTGAAGGCGACTTATTGCCCGGATTAGTGGTTGACATTTATGGAACGACAGCTGTTTTGCAAGCTCATTCGGTGGGTATGCACTTCTGCCGCATGGAAATTGCCAATGCTATTGTAAAAGTAATGAATGGAAGCGTTAGTGCCGTTTATTATAAATCAGAAGGAACACTACCTACAAAAGCTGAAATAGACATTGAGGATGGTTATTTAATCGGGAAAGAAAGCAATTCCATTGCCACAGAAAACGGTCTACAATTCCATGTTGATTGGCTAAGAGGTCAAAAAACCGGCTTTTTTATTGACCAACGAGATAACCGTTCGCTATTAGAAAAATATGCAAAAGGCAAAAGTGTTCTAAATATGTTCTGTTATACAGGCGGATTTTCTGTTTATGCTATGCGTGGCAATGCAAAATCCGTTCATTCGGTTGACAGTTCGGCAAAAGCCATTGAGCTGACAAATGAGAATATAAAGCTGAATTTTCCGAACGACCAACGGCATGAGTCTTTCACAACAGATGCCTTCAAATATTTGAATGACATAAAAGATAAATACGATTTGATTATACTTGACCCGCCTGCATTTGCCAAACACCGCAGTGCTTTACACAATGCTTTGCAAGGCTATAAGAGATTGAATGCAAAGGCTTTTGAACAAATTAAACCGGGTGGAATTTTGTTTACTTTTTCGTGCTCACAAATTGTAAATAAGGAACAATTCAGACTGACTGTATTTAGTGCAGCAGCCATGAGTGGTCGTCACGTACGTATTCTACATCAACTGACGCAGCCCGCAGACCATCCCATCAGCATCTATCATCCTGAAGGTGAATATTTAAAGGGACTGGTTTTATACGTTGAATAGAAAAATCTTGCAATTTTTTCACAAACCTTTTACTCGGTCGGAATGTTGTTGAGCAAAAGCTTTCCAACTTGTGCTTTTTCCCGGCAGGATGGGGCTAGACATTTGCAAATAATGACAATACGCAGCGGCCAATCCATCTGTCGCATCCAATTGCAAATGCATGTCTTTTTCGGGTATTTTAAGAAATCTTTTGAGTAAATCGGATATTTGTTCTTTGGAAGCAGATCCGGTTCCTGATATAGCCATTTTAATTTTCAACGGTGCATATTCTTGAATGGGAACATCTCTATATAAAGCCGCACACATAGCTGCACCTTGTGCTCTACCCAATTTCAACATAGATTGAATATTTTTGCCAAAAAAAGGAGCTTCAATAGCTAACACATCCGGTTTATATTCATCAACAAGATCCAATACACGGGTAAAAATACACTGTAATTTATCATAATGAGTTTTGTATTTTTTAAGCTCAAGAACTCCGATGGCAAGCATTTTCGGTCTATTATTTTCCACCTCCAATACACCAAAACCCATGACCGTTGTACCGGGATCAATTCCTAAAATTATTGTTTTATCTTTTTTTTCTCGAACCATTGTGATGCTTTATTGTACTTTTTCAATTAAAGAGGTAACACAAAAAACATTGGAACCAAAAGTCTTCGAAACTTGACTTTTTATATTTTCCTCATAGTCCTTACGAAATTTGTCAAAATCAGCAAAAGAAGAAACCGGAAATTGAAGTGTATAAACAAAAAAATCGGCTTCATCGGTACAAACCTTGAATAAATCGGGATTGCCGAATAATTCAGTAAAAAGCATCATGGGAATAAACTTTTGATTAACCCACTGTAGCCAAAAATCAAATTCAGAAAATTCTATATTGAAAGAAATATTATAATAAAACATTGATTATTAATTATTTAAATTCCTTTTGTCGGCACCCCACATTAATTTGTTACGAAGTGTTTGAAAATAGGTATAATTATTACGTTTTGCCACTTTAACGGTATAACCGGCCTTAGAAATATGCAGACGTGTTTTGCTATCAAGTACTTCAGAACGACCATCCAGAGATATAAGAAAGCTATTATTACGACTTTCTATCTCTAATTCTATTTCCCAATCATCAGGAATAATTAATGGACGCAGATTCAAACTATGCGGTGCAATTGGAGCAATAATAAAGCTTCTATTTTGTGGAGTCATTATAGAGGCACCTACACTCAACGCATAGGCAGTAGATCCTGTTGGAGTAGAAATCAGCAATCCGTCGGCCTGATACGAGCACAAGTATTCATTATTAACAGTAGCATGAATCATAATCATGGAAGAAGAATCCAACTTGAGCACAGCTATTTCGTTCAAAGCTTTATTATTCGTTTTAAGCGAATGATTATCTGTTACCAATTTAAGAACAGAACGTTCCTCGATTTTATACCCCTGTTCCAAGATTTCGGTTACCGTAGCGGTAATACATTCAATTGAGACATCTGCCAAAAAACCCAATCTACCGATATTTATTCCCATAATCGGAATATTTCTATCAGCAATGGCTTCTGCCGTTTTTAAGAACGTACCGTCTCCCCCTACACTAAAAGCTAAGTCCGCATCAAAATTCGTATCACTTTTTTTAATAACCGTATATTTTGAAGGAAGAACCTGTTTCTTTTCAAGGATAGCATCATATAAATCCTCACATAATAAAACATCTACATGCTGTTTATCAAGAACTTGCAACAATTCATTGAAAGAACCGAAAAAACCATGCTTGTAAATATTACCAAAAACAGCTACTCTCATAATTTAATTAATTTCAATATTTTTAAACACCTAAAATCGCCAAGATATGCAATATTATATTACTTTTGTTGGTTAAAGACAAAAGGTTTATGCAAAATAAATCATTTGTTTCTGAATAAAAGGAAAAAAGGAAAATATTTTGGAAAAAATATGCTATGACTAAATTAAGTGTAAATATAAACAAAGTTGCCACAATACGAAATGCAAGAGGAGGCAATACTCCTGACATTGTAAAAGTAGCTTTGGACTGCGAACGTTTTGGAGCAGAAGGGATAACCGTGCATCCTCGTCCTGACGGTCGTCACATAAGATATTCGGATGTGTTGAACTTAAAACCTGTGCTAAAAACAGAATTTAATATTGAGGGCTATCCACAAAAATCATTCATTGATTTGGTACTAAAAGTGAAACCTACTCAGGTTACCCTTGTACCCGACCCTCCTGAAGCTCTTACATCGAATGCAGGATGGGACACCGTAAAAAATTTGGATTTCTTAAAAGAGATTGTTGCTGAATTTCAACGAGTTGGTATAAGAACTTCCTTATTTGTGGATACCAATCCTATAAATACAGAATATGCTGCCAAAACAGAAACAGACAGAATTGAGTTGTATACGGGTCCTTATGCTCATGATTTTTTAATGAATAAGGAAAGAGCTATTAAACCTTTTGTAGACGTTGCCAAGATTGCTCACAAAAATGGTTTACAAATCAATGCCGGTCACGACTTAAACCTAGAGAACCTAAATTTCTTTTATCAAAATATTCCCCATTTAGAGGAAGTTTCGATAGGACATGCTCTTATTTCGGACGCCCTATATCTTGGTCTTGAAAAAACCATTCATGAGTACAAAAGTCTTTTAAAATAAAATATATAAAATTAACGTTTAATCCTCATAACCAATGAACTTACTAAGTATTTTATTACAAGTTGTTACTAGTGACATTGCGACTACTGTTGCAGATACTCTAAACACTGTCAAAGCGGCGGCAGCGACAATTCCGGCCACTACACCTAAAGTAGAAATGGACTATCTCGACTTAACAATGAAAGGCGGAATTGTTATGATTCCAATATTCCTTCTTTCCTTTATCGGAACATACATTTTCATAGAAAGACTTATTGTTATTCGTAAAGCATCCAAACAAGATGATACTTTTATGAATAAAATAAAGGATTATATCATGGAAGGAAAAGTTGAATCCGCGACAAAATTGTGTCAAATAACCGATACCCCTTCGTCCAGAATGATTGAAAAGGGAATTTCACGTTTAGGTAAACCGATGAATGATGTGTTGGTTGCAATCGAAAACGTAGGAAATATGGAAACAACAAAATTGGAAAAAGGTTTTGCCATGTTGGCAACCGTTGCAGGAGGTGCCCCTATGTTGGGATTTTTAGGAACAGTAACAGGGATGGTTCGTGCTTTCTTTAATATGGCAAACTCCGGCAACAACATTGATATAACTATTTTATCAGCAGGTATTTATGAAGCAATGGTTACAACAGTTGCAGGTTTGGTAGTAGGCATATTTGCTTATTTTGCTTATAACTATTTGGTTACAAGACTTGACGAAGTGGTACAACATATGGAACTTAGTACTATGGAATTTATGGATTTATTAAATGAACCCATTTAATAAAAAAAAATAATATTTTTATCTGAATTAACTAAATTACCATGGCCATAAAAAAAAGAAACAAAATAAGTACTCAATTCAGTCAGGCATCCATGACAGACTTGATATTCTTATTATTAATATTTTTCATGATAACATCAACGGTAGTAACACCTAATGCAATTAAGATATTATTACCCCAAAGCAGTAATCAGACATCAGCAAAACCAATGACAAGAGTCATCATTGATGCTAATTTAAATTATTACTTGGCAGCCGGAAAGGAAAAAGAGCATTTGGTAAATTTCGAAGAAATTGAGCCTTACTTAAAATCTGTTGTAGTAGCCGAACCCGATATGTATATCGCCCTATATGCTGACGAAAGCGTACCTTGCAGAGAAATTGTACGCGTACTCAATTTGGCTAATGAAAATAAATTTAAATTAGTTATTGCTACTCGACCATTGAAGAAAGATTGATTTGTTTGATATTTAAAATCATATTTAGGTGAAAGAAAATAAAGATAGTAAAATAGGCGGAGCAATAGGAACAATTGTTTACCACGTTATTTTGCTGCTCCTTTTAATGTTCTTCGGATTTTCCAAAATTGTTCCCACAGAAGAAGAAGGATTGACAGTAAACTTTGGAACATCAGACGAAGGTTCAGGTTTTTTTGAGCCTGCACCACAAAGTGAGATTGAAGATATGCTCGAACCGGAAGCGTTGACAGCACCACCTGCAACTTCAACTCCCATCAAACAAGAAAGACAAGAAGAACTGGTTACCCAAAATAATGAAGAATCTGTTGCCATACAAGAGGAAAAACGTAAAAAGAAAGAAGAGCAACAAAAAATACTTGAACAAAAGAAAATTATTGAAGAGCAAAGAAAAGCGGAAGAAAAACGTATAGCTGAAGCAAAGAAAATTCAGGACGAGAAGGCAAAAAAAGCATCAGCGGCAGCAAAAAATGCCTTTGGAAGTGGAGGAAAAGGATCTTCTACAACCTCCAAAGGGGAGGGTATCACTTCGGGAACAGGAAATCAAGGAAATCCTTTTGGAGATGTCAACTCCAAGAACCGAATTGGGGGTGGTACCGGGAATGGTCATTCTTTCAGTCTATCGGGTCGGAGCATTGTCGGTAGTATTCCTCAACCGAGTTATAACAGTAATGAAGAAGGTGCTATTGTTGTAGACATAGAGGTTGATAAAAATGGAAATGTTATAAGTGCCCATGCAGGGGGAAAAGGAACTACCATAGGAGACAATAATATGCGTAAAGCGGCTGAGAATGCTGCTAAAAGAGCAAAATTTAATGGAATCACAGGGAACATTACCCAAACGGGTTCTATTACCTACCGATATAATTTAAGATGAAAGTTTATTTTTAACCAGAATGGATGTACGTATAGAAAAAGGTTGGAAAGATCTCCTTGCAACAGAATTTGATAAATCATATTTTTCAGATTTGACACAATTTGTTCATCAAGAATACAAACAGAGGCAAGTCTTTCCTCCTGGCAAATTTATATTCAATGCTTTTGACTTGTGTCCATTCGAACAAACAAAAGTAATTATTTTAGGACAAGACCCTTACCACGGAATCGGACAAGCTCACGGCTTAAGTTTTTCAGTAAATGATGGAGTCACACTTCCTCCTTCTTTACAGAATATTTACAAAGAAATATCCTCTGATCTGGGCATTACACCATATAATACAGGTAACCTTGAACGATGGGCAAAGCAAGGTGTTTTGTTGCTCAATGCAACATTGACGGTTCAAGCTAATATAGCAGGTTCACACCAAGGAAAAGGTTGGGAACAATTTACCGATTCTGTCATCGAAATATTGTCAAAAAATAAAGAACATCTTGTTTTTCTTCTTTGGGGAAGTTATGCACAACAAAAAATTCGTCTTATTGATGAACACAAACATTTAATTCTTACGGCTGTTCATCCCTCCCCGCTTTCAGCTTACCGTGGCTTTTTTGGATGCAAACACTTTTCTAAAACCAATACGTATTTATCGGACAAGGGTCTCGGTCCGATAGATTGGAGATAACCTATTTTTATAAGATCTTGCCTTATTCACTCACTTCATTTGTCACTTCAGGCATTTCAAAAGTTTGTTCAATATAAAAATTAACCGTTTCAGTATATTTTTATAATTAGACAAACATTTCCTATCTACCTTTGCTCTATAAAAATCTTGTAACACAATGAAAAAGAAATTTTTATTATTAAGTCTGATTTGCGTTTTTGTTGGTTCTGTTAATGCCCAACAATTGCAAAAATCAAAGCAATTCACGCTAGAACAATGTTTGGAATATGCATTGAATAACAGTTATACGCAAAAAACAAAGCAATTAACTGAAACGGCAAAAAACACTATTTACAAACAATCAAAGCTGAATGTGCTTCCATCTGTTTCTGCCTCTTTGAGTGAAAGTTTCGGCAATAATAGTACAACATCTGCTTTTAGCGGAAACTATAGCATTAATGCCGGATTGGTACTTTACAATGGAGGAATAACCTCTAACACTATAGAAATGAATAGATTAAGCAAAGAGCAAGCGAGTTATAGCACCTCACAATACACCAATGAGTTAACGATACAAATTTTACAAACATTCCTTACCATATTGGGAAATGAAGAATTATTGAAATACCAACAATCGTTACTTACTGCAAGCGAGGAACAGGTAAAGCAAGGAAAAAAACAATTTCAGGCAGGAAGCATTTTGGAAAGTGACTACCTTATGCTCGAAGCTCAATACGCAAGTGCTAAAAATGACATTGTGGACACCCAAATAACGAGAGATAATAATCTTCTTTCGATGAAAAGTTTATTGTCGATAGAACCAACAACAACTCTTGAAATCATTTCTCCAGACACCTCTAACATTCGCAATTTAGCAGTATTACCGACACAAGAAGAAGCTTTGGAAAATTGTATGAAAAGTTTTCCTGACTTAAAAATAAGTCAATATGACGTAAATATTGCAGAAAAGAACATTGCTATTGCTCGGGCAAATTACTTTCCAACCGTTAACCTAAGTGGGAGCATCGGTACAGGACACGGAAACGGATATAGCAATTTTAGCACACAACTGTCAGACCAATTTAATCAACAGATTGGGCTATCGGTAAGCATTCCTATTTACGATAAAAATGAAACTAAATCTCTTGTAACACAAAGAAAAATTGCTCTTCAACAAGCTGAATTAGAAAACCAACAAACCATACTTGATACACGACAGACATTGGTACAAGAATACCAAAATGTGGTATCTGCTTACAGTAAATTTGGAGCTACGGAAATAAAACAAAATGCCTATAAAAAAACATTTGAAGCATACAGAGCAAAATTCAATGCAGGAGCAATTACTGCAGTTGATTTATTACAACAACAAAATAACTACATCAGTGCTTTGAACGATTACATCCAAAGTAAATACAGCTTTATCCTAAAACGTAAAATTTTAGATGTATATATGGGATTGCCAGTAAAAATGTAAAAAACATATAATAATCATTTATAATAAGACACAATGAAAAAAAGAAAAAAAATCATCTTGATATCTGTTGCAGCAATTGTCGTTTTGGCAGTAGGTTTGTACTTTTTTCTGAATTATGGTTCCAAATCAGTGGTATTTAAAACAACAACTATTCAAAATAAAACAGTAGAAGTAACTGTTACCGCTACAGGTTACGTACAACCGGTTGATAAACTTGAGGTAGGCACGCAAGTTTCGGGAGTTATTCAAAAAATATATGTAAATTATAATTCACATGTAAAAAAAGGTCAATTAATTGCCGAACTTGATAAATCAACTCTAAATGAACGGTTGAGTCAGGCACAAGCGAGCCTAAAAAGTAGCGAAAGTGCACTAACGTATGCACAAAAGAACTATGACCGAGTAAAACAACTTTACGAAGCAAAAGCTGCGACAGAAGTTTCTTATGAGGAAACACTAAACGCTTTGATTCAAGCTCAAACATCCTTGACAAATGCTAAAGCAAATTTGCACGAAGCAAAAGTCAACCTTTCTTATGCCGAAATTTATTCTCCTATTGACGGTGTTGTTTTGGATTGTTCCGTAAAAGAAGGACAAACAGTTGCTGCTTCATTCAGTACTCCAACCCTCTTTACCATTGCAAAAGACTTGAAAAAGATGCAAGTAGAAGCAAATATTGACGAGGCAGATATAGGTCAAGTAAAAGTGGGTCAAAAAGTTAAGTTTACTGTCGATGCTTATGCTGATAACCTATTTGAAGGTACTGTGAATGAAATTCGCTTACAACCTACCGTTACCAGCAATGTTGTAACTTATACAGTGATTATTTCAGCACCAAACCTTGAAGAAAAATTATTTCCGGGAATGACAGCTAGTATTACCATTGTTACTAATTCAGAAACAGGTCCTGTAGTAACACTGGAAGCTTTGAACTTTGATCCCTCTCAAGAAGTTATGAATCGACTCAACAAACCTGAAAAGATAGGTACTGGCAGAGCAATAGCACCTCAAAAAAATGGTTCTATCAAAACTGCTAAAAAAGTTTGGATAAAAAAAGGAAACTCATTAAGACCTCTTCATGTAGAGACATCTTTAAGCGATGGAATATATACCATTGTTACATCCGATGTTCAATTAGGAGATACCATTGTACTTTCAGCATCCTTGGAAAAAAAACAGACTGTAAAAAGTGGAGCTTCTTCCAATCCATTTATGCCAACACCACCTAAACACTAAGACTATGAATACTATTATTCAAGTACAAAATTTAGAAAGAGATTTTCAGGTAGGAAGCGAAACCGTACGTGCTCTTAAAGGCATTTCATTTTCCATTAATGAGGGCGAATTTGTGAGCATAATGGGTACAAGTGGAAGCGGAAAATCTACGTTGCTTAATATTTTAGGATGCCTCGATCGACCTACAAGCGGAGAATACTTTATTGACGGAATTGCTATCAGCGAACGAACCAAAGATGAATTATCTACTATAAGAAATAGAAAAATCGGATTTGTTTTTCAGTCATATAATTTGTTGGCAAGAACTACAGCATTAGAAAATGTAGAATTGCCTTTACTATACAATAATGCTATTTCTCCTAAGGAAAGAAAAGAAAGAGCCATAGCTGTTCTAGAAGAAGTAGGATTACAAGACAGAATGCACCACATGCCTAATCAACTTTCCGGAGGACAACAACAACGTGTAGCCATTGCCAGAGCCTTAATCAACGATCCTGTCATTTTATTGGCTGACGAAGCTACCGGAAACTTGGATACACGTACTTCATACGAAATAATGAGTTTATTCCAAAAGCTAAATGAAACAGGTAAAACCATTGCTTTTGTTACTCACGAACCTGACATTGCAATTTTTACGGGACGAACTATTACTCTCCGCGATGGACACATTTTAAAAGAAGAATTGACACAACCGAAATCGGCAAAAGAAGCACTGGCAGCATTGCCTCAAGAAAAAAATAATTAATTACACACGATATGAAACTTCTAAATCTTTTAAAGATAGCATATAAAGCCCTTATTCGTAACAAAACAAGAGCCCTACTCACAATGCTAGGAATTGTCATCGGCATTTCATCAGTTATTGCTATGGTAAGTTTAGGTCAAAGCTCACAACAAAATATCAATAACGAAATATCCAGCATGGGAACGAATCTTATCATGGTGATGAGAAATAATCAAAGACAAGGTGGTGTCAGTATCGGTTCAAGCAATGTACAATCTTTAACAGCAAAAGACTGTGATGCTATTTTAAAAAATGCCCAATATGTAAGTAAAGTGTCTCCGATAGTAAATGCCAACGGGCAACTAGTATACGGTTCTAACAACTGGCCGGGTAGTATGCAGGGAACCTCCCCGGATATAATGAGTATTAAAAAATACGAATTATCCTCAGGCACTAATTTTACGGAAAAAGAAGTAAAAAGCTATGCCAAAGTATGTATTATTGGAAAAACAGTCGTTGAAAATCTTTTTAAAAACGGAGAAGATCCGATAGGAAAACAAATTCGTTTTGGTAAAATTCCATTCAAGGTTATTGGAGTACTGGAAGAAAAAGGTGAAAATCAAATGGGACAAGACCAAGACGATATAATTCTCGCTCCCTACACTACTGTGCAAAAAAGAATATTAGCCGTTGATTTTATTCATATGATTATGGCTTCGGCTTCTTCGGAAGAAGTTGCCACAAAAGCTACCGAAGAGATTGAAAGCATTTTGAAGGCTCAACATAAAATAAAAGAAAACGAAACTGCTGACTTTCAAGTACGTACACAACAAGAAATGCTTGAAATGATGAGTTCAGTTAGTGGTTTTATAACCATACTATTGGCAGCCATAGCATCTATTTCATTAGTAGTAGGAGGTATTGGCATTATGAATATTATGTATGTAACAGTTACTGAACGCACCAAAGAAATAGGTTTGCGTATGTCAATCGGTGCAAAAAACAAAGATATAATGCTACAATTCCTCTGTGAAAGTACAATTCTCAGCCTCATCGGGGGAATTATCGGCATCATTTTCGGACTTGTTGTTTCTTATGTTGTTTCTTATGTACTCACTTGGCCATTCATCGTTAGCTCAACAGCCGTCGTTATTTCGTTCTTTGTTTGTGCTGCTACGGGTATATTTTTCGGATGGTATCCCGCCAAGAAGGCTGCATCTCTCGACCCTATAAACGCTTTACGTTACGAATAATTTGTTATTTTTGTAAAAAAGTTATGCAACGACAACCGTTAACATATAAAAAAGCTCTATTCTTCGCATTGGGAATCAGCATATTTCTAAATATGCTATTCCTCGTAGCTTTCATGTACGGAAAATATTTCACAATGTCTCGCATAGAAGAACCTTCTCCACAACACCCAAGGTTAGATTTTGACATCATTGCACTACATATTTTATTAAACTTTGTTATTGCCTTTGTTCTTTACGTATTAAATTTTAAAATACTTAAATCTAAACTTTATTTTAAACAAAAAATTTTTGCATCAATCGGATTCAGCATCATAGTAACAATATGCCTCAGTTTGTTATTTTATTATTTACAAATGCACTTTCTTGTTCATAATGATGGACCTCAGCATTTTCATTTCTTAATCAGTAGCTTGACTCGAGATTTCTTCATTGCGATAATTGTTGTTTTTTCTTCCTTAATCATATACTTATCATATCAGCAGCAACAAACTGCACTGGAAAACGAAACTCTGTTATCAAAAAATTTGAGAGCTCATTATGAAGCGTTGAAGAATCAGGTTAACCCACATTTTCTCTTCAACTCCTTAAATACACTTAATTCTCTTATTAAAATTGATGCCGATAAAGCTCAAAACTACGTTCAACAGCTTTCTTCCGTATTTCGTTATACACTTCAAAATCAAGAAATAATAACGCTGAAAGAAGAAATGGATTTCACACAATCTTATTGCCAATTAATGCAAATACGATATGGAGAAAATCTAAAATTTGTACAACAAATCGATGAAAAATATTATTCATACAAAATTATGCCCCTTAGTTTACAAATATTAGTAGAGAACGCTATTAAACACAATGTTGTAAGTAATAAACATCCTTTAACCATTATTATAAAAACAACGGTTGACGACAATATTATTGTCAGTAACCCCATACAACCTAAAATAAAACCTGAACAAGGCAATGGAATTGGTTTGGTAAATCTATCGGAACGCTACCGATTAATGTGGAAAAAAGAAATCTCAATTGACAAAAAAAATGATATGTTTGAGGTAACTATTCCTTTGATACAAGCATAACCTGAGCTTATGAAAACAGTTATTATTGAAGATGAAATATTGGCAGCACAAAATCTGGAAATTCTGATTCGAAAAATTGATTCAGAGGTAGAAATCTTGTGCATACTCCAATCTATTGAAGAAAGTATAGAATGGTTTCAAATTCATAGCATGCCCGATTTAGTTTTTATGGACATTCATTTGGCGGACGGTTCTTCGTTTGCTATTTTCGATAAAGTAAAGATTTCTTGTCCCATTATTTTCACAACTGCTTACAACGAATATGCACTAAAGGCTTTTGAAGTAAACAGCATCGACTATTTACTAAAACCCATTAACGAAAAAGACCTACAAAGAGCTCTTTCAAAATATAAAAACTGGACACAAAAAAGCCCTGACAACAATGAGCTAATCAACAAACTTCTCTCTGAGCTAAAACAGACTGATTCAATCTATAAATCATATTTTTTAGTTCCGGAAAAAGACAAACTGATTCCTCTTGCCATAAAAGATATTGCCTATTCCTATATTGATACAAAAACTGTAAAAATCATCACATTCAATGGAAAAACATTTTTTATGAATCAGACGCTGGATGAACTGATGGAACAATTAAATCCAGATGATTTTTTTAGAGCTAATCGGCAATATATTATTTCTCACCACGCAGTTAAAGAGATTTCCATCTGGTTTGCAAGCAAAATTCTCATTTCATTATCCGTAAATACTCCTGATAAAATTGTAATAAGTAAAGCACGTGTCAGCGAGTTCAAAAAATGGTATTCAAAATAAGATTTTTTGCGTATTCATAACTAAATATTACTTTTGGCAAAAGATTAAAAAAAGTACTGTTATGAATAAAAAAATACTAGCACTAACGACTTTACTTTCAACTTTTTTTCTTTCATCTATAGGTCAAAAAGAGGTTATTGACCTACACCTAAAAGAATCGTCTAAAATGATTGAAGTTTTAACGTCGAACTCACAAGCCAAAGATACTATTAACCCTTTTACGATTAAAGGCAATGTCGGATTAAATTTTTCACAAGCAACTTTTGTCAATTGGTCTTCCGGTGGAGATAATTCATTTGCCGGAACAGCCTACCTTAATGTTGTTGCTCGCTACCGCAAAGGTCATTCTGCTTGGGATACCGACTTAGGTCTAGAATATGGAGGAATTTGGTCAATAGACAATAATGAGTATCGGAAAAATTCAGACAAAATTGATTTTACGACAAAATACGGTTATGCCATGAATAGAACCTTATTCATAACATCATTATTCGACTTCAAAACACAATTTACAGAAGGGTACGATTATAGCACCGAACCTGCCACATACACTTCCCGTTTTATGGCTCCTGCTTACTCAAAATTATCTGTCGGATTGGATTACAAGCCCTCAAAGATATTTTCCCTATTTTTCTCCCCTATCACAGGTAAAATGACCTTCTTAAACGACACGTCACTAACTTCCAAGTATGGAATGATTGATAGTAACGGGAATAATCTTAATCCTTTTTGGTTTAAGATTGAACCTGGAGCTTTCTTAAAAGCTGACCTTAATTATGACATTACAAGTAACATTAATCTAAATACAAAAGCTGATTTTTTCACACCTTATGATGACAATTTTGGTAATGTGGATGTAAATTGGGATTTAATACTGAGCATGAAAATAAATAAAGTCCTCACAACGAGCATTAGTACATCTCTTAAATATGACGATGATATCAAAACAAAAAAGGAAGTTAACGAAGTAACTTTGCCCGCTGGTCCAAAAGTTCAATTTAAAGAGGTGTTATCAATAGGAATAGGATATTCTTTTTAAGAATGTATCTAAAATCTGAAACAAAAAAAAGGTAAAACAAGTTGTTTTACCTTTTTTTACAGTGATAGTCTAACTATTCAACAACAATAAGAGTTGCATCTTCCGATACTGAATCTCCTTGTTCCACGTTGATTTCTATTACTTTTCCTTCTCTATCAGAATTAATGCAATTTTCCATCTTCATAGCTTCAAGAACAACCAATTTCTGTCCCACTTGAACCATATCACCCACTTTTACGTAAATGGATAAAATAACTCCCGGAAGTGGAGCCTTAATTGCCCCTTTAGGAGCAGAAACATGGACAGGTTTAACTGTAGTTGTAACAGGTGTACAAAGTGGAGCAGGAGCAGAATTCGAGCTTGGTTTCACCACTTCTTTTTGAACAACACTTTCCTTTTCTACGTGATAAGAAACACCATTAACTTCTACATCAG
>ERZ795062.934-NODE-934-length-22003-cov-6.562329_pt1 | contig 22003 bp, 26 predicted proteins | sample MGYA00375146_ERZ795062 | MGnify/ENA primary metagenome ERZ795062 (study PRJEB30191, sample SAMN05720281) | activated sludge metagenome | isolation source: Anaerobic digester | place: USA | collected 2015-07-16 ... | reverse complement strand
AATAGGAAAGTATAGTTAACTATGCGCACTTGTTTGATAAGAGAAAAAGGCCGAGACGGACAAATTTGAAACTAAAAAAGGATAAAGAATAATAATGATTTATGAAATAGCTGATATTACAGAAAAAATAAAAAGTTTATTTGAGGGCTGGGATGAAACTTTGGTTTACTCATGCCTTCAGCAGGTAATGGGGAAAATATTTGTCGATGATAAAAATGATCCAAAATCAGCCTATGCATATGTAGGATGTTTTGCATTTTATGTTGGAGTTCCCAATAAAGAATTGGTTTTGAACAAACCTGAAGGTTTTGTAATAATGATTCCAATAAATGAAGAGTGGGGAAAATTAATAGAGGATTGCTTTCCTGACGCCAAAAAAGTAACAAGATACGCGATAAGAAAAGATACAGTATTTAACAAGGAACTTCTTCAGGATACAGTAAATATGCTTCCGGACGGCTACGAGTTAAAAAGAATAAATGGTAGTTTATATGATTTGTGTCTGGAAGATCCTGTAACAGAGGATTTTGTATCATCTTTTGAAAGTAAGGAAGATTACATTGATAAAGGACGAGGAATTGTCATTTTAAAAGATGGGAAAATAGTTGCTGGTGCTTCGTCGTATACCAGATACAATGAAGGAATCGAAATCGAGGTGGACACAAGGCCGGAAGAAAGAAGAAAACATCTGGCTATGATTGCATGTTCAAAATTGATCTTAAATTGTCTCGAAGAAGGACTATATCCTAGTTGGGATGCTCAGAATACTAATTCTGTTAAGCTGGCCGAAAAATTGGGATATCAATTTGCACGTGAATATGTAGCTTATGAAGTGTCGGGAGGAATAGACGTATGATTGAAACAGAAAGATTAATACTAAGGCCTTGGCAGGAATCGGATGCTGAAAGTCTGTATGAATATGCAAAAGATCCGTTGGTTGGCCCAATCGCTGGATGGCCTGTACATACATCAGTGGAGAATAGTCTTGAGATAATTAGGAATGTGCTTTCTGCAGATGAGACATATGCAGTTTGCCTTAAAAAAGATAACAAAGCTATTGGAAGCATTGGACTGATTTCACCTGCACAGTCACATGCTAATATAAGCAAATCTGAGATTGGGGTGGGGTATTGGATAGGTGTACCATTCTGGGGAAATGGATATATTCCGGAAGCCATAAGAGCCATACAAAAGCATGCATTTATTGATCTAAACTGCAGTGCGATGTGGTGTGGCTACTATGATGGAAATGTGAAATCAAAACGCTGTCAGGAAAAGTGTGGTTTTAAGTTTGATCACACAGAAGAAAACAAACAGTGTGAATTAATGGGTGATATAAGGACAGAACATTTTAACTATATTACAAAAGAGGAATGGAAGTTGCAATAATCAGATCGCATCCGTATGTACGAAAGGCTCAATATATATTGAGTTAGGTTAAAAAAATGCAGTTTTACAGAGAAAAAATAATTTCAACATTTGACAATTATGTATCGCAATATGACAAGTCAAATATAAAAGTACAGTTGAAGATTGATCATACTTATCGCGTCGCTGAGATATGTGACAAAATAACGAGTTCGTTGGAGCTAGATAAAGATGAAAAAGATTTTGCCTGGTTTTCAGGAGTATTACATGATATTGGAAGGTTTGAACAATTAAGACAATATCATACATTTCAAGATAAGATATCATGTAATCACGCTGCACTAAGTGCAGATATTTTATTTAAAAAAAATCTGATTTTAGATTTTGTAGAAGAATCAGAATGTGATTTCAATATGATGGAGAATGTTATTCGATATCATAATGTTCTGGATTTACCTGATAAGCAAAGTGAAAAAGAATCTATGTTTTGTAATATTCTCAGGGATGCAGATAAAATTGATATTTTAAAAGTGAATTGCGACACTCCTCGCAGTGAAATCTATGATTTACCGGAGCAAGCTTTTCTACAATCATCAATTGCAGATTCTGTACTTGATGATATTTTGAATAAGCGTAGTGTCGACAGAAAAAATAGTTGTACTGGTATTGATTTTATTTTAGGACATATATCATTTATTTTCGGGCTAGTTTATCCTGAAAGTGTTGGAATAGCTAAAGAACAAGGTTATTTGCAGACTTTACTTGACTTTAAAAGCGAAAATGAGGATACAAGTAAAAAACTAATAAAAGTTAAAAAAGTTGTTCAAGAATACATGAATAGTAGCATTTGTTTGGACACACCGAGGACGAAAAGAGGAGAAACAAAATGAGTATAGCAATAAAGATTGTTGCAACACTGGTAGCATTGGAGTTCATATATATTATGTTTCTTGAGACATTTGCTACTACATCAGATAAAACCTCAAAAACATTTGGGATGGATAAGGAAGAATTGGCAAGAGATTCAGTAAATACGCTATTTAAGAATCAAGGGATTTATAATGGGTTAATTGCAATTCTAATTCTTTTGGCAGTTTATATATTTGTGAGCAAAATCGCTGTCATGATATTAATGGGATATATTATCATTGTGGCAATTTATGGATCGATTACAAGCAATCCGAAGATTATATTGATGCAAGGAGGACTTGCGATAATTACTTTAGTCTTGTCAATTATTATGTAAGTTCTGAAAGTTTTTGGGACAAGAAAACATGATTTCGGTAGACTTAGTCGACTTGATTAATAAACAACACCTCCCGTCAGGTCTGTCAAAAGCAGGAATAATTTCTTGTTTATTGCCAGAGATGGCGGGAGGTGTTTTATATTCGAAAAGTTTATTTGATGGCTGGGAAGAAACTTTGGTTTATTCATGCATTCAACTGGTTATGGGGAAAAGTAATAGAGGATTTTGTATCATCTTTTGTAAGTAATGATGATTACCTTGATAAAGGACGAGGAATTGTTATTATGAAGGATGGAAAAATAGTTGCTGGTGCTTCGTCGTATACCAGATACAACGAAGGAATCGAAATCGAGCTTAAATTGTCCCGAAGAAGGACGATATCCCAGAAGCTGTAAGGAAAAGTACGGATTTAAGTTTCATCATGCAAGAGAAAGCTACATCGATGGAATCTGGAACAAAGAAAAAGAAACTTGATTGTAGCATGGCAGAATATCTGACAATTTATGAAGAGACCTGTGTCCAGATCATGCACATAGTACCATTTGATGATGAGCCCAAAACGGTTAGCATTATGGACGCATATCTTAAGGATAATGGATATGAGAATGACTTTAGCGATGGTCGTCTGCATCATGAGTTTTACCTTTCAGATGCTAGAAAAGTTGCGACAGAGAAATGGAAAACTGTGATTAGACATCTGATTAAGAAATTATTGCTGTTTTATTAAAACTATATGTTAAGAATATACCATTAGGCAGAAAGGAAAAAATCATATGTATGAACGATTGCTTGATAAAACAATTCATCCTGTATATTCCGACCTCGTTGATTTTTGCGGAGCGAAAGGAAATGCATTTGATCGTTTTAACGAATGGATAAAAGAGGCGTATACAACTGATACACAGATTAAATTCCCTTATGGTAATTCATATGGATGGTGTGTCTCACATCACAGAAAATCAAAGCTTATCTGCAATGTATTTGCTGAAAAAGATTCCTTTTGCGTGATGGTCAGGAAGACGGACGAGCAATTTGCAAGCGTTTATGAACAGGTGTCCAAGAAGGCACAAGAGGTAATAGATCATAAGTATACTTGTAGTAATGGTGGATGGATTCACTTCCGGGTGACGGATGAGGCTTCATACGATGATATCACGAAAATCATGGAGTTGGCGTAGGCGCACAAATTAGAATTTTGGAGGTTATTATGATGATTGGATTTTCTATTATGATGGGGTTTGTTTCAATTATTTTATTTTTTGTTAGTATTTCACTTTTGAAAGGAAATTATTCATTAATGCATGGAAATGTATTTGACAATACAAAAGATAAAGAAGGATTAGCTAAGGCTACTGGAAAGCCGGTATTACTTATGGCGTTTGGAATTGCAGTGAGTGGAATCGTGGCTGTTGTAACAAATAAAATTATTCTTTCAGCCATTATACTGATATGTGTTGCTGTTATCATGGGAATTTGGATCGTAACTATCCAAAGAAGATTTGTATAAATTCCGGTTCCTTTTATGCTAACTAAAAAACTAATAAAAAGGTGAGAATATTAAATATTTAAATGTAAAACCATATGACGTGATTTAAAAAGGAGGAATGTACTATGAGACAGGATTTTGGAGCAAAGCCTTGGAGCTATCCGCAGCCGGTGTGGATCATAGCTTCTTATGATGAAGACGGCAAAGCTGATGCCATGAATGCAGCATGGACAGGGATCAATGACACTACAGAGGTGGCTATGTGCCTGTCGGCGGGACATAAGACAGTCAAGAACATTCTGGCAAAGAAGGCTTTTACAGTTTCCATGGCAGATGTAAAGCACGTTGTAGAGTGTGATTATGTTGGAATTGAGAGTGCCAACAAGGTCCCTGATAAGCTGGCAAAGGCTGGATTTACTGTAACGAAGTCTGACAAGGTAGATGCGCCGATTATAAATGAACTCCCTATGACTCTGGAGTGTAGGATGATAAGCTATGATCCTTCTACGGGGCATATGGTAGGTGAGATTGTAAATGTCAGTGCGGATAACAGTGTCTTGACAGATGGTAAAATCGATCCGAAGAAACTGCAGCCGATTACCTTTGATCCGGTGAACAATACTTATATCGCATTGGGTGAAACAGTTGGTAACGCCTTTAAGGATGGAATGAAACTGAAATAGGCATCTGACAGAATGTCGAGATGATGTATTTTTAAAGGAAGATTTATAACAAGAGAGAGGTTGACTATTTGGGTTATGGAGGCTTTAAACATCTAGAATGTACAAAAAAGTCCTGATATGGTACAATTTTACGAACTGTGTTAGGGTTTCTTAATATAAAGCATGTGAAGAAATGTTAATCTCACAAATGCTTGAAATATAAAGATTTTCAAAGGAGATAAATTAATCATGAAACTAGGTATCGTAGGCCTTCCAAACGTAGGTAAGTCAACACTTTTTAATTCACTGACCAAGGCTGGAGCATTGGCTGCAAACTATCCATTTGCAACAATAGATCCGAATGTGGGAGTAGTTAATGTACCGGATCAGAGAGTTGAAAAACTAACTGAGATGTACCATAGCAAAAAGAAGGTTCCGGCGTTTATACAGTTTGTAGATATAGCTGGTCTCGTCAAGGGAGCCAGTAAGGGAGAGGGACTGGGCAATCAGTTCCTGGCCAATATCCGTGAGTGCGATGCGATCATTCATGTAGTCAGATGTTTTGAAGATGGCAATATCATACATGTAGATGGATCAATTGATCCTAAACGTGATATCGAGACTATTAATCTAGAGCTTCTGTTCTCTGACATGGAGATCCTAGAGCGTAGATATTCAAAGATCGTTAAGCAGTCCAGAATGGACAAGTCACTTCAGAAAGAAGTTACTATGCTTGAGCGTCTCAGGAAATTCCTCGAGGATGGCAATATGGCCAAGACCTTTGAGACCAATGATGATGATGAGGCGGCACTTTTCGAGTCATATACACTTCTCACTGCAAAGCCTGTAATATATGCAGCTAATGTATCAGAAGACGATATAGCAGATGATGGAGCCACTAATCCTAATGTTGATGCTGTAAAAGCGTATGCAGCTCAGGAAGGAAGCCAGGTATATGTAGTTTCTGCTGAAATGGAAGCAGAGATCTCAGAGCTTGATGATGATGAGAGACAGATGTTCCTAGAAGACCTGGGAATGAAAGAATCAGGTCTCGATAAACTGATCAAGGCTAGCTACGCACTTCTAGGACTGATAAGCTTCCTCACATCAGGAGAGGATGAGACAAGAGCATGGACCATTCAGGAAGGTACCAAGGCACCACAGGCAGCAGGTAAGATCCATACGGATTTTGAGCGTGGATTTATATGCGCAGAGGTCGTATCATATGATGACCTCATGAAATATGGCTCACACACAGCCGCCAAAGAGGCGGGAGTCCTGAGACTCGAGGGCAAAGACTACGTCGTAAAAGATGGCGATGTCATTGTATTCAGGTTTAACGTTTAGTAACAAAAATGGCACTTTTTTTGCTGATTTTTGGGCAAAAACGTTGAAAACATGATTAATTTTAGTTATAATTCACAATATAGTGTGGCCTATGGAAAAATCGACCACAAGAAACTCATCATTTGGGACGGTAATTTTGTCCGGAATACATTATTTAGATTATAGAACAGAGGCAAAACCAATGAAGTGCCCATACTGTGGAAATCCAGATACCAGTGTTATTGATTCCAGACCGTCTGAGGACAATGCATCTACGAGACGAAGACGTTCTTGCGATAAATGTGGTAAGCGTTTTACTACCTATGAAAAAGTAGAGACCATTCCTCTTATTGTTATCAAAAAGGACAATAACAGAGAACAGTACGACAGATCGAAGATCGAAAAGGGAGTTCTGCTGGCATGCCATAAGAGACCCGTTTCGGCTGATCAGATCAGAAAACTGGTTGATGATGTTGAAAAGGAAGTATTCAATAGAGAAGAGAGAGAGATTTCTAGCTCACTCATAGGCGAGTCAGTTATGAAGAAGCTCAAGACTCTCGATTCTGTTGCATATGTTAGATTTGCATCCGTATACAAGGAGTTTACGGACGTGGAGAAATTCGTTAGCGAGTTAAAAAACCTGTAATTTTCACGGAATTGATTTTTGAATTTATTAAAAATTGAAATATTTTAGCGATAAGGGTTATGTTTTTTTTAATCACTTCCGATAAATATAGTGTAGGGAAACATAAATCGTCTAAGATAAGAAATAGAATTTCATGATTCTACGGAGAGAATAAATGAACGTATCAGGTATCAGACCTATATCAGGTTTTTATAAAGTTCATAGCACATCCCAGGTTAGCAATTCTGAAGCTATTTCAGACCTTGCTACTCAGGCTGCTGAGGCTGATACCAACACATCTGTTGATAATTCAGAGTCACGTTCCAAGCAGAAGTTTAAGGCTTATGATTTTGCACAGCAGTACGATTCGAGGCAGACATACAACATGAAGGGCAACGAAAGCGACCTCCGTACTCTAGATGTTGAAAAGGCTATTTCAGATATGCATAAAGATTCAGCACTTCAGCAGTACCAGTACTTCGTAGGTAATTCAGTAGCATCGGAAGGTGCTAAAAATAATGATAATAAGAATTCAGATAGTGCTCAGAGACAGATAGAGAACTTCGAATTTTAAATATCATTTTAAATAAAATATCAAATTGAATTTAATAAATCAGTTAATTTAAAATCACAAAACTATTCGATGGAATATGATCGGATAGTTTTTTTGTGTAACATGATGTCAGTTTGCAATATGACCTTTTTAACTTTGGGATTCTCTGCTATAATATCAACGCATTTAGTGACAGGAGGCTTTATGGGTGGATTATATCCAAATGATTATATAGACAGTGTCTATGACGTTAACTTTAAAAAATTATACGAAGAAGGCTATCGCCTATTGCTTTTTGATGTAGATAATACGCTAGTTTCTCATGGCGCTCCGGCGGATGAGAGAGCGATACAGCTGTTTCAGGAACTGAGAGAAATAGGGTTTCAGACATGGTTCTTATCGAATAATAAGGAACCAAGGGTTAAAAGCTTCTGTGAAGCTGTAAATGGGACTTCATATATATTTAAGTGTGGCAAGCCTGATCCGGAAGCGTATATTGATGCCGTCAAGAGAAGCGGTTGCCAAAAAAGTCAGGCGTTTTTCTTTGGAGATCAGATTTTTACAGATATGTGGGGAGCTAACAAGAGCGGTATCAGAAATTGTATGGTGAAACCGGTTTTGAAATGGAAAGAAGAACCTCAGATAGTATTAAAGAGATTATTAGAAGCGATAATACTTGTTTTTTACAAAATACATACCTCTGGAAACAGGCATAAAAACCTGGTTCCATTAAAAAGTAACCGGAAATAAATATTTTTTAGAAAGGTTTTATCTTTGGATAGGAGATAAATAAGGGTATTGATATGAGAGTAGGAATTGGAAATGATCATGCAGCTGTTGAGATGAAAAACGAGATCATGGCATATCTTCAGGAGAAGGGCTATGAGGTTGTTAACTTTGGAACGGATACAAACGAAAGCGTTGATTATCCCATCTATGGTGAAAAAGTTGCAGTGGCTGTAAAAAATAAAGAAGTTGACCTGGGAGTGATCATCTGTGGTACTGGGATCGGTATCTCACTGGCTGCCAACAAGGTTCCTGATATTAGAGCTGCCGTTGTTTCTGAACCTGTATCAGCCAGACTCGCAAGAGAGCATAACAACGCCAATATCATTGCTTTTGGAGCCAGAATCGTAGGAATGGAAGAGGCCAAGGCTATCTGTGATGCATTCTTGGGAGCAGAATTTCTCGGAGACAGACATCAAAGACGAGTAGATATGATTTCAGAAATTGACAAACGCAACCATACATTATAAAATGGTGGTTGTGCTAAATACGGCATGATTATTATTTCGCGCTTAAAAGTGGTGTGACTAGCGGTGTTTACACGACTTGCGACCGAATTTGGTAAATAAGAAAATTTTATTTTTTAGGAGGAACTATTATGATTTCAGCCGGAGAATTTAGAAACGGTGTTACTATCGAATGGGACGGACACATATATCAGATCGTTGAATTCCAGCATGTTAAGCCCGGAAAGGGAGCAGCTTTTGTACGTACCAAGCTTAGAGATATCGTTAACGGTGGTGTTACAGAGACTACATTCCGTCCGACAGAAAAGTTTGAGAACGCACACATTGATAGAAAAGATTATCAGTACCTGTATCAGGAAGGTGATATGTATTATTTCATGGACAATGAAACATACGATCAGATGTCACTCCATGCAGATGCAATAGGTGATTCACTTAAGTTTGTAAAAGAGAATGAAACAGTTAAGCTTGATTCTCATAATGGTAATGTATTCGCAGTTGAGCCTCCTCTTTTTGTAGAGCTTGAGATCACTGAGACAGAACCTGGATTCAAGGGTAATACTGCAACAGGTGCTTCTAAGCCGGCTACAGTTGAGACAGGAGCTGAGGTTTACGTACCTCTTTTCGTTGTTACAGGCGACAGGATCAAGATCGACACAAGAACAGGTGAATATCTGTCTCGTGCATAATTGATTAAATTATGAGTTATGATATTTAATATACTTGCGAGAGGCTTCGGCCTCTCGCTTTTTTGTGCAACAGGTTTTAATAATATAAATATGCAAAAATACAGAGCATGGCTCGCTGCAAATCATTTCTTGCTTATTGTCTGACAAAATATTAAAATTGTATTAAATCTAGTATAAAATTATAGACACGATATTATTGGGAAGGCAAAAAATGAGTAAAAAATTTTTTTTTCGTAAGAGTCCGGAATTGGCTGCATCACTGACAATTCAGAACATGTATATCATCCGGATAATTGCGATTGTTACAGCAATAATACAGGTGTTTTCCCTAGCTTGGAGTTATATTTATTTTGAGATAATGAAAAAGAAACCGGGATTTGATGCCAGACCTGATCAGCTCGCTTATATCATAATGATGATGGTTTCACTTTTTACTTTCTTTATGATAACGAAATACAAGAAGAATATAAAAAATTATATAAATTTTATTGGCGCTATAATATTTATTTATTTAGAATCATTGGTTGTATATGGTATTTTTATTTCAGTCAGAGATGTCGTAAATGGTGGGAATACCTATGTCTTTATAACTGCAATAATTGTGGTATTTGATATTGCGATCATAAATCCTTTTTTATCTATATTTACATCAATTGCTAGTTATGTGGTATTGATAATGTGCATTGGAACAACAGGTAAGATGTATACATTTGACTGTGTCAATATGCTTTATCTACTTATATACCTGAATATCATCAGTGTGATCAGATATTATGCAATGTGTAGATTGCTGGTGGTGCAGTCGGAACTTGATAATACGAATAAGATTCTTGAAAATATTTCTTTTTTTGATGAACTCAGTCATACAAAAAATAGAAATGCTCTTAGGCAGGATTGGCAGGATTTTTACGGTAGGACACTCTGTGTAGCAATGATAGATATCGATGGATTTAAAAAATTTAATGATGAGTTCGGGCACACTATTGGTGATTGTGTTATAGAAAGTATAGGACATGCATTGGTGCAATATTTCGGAAAAGATGTTGTCTATAGGATCGGCGGTGATGAATTTCTGATAGTAACTGATATATCAGAGGAAGATTTTAACGTAAGGCTGATAAATGCCAAGATGGCAATAAATGACATTAAGAGTTCTGACACACGATTAAATGTTACAATAAGTGCTGGATGCTATCATGGGAAATGCCGAAATGATGAGGATATGAGAAACATGATGAATAAAGCAGATGAGCTTCTGTATATTGTTAAAAAGAATGGCAAAAATGGTCTAAAGACCCAGACGGAGGATGATTGACATGCCTAAGAGAAATACTACTAAAACTTCTTACAAAGAGGCAAAAAATCTGGAGGTACTTTTAGACGACTTGGAGGTTCTGAAAAAAGAAAATCCCAGTATTAAACACTTACTTTCCAACGCTGGAGTTGGAATATTTGGAAAAACAAAATGGGATAAGGTAAAAGATGAAGATAAAAGAACGGAATATATAGGTAAATTCAAAGTTTTTTTTCCTGCGAAGTCCAGGGAATTTATTAATGCAACATTATTTGCGTTCTCGTTTTTAATAGACGAATCGGATGATGTATCTATGTCAGATAAAATCAATCTCAATACGATGATATCAGACTGTAAGAAATTGATGGCAGACGAAAATTATTTTTCAAATATAAGCAAATGGTCCAGAGCTGTTGCTGAGAGATTATATGGAATAGATCTTGACCTGATAATCAAGGATGATGCTAAGGTTAACCTATACAAGAAGATTATGGAAATCGCCTGTGCATCCGGAGATGAGCTGGCAATGTATGTCAGGGGATATGCTGCATATGGTGGCAACGAGATATATCCCTGTGACTGGAAAATGTCTGAAAAGTACCTTCTGGCGTTGTTAGAAGGGGTGGAAACATCTGATGAAGAAAAGGGATTTATATCTAATAGTTTAGGTTATATATATTATTATGGACGAAATAATAGTGGAGTCCCAGATTTTGACAAGGCCCTTAGATATTACACTATAGGTGCCGGATGTGGTGTGACGGAATCAGTATATAAGCTTGGGGATATGAGCCTGAATGGATTGGGAATACCTAAAAATATCTATGGGGCATTTATTCAATATTCAAGAGTCTTTAACGATTCTAGAATTGCATTCCTAAATGGAGACATGAACTGCAAACTGGCAGATGCATCTCTTAGAATGGGTGGCTTGTGTGAAAACGGGTTGTATTTAAAAAAAGATTATGATATGGCATATTACTTTTATTCAATTGCAGATTATGCCATTAAAAATAGAATGAAAGTTATGGACTTTTACGGTGATGAAACTGTAAAGAGTAATATTGACAGGTCCATGGAGAGGATCCGAACTAAGATAAGCGACGATGATCCGGATATGAAGGTGTCTCGCGCTCCTTTTCCTGAGCATATTGTTATGCTGTTAGAAGGTGGCGAGACAATAGAGGTTCAGTGGGAAGATCTGAAGGACAGTGTAAAGCTTACGGCTCACCGTATAAGTGGACCTGATCAGCAGAAGCCGCCTATGCTACTGATAGTTCATGCCAATGCTCATTATTGCAAGATGGTGGATACCGTTGTAGAGTACGCCTCCAGTATCAGAGCCTTTAGAATAAAGGGAAATCTAAAGTCCTTTAGAGCGAACACTATTAACATCAATAAAAATACAGGGAAGTTTGATTTTTATTATAATGGTGAACTGACTGCCTGTATAGATGCCGGGAGTTTCATTTATAGGATGAGAGAATAGATATATGATCAAAGATTAAAAGCAAAAATGCCTGTTCATCGATATTATCCGGTGACAGGCATTTTTGTACTAACTAAACTGATATGAACATAACCTATAAAATCAATTCAATAAAGGATCTATTCAATAGAAGTTACGGTGTAATCTTTGGACTCTACAGCTGACTTCAGTACATCATCAGACACATCTGTGGTGAGTGTTACCACAGCAGTTCCTGCTTCATGACTTACTTCGGCAGATTCTACTCCTTCAATTGCTGTGAGAGCACCTTTTACACTAGCCTCACAATGATTGCACATCATTCCCTGGATATTGATTGTTTTTGTCATTTTTGTTACCTCCTGTTTTGTATATTTACTTAGATCTATCTTACACATGTTGGAACATGTAATAGTGGATGGAATAGGGGACATATTACTTCCGCTGGTATCTTTTCTGGTAGTAATACTAGTGTTTGTATTTTCCTTATATGAAGGAGAATTGCCATTATTATTTTTACCATAAACTTTAAATAGATTCAGCCTGAGAGCATTTAAGCAAACAGTTACGGAAGAGAGACTCATAGCAAGAGCTCCCACCACCGGCTTCATCTCAAAGCTCCATCCGAATATTACCTGATACAGACCAATGGCTAGAGGAATACAGATTATATTATAGAAAAATGCCCAGAATAGGTTCTCATGAATATTCTTAATCGTCTCTCTGCTTAATCTGATAGCACCGGGAACATCTCTTAAACGGCTCTTAACCAGTACTACATCAGCAGCATCAATAGCTATATCGGTACCTGCACCTATAGCGATTCCTACATCAGCCCTTACCAGTGCTGGAGCATCATTTATGCCATCTCCGACCATGGCTACCCGTCCTTGTTTTTGCAGGTCTCTAATAATAGATTCTTTATCACCGGGGAGAACGTCAGATATAACAGCATCGACTCTTACTTTGGAAGCTACATAATCTGCGGTACGCTTATTATCGCCTGTTAGCATAACGACCTTGATCCCGAGATGATGTAGCTCTTTTATTGCATCATGACTATCATCTCTTATGGTATCGGATACTGCAATGATACCTATTAATCTATCGCCTTCGGCAAAAAAGAGTGGTGTTTTGCCTTGAGAGGAGAGATTGTCGGATAACGCTCTGGCAACATCAGAAACAAAGGCTCGACTCTCGATAAATCTTAGATTGCCACCGCATATGCCGTGGGAAGTATCAGGATTATCAGATACATTGATAGGTACATCTATGTTTCCTGTTAGCCCGTTTCCTGGAAGAACATTAAAATCAGAAATATCTAATGGTGCTATATTGTTTTCATCTGCATATTTATTGATTGCTTTAGCCAGCGGATGTTCACTTTTCTTTTCAAGAGAATAGGAATATTGAAGTAATTTTTGCTTAGCAATATTGTATTCAGTAGGTTCATTGTCTTCGCTTTGTTTATGATTGCTATTATAAGTATCGAAATATCCTGCAGGAATTATGTCTGTGACCTGTGGAGTGCCATTAGTAACAGTCCCTGTTTTGTCTAAAGCCACGATATTGACTCTGCCTGTATTCTCGAGAGAAGAAGCGGTTTTATATAATATTCCATTTTTGGCAGCGAGACCATTTCCGACCATGATCGCCACTGGAGTTGCCAGCCCGAGAGCGCAGGGACATGCAATGACAAGGACTGAAACAGCCCGTTGAAAGGCAGCTGAAAAATCCATACCTGCAATCATCCAACCAACAAGAGTACAAAGGGATATTATTATTACAATTGGAACAAATATTCCAGAGACTTTGTCTGCTATTCTGGCAAGAGGTGCCTTGGTAGCCGATGCTTCCTCTACCATTTTGATTATCTGTGATAAGGTTGTATCCTCACCGACTCTGGTGGCTCGACATGAGATGTATCCAGATTGATTGATGGTTGCAGAGGACACTTCGTCCCCTGGAACCTTATCTACCGGGATACTTTCTCCAGTGAGGGAAGATTCGTCGATAGCGGTGTTGCCTGATGTTATGATACCATCCACGGGTATATTTTCTCCAGGCTTTACTATAAATACATCTCCGGGGCGAACCTCTTGTATATCTACAACAGTTTCTACTCCATCACGTATGAGTACAGCTGTTTTAGGAGCTAGACTTAAAAGCCCCTTAAGTGCATCGGTGGTCCTGCCTTTTGAATAGGATTCAAGGGTCTTACCAATTGTGATAAGGGTAGGTATCATTGCAGCAGCTTCAAAATACAAATATTTCATGGACATCTGGCTGGCAGTTGAATAGTAACCATTAGACATTGCATCAGACATTACAAGAAGAGAAACCAGACTATATAGAAATGAAGCTCCGGAGCCCATTGCAACTAGGGTATCCATATTTGAACTTCTATGTATGAATCCTCGAACACCATTTATAAAGAAATTTTTATTGATAATTAAAATGGTTAAGGACAAAAGCATTTCTATTATTCCAATGCTAATAGGATTAGCTATCGTTTCGGGAACCGGAAATCCTAGCATCATATGCCCCATCGAGAAGTACATGAGAATAATTAGTACTACTATTGATTTTATCAAGCGCTTAACCATTAATGGGGTTTCGGTATCCTCTAATTTCTGAGGCTTTTTATCTTCGGATTTTGCTGAAAAAGGAATTGCACCATATCCTGCATTCTCCACAGCATTGACTATCAGATCTGAATGAGCGGTACCTTCAACTGCCATGGAATTGGTGAGAAGGCTGACGTTTACAGAGGTGACACCAGGTATCTTTTGAACTGCTTTTTCCACATGGACCTGACAGGCAGAACAGCTCATACCTGTGATTTTATATTGTTCCATATCTAATCCTTTCTATAGTTTAAGCTTTATGTTTAAACATTCTATAGCTGAAATGGATCGACCTTATTATTTATTTCATTAGTTTCTGCATTACTTTGACCAGTTCATCAATAATCTCATCATTGCCACTTTTAACATCTTCGACTACGCAATGTTTTATATGTGAGGCCAATAGCTCCTTGTTAAAACTATTAAGAGCGGATGTAACAGCTGAGACCTGTATCAGTACATCAGGGCAATAAGCATTGTCCTCAACCATGTTCTCCAGACCGCGAACCTGACCCTCGATTTTCTTTAATCTGTTTATAAGGACCTTTTTCTCTTTATCTGAGCGATGCTTTGAGGAATGAACCATTTCTATTTTATTTTCTTGTGTCATATTATCCATATTATTTGTATTGACTCCATATTCAGTTTAGTATGTTGTCATGATAATATACCCCTCGGGGGTATATGTCAATATATGATTTTGAAAGTGATAGTGTTAAAATATTTTCACATCAGGATATAAGGACAGCGAATTTTATGACAATAAGTATAGCCGCGGGAGTATAAATCGGAGAAACCAATGCAAAAACAGATTTTTAATAATAAAGTACTAATAGAAATTATAGATTCCAGAGATTATTCCAGAAAAGAAGTAGAAGAGATATACAGTGGTTTATCTGATTCCAGAAAAGAAAAGGCAGATTCTATCAAGTCAGACAATAACAGGATACTTAGTATATTGGCAGGACATAGAATAGAAGGATTACTTAGAAGTTTTTTGAAATATGATGATGATGAAAAACTGATATTTTCTAGCAATGAATCAGGCAAACCGATTTTAATAAGTAAGTCTGAGGCCCCATCATTCTCTATTTCCCACAGCGGTTATTTCGCTGCAGTTGCAGTTTCTTTAGATAGAAATATCAGTGTTGGGATAGATATAGAAGATTATAGCAATAAAAAGAGGTCTGTTTCCCATATGAGAAAAATCGCAGATAGATTTTTCTCGGAAGATGAAAAAATGCAGTTAGATACATGTCAAAAAATAGGCAGTGGTTCAATAAAAGAAGAACACGATTATCAAATTGATTTTTTGAAAATATGGACTATGAAGGAAGCGGCTATGAAAGCATTGGAACAGCCACTGATCACAACACTCCATAATGAACCATATTCTGAAAGTGATACCAGGCTTTTTCAAAAGGTGGCAGAAGAATATCTGATTTCTGTATACATATCATAAATCAGAATTATGCTCTATGAACCATTCATTTTGCGCTTGATGTGGAATAGTATATTTGAAAAATTTTATAATTGAGCAAAATTCAATTAATACATGAATTTTCTTCTTGACATAAAAATTCATAGTGATAGAATAATCCTAAATTCAAAATGAAAGGACATCAGATGAGAAAACAAGTTTTATCTATTCTGGTAGAGAACACACCGGCTTTACTTAGCCATGTGGCCGGCCTCTTCAGTAGAAGAGGATTTAATATCGACAGCATCTCAGCCGGGGTTACTTCAAATCCTAATGTCACCAGAATCACCATAGTTACCAGTGGCGATGAGCAGATCCTAGAACAGATCGAGAAACAGGTCGCAAAATTATGTGACGTTATTCATGTTCAGATCCTCGACCCGGATAAATCGGTAACAAGAGAATTAATGATGGTGAAGATCCAAGCACACGATACAGATCGACAATCCATAATTTCCATTACGGAGATTTTTCATGGAAAGGTCGTTGATGTTACCAAGGACTCAATGATTATAGAAGTTACAGGCAAGCAAGGGAAGATTGATTCATTCCTGGACATGCTTCAGGATTATAAGATTTTAGAACTTGCAAGAACTGGACTTACAGGTCTCACAAGAGGCTCGGAAGATGTCTATCATGTAGGATAGGAGGATGAAAATGTCAGAAGAAAAGCAGCAAGCAAGGATTTTTTATCAAAAGGATTGTAATATGTCACTATTGGATGGCAAGACAATCGCAATTATCGGCTATGGCAGCCAGGGACACGCACACGCACTTAACCTAAGAGATTCGGGATTCAACGTGATCGTAGGTCTATATAAGGGCAGCAAGTCATGGGACAGGGCTGAGAAACAGGGATTTAAAGTATATACAGCATCTGAAGCAGCTGCAAAAGCTAGCATTATCATGATCCTGATCAATGACGAAAAACAGGCGGATATGTATAAGGAAAATATCGAGCCGAACCTTAAGGCCGGAGACATGCTTATGTTCGCTCATGGTTTTAACGTTAATTATAGATGTATCGTTCCACCTACATATGTAGATGTTACAATGATCGCTCCTAAGGCACCTGGACATACAGTTCGTAGCGAGTACGAAGCCGGCAAGGGAACTCCCTGCTTGGTAGCTGTAGAGCAGGATGCTACAGGCAAGGCTCTGGACATGGCATTGGCTTATGGCGCTGCGATCGGTGGTGCAAGAGCAGGACTATTGGAGACTACGTTTAGAACAGAGACTGAGACAGATCTATTCGGAGAGCAGGCTGTTCTATGCGGTGGTGTAACAGCACTTATGCAGGCAGGGTTTGAGACTCTTTGCGAAGCTGGTTATGATCCTAGAAATGCATATTTTGAATGTATTCATGAGATGAAGCTGATTGTTGATCTTATCTATCAGTCAGGTTTTGCGGGAATGAGATATTCAGTATCCAATACAGCAGAGTATGGTGATTACATCACCGGACCCAAGATCGTCACACCCGAGGTTAAAAAGGCTATGAAGGAAGTCCTGGATGATATCCAGAGTGGTAAGTTTGCATCAGAATTTCTTCAGGAGATGTCAAGTGGTCGTCAAGCCAGATTCCAGGCTATGAGAAGAAGAGCAGCAGATCATCCTGCAGAAAAGGTCGGCGCAGAGATCAGAAGTCTCTATAGCTGGGATGACGGTAGCAAGCTTATTAATAACTAAGCATGTACATAAGCATAATAAGTGCAGTTTGTAGTTACATTAAATAAACCATCAATCACCCTTTCTTTACCAAATAAAACACTTTCTTTGGTATAAAATAATAACCGCATCGGTCCCCTTCCGATGCGGTTATTATTTTTGTTTTTTCTTTATATAATTTGTTTTTCCTTCTTAATTCAATTTTTATTTTTGAAAAAATTTATTTGTTCTCATTAATATAATTTATCAATCCACCGGCATCTATCAGTTTTTGCATAAACTCAGGAAAAGACTGTCCTTGATAACTTTTACCGGAAGTGATATCGGTTATTATTCCAGTATTAAAGTCTATGGACAATTCATCTCCATTTTGTATAGAAGCAGATGCTTCGGGACATTCAATTATCGGAAGCCCGATATTGATTGAATTTCTATAGAATATTCTGGCAAAGGTCTCTGCAATTACGCAGGATGCACCGGAAGCCTTGATAGCAATAGGGGCATGTTCTCTCGAAGATCCGCATCCAAAATTCTTACCAGCTACTATTATGTCGCCGGGAACCATTTTTTTGATATATTCGGGATCGATATCTTCCATGCAGTGAAGCTTTAGTTCCTCTGGATCGGAACTATTCAGGTATCTGGCAGGTATGATAACATCAGTATCGATATTATCTCCGAATCTATGTACTTTTCCGTGAACTGATTCCATTTCTTACCTCCTGTTATAATCGATTAAACTGTGGCAGGATCTGTGATATATCCGGTCAATGAACTGGCTGCAGCTACAGCAGGACTGGCAAGATATACTTCAGAATCTACATGACCCATTCTTCCGACGAAATTACGATTTGTAGTAGATATGCATCTCTCACCAGCTGCCAGTATACCCATATATCCGCCGAGGCAAGGGCCACATGTAGGAGTGCTGACAACAGCTCCTGATTCTACAAACGTTTTTAGATATCCTTTATCCATGGCTTCGAGATATATAGCTTGAGTCGCAGGGATAACGATTACACGAATACCCTTTTTTACCTTTTTGCCATTTAGGATATCAGCAGCAATTTTAAGATCGGAGATACGACCATTAGTACATGATCCGATAACTACCTGATCGATCTTTATATCTGAAGCATCCTCTACAGGGTGGGTATTTTCCGGTAGATGAGGATATGCAATGGTAGGACGTAGAGTAGACAGATCAATAGTATATTCAGCGGTGTATATAGCGTCATCATCAGCTGTGTATATCTTTGGATGCTTAGAAGATGAAGGCGAAGAAGATAATGAAGATGAAGCGCAAGGATGGGATTCTATATATTCCAGAGTCTTGTCATCAACAGGGAAAATCCCGTTTTTCCCTCCGGCTTCAATTGCCATATTGGAAATGGTGAAGCGATCGTCCATGCTGAGATTTTTGATGCCATCACCTACGAATTCCATGGATTGATAAAGTGCACCATCTACACCGATCATTCCGATGATGTGAAGAATGATATCCTTACCACTTATATAGGGAGCGAGATCGCCGGTGAGATTAAAACGAATGGCAGACGGAACCTTGAACCATGCTTTTCCGGTAGCCATACCAGCAGCCATGTCAGTGCTTCCAACACCTGTGGAAAAGGCACCAAGAGCTCCATATGTGCATGTGTGTGAATCAGCACCTATTACAGCGTCCCCTGCGGTGACCAGGCCTTTTTCGGGCAGTAGAGCGTGCTCAATACCCATTTCGCCTACGTCGTAAAAGTTTGTTATATCGTTATCGCTTGCAAACTCCCTGACGATCTTACAGTGCTCTGCTGATTTGATGTCCTTGTTGGGGACAAAATGATCCATTACAAGGGAGATCTTGTCCCGGTTGAATACACCGTTTTTTTTCATTTTTTTGATTTCATGGATAGCGACAGGAGAGGTTATATCATTCCCAAGAACCATGTCGAGATCAGCTTCGATCAGTTGCCCAGCTTTAACTTCGGATAATCCGGCGTGAGCGGCAAGGATCTTTTGCGTCATAGTCATTCCCATAAAGTGACCGCCTTTCTTATTTCATTTTTCTTTTTCCTTTTTGATTCCCATACTAATACAGAGAGTATTTGAACTAGTATATGACAAAATAATGAATGAAATATGCCTCACTGTATATTAGTCTTATGATAGCACAACTGTCGTTGTATTTTAATTGAAATAATGATAATCTAAAACCCATGAAGGGTGCATATTTTCACAGAAAAATAGATGGAACTGTATGTTACAGATCTAGAATCTCATATAAAGGCAAATCAATTGCTCTTGGAACCTTTGATACAGAAAAAGAGGCTGAGGAGGCGTATGCCACTGCGAATATGATCTATCATGACAAAAATCATACAGTTGATGAATTATCACTGAACCGATTCATGATAAAACATGACAACGGGCAATATAGTGCGCTTTCGTCAGACAAGGTAGTATCGATTCTGAATCACAGAGACAATAAAATATATATCAAGACTCCAATATATCTCAGGAAGGGATATTTTTCATATTACCTGAAAAATGGAACAGAGCTTAAATTTGATACAGACGATCTGTTTTATTTTTCATTCCATAGGATAATGAATAGAGGAGATTCTCTTTATGTCAATGATTTCGGTACTCAGTATCGTATCACCAGTAGATACGGCATACACAATTTTTCGGTACCGGGGCGTGATTACATTTTTGTAAATGGAGATGAAACCGATTTTAGAGCTTCTAATATAAGGATCATAAATAAGTATTTCGGAGTTTTTGAGAAAAGCGGGAATGGAAATACTACATATGAGACCAGAATTCACATAAATGGAGATTTTATAGTAGGTATATATAACACACAGGAGATAGCGGCGATTGCCTATAATAAGGCAGCCGATTATGCAATTTCACATGGAATAAAAAAGAAATTTCCACAAAATTTTGTAGAAACTGTTACTGCAAGTAAGTATGCAACAGTGTATACTGAAACAAGGCTTTCTAAGAACTATATGGATTATTTTGAGAAATAAGCCTGTGAGCCTGCGATATAGTTATAGAAATGAAGGAAAGGGAAAAAGATGCCAGTGAATCCAGTAACTTATGTTAGTACAAGAAACCGAAACAACAAAAAAACTTCGTCAGAAGCAGTTCTTCAGGGACTTGCAGAGGATGGCGGATTATTTGTACCAGATTCTATTCCGAAGCTTCCAATTTCAATCGATAAGCTTGGAGAGATGTCATACAAGGATGTAGCTTTTGCAGTTATGAGAGGATTTCTCACTGACTATACCCACAGAGAACTGATCGATTGCATCGAAAATGCCTATGATAGTAAGTTCGAGGATCCTGCAATTGCGCCTCTTACTTATGCTGAGGGAGCATATTATATCGAGCTGTACCATGGCAAGACAATGGCATTTAAGGATATTGCACTGTCGATCCTCCCGCATCTTATTACAAAAGCAGCCAAAAAAAATAAAATAAAAGAAGACATAGTTATATTGACGGCAACTTCTGGAGATACCGGAAAAGCGGCGTTAGCCGGATTTTCCAATGTGCCCGGAACCAAGATCGCAGTATTTTATCCTGAGACCGGAGTAAGCCCTATTCAGAAGCATCAGATGGTCACAGAAAGCGGAACCAATACATTTGTAGTGGGGATAACCGGTAATTTCGATGAGGCTCAGAGCGGTGTCAAGGCAATGTTTGGCGATGAGAAGTTAAATCAGGAACTTTTGGAAAGAGGATATAGATTTTCATCAGCTAATTCCATTAATATCGGTAGATTGGTTCCTCAGATAGTTTATTATGTCAATACTTATGCCAAGCTGGTCAAGCATGAAAGGTTAAAAGCAGGAGACCCCATTAATTATGTGGTTCCAACCGGTAATTTTGGTAATATACTGGCAGCATATTATGCCAGTGAGATGGGTATACCTATTAACAAGCTGATCTTGGCTTCTAATGAGAATAAGGTTCTGTTTGATTTCCTAAAGACAGGGACTTATGACAGAAAAAGAGAATTTCATGTTACCAATTCGCCATCGATGGATATTCTGGTTTCCAGTAATCTGGAGAGATTGATCTATCGTATCACCGGTGATTCTGATGTTGAGACCAAAAAGTTTATGGATGCTCTTAAAAATAATGGTTCATATACGATCTCAGAGGATATGAAATCTGGACTTGATAAGTTTTATGGCAATTTTGCTACAGAGCAGGAGACGATAGACAAGATAAATAAAGTATATTCAGATAC
>ERZ795062.929-NODE-929-length-22046-cov-11.313856_pt1 | contig 22046 bp, 20 predicted proteins | sample MGYA00375146_ERZ795062 | MGnify/ENA primary metagenome ERZ795062 (study PRJEB30191, sample SAMN05720281) | activated sludge metagenome | isolation source: Anaerobic digester | place: USA | collected 2015-07-16 ... | reverse complement strand
GTCTCGCTGCCGAGCAGCAGGCCACTGATCCCGCGCCGGCCATGCGAACCCATGAAGATCAGGTCGCAGCCGGATTTTTCGGCGGCCTCGATGATGGCCTCGTAGGGCACATCGCTGGCTGCCGAAACGGCCGCGCACTCGATGCCTGCCGCCGCGCACTGGTTCTTCACGTCATTGAGGTATTCGCTTGCCTGCTGGTCGGCGAGCTCGGCAAATTTCTCCGGCGTGGTCGGATCGATCAGGGCGCCTTCGCCGAAATAGGCGACCGGATATTCGGGCTTGGCGAAGAAGACCGTCACCCGGGCGCCGATCTCCTTGGCGAAAATGACCCCCCGCTGCGCCGTCGCTCGGGAAAGCTCTGATCCGTCGGTCGGTATGAGAATGTGCTTGAACATGGTACTCCCTCCTTTTTTCGCGCATGCCGTGTATACAGCGGATTTCTCCGGACGCATCCTACGCTAACTATCGCCAAAGCGAAACGGCTGCGACAAAGGTGGCTGACGACGGCCCGATCTTGGCGCCCGACCGGGAATTCGATCCGTCTCTATGGTATAAGTGGCGCTTCATTGGCAAGGGAACTACCAGCATGTCCGCGATCTCGTCAGCAAAATCACATGGCATCGACCTCAGCGGCCTGAGTCCGGTCGAAACCGCCGGGATGGCCATCAGCAAGGCCGCCGATCCTTACGGCGTGACCTCGTCGCTGCTCAACGCCCAGATGGCCTGGATGATGCATCCGCAGGAACTGCTGCGTGCCGCCAGCGCGCTGTCGGGGGACCTGCTGGCCCTGCAGGCGCACGTCGTGCGGCGGGCGCTGGGCATGCCCTCCGAGGATGTGATCGAACCCAACCCCGACGACATCCGCTTCTCCGATCCGATCTGGACCAATGCGGCGACCTGGGACATCATCAAGGAGTGGTATCTGGCCTTCACCCACCGGCTGCAGGACATGTACTTCGAGACGCCGGGGCTGTCGGACAAGGAACGTCGACGCGCCGCCTTCTGGCTGCGCAAGTGGCTCAACATGGTGGCGCCGACCAATTTCTTCTGGCTCAATCCGGTGGCCGTCGAGCGTTTCGTGGCGACCAGCGGCGAGAGCCTCGCCCGCGGATTCCAGAACTTCATGCGCGACGTGAAGGCGAAGAACATCCAGATGGTCGATCCCCAGGCCTTCGTCGTCGGCAAGGATCTGGCGACGACTCCGGGCAAGGTCGTATTCCGCAACCGCCTGGTCGAACTGATCCACTATGCGCCGACGACCGAAAAGGTCAGGGCGACGCCGATCGTCATCGTGACGCCGTGGATCAACAAGTTCTACATCCTCGACCTGAACCCGAAGAAGAGTCTGGTCAGGTATCTGACCGATCGCGGATTCTCGGTCTTCATCACGAGTTGGAAGAACCCGGATGCCGGGATGTCCGAAGTGCGTCTCGACGACTACCTGGTCGAGGGCATCAACGAGGTTGTCCGCGTCGCCAGCGACTTCTGCAAGGTGCCGAAGGTGCATCTGGTGGGTTACTGCATCGGCGGCACGCTGGTGTCGGTTTACATGGCGTGGGCCAACAGGCGCTTCGGCGCCGATGACGTACCGGTCGCGCACTGGTCGCTGTTCACCACGCTGACCGACTTTTCCCATCCCGGCGATATCGACGTCTTCATCGACGATGCCTGCATCGAGGCCATCGAGGAGTCGATGGCCAGGCGCGGCTACCTCGATGGCAGCGAGATGGCAGCATCCTTCCGCATGCTGCGCTCGAACAGCCTGATCTGGCAGTACTGGGTCAGCAGCTACCTGATGGGCGAGCCGCTGCCGCCGTTCGACGTGCTGTTCTGGAACATGGACACGACGCGCATGCCGCGCGCCATGCACTCGTATTACCTGCGCGAGATGTACCTGCACAACAACCTGATCAAGCGCGACCACCTGACCATCGCCGGCGAGCCGATCGACCTTGACCGCATCGTCCAGCCACTGTACGCGGTGACGGCGGAAGACGACCACATCGCGCCGTGGATCCAGTGCTACCGGATTCGCAAGTATGTCAATGTCAATGCCTCGGTGCGCTTCGTGCGTTCCAGTTCCGGCCATATCCTCGGCATCGTCAATCCACCCGCCAACCCGCCCAAGCGCTCCTACCGGATCGCCGAACCCGAACGCAACGAGCACTGGGAACACTGGCTCGACCGGGCCGAAACGCGGCAGGGAACCTGGTGGGAAGACTGGACGCGCTGGCTGGGCGAGCGCTGTGGCGACATGGTCGACGCCTATCCGGCGGCCAGCCGCAGTTTTCCGGCATTGGCCGATGCACCCGGAACCTACGTGCTGGAGAAATAAGCCTCCGTTCCAGCCGGTGAGCCGGATACGGCGGACTTGTGGCCCCTGTCCCCGCGCCTTGGGCATGCGGTTTCTTGACCGTGATTAAAGAGGGGGTGGCGCGGTACCCCGAGAATGGGCGTTTCCCAACCGCGCGAGTTAGCCATGACCACCATCCGGACCTTCATGACCGACGATCATCGTCGCTGCGATGATTTTTTTGCCGAGGCCGAGCAGGCGATCGGCAAGAAGAACCTGCCGGCGGCAAAGGCGGCGTTCGGCCACTTTCGCAATGCCATCCTGGCGCATTTCGATTGCGAGGAAAAAACCCTGTTCCCGACTTTCGAAGCCAAGACCGGGATGCGCATGGGGCCGACCCAGGTGATGCGCATGGAGCACGGCCAGATGCGGGCGCTGCTCGATGATGCGGTCGACGCGCTGGAGCAGGCCAATACGGACGATTTCCTCGGGTTGGCCGATACCCTGCTGATCATGATGCAGCAGCACAACATGAAGGAGGAAAACGTCCTTTACCCGATGTGCGACCAGCATCTGGCCGGCGAAACCCCCGAACTGCTGGCGCGCCTCGAAACCGAACTGGCAGAGGCATGAGCCATCCCAAGGCTCAGCACGTCGTCGATGCGCGCTACATGGAGCCGCCGGAACCGTTCGTCCAGACCATGGAAATGCTCGACACGCTGAAGCCCGGCGAGAAGATGCTCCTTCTTCTCTTCCGCGAGCCGCATCCGCTCTACAAGGTGCTCAGGCAGAACGGCCATGCCTACGAAACCGAGCTGCTCGCCGACGGCACCTTCGAAATCCTCATCTGGCGCTGACCGGGCGGCCGGATGCAGGCGCTGCTCTCGTTCGACAAGACTCCACCCTTTGCGGCGCCGCTGCGCTTCTTCATCACGGCGCCGCTGTTTTCCCTGGCCGCCGGCCTGTTGCTGCTGTGGGTCGGGCCCGACCTCCTCGCATCGCGCTGGACCCCGGGCCTGCTCGCGGCAACGCACCTGGTCACGGTCGGCTTCATGCTCATGGTCATGCTCGGGGCGCTGATCCAGATCCTGCCCGTGGTCGCCGGCGCCAACCTGGAGCACCCGCTGGCAGTGGCGCGCTGGCTGCATGCCAGCCTGTCGGCCGGTGCGCTTCTGCTGGCTGCGGGATTTCTGCTCAGACAGGGCGCGTTGCTCGGCACGGCAGCGATCATCCTCGGTCTCGGCGTCGTGGCGTTTCTGGTCGCCAGCGGGCGGGCGCTCGCCGGCGTGCCGTCGACCAGTCCGACGATCCGCGGCCTCAAGCTGGCGCTCGTCGGCCTTGCCGGCGCGGTGGGACTCGGCGCTTGGCTGGCCGTCACCATTGCCAATGGCTGGCGGGTTGCGCTGCCGTCGCTGGCCGACCTGCACGCCGGCTGGGCGCTTGGCGCGTGGGCCGGCACCCTGCTGGCGGCGCTGGCCTATGTCGTCGTGCCGATGTTCCAGTTGACTCCCGGCTACCCGGCGCGGCCGAGCTGGTGGTTTCCCGGCGTCCTGCTCGGGCTGATGGTCGCCTGGGGGCTGGCGGTCTGCCTCGATTTGCCGGAAGGAATTCGCCTGGCCCAGGTCTTGTCGGCAGTTGCCGGCATCGGCTTCGCCCTGCTCACCCTCAGGTTGCAGCAGCAGCGCCGACGGGCGCGCAGCGACGTCACCTACCGCTGCTGGCAGTTGGGGCTGGCGAGCGCCATTCTTGCCCTCGCCATGACGTTGACCGCAACAGCCTGGCCGGCGCTTGCCGACCTCGCCGGCTGGAGCATCTTTGCCGGCATCCTGTTGCTGGTCGGCGGCTTCATGTCCTTGATCATCGGCATGCTCTACAAGATCGTCCCGTTTCTCGCCTGGATGCATCTGCGCTACCGCGGCAGCGCCCGGTCGCCGGTGCCGAGCATGAACAAACTGCTGCCGGAGGCCGATGCGCAGCGCCAGATGCGGGCGCATGCGGTGGCCTTGGCCTTGTTGCTGGCGGCGGTCATCGCGCCCGACTGGCTGACCCGGCCGGCCGGCGTTGCGCTGGCAGTGGCCAGCGGCTGGCTGATGCTCAACCTGCTGGGCGCCGTGCGCCGTTACCGGCAGCATCTGGAAAAGCTCGACCGGGAAGCCGTCGCGGCATGAGTTACCTCGCGCTCAAGCATCTCCACGTCACCTGCGTCGTCCTCAGTGGTCTCGGCTTCGTCCTGCGCGGCTGGTGGATGCTTGCCGGTTCGCCGCTGCTCAAGGCCCGCCTGGCGAAGGTTGTTCCCCATGTCGTCGATACGGTGCTGCTGGGCAGTGCCCTGATCATGGCTTGGCAGAGCGGCCAGTATCCGTTCGTGCAGGGCTGGCTGACCGCCAAGTTCTTCGGCCTGCTGGCCTACATCGTGTGCGGAACGATGGCGCTCAAGCGCGCCAGGACGCCCCGCCAGCGCGGCCTCTTTCTGGTGCTCGCCCTGCTGGCCTACGCCTACATCGTCAGCGTCGCACTGACGCGGAACCCGCTGGTCTTGTTGTAATTTGCTCACAAGGCGGATTTGCGAAAGCAGGTCGGTGAACTGGCGGGGTCTGTCTCTTGCTGTTGTAGTCAGCATTTCCGCGTTTCATTACATAGTTTGCGATAGCACATACGGCTATGATGTCGGCACAGCGGGGAGTTCTGGGGATTAGTGATTTGGCGAAATTGGAAGACGCCCAAGCATTCGGGAAGCTTGAGTTCGATGCTGACGGAAAAATGCTCGGACGACACTTGCTGATTGATCACATGATCGACGTGGCCGCCTGCTTTTGTCGGCTTGCCCAGTGTCGGTCCATTCGACGAGCGCTTGAGCGAAGTGCGGGGAGAACGCTATGCGAACAGGACATTGCACGCCTAACAACTCTGGTATTCCTGCACGATATAGGCAAGGCGAATAGCGGTTTTCAGGCCAAACGCTGGCGAAATGAGCGGGACATCCCGCGCAGTTGGCCTATGCAAGTTGGGCATGGTGTCGAGGCACTCAAAATTTTCGATCCTGATAATCGACTCGAACATCTACTAGCACTACTTCCTGTAGAACAAATGAGTGAATGGGGCGACGTTTGCTATCGCTTATTGGTCGCGAGTATTAGTCACCACGGTCGTCCTCTGGTTGACGGGCTCCAGGGTTGGTCTCGGTCTATCTGGAAGGCTGTTGATGGTGGATATGACCCGGCGATTACCTTGAAAGAGATCGGTATTCGCATTATTGAACTGTATCCGTGTGCTTTCCATAAAGGAGGCCAAGAACTACCTGACAGCCCTGCTTTTGGCCATCTGTTTGCAGGTTTGGTTCAGTTGGCCGACTGGCTGGGGTCAGATACGCGCTTTTTCAAGTTTTCCGAAGTTGGCGAGAATCGTGCAGAAAGTGCGCCCTCTATGGCTGACAAGGCCGTCACGACATTGGGGCTGGACAGCGACGATTGGCGAGCAAAGCTCATTGCGACAGCGCCAAGCTTTGCCGATGTCTTCGGCGGTTTCGATCCTCGCCCTGTTCAAGCGGCGATGAGCGACGACTCCCTCGGACCTTTGGTCATCCTTGAATCAGAAACCGGTAGTGGCAAAACCGAAGCGGCGCTGTGGCGTTATGTTCATCTTTTCCGTTCCGGTTTGGTGGATAGCCTCTACTTCGCCTTGCCCACACGGGTGGCGGCGACCCAGCTTTATCAGCGAGTGCAGGACACCCTGAAGCGCTTGTGGCCGGAAAATCCGCCCTTGGCCTTGCGAGCTCTTCCCGGCTACGTCGCCGCCGATGGCGAAGAAATCAAGGCCATGGCGAATTTCGAAGTCTTCTGGAACGACTCACCCGACGACCAGAAGGCGCACCAACGCTGGGCTGCGGAAAACTCAAAGCGTTTTCTTGCTGCACCGGTTGCGGTTGGCACCATTGACCAGGCGCTATTGGGCGCCCTGCAAGTTCGTCACGCGCATCTGCGCCATGCAACGTTGGCCCGCAGCCTACTGGTTGTAGACGAGGTTCACGCTTCCAATGCCTACATGACGGTATTGCTGGAGCGTTTGCTGAAAGCGCATCTGGGTTGCGGTGGGCATGCGTTGCTGTTGTCGGCCACGCTGGGTTCGAGTGCACGCAGTCGCTATTTGGCGTTGGCGCCGACTGGGCAGCCCGGATTGATCCAGAACATGCCGTTCGAGCAGGCTTGTGTTGTGCCGTATCCGGCAATTTCGGATTGCCACGGCATTCGAGCCACACCCGGAACAGGTCGCTCAAAGCGAGTGAGCTGGAGCGCCCGTGATTGCATTGCTGCCCCTGAGAAAATCGCGGAATTGGCCATTGAAGCCGCTGCGCAGGGCGCCAAGGTGCTGATTATTCGCAACATGGTCCTGGCAGCCGTTGCCACGCTGAATGCGCTGGAGAAGCAGGTTCCCGATCTGGCGTGGCTGTTCAGCGTCAAGGGCGTGAGAACGCTGCATCACAGCCGATTCAGTCGTCAGGATCGCCCAGAACTCGATGCCGCCATCGAAAAGCAGCTAGGCAAAACGAGGCCACCAGGCCCTTTGATCGTGGTCGGCACCCAGACGCTGGAGCAAAGTCTGGACATTGACGCTGATTTTCTCATCACCGATTTGTGTCCGATGGATGTGCTCTTGCAGCGGGTCGGGCGTTTGCATCGTCATGAGAGCGCCCGCCCGGAAGCTTTTCGTAAGGCACGGGCCATTGTGCTCATGCCGGCGGGGAATGACCTCTCGCCTATGCTGTTCCGGTCACAACATGGTTTGGGCCGTTTCCATAACGGTGGCGGGGTGTATGCCGATTTGAGCATCCTTGAAGCGACGCGGCGACTGCTACTCGAAAAGCCCGAGGTCGTGATTCCCGAGGACAACCGTTACCTCGTTGAGGCAGCAACTCACCCCGACAAATTGCGCGCGCTGGAAACGCAATTGGGCGAAGCTTGGCAAGGGCTGGCTCAAAAGATCGAGGGAGAAACACGAGGCCAAGAATCTCTGGGGTATCTGCATTCATTGGACTTCGGACAGGAGTTTGGCGAGGTCGAATTTCCTCATGATGTGCGAGTCGCAACACGTCTTGGCGCGCAAGACAGAGCGGCACGTTTTTTCGGCGCAATCGGTCCCTTTGGTTTTCCGCTCAAGGAACTGCCGATACGGCATTACCTGTTGCCGAAGGAGTTGCCGCTCGATGCCGAGCCAAGCGATGTTTCCCAACAGGACGATTGCATTACATTCCGTTTGGGTTCTGCTTCTTTTCGCTATAGCCGCTTGGGGCTCGAACGCCTCAATGATGAATGAAAACCGCCGGAGGATACGCCGTGACATTACGCTACAACCTGCTGGATGAACCGTTGATCCGAACTCGCCTGGTTGCCGCTGGGCAGCCCAAGTCTTTCAGTCTGCCGGCTTTGTTTGTTGCCTTGGCAAACGATGAAGTACGCGACTTCCCCGCGTTACGCCCACACCAGCGTCACCCGTGGCATGCCTTTCTGGTTCAGCTTGCGGCGATGGCTTTGCACCAAGCGGGTCGAGAAGAAGTATTCGATAACGAGTCAGCTTGGAAAGAGGCCTTGTTGGGACTGACGTCAGACGATCAGGATGGTGCTGCCTGGTGCCTGATTTCGCCGCATGACCGGCCGGCCTTCATGCAGGCACCGGTGCCGGGAGGCTCCGTCGATAGCTGGAAAAACCGGATTGAGGCGGCTGATGAACTGGACATGCTGGTCACCTCAAAAAACCACGACCTGAAGGCGGCAAGGATGCGGCAGGCTAAGGTAGATGATTGGTTAATGGCGCTGATCAGTTTACAGACGCAGGAGGGTTTTCTTGGCGCCGGGAACTACGGCATTTCCCGAATGAATGGTGGCTTCGCCAGTCGTCCGGCGATTGGGGTTGTTCCTCAAGGACATTGGGGAACACGTTGGAAGCGAGACATTCAGACCTTGTTAGCCAGTCGCGCAGCCATCGTCGAACAGCAAGGTTTGCAAAGTGCAGGGGGTATCGGGTTGCTGTGGCTTGAGCCATGGAACGGCGAAAGCAGTCTTGCATTTTCGTCGCTAGATCCTTTTTACATTGAGATTTGCCGCCGCATTCGACTGGAGTGTTCTGATGGGCCGCAGTCGATCTTTGCCATTGGTACGGGAAGCAAGGCTGCACGAGTTGAGGCCAAGGAGAGAAACGGGATGACAGGCGATCCTTGGACTCCGATTGATGCTACTGCGGGGAAGGCATTGACCATCAGTGCGGAAGGTTTTCACTACCGATTGGCTGCTGAACTGCTTTTCGGTGGGAAGTATCGTCGCTCAGTCGCACAAATACCCGATACCAATGATGGTTCGTATGGACTGGTAGTTCTTGCCCAGGGGGTGACGCGGGGGCAGGGGAAAACCGAGGGATATCACGAACGCCGAATCCCGATTTCTCCCAAAGTGCGCCAGTTGCTGATTCAAAAACAGACGGATCGCCTCGCAAAAATCGCAGGCGAGCGGGTAAATGCCATTGGGCAGATTCGAGGTTTGCTTTGGACGGCCTTAGCCACCCTATTTAACCAAGGTACATCTAAAGACTTCTCAGACAGTGCCAAAAACAAGGCAAGTGATTTTGTTAAGCCGTTTGAACAAGCTGAAGACGCCCGTTTCTTTGATGTGCTGAATGCAGAGGTCGAGTCGGACCAGCCAGAAACAGAGCATTTGAACTGGTTGCTCGCCATGGTTTCTTCCGCCGAAACCATTCTGAAAAGTGCATTTGCCGCCGGGCCACAATGCGGCGAGCAACGATACCGTGCCCAAGCAGTCGCGCTGTCCCGTTTTCATGCCGGTTTGCGCAGCACGAAAACCCTACCGGTACTTGCCGAGTACTACCGCCAACAATCCACCGACAAGGAGCTTGTCCATGAGCATGCATGATGCCGATTCTTCGGAATTGCCTTTGCCCGAGGCGAGTACTGCCCCGAGGCAGGAAAGTCCGCTCTCGAAACTCGCCCGAATCATTACCCAATCCGCTCGTTTCAAAGGTGATGCGCATGGCCTGGATAACGGCGAACGGGCTGCTCTGGCCCGACTTGATCCTGACGCAGAGTTGCGTCCCCATCAGATTGCGGCTCTTTCGCGAGCTCTGGTTTACGCCGGCTTGCCACCCGAGACCTGGCAACCAGATACCTGGCAACGCTGGGGGGTGATTGCGCATGGCATGGCGCTGGCGGGGCACGATGGAGGCCAAAGGCTGGGTAAACAACTCAGCGATGCAGACGTTTCCGAATCGCGTGTCACCAAGTTGTTGACCGCCCGAGGCGATGCCTTCCGCCAGCTTCTTCCCCGCCTGCTTCGCCTGCTCGCAAGCAAAGGCAAAGCGCCGAACTGGTTCGATCTGGGCAATCTGGTACTTCACCAAGGACGCGATGAAGAAGCGGCCGAAGCCATACGACTACGAATTGCCGGCAGTTTCTTTTCTGCCGAAGCCAAGAAACCGAAGCACTAATTCACTTATTGGAGCCTGATCATGCAAATCCCGCGATTTATTCAAATTCACACCCTGCACACTTACCCGGCTGCACTGCTGAACCGTGACGATGCCGGCCTCGCCAAGCGGCTTCCTCTGGGGGATGCGGTTCGTACCCGGATTTCCTCGCAATGTTTGAAACGTCATTGGCGCGTGACCGAAGATGCCTTTGCCTTATCGAATCTTGATGTGCCTATGAGCATTCGGTCACGGGGTACGCTGGAATTGATCGCCAAACATTTGCAGGAAAATGGGCTGACTGCACCGCTGGCACAGGCCGCTGCCGAAACCCTGCGGGATGGTGGTTTACTCGATAAAGGAGGCAAGGACAAGAAGGGCGAAGATGCCCTGAAAACAGGGCAGGCGGTATTGCTTGGCAAGCCGGAAATTGACTACCTTGTGAATCGCTGTACAGAACTGGCTGCGGGAAATGCCGATGAAAAAACGCTGAAAGCTGCGATTGGCGAATGGCTTAAAGGCAAGGACGAAAAGAAGAACATTGAAGCTTTGAAGCATGGGAGCGGTTTGGAGTCAGCACTTTTTGGTCGCATGGTAACTTCCGATTTGCTGACGAGTCGTGATGCAGCTGTCTACGTCGCTCATGCCTTCACGGTGCATCAGGCACAGGTCGAGAACGATTACTTCACGGTGGTGGACGACCTTCTTCAGGATGCCGGCGAGTTGGGTTCCGCCGGGATTTTTGATACCGAACTGGCTTCGGGGCTCTATTACGGTTACGTGGTGGTGGATGTGCCGCAACTGGTGCAGAACCTTGAAGGCGAAGATTTCAGGAAGTGTTTTGCTGAAGGGGCTTCTACGGAACAGCGAGCCTTGGCTGCCCGGGTTGTGCAACATCTATTGCACCTCATTGCCACTGTCAGTCCGGGTGCCAAACGCGGTTCGACAGCGCCCTTCGACTGGGCGAAGTTCATGCTAGTGGAAGCGGGTGATTGGCAACCGCGCAGCTTGGCTGCGGCTTTTCACAACGCCTTGTCTCTGGACGACAACAGCGCGCCCATTCGGCAGCGGGCGGTGGGTAAGCTGGCTGCGGAAATCGCCGCCATGGATGATGCTTACGGTGCACCGCTGGCTCGTCGCTTCCTGTCTGTTGATCCCGTCAGTGTGCCGGGCGCCGAGCGCCTGAACCTGACCCAACTGGCCGATTGGGCCAAGGAAATTATTGAGCAAGGGGCTTGCTGACATGCCACGCCATCTCTTGATGCGTCTGGAAGCGCCGTTGATCGCCTTTGGTGGGGAAACCATCGACAACTATGGTGTGATTCGGGATTTCCCTGCGCTTTCCATGGTGACGGGATTGCTGGCAAATGCATTGGGCTATCGACGGGAGGAAGGCGAATTGCATACTCGCTTGCAGACCCGATTGCTAGTGGGTGCAAGATTGGATAGCGAGTTACAGCGGCTGACTGATTATCAGACGGCGCGGCTGTTTGAAAACGACCAAGGTTGGACTTCATTCGGTGTCCCAGAGGGGCGTGCTAAAAGCCCAAGTTATTCGATGCAGGCCGATGGGAAAAAATCGCTCACATGGCAACGTTATCGTGATTACCACGCCAGCCTGAATGTTCTTGTCGCACTACGCCTAGAGCCGGCAGCGGAGACCCCAACACTGGATGATCTGGCACAAGCGCTTGATCGCCCGGCGCGCCCTTTGTTCATAGGCCGGAAAACCTGCCTGCCCAGTCGGCGAGTGTTTGCCGGTTGGCAGGACGCAACGAATATTCTTGAAGCCCTGAAGGCAGCTCCTTTTCCCGAGAACCCCATCCGTTTGCGGTTGCAATGGCCGGACGGCGAGGGCGTTCTGGCGGGTGATCGCGTTCTGGATTTGTGCGACGAGCGCAATTGGTCCAGCGGTGTTCACGGCGGTTGGCGGCCCGTGCGGGAAGGGGTATTTGATACGCCGGGAGTGAAAACATGAGTTTTCAGTTATTGCGTTTGCAACCGGACCCGGCAGCGCTGGCGCCGTGGGCTACGCGTCATGGTTTGCTGTCACCGGATGGCGATTTCGGCTATGCGCTTCACGCCCTGCTTTGTTCCGCTTTCGGCGATCTGACACCAAAGCCTTTCCATTATCTGGGAGGGCGGCAGGGGTTGCTGGCTTACACCTCGGCTGACCTGGAAAACCTGCGCTTGAATGCCGCGCTGGCGACTCCGGATGTGGCCCGTGCCTTGGGACTTGATGCTTTGGACGCACGCCCATTCCCCACGGTGTGGAAAACAGGGCAGCGGTTGGGTTTTGAGTTACGGGTCCGTCCGGTAGTGCGTAGCAAGGAAGGGGGGGAGCGGGATGCTTTTCTGCACGCCATAAATCCTGCGGTCGACAGCGAAAAAGATGCAAAAAATGGAAGCCTTGCTGAACGAACAGCAGTTTATACGGACTGGTTGGGTAAACAACTTGCTGTCGATGGTGCCGCCGAAATTGCCGAGACTCGTATGGAATCGTTCAAGCTCACGCGCGTTTTGCGCAAAGCGGGAAACGGCGAAAATGGCAAACGAAAAACCACCAGCATTGCCGGGCCGGATGTCGTTTTCAAGGGACAGTTGCTGGTGGGCGATCCCGAAGCATTTCACCGTCTTCTAGCGAGAGGTGTAGGGCGTCATCGAGCTTTCGGTTTTGGCATGTTGTTGCTCAGGCCGGCCAACTCATGTTGAAAGGGCGACTCGGGCTGGAAACGGCCCGCGTTCCCCATGCGGATCGACATGGGCTGATCTGGCTGGAACGCGGCGAGCTTTGCGTGATTGATGGTTGCCTACATTTCATGGCAGGCAAGGATTCGTTGACGCCTTACGTTTTGCAGGTGCCACATCAGGCGGTATCGATGATCCTGCTCGGGCCAGGCAGCAGCGTGACGCATGACGCTCTGCGCCTGCTGGCAAGACACGGAACCCTGATGGCGGCCGTCGGACAGGATGGGGTTCGTACTTACACGGCTCCGCCATTGTTGCCGGATCGCTCCGATGTAGCCCGTCGTCAGGCGGAGCTTTGGGGGAATCCACGTCGCCGCGTCAGTGTTGCCCGGCACATGTATGCCTTGCGTTTGGGCGAAATTCTGCCGCATCGTGATCTGGATACTCTGCGCGGTATCGAGGGTGCGCGGGTAAAGGCGATTTATCGTTTGATGGCGGATAAGTACGGTATTCCCTGGGATGGGCGGCATTACGACAGAAATAATCCAGAGGCCACGGATATACCGAATCAGGCGATCAATCACGCGGCGACGGCCGTTCAGGGAGCTGCCGCAATTGCAGTTCAGTCACTGGCGGCAATCCCTCAGCTGGGCTTTATTCATGAGGATTCCGGCCAGGCATTTGTGTTGGATATCGCCGATCTGTTTCGCGATACGATCACCTTGCAAATTGCCTTTTCGGTGGCGAAAAAAGCGATCAACGGCGACCAGACCAGTATCGACCGACTGGTCCGACGCGAGGCGTCTACAGTGTTTCGGAAGCAGGAGGTCATTCCCAGCATGATCGACAAGATCAAACAGGTATTGCGGACGGAGGAAAGCGATGGCGCTGGTAGTGATCGTGACGCGTGATGTGCCCTACCGATTTCGCGGGTTTCTGGCTTCGGTGATGCTGGAGATAGCACCGACTGTTTATATATCCCCCCGGATGAATCCCGGCGTGAGATCGCGTGCTTGGGACACTTTGGCCGGCTGGTTTTCGGCGGAGCCGCAAGGAAGCGTGGTTATGGTTTGGCGGGATATGAATGAAACAGGTGGAGTTGGCATTAAGACCTTGGGCGAGCCCCCTCGTGAACTTGTCAAAGTGGACGGCCTTTGGCTAGTGAAACGGATGTTGTAATGTGCTCTTTAAAAATTCAAAACGCAATTGATGTTTTCTTTTGTAGATCAAAGGGCTATCTACAAGAGTTTCCCCCGTGTTCGCGGGGATAGGCCGCCACCGCGAGAAGTAAAGCCTCCCGTACCGTTGTTTCCCCCGTGTTCGCGGGGATAGGCCCTGTACATATTCCGCCGACGACAACAGCACAGGGTTTCCCCCGTGTTCGCGGGGATAGGCCCCCATCGGCGCCGGCGAACGCGCCAAGGATACCGTTTCCCCCGTGTTCGCGGGGATAGGCCGTGCCGCCACCCTAGCCAATGTTCATTGTCTATGTTTCCCCCGTGTTCGCGGGGATAGGCCCAAGTTGGGCCGACACTTTGCGGTCCATATCAAGTTTCCCCCGTGTTCGCGGGGATAGGCCCTGAAATGAAATCGCTTTTGTTTTTCCCCGTATGTTTCCCCCGTGTTCGCGGGGATAGGCCCAAGAAGGGCGCGGTGAAGGCGGTACAGGGCGAGTTTCCCCCGTGTTCGCGGGGATAGGCCCAACCGAAGCCCCACCCTTACCAGCACCGGCACGTTTCCCCCGTGTTCGCGGGGATAGGCCCTGGACTCAAATTGCGTAAAACACATTTGCAGAGTTTCCCCCGTGTTCGCGGGGATAGGCCCTTATCACTGACATTAATCACGTCAAATGAATCGTTTCCCCCGTGTTCGCGGGGATAGGCCCCCATGCCCCACCCGGTATCGGTGAGACACTGGGTTTCCCCCGTGTTCGCGGGGATAGGCCCCTGATCCGCCTGTTCGGCGGCGACGGCGAGCAGTTTCCCCCGTGTTCGCGGGGATAGGCCCCTGTCCGCGCAGGCCGACATCCAGACCTTCACGTTTCCCCCGTGTTCGCGGGGATAGGCCCTCTCCATGAAAGGGGGTATCATGCGCGAAAATGTTTCCCCCGTGTTCGCGGGGATAGGCCCAAGGAAATCATTGCTTGAGACTCCCAACGATCGTTTCCCCCGTGTTCGCGGGGATAGGCCCAAGGACTTGACCATCGTTCAAGGTGAGTTCGTGTTTCCCCCGTGTTCGCGGGGATAGGCCCAAGTGCGAGGAGCCAGCAAAGAACGCCCGCTTGGTTTCCCCCGTGTTCGCGGGGATAGGCCCGATCACCAAAATTCACCCCGAGCACAAACAGCGTTTCCCCCGTGTTCGCGGGGATAGGCCCTATCGGAGGGTTTTTCAATGCGCAAGCATTGGGTTTCCCCCGTGTTCGCGGGGATAGGCCGCCGACCGTCTTTTGACTCTGACCTATCGTGAGGTTTCCCCCGTGTTCGCGGGGATAGGCCTCAGTCTGGGCAGACGTGTAGTAATACGACTTAGTTTCCCCCGTGTTCGCGGGGATAGGCCCTAACAGGGGTTGCCCGGTTCGAGCCGAGCAGCGTTTCCCCCGTGTTCGCGGGGATAGGCCCCAATGCGCCCACTTCTCACGACCTTCCGCAGTGTTTCCCCCGTGTTCGCGGGGATAGGCCCACGCTTGGCGCGGTGAATGTCACAAATCCAGAGTTTCCCCCGTGTTCGCGGGGATAGGCCCCACCAGCACCAGAACAAGCATCCGGAGATTTAGTTTCCCCCGTGTTCGCGGGGATAGGCCGTTACAGGCCCATGCGCCTTACAAGCTGGGTTAGTTTCCCCCGTGTTCGCGGGGATAGGCCCGCGCAGAACCGACCCATCAAGCACGGCAGAAGGTTTCCCCCGTGTTCGCGGGGATAGGCCCCTCCTCATTCATGGCCGACCATAGCTTGCCCGGTTTCCCCCGTGTTCGCGGGGATAGGCCCTCTGCGCGCCGCTCCGCCCACTCCCGGCGCTTGTTTCCCCCGTGTTCGCGGGGATAGGCCCGAACGAAGCCTATCACCTCCACGCCCGCCAATGTTTCCCCCGTGTTCGCGGGGATAGGCCCCAGACCCGATGCAGCCAGCAGCCAGCCAATACGTTTCCCCCGTGTTCGCGGGGATAGGCCCGGCTGGCCCTGCATTAGGTGTAAGCGAAAAAAGGTTTCCCCCGTGTTCGCGGGGATAGGCCCGCCGTTGGATGCCTGTGTTGCACGTAATCCCAGTTTCCCCCGTGTTCGCGGGGATAGGCCCGTGCCAGTTCCTCTCGATGTTCCGGCCCGCCCGTTTCCCCCGTGTTCGCGGGGATAGGCCGCGTTGAAGGGCAATCATCGAGACGCCAGCCAAGTTTCCCCCGTGTTCGCGGGGATAGGCCCCGAACAAGGCGAGGGAAAAATGGACCGTCGCCGTTTCCCCCGTGTTCGCGGGGATAGGCCCTTCTATCGCGACACCTGGGCGCTTCTCGATGGGTTTCCCCCGTGTTCGCGGGGATAGGCCCCGACGCCCTGACGGTCGCCGGCGTCGTCTTGGGTTTCCCCCGTGTTCGCGGGGATAGGCCCGGCCAGAACGACCTTGAGCAGCCCACCGTAAGGTTTCCCCCGTGTTCGCGGGGATAGGCCCTGGCGCCAGACGGGGTTCTGATGACTAGCAGGGGTTTCCCCCGTGTTCGCGGGGATAGGCCCTCCACATTCAACGCGGACCTTCGCCTGCTGCGGTTTCCCCCGTGTTCGCGGGGATAGGCCTGGACGCGACGCCGGCCGACTGGCTGCTGCTCGGTTTCCCCCGTGTTCGCGGGGATAGGCCCGACCCACGATCCGGCCACCACCTCAGCCGTCAGTTTCCCCCGTGTTCGCGGGGATAGGCCCCACAATGATGCGGCTCGGCCGTACGCAACCCCGTTTCCCCCGTGTTCGCGGGGATAGGCCCCCACAGACCAGTCCGCGCGCTATGTATAGCCAGTTTCCCCCGTGTTCGCGGGGATAGGCCCTGTACGCAGCGCGTGCCGGACCGCTGGGAAGAGTTTCCCCCGTGTTCGCGGGGATAGGCCGCACCCTCCTCCAACTCAACCTCGCCATACCGTGTTTCCCCCGTGTTCGCGGGGATAGGCCCCTTTCTGGAGTGCTGATGTTATGAACAGTGGCGTTTCCCCCGTGTTCGCGGGGATAGGCCCGCATCGAGGCCAGCGCCCGGCCTCGGAAGACTGTTTCCCCCGTGTTCGCGGGGATAGGCCCCCGCTCCGCACGGCCCAGCACTTCGATCACCAGTTTCCCCCGTGTTCGCGGAGATAGGCCCGGATTCGCGGCGGGGTCGGAGTCGCAGCACCCGTTTCCCCCGTGTTCGCGGGGATAGGCCCTATCCAGTTGGACGACGATGCGGAGGCGTACCGTTTCCCCCGTGTTCGCGGGGATAGGCCCTCGAGTCATAGACCCTGACAACGCCATCGCTGGTTTCCCCCGTGTTCGCGGGGATAGGCCCCCAATCCAGTGATCAATAAAATCTATCACGCCGTTTCCCCCGTGTTCGCGGGGATAGGCCCTGTACGCGACACATGACTGATAGATGGGAAGAGTTTCCCCCGTGTTCGCGGGGATAGGCCCGAAGACAATCTCACGCCGGGCAATCCGGGGTCGTTTCCCCCGTGTTCGCGGGGATAGGCCCTCCCACGCAAGCCCGCTACGAGGGCCGCGCCAGTTTCCCCCGTGTTCGCGGGGATAGGCCCGCGCCGCTCTTGACCGCCCCATAGTTCGACAAGTTTCCCCCGTGTTCGCGGGGATAGGCCCACGCTGCGCGTGACCGGCACGGGTGATGATGGGTTTCCCCCGTGTTCGCGGGGATAGGCCGCCGCTGGGTGTGATGCGGCCGATCCTCGATGCGTTTCCCCCGTGTTCGCGGGGATAGGCCCTCGGCAAGTTGGCCGCCCGCTTCCGTTCGACGGTTTCCCCCGTGTTCGCGGGGATAGGCCCGCACAGCATTGCGTCGGCGTAGGCGCGCTCGAGTTTCCCCCGTGTTCGCGGGGATAGGCCCTTAAGGGGGGGGGCGTTCCTTGCGACTACCGGTTTCCCCCGTGTTCGCGGGGATAGGCCCTTGAGTGGGAATCCAAGCGCCTGAACTTTGAGGTTTCCCCCGTGTTCGCGGGGATAGGCCCCATGGCGATGACGCCGAGGATGATGCTCAGCGGTTTCCCCCGTGTTCGCGGGGATAGGCCCTTGCTTTACCGCGCTCCCCGTGTAGGAATAATGTTTCCCCCGTGTTCGCGGGGATAGGCCCTTCTCGGGCGCTTTGACCCTCTCGAACGTCGCGTTTCCCCCGTGTTCGCGGGGATAGGCCCGATACGATGGTCGGTAATGATCGCGCCCGTTTGTTTCCCCCGTGTTCGCGGGGATAGGCCCTTACCGAAGGCGGGCCCCGAGGTATTGAAGTGGTTTCCCCCGTGTTCGCGGGGATAGGCCCGAGAAGGCCACGCCATACCCCGGCCCCCACGTGTTTCCCCCGTGTTCGCGGGGATAGGCCCCAAAAGCGGTAAGCGCCGCGTCATCCCGCTCAGTTTCCCCCGTGTTCGCGGGGATAGGCCCTCATGGACGGCGATGGCGTGGATGAAAACGGCGTTTCCCCCGTGTTCGCGGGGATAGGCCCTATGGGGAGGCCAAGAGCGGCGCGTCGGTTGGGTTTCCCCCGTGTTCGCGGGGATAGGCCCGCAAGACGTGGTGGGCCTCGTCCATATCCCATGTTTCCCCCGTGTTCGCGGGGATAGGCCCGACATGCGCCTGCTCTGGAAAACGCAGCCCTAGTTTCCCCCGTGTTCGCGGGGATAGGCCCCTACCCGAAATGTCGGGTCGTTTCCGCTCCCGGTTTCCCCCGTGTTCGCGGGGATAGGCCCCGGGGCATCGATGCGGGCGGCCTGGCCTTCGAGTTTCCCCCGTGTTCGCGGGGATAGGCCCTTGACGAGTTGCTGTTCGATGGCTTCGCAGGCGTTTCCCCCGTGTTCGCGGGGATAGGCCGTGGCTGGCCAATGTCCAGAGCGTGCTGCGCTCGTTTCCCCCGTGTTCGCGGGGATAGGCCTCGGTATCAACCTGCCCGCAGGCTTCGTGCGCGGTTTCCCCCGTGTTCGCGGGGATAGGCCCTTCATGGCAGCGATGATCTGGCCGAACGTCAGGTTTCCCCCGTGTTCGCGGGGATAGGCCCCCGCAATTTTTTTTCGGGTCTGGCGCGAAAATGTTTCCCCCGTGTTCGCGGGGATAGGCCCTCGGTATCGAGCCGAGCGGCAAACGCCAAGGCGTTTCCCCCGTGTTCGCGGGGATAGGCCCGAAGCCCGGTTCGCCCTCTTGTAGCCCCGCAGGTTTCCCCCGTGTTCGCGGGGATAGGCCCTTCTAGGGCTGGCCGACAAGCTGCTTAGGCTGGTTTCCCCCGTGTTCGCGGGGATAGGCCCGGAGGCGATACCGTTCAGTGGGCACCGACGTCGTTTCCCCCGTGTTCGCGGGGATAGGCCCCATCGTCGGCGGCGAAGAAGTCGTAGCCCAAGGTTTCCCCCGTGTTCGCGGGGATAGGCCCGGATGTTCGAAACCCGTATATCGTGGATGATTGTTTCCCCCGTGTTCGCGGGGATAGGCCCCGCGTCGTTTCCCCGGCAGCGAATGCCGAGGAGTTTCCCCCGTGTTCGCGGGGATAGGCCCAAGTGGTCTCCATCGTTGTCAAACTCGCCCCGGTTTCCCCCGTGTTCGCGGGGATAGGCCCCCGGACATCCTTGCCTGTCAGCAATTGGATACGTTTCCCCCGTGTTCGCGGGGATAGGCCCGGGAGAAGAACCCCAAGCGGCAAGGGTTCTGGGTTTCCCCCGTGTTCGCGGGGATAGGCCCTGGAATTGCCTGATCGACCACGCCGCTGCCCAGTTTCCCCCGTGTTCGCGGGGATAGGCCCATGTAATTTTGTACGCTGTTCCGGGCGGCGTAGTTTCCCCCGTGTTCGCGGGGATAGGCCCCGAAGGCCCCTTCGGGGGCCTTTTTCATTGGTGTTTCCCCCGTGTTCGCGGGGATAGGCCCTGGCGGTAGGCGGATTCGACGGGCGGTTTCTGGTTTCCCCCGTGTTCGCGGGGATAGGCCCGCACGTGCCGGGCGTTGGGTTGTCCCGGCGGAGTTTCCCCCGTGTTCGCGGGGATAGGCCCTGCGAATCGGCCAGCGCCACCGGCTCCCGCAAGTTTCCCCCGTGTTCGCGGGGATAGGCCCCACGCCACGTGATTTGCTGTGGAGATCGCCCCGTTTCCCCCGTGTTCGCGGGGATAGGCCCCCGAGGGCGCTCCTTGCTATTACTGGCCGCGCGTTTCCCCCGTGTTCGCGGGGATAGGCCCTGTACGCCGCGCGTGCCTGACCGCTGGGAAGAGTTTCCCCCGTGTTCGCGGGGATAGGCCCTGAGCATCAGTGAAGGCGGCAGGCGCAAGGCAGTTTCCCCCGTGTTCGCGGGGATAGGCCCCTTGACCAGATAGCGCTGCGCCTCCCTTGGGCGTTTCCCCCGTGTTCGCGGGGATAGGCCCACAAGCTGAGGCGGCATTCGCTACCTATCGCAGTTTCCCCCGTGTTCGCGGGGATAGGCCCAGGCCGACGTGCTGATCGCCACCAGCGAGAAGGTTTCCCCCGTGTTCGCGGGGATAGGCCCGATGATGACATTGCCGAATTCTGTTCCATAAAGTTTCCCCCGTGTTCGCGGGGATAGGCCCGATTCCGCCCGCAGCGCGCTCATGACAGCACCGTTTCCCCCGTGTTCGCGGGGATAGGCCCGGCTTCGCCCGCTTCGAGGCGGTACCGCCGAAGTTTCCCCCGTGTTCGCGGGGATAGGCCCCGGCAAATCGCCGTCATAAGCAGTGTCCCCTCGTTTCCCCCGTGTTCGCGGGGATAGGCCCCTGCCGTCTGCCATCCACCGGATGATGTGCGTGTTTCCCCCGTGTTCGCGGGGATAGGCCCACATCGCACGATGCCCGCCCCATCAGATAACGGTTTCCCCCGTGTTCGCGGGGATAGGCCTGAGCCAGAACGCTTTCCTCGATGCGCTCGAGGGTTTCCCCCGTGTTCGCGGGGATAGGCCCTGCCGAAACCGCCACTCATTCGGCATACTTCCGTTTCCCCCGTGTTCGCGGGGATAGGCCCCGCTGACGATCTGCGAATAAAGCGCGCCGAGTGTTTCCCCCGTGTTCGCGGGGATAGGCCCGTCCCACCGCCCGGCCCATACGGCCGCGCGATGTTTCCCCCGTGTTCGCGGGGATAGGCCCTTGAGGACGATCACCAGACCGAGCACAGACGCGTTTCCCCCGTGTTCGCGGGGATAGGCCCTCTGCCAAGAACTCAACGGTATTTGGGTTGCCGTTTCCCCCGTGTTCGCGGGGATAGGCCCTGCCAGAGGTCGCGGTCCTGGATGTGGTCGAAGTTTCCCCCGTGTTCGCGGGGATAGGCCCTTCGGGGCCACGGTCAAGGCGGATTTCCGCAAGTTTCCCCCGTGTTCGCGGGGATAGGCCCGTCAAGAACTCGGCCGCGCGGCGCAAGCCAAAGTTTCCCCCGTGTTCGCGGGGATAGGCCCCTTTCTGGAGTGCTGATGTTATGAACAGTGGCGTTTCCCCCGTGTTCGCGGGGATAGGCCCCGAAGGGTGCTGCTGTTGCTCGGGCTCAGAATGTTTCCCCCGTGTTCGCGGGGATAGGCCCGGGTCACGCTCGCCACCCAAAATCGCGTGACAGTTTCCCCCGTGTTCGCGGGGATAGGCCGTTAGGCAAGGCGCTATTCGCCCAAGCGCTATCGTTTCCCCCGTGTTCGCGGGGATAGGCCCTGCGCGAAAATCGGGGTCGCCGGGCTGCTGCAGTTTCCCCCGTGTTCGCGGGGATAGGCCGCGAGCACCTTGATCGCCGTGTCGAGCGCCGGCGTTTCCCCCGTGTTCGCGGGGATAGGCCCCAGACGCATCGCCGGCAAAAGCAACAGCACCAGTTTCCCCCGTGTTCGCGGGGATAGGCCCTGGATCATTTTCGCCCTCCTCCTCATCTTCCTGTTTCCCCCGTGTTCGCGGGGATAGGCCCAGGCAGAAGTACATCCCGCTGGGCATGAGCGCGTTTCCCCCGTGTTCGCGGGGATAGGCCCAAAGAGCGTTGAGAGTCACGAAGCGTTCATGCGTTTCCCCCGTGTTCGCGGGGATAGGCCCGAGCTTGATGCGGCCAAGCTGGAAGCGCCCGAGTTTCCCCCGTGTTCGCGGGGATAGGCCCCCGATGAAAAACGGCGTCAAGGAAGCCAAGGCGTTTCCCCCGTGTTCGCGGGGATAGGCCCGCTGGCCTTTCATCGGCGCGGCGATCTGCGCCGTTTCCCCCGTGTTCGCGGGGATAGGCCCTGGATGCGGCTGGCGACGATGGTGGCCTGACGGTTTCCCCCGTGTTCGCGGGGATAGGCCCAACCATGTGACCCTGTCGCAAGCGCCCGCCGGGTTTCCCCCGTGTTCGCGGGGATAGGCCCAACCATGTGACCCTGTCGCAAGCGCCCGCCGGGTTTCCCCCGTGTTCGCGGGGATAGGCCCAACCATGTGACCCTGTCGCAAGCGC
>ERZ795062.926-NODE-926-length-22146-cov-13.309764_pt1 | contig 22146 bp, 17 predicted proteins | sample MGYA00375146_ERZ795062 | MGnify/ENA primary metagenome ERZ795062 (study PRJEB30191, sample SAMN05720281) | activated sludge metagenome | isolation source: Anaerobic digester | place: USA | collected 2015-07-16 ... | reverse complement strand
CTAGTTGACGATCGCCGCGTGGCGGCTGAGATGGTTCTGCTCGAGGTCCATCCAGTTCCGCGCGGCCTGCGTGGCCTGCGTCTGGCGGTCGAATGTGAAAGTGTGCCGACAGACGTCGACGGCGAAGCGGAGGCGGCAAGGGATGCCGCCCACCGTTTGGCACAAGTTGATCGATCCGTCATGCCCGAGCGCGAACCCGCCTAGCACGATTGGCGCGGCGATGCGATCCGGCTGGGTGCTGTGCGCCACGGCATCGCTGCCGGAAGCTACGGATACCTCGCAACTCGCTGCCTCGCGTTCGGTGACGAACCCCTGCCCGAGCGCTGCGGCAAGGCTGGCCGCGCCCGCGATCCTGTCATCGATCTCCGGGCGTCGCGAGAGCGCGAAGGCCATGTGCTCACCCGCGACGATCAGGCCGCCGTCCATCACCAGCACCCGGCGGGAGGTTTCATCGAGGATGTCGATCAAGCGCAGGCCGAGCAGCGGGCCGCAGGTGGATTGCTGCCGCCAGTCCTCGACATAGGCGCCCGAAGGAGCGAACTCGAGCACGCTGTTGCCGATGAAACTGAAGCTCGCTGGTTCGGGCCACTGGTTGCCCGGCTGGTAACTCCGCGCGACGCGCCAGGACATCCGCTGCTCGGCCCTGTCCCACACGGTGTCGCCGATCCAGCCCTGGCGCTCGGCTACCGGGGTCTGCGCGCCGTCGGACAAGCGCAGGTCGATGGTAAAAGTCCGGGACTGAAACCAGTAGACCAGCGTCCGCTCGTCGGTCAGGCCAGTGCAGAAGGTGATGCTCTTGCGGCGGAACGCGCCGAGCAGGCGTCGCGGAAAGGCCGGGCCCGCGAATTCGGTTTCAGGCACGGCGGCAATAAGCTCGGCGAGATTCACGCTGCCTGGTGCCCAAAGGAATCCAGCGCCCTCGCCCCGCCGAGAACGAGCTGCCCGCTCGCGATCCGGCGTTTGAGATAGGCGAAGGTCCGGGCGGTCTGGTTGAACAGATGCTCGCCGCCCTTGATCGGCGCATAGCGCGGCGCTTCACCGGCGATCAGCGGCGCGATGACGTGATCGTAGTCGCACGCATTGAACAGCGGGAAGGAATAGCGCTCCTCCCGGACTTGCTTCACCCGGTGGCGCGTCGCCCGGTAGCGGCCGTTGGACATGACTTCCATCATGTCCCCGACGATCAGGATCAAAGTGCCCTCGATCAGCGGCACGTCGATCCAGGCGCCGTGCCGATCAAGGATCTGGAGGCCCGGCCCCGTCGCGAACAGCAGGGTGAAGCACTCGTAGTCGGTATGCGCACCGATTCCAGGGCGCTCCTCGGCGCTGATGTCGTGGGGATAATGGATCAGGCGCAGCTGGCTCGGCGGATTGCGCAGGTGTGGCTCGAAATGATCCTCTTCAAGGCCAAGCGCCAGGGCGAAGCCGCGGAAGAGCCGGCGGCCGATCTTGCTGACCTGGGCGTAGTAGGCGAGTACATCTTCGCGGAAGCCGGGCATGTCGGGCCAGATATTCGGCCCAAGCAGCGGGCGGCGGCCGCCCTCCAGCGGGTAGTCGCGATTGACATCGAAGGCTTCCTTGCGGTCGCAGGGACCCTCCCCGAACTGTTCTTCGCCTTCCGGGACGTAGCCGCTGTGGTTTTCCGACAGACCGATATAATCGGCCATCTTGGCCTCATGATCCCGACCGAAATACGCGCGGGCCCGGGCAAGCAGCTGGTCGAACAGCGCGCGGTCGAGCCTCCTGTCCCTGACATAGAAAAAGCCCGCACCGGTGCAGGCCCGGTCGATGTCGCGCGCCGCGGCCCTGCGGCTCTCGCGACTTGCGCTGCGCAGCCGAGTCATGTCGACGATGGGCAGGGCTGCGGTTTCGATCATCCTTCCCGCTTAAACGGGCCAGGGCATAACGATAGATGCCCGAATTGTATGCTTCCGATCATTTTGATCTATGACCCTGGGCAGTGTCCGCGTTATCGATCGCATCGCGACTCGGCTTGGACGAAATCCGGAAAGAACAGCATGACTGATCCCACCCCCCTGACGGACAAGCGCTTCGCCAGCCGGGTAGACTGGAACCTGATGCGGACCTTCGTCGACATCGTCCGCGCCGGCGGGATCGGCGCGGCGGCGCGGCAACTCAACCGCCAGCAGCCCAGCATCAGCGCCGCCCTGAAGCGGCTCGAGGACCATGTCGGCGCCACTCTGCTCCATCGCACGGCTACCGGGGTCGAGATGACCGCCGCCGGCCAGGCAATGATGGCGCTGTGCGAGGACATGCTGGAATCGGCGCGGATGATGCCGCACCAGATCGCGCAGGCGACCAGGCGGGTCCAGGGCATCGTCCGCATCCAGATCGTCTCGGGCCTTGTCTCGGCCGAATTCGACGAGGCGATCGCCAGCTTTCACCGCCGCAACCCTGCGATCCATATCGAGATCCGCGTCTCGCCCTGGCGGCAGGTGCTCGATGCGCTCGAACGTGGCGAGGTCGAGATCGGCGTCGGCTACGACAGCTCGGTGCGCGGCAGCCTGATGTACGAGCCGATGCTGGTCGAACGCCAGCAACTCTACTGCCCGCGCAGCCATCCGATGTTCGGCCTGCGCGTCAGCCGGCTGGGCGAACTCAAGGATGAAGGCTTCGTCCTCACCGGCGACGATGAGATCGAGCAGATTACCCATCTGCGCCGCCGCTATCGCCTGGGCACCAGGGTGAGCGGCCTCGCCGAGGATATCAACGAGGCGCGGCGCCTTATCGTCCACGGCGTCGGCATCGGCTTCCTCCCGATCGCCGCCGCCGAGGCCGAAGTCGCCAAGGGCACGCTCTGGCCGATGCTCTACGCCGATTTCGAGCCGAGCTACGATATCTTCCTGCTCGCCCGCAGCGAGCCAGCCCGGGACACCGCGACCCAGCTGTTCTGGGACGAGGTTATCCGGCGCATTCGCGCCCAGAAGCACGCCCAGCGCAAGGCATAGCCTGGAACTATGCCTTTCATACGATAATTGCCCCTCCCTTCATGACGCAGTGCAGCGCAGTCTCCGGTCATGAACGGAGTTGCGGGTTATGCACCCCATTGAAAAGACACCGCCACCAACCGGCAAGGCGACAGCAAGGGATCGGCTCCACCGGATCGCGCAGGTCCATTCGATCGCCCCGGTAAGCTTTGGGGTGGCTGACCGATGAGCGGCCAGATCAAGGACAGGGCGTTCGACCTTCTGCCGCCGGCAATGATTGTGGCGGTCCTGCTGTTCTGGTCCTCCGCGCCTGCCGCCCTGCTCCACAGTGCCTGGACCCTGCCCGTCGTTTCGCTGCTCATCCCCGCGATCGTCCTGGGGCTTGAGTTCATCCACGAACGCCACGCCGGCTGGCGGCTGAACCGCCGCGAATTCTTCACCGACCTGTTCTACGTTGCGCTCAGCGCGACGGTGATCTCCTGGCTCTCGACCAAGCTGGCCGAAGACCCGTTGCTCGCGCTCAAAGCCTCGCTCGGGATCGCCACGCCGTGGCTCGAACAGCTGCCCTGGCTGGTCCAGGTCGCCCTGGCCTTCACCATTTTCGAGTTCGGCCAGTACTGGATGCACCGGCTGATGCACAACTGGACGCCGTTCTGGCTGACCCACGCGCCGCATCACCACCTGACCCAGCTCAATGCCATGAAAGGCGCGGTGGGCAATCCGCTTGAACTGTTCCTGATCAGCCTGAGCGTGCTGGCGCTGATGGATTTCGACACTACCGCGCTGTTCGCGGCGTTCAATCTCGGCGGCGTGGTTTCGACCTTTGCTCATGCCAATGTCCGGTCGAACCCGCCGATCTGGTACTCGTTCGTGTTCACCACGATCAGCCACCACAGCCTGCATCACTCGACCGACTACGAATCGACGCGCTGCAACTACGGCAACTCGCTGATCCTGCTCGACCGGATCTTCGGAACCTACCGCGAGGGCGAAAGCGCCCTGGTCGGCCAGGACGAGCGCAAGCGGCTGTCGATCCGCGAGCAGTGGATCTTCCCCTTCGTGCCGCTGATCGACTGGTGGAAGGCGCGCCGCGCCAAGGCGCAGCCCACATGATGACCGGAGAGCCAAGCCCGGCGCGCAGCGCGTTGTACCGCGGCGACCTAGCTTCGACTCACCGCATCGCCGCAACGATGGTCGCGCGGGACCCCCGCGACGCCGAAGGCCACTTCCTCCTCGGCATCGCGGAATCGGGCGCTGGCCGCATCCAGGCCGGGATCGCGCATCTGGGCCAGGCGGTGGCGCTCGATCCGCAAGGTGAATACCGCGCCCAGCTCGCCAGGCTGTTCACCCTTGTCCGCCGCGACGGGGACGCCGCAGCGACGCTGTGCGCCGCCGAACAGGCACTGCCCAGCGATGCACTGAGCCGCGACACCATGGGCTGCGTCTATGCCCGGCTCGGCGATCATGCTGCAGCACTGCCGCATTTCATCGCGGCGGTGCGGATCGAGCCCGGCAACACCGAATTCCGCTACAACCTGGCCGCAACCCTGAACTTCCTCGGCCGTACCGACGAAGCCGATGCCGAGCTCGAAGCGCTGCTTGCCCGCGCCCCCGGCAACGCCCGGGCGCAACACCTGCTTGCCGGCTTGCGCAAGCAGAGCCCGGAGCGCAACCACATCGAGCGGCTCGGCCGCACCCTGGCCCAGGCCCGGGGCCCCGATCGGTTGCTGCTCGGCTATGCGCTGGCCAAGGAGCTGGAAGACGTGGGTCAGCCCGACGAGGCGCTGGACCGGCTCTCCACCGCCAATGCCGAGCACCGCCGGACTCTGCCTTACGATTTCAGCCGCGACGCGGCGACGTTCGATGCAATCGAGGCCAGCGCGCAGCAAGTCGCGAAGGCGCCCGTAACCGACGCGTCGACGCAGGCGCCGATCTTCATCATCGGCATGCCGCGCACCGGCACCACCCTGGTCGACCGCATTCTTTCCTCGCATCCCGCGGTCGAAAGCGCGGGCGAGCTTCAGGCCATGCCGCTCGCGGTCAAGTTCGCTGCCGGCACCCGCAGCCGCACTGTGATGGATCCCGAAACCATCGCCGCTGCCGCGCATGCCGACATGGGCGCGATCGGCCGCGACTATCTGGCCCGCGCGGCTCATCATCGCCGCGATCCTGCCCTGCGCTTCATCGACAAGTTCCCGGGCAACTTTCACTACGCCGGCTTCATTGCCCGGGCCTTGCCCGAAGCCAGGATCGTCTGTCTCCGCCGCAATCCGATGGACACGGTGCTGAGCAACTTCCGCAACCTCTTCGCAGTCAGCTCTCGCTACTACGATTACTCCTACGATCTGCACGACATCGCCGCCTACTACCAGCGCTTCGACCGACTGATGGCCCTGTGGCGCGAGACGCTGCCGGGACAGGTGATCGAAGTCCACTACGAGGATCTGGTCGCGGACCACGAGGCGCAGAGCCGCCGCATCCTCGCACACTGCGGGCTCGACTGGGACGACGCGTGCCTGGCCTTTTACAAGAACCAGGCCCCGGTCTCGACCCCCAGCGCGGCCCAGGTTCGCCGTCCGATCTACACCGAATCCGTCGCGCGGTGGAAACGCCACGCCGAAGTTCTCGAACCCGTCAGCCGCTTCTTCGCCGAAGCCGGCATTGCCATCGATTAACAGGAGCCAGGACGACATGGCAAAACTTCGCACCTTTACCCTGGGCCTGGCTCTTGCCGCCGGCCTCGCCTCGCCGGCCGTGGCCGGGGGCGATACGAAAACCCGGGTGGTCGATTGCCGTGCGGGCAGTTGCCTGCAGGTGTCGGGCCACCGCGACTCAGCTGCGGCGGCAGTGCTGATCAACGGTCACGCGGTTACCGTGCATGGCGAGCGCAACTGGCGCGCCGAACTGCCGGTCGAGACCATCCGCGCCTGGTCCGAGCCCTATGCCCGCTCGATCGAGGTCGCCATCTACGATCCTGCCAGCCAGCAGAAAACCGCTGGTCAGGCCCGTTTGCCGATCGGCCTGCTCGGCAGCACCACCGAACTCGCCAGCCTGGTGATCAGCCTCAAGTAATACCGACCCGAAAGTCGAGTAATAAAATAACAATTATTCGTTCAGTATTGTAAGTTTTCTCGATTCGTCCTATATGGCCGTCAGTCGCCGAAGAGTGGCGCCCGATTTATGCCCATAGGAGACGATGATGAAGACTGGCCTTCTGGCTCTGGCCGCCCTCGCTTTCGCGACCCCGGCGCTTGCCAATACCGCTGAAAATCCCTTCGCGCAGGACAGCGCAATCCTCAATCTCAAGGGTCTCGACCTTGCGACCGCCGATGGTCAGCAGCGCCTGGCGATCCGCATCGATCAGGCCGCCCGGGCCGTCTGTGGCGACCGGGTCGCCTCTGTGCACCTGATGCTCGAAGCCCAGGCTCAGGAATGCCGCACGGCCGTCGTCGCGGACGTTCGCGGTCAGGTCGAGCAGCGCCTTGCCCGCGCCAATGTGGCCCGGCCGGTCCAGTTCGCCGCGCGCTAATGCTTGAAATGCCCCGCGACTGATAACTTGTCGCGGGGCAAAGTATTACTTGAACTGCCGCTTTAGTATTACCGGGCGATCTTTTCCGGATCCGGCCACCAGGTGATGGTGTGCACATCATGGGCCGAGGTCCAGACCCCTTTGCGCGAATAGCGCAGCGCGCCGCTGCCCTCGGCCTTGCCCAGCCGCTTGCTCACAGTCATCGTTCGGGGATCGATCACCACGAAGGTCTGGTCGTCGGTGGTCCGCAGCCAGACCTTGCCGCCGCCCGTATCGATATCTCCCCATTTCAGGTTCGCGCCCACCGTAACGCGCCCCGTGACCTTGCCGCTGCGCGGATCGATCCGCGCGAGCGTGCCGTCACCTTGCTCCTGCACCCAGACCGCGCCCGCCCCGGCCGCCAGGAAACCCGGCGCCTTGCCAAGCACGGTCCGCCGGGTGACCGTATTGGTCGCCGGATCGATCCGCTGGATCGTCTGGCCCGGCAGGCTGATCGCCCAGACGGCGCCGAAGCCATAGGTGAGGTACGAGGTATCCGGATCGACCGTGACCGCTGCGGCGATCTGGTTGGTCGCCGGATCGACGCGCGAGACGACGCCCTTTTCGTGGCTGGCGATCCAGATGGAGCCCGCGCCAGCGGCAAGCTGGAGCTCGTACCTGCTAAGCTTCGGAATGCCCGTCGGAATCGTGGCGAGGAGCTTCGCAGTGCGGATATCGATCCGGTTGAGCGTGCCGCCCGCGCAATCGATCACCCACAGGCTGCCGTGGGCGATGACCATGGCTCCGCAGGGCCGGGTAATCGCCACTTCGGCCAGCTTGCCCGCGGTGCGAGACCAATGTTCGACGCGGCCTTGGTTGGTCACCCAGATGGTGTCGCCATCAATCGCGATGAAGTCGGCCGAACCCGGCACCTGGATGACCTGTTCGGCCGGCGCCGCAGAGAGAGCCGGCACGGTCCAGCCCGCTGCGAGGGCCAGTAACATGGTGCGAACCTTGCGCATGATCGTCTCTCCTAAGCCTGCTGGGCGATAAAGGCGCGCCAGCCACCCAGCGCGGTGATGTCCTGCGCTCCGGTCAGGGCGCGGGGTTCAGCGACGAAGCCCTTGACGCTGGTCCCGTCGGCCAGGGTCACGGTGCCAATCGCCAGGGGCGCGGGAACCTCGACCACGAAAGAGCCGAATTCGGCCACGCCAAGTTCGTAGACCTCCAGTTTGATCGGCGCGCCGTCCGCGCTGTGGACCAGAGCCGGCTTGGGCGGCACGCTGTCGGCCATGGCGTAGAGCCGGTAGTTCGGCGCGGTCTCGAAGGCGCCGACGAACCTGGCCTCGCGCGAGGTCAGCTGCCAGTGGAGCGGCATGCCTTCGAGGTGTGCGCCCACGACGGCGAGTTTCACGGTCTGCATTTTGCCCTCCAGATCGAGCGGGGGTGGGGAAGGAAGGTCGGCCCTGGCCAGGTAGGTGTCGGCAATGTCGAGCAGCGCACGATCGCTGTCCGCCGGGCCGATCAGGGTAATCCCGAACCCGGTGGCATTGGTGCGAATGCCGGCGGGCACAGCCACGGCGGCCATGTCGAGCAGGTTCACAAAGTTGGTGTAGCGCCCGAAAGCGCTGTTCAGCGCGACCGGCGCGGCCTTGAGCTCGACGACGCGATAGGTCGTCCCGGCAGTCGGGAACACCAGCAGGTCGACCTTGTCCCATTGCTCGTCGGCATGGCGTTTGAGTTCGGCCATGCGGTAGATACCGTTGAACAGATCGACCGCGCTCATCGTCAGGCCCGGCTCGACCACTTCGCGCACGGTCGGATCGATTGCGTCGGGATTTCCGGCGAGGATGCCCGCCATGGCCGCGGTGCGCTCGGCAACCCAGGGGCCTTCATAAAGCAACCGGGCGGCTTCGAGCAGCGGCTCGATGTCGATCTCGACGATTTCGGCACTCTGACCGAGCACCTCCAGCGCGCGGTCATAGAGATATTCGGATTCGGGATCGCCGAAGAACACGCGCTGATGGCGGAGCGGCACGCCGATCCGGCCATGGCCGAGAGGGCGGTCTGCCAGCGGCCTGGAATAGGGGTCGGCCGCGTCGTAACCCGCTATCACCCCGTCGATCAGGCGGACATCGGCGGTGTCGCCCGTAAACACGGTAATGCAGTCGATCGTCCGGCAAGCCGGCACCAGGCCGCTCGTCGACCACCGCCCTTTCGTGGGCTTGAACCCGATGAGGTGCTGGAACGCGGCGGGCACGCGGCCCGAACCGGCGGTGTCGGTGCCGAGCGCGAAGGCGATCAGGCCGGCCGATACGGCAGTCGCCGAGCCCGAGCTTGACCCGCCGCTGACATAGGCAAGGTTATAGGCATTGCGCGGCGCGCCATAGGGGCTGCGCGTGCCATTCAGGCCGGTGGCGAACTGGTCGAGGTTGGTCTTGCCAACGCAGAGCGCGCCCGCCGCCAGCAGCCGCGCAACCACTTCGGCGGACCCGGCAGGATCGTAGGCGAAGGCGGGGCAGGCGGCAGTGGTCGGCAGGCCGGCAACGTCGATATTGTCCTTTACCGCGAAGGGCACCCCGGCGAGCGGGAGAACCTCTCCGGCAGCTACCCGGACATCGATCGCGCGGGCAGCGGCGAGCAGGTCGCCGGGCGCTGTGCGGTTGATCCACACCTGCGGCTGGATCGCATCGTAGAACGCGAGCCGCGCCAGCGTCTCCTCGGCCTGGGCCACGGCGCTGCTGCGCCCGGCGTTCACGTCGGCGGCGATTCCCGCTGCGCTGCGGCGGTCCGGGGCGGTCATTTCCGTCTCCTCAGGGCCAGCATCGGCGCGCCAGGTTGCAGCGACTGGCGTTCCTGCATGTACAGCGCCTCGATCGTGCCCGATCCGGGGCTCTCGACCGCGCATTCCATCTTCATCGCCTCCAGCACGGCAATCGTATCGCCGGCCTCGACCTCGTCCCCGGCGGCGACGAACAGCTTCCACACCGAGCCGCCGAACGGCGCCTCGACCAGGTCGGTGCCATCGGGCAGTTCGATCGCACTCGTCTCGGGCGCGTCGGCCTCGGCCAGATCGGAAACCCGGTCGAACTCGCCCCGACGCTGCCATTCGGCGCGCTCCTCATCGAAGGCGGCCTGGCGGGTCGCCTCGAACTCGGCAATCGGTCCGGCGTTGTCGGCCAGGAACTTGCGGTAGTCGGACAGGCGGAATTCGGATTCCTCGATCCGGATGGAGCGCCGCCCGGTCGGGAAGTCACGGCGCCAGTCGGCCAGTTCCTCGGCGCTGACCGGATAAAAGCGGATCTGGTCGAAGAACCGCAGCAGCCAGGGCTTGCCATCGACAAAGGCATCGGTCTGGCGGTGGGTGTTCCACACCTGGATCGTCCGCCCGAACAGCTGGTAGCCGCCCGGCCCCTCCATCCCGTAGATGCACATGTAGGCCCCGCCAATTCCGACGACGTTCGGCGGAGTCCAGGTTCGCGCCGGGTTGTACTTGGTCGTAACCAGCCGGTGCCGCGGATCGACCGGAGTGGCGACCGGCGCGCCGAGATAGACGTCGCCCAGACCCATGACGAGGTAGTTCGCCTCGAAAATCAGGTTCTCGACCGCCGCCTGATCGGGCAGGCCGTTGATCCGGCGAATGAATTCGATGTTGTCGGGGCACCACGGCGCATCGTCACGAACCGCGCCCATGTACTTCGCGATCGTCTCGAGCGTCGCGGGATCGCGCCACGACAGCGGCAGGTGGACGATCCGCGAGGGGATCGCGAAGTCCTCGAGATCGCCCAGCCGCTCCTCCGCCGCGATCAGGGCGGCCAGCGCCTGGCGCTGGTTCAGCACTTCGCCGTCGAAGTGGAATTGCAGCGAGCGGATACCGGGCACGATGTCGATCACCCCGGGCAGGTCGAGCCGTTCAAGCTCGGTCATCAGCGCATGGACACGGATGCGCAGCTCGATATCGAGCACGATCGGGCCGTATTCGACCAGAATGTTGCGGTCGCCCTGCTGGCGATAGACGGTGCGCGGGCAGCGCGGCCGCTCGGGAATCTCGGCGAGGATCGGCGAGAGCATTTCGATCGGCCGGGCCGGGCCGAAGCCAGCCACTTCGCCGGTCGCGATCAGTCGGCGCTGCAGGGCGTCGGCCACAGTCGCATCGCCGATGTTGACCGGGGCGAAGCGCAGCCTGTCGCCCGGCGCAAGCTGGCCGATCTTCCAACGGTCAGCGGCGATCACCACGAAGGGACAGACGAACCCACCGAGCGAGGGGCCGTCGGGCCCGAGGATGATTGGCATGTCCCCGGTGAAATCGACCGCGCCGATGGCATAGGGATTGTCGTGGATGTTGGACGGGTGCAGCCCCGCTTCGCCGCCGTCCTTGCGCGCCCATTGCGGCTTGGGTCCGACCAGGCGCACCCCGGTGCGGTTGGAATTGTAGTGGACCTGCCACTCGGCGGCCACCAGGGTATCGATGTCTTCGTCGGTGAAGAAGTCCGGCGCGCCGTGCGGGCCGTAAAGCACGCGCAGGGTCCATTCGGTGGACATTTCGGGCAGCGTGACCGCAGGCAGCGCCGCAGTGGCAGCATCGCCGGCCAGATGCAGCGTATCGCCAGCCAGCAACCGCCGCGCGGCATGCCCGCCGAACTGGCCCAGCTCGAAGGTGCTGCGGCTGCCGAGATAGGGCGCGATGTCGAACCCGCCGGCAACCAGGATATAGCCGCGCAGCCCGCCGCCCGAGGCCCGACCGAGCGCCAGGATCTGCCCTGCCCCCACCTCGATCGCCACACCCCGCGCCACCGGAACGCCGTCCAGCGTCGCGGCGAAATCGGCTCCCGTCAGGCAGATCCTCGCCGGCGCGGTAAAGGCCAGTGTCGGGCCGGTGACCGTGACTTCCAGGCCGGCCGTGCCCTCGGGATTGCCCAGCAGGCGATTGCCCAGGCGGAACGACTGGTCGTCCATCGGACCCGAGGGCGGAACCCCGACCGCCCACAGGTTCTGCCGACCCGGCCAGTCCTGGACGGTCGTGGCCGTGCCGCCGCTGACCACGCGGATCGCGCGGGGCTCGTAGGGAATCGTATCGAGCACACGGGTCGAGACCTCGCCGGTGACGAAGGGCGCCGAGCGGACCACTTCGCGCAGCCAGCGCAGGTTGGTCTCGATCCCGTCGACGCGAGTGCGATCGAGCGCCACTTGCATCGCTGCAACCGCCTCGTCCCGGGTGGGCGCATGGACGATCAGCTTGGCCAGCATCGGATCGTACCAGGCGCTCACCGTGGAACCGGCCATGCACCAGGTTTCGGCACGGACCCCGGCGGGAAATTCGACTGCGGTGAGCGTGCCCGAGGTGGGGCGGTAATCGAGCGCCGGATCCTCGGCATAGAGCCGGACCTGGACCGAATGGCCCGAAGGCCGCGGCGGTTCGGCATCGAGGAAGGCGAAGTCCCCGGCCCCGCCGCGGATCATCCATTCGACGAGGTCGATCCCCATGATCTCCTCGGTCACCCCGTGCTCGACCTGGAGACGGGTATTCATTTCAAGGAAGAAGAACTCTTCGCGCTCGGCGTCGTAGAGGAACTCGACCGTGCCGGCCGAGCGGTAGCTGGCAGCCTCGCCAAGCCGGATCGCGGCGGCGATCAGGGCCTGGCGCACCGGCCCCGGCAGCTGCGGCGCGGGGGCTTCCTCGACCACTTTCTGGTTGCGGCGCTGAAGGGAGCAATCACGCTCGGCGAGCGCCATGACCCGGCCTTGCCCGTCGCCGAAGACCTGGACCTCGATGTGCCGGGCGCGGCGGATATAGCGTTCGAGGAAAATTCCGGAATCGCCGAAATTGCTCTGCCCCTGGCGGGCGACGGCGGCGAAGCCCTGGCGGACATCGGCCTCGTCCTCGCAGACGCGCATGCCGATCCCGCCGCCGCCGGCGGTCGCCTTGAGCATGATCGGGAAGCCGATCCGGTGCGCTGCGGCGACTGCCTCGGCCTCGTCGGTCAGAAGATCGGTGCCCGGCGCCAGCGGCAGGTCGTGCGCTGCGGCGAGCGCGCGGGCAGTGTGCTTGAGGCCGAAGGTGCGGATATTGTCGGGCGTCGGGCCGATGAAGACGATGCCCTCGGCGGCGCAAGCCTCGGCGAAGTCGACGTTCTCGGCAAGGAAGCCATAGCCCGGATGGATCGCCCCCGCCCCGGTCGCCTTGGCCGCGGCAAGGATCGCGGGAACGTTGAGATAGCTCTCCGAAGCCCGCGCCGTGCCGATGCAGACCGCCTCGTCGGCCAGCGCGACGTGGAGCGAGTCCACGTCCGCCTCTGAATAGACCGCGACGGAGCGCAGGCCCATCTGCCTCAGGGTGCGAATGATCCGCGTGGCAATGGCGCCGCGGTTGGCAATCAGGACGGTATCGAAGCTCATGCTGTCACGATCATCCGGACGGGAGTGGGGTTGAAGCCGTTGCAGGGGTTGTTGATCTGCGGGCAGTTCGAGACGACCACGGTCACGTCCATCTCGGCCTTCAGGTCCACGGTCATGCCTGGCGCGGAGATGCCGTCGACGATGCCGAGCGATCCGTCGGGCTCGACCGGCACGTTCATGAAGAAGTTGATGTTGGAGACGATGTCGCGCTTGCCCCGCCCTTCGAGCATGTTGGCCTCGAGGAAATTCTCGACGCAGGCGTGCTCGGCCTTGGTGTGGTGGCCATAGCGCAGGGTGTTGCTCTCGCAGGAGCAGGCTCCGCCGATGGTGTCGTGGTAATCGACCGAGGTTGCGGCGATAGTCATCATCGGCCGCCCTTCGTTGGAGCGCAGCACGGTGCCCTGGCGCAGGAACAGGTTGCCCTGCGCCGCGACGGTGTCCTGCGCGGAGTAGCGCTCGGCAGCGTCAGCCGTGGCGTAGAGCAGGAAGTCGACGGCCTGGTTGCCCTCCAGGTCGACAATGCGCAGGGTCTGCCCGGCGGCGACATGATGCAGCCACGGCGCGCGCGCGGGTACGACCACATCGTGGATGACCGCGCCGGAGAGGCCGGAAAGGTAGGGATCGACGCTCATGCTCGGCCTGTTCCTTTGAGTTAGCGGCGGAAGTAGTCTTCGACGTTCTGGAAGGCGCGCAGGCCCTCCGGCGTCGCATTGCGGATCGGATCATCAGTGTCCGTCACCGGCCCCTGCCATGCGGTCGCGCGCAGCGGCGTCACAGTCCACTCGGGCCGCGGATCGAGCACATGGGGGCAATTGGCGATGACCACGATCACGTCCATTTCAGCGCGCAAAACGACACTGCGACCAGGCTCAAAGGGACCGACCTGCGGCGTGATCGTGCCATCGGCCTCGATCCGCGCGCCCTTGAACAGGTTTACGCAAGGATGGACATCGCGGCGCTGCAAGCCGTGCTTGGCGACCCCAAGCACGAAGCGATCGCGCCCGTTGGGATGAGGTCCGCTGTTCGATCCATCGCCGTATTTCGCCGCGTTGGTCGCAGCATTGGAAGTGCCGCAAAACGTATCGTGAAGGCCAGCGTCATCCGCCGAAATGCTCATCAGCACCCGGCCCATGTCGGAGAGCAGCAGCTTGCCCTCGCCCAGATAGGCGTTCCACTGGACCTTGACCGTATCGGCGACATTCAGCCGCTCGCTGGGCATCTCCGCGTTGAACAGCAGCAGCGAGGCGCAGGCATCGCCCTTGAGATCGATGAGCCGCAGCCGGGTGCCCCGCGTCAGCCGCCGCGAAGCATAGCCTCCTGCCGCAATGGTCTCTTCCCACAGCAGGTCGTCGGCCTGGACCCCGGCCGGCAGGTCGGTGGCGACCGGCGGAAGGACCGGCATCGCCTCGACCACAGCGCCCGCCATCCTGCGCGCATGATCGCGCGCCGCCAGCGGATTGGCGAGTGCCTCGCTCATGCCACCGCCCCCTTGTTCTTTGCATCCTGGTCGTGAAACAGCGGCGGCAGCAGGGCGGTGGTGGTGACGAGCTTGAGCTGGTGCACCCCCCTCACCCGGCGCAGCGCATCGCAGAGTTCCTTGAGCAGCGAGGCCGGGCCCTGGACCAGCAGGACCTCCAGGCTCTGGTCGTCCTCGAGGAAGACATGCTGCGAGGAGATCACCTCCTTGAGGTAATCGGCCTGGGTCTGGGCCAGCTGGTGGCGCACCCGGCCGCGGTCGCCGCGGTAAACGATGGTGATCGTGCCGGCCAGCATCTCGTCGGGACGAGTATAGGCCTCGTGCTCGGCCAGCGCATGGCGGATCAGTTCGGCGATAAGCTGCGAGCGCGACGGCAGGCCGCGCTCCTCGACCATCATGTCGAGCTGGCGGAACAATTCACCGGGGAGGCTCATCGAAAGCCTGGCAAGGCTGGTGGGTTCACTCATGTCCGATCCTCTCCTCGATCCTGCGGACAACTTCGGTTGGCGGAGTCTCGTCGCGGCGCAGCGGAATGTCATAGACGGCAGTCGCGCCGAAGCGGTGCGGCGCGTGGGGATCGTGCCGGCGCTTGTCGAGCGCCAGCACCCGCGTGCCGAGGCTGAAGGCTTCCTTGATGTCATGGGTGACCATGACGATAGTCAGCGAATAGTCTTCCCACAGCCGGGTGATGAGCTGGTGCATGTCCGCGCGGATGCCCGGATCGAGAGCGCCGAACGGCTCGTCCAGCAACAGGATGCGCGGGCGCTTGATCAGGGCCTGGGCGATCGCGAGGCGCTGCTGCATGCCGCCCGAAAGCTGCGCCGGATAAAGATGCAGGCTGTCGCCAAGGCCGACAGCCTTGAGCATCTCGGTCGCCTCGGCGAGCGCCTTGCGGCGGGCCGAACCAAACAGCCGGGCGGTGAACGGCGCCTGCTCGCACTCCAGCCCGAAGACCACGTTGCGCAGCGCCGAAAGATGCGGGAACACCGAGTAGCGCTGGAACACCACGCCGCGGTCAGGCCCGCACTCGGGGGTCAGCGGCGAGCCGTCGAGCAGGATCGAGCCGCGGGTCGGGGCTTCCTGACCGAGGATCAGACGCAGCAAGCTGGATTTGCCGGCGCCCGATGGCCCGATGACCGAGACGAAGGACCCGGCCTCGATATCGAGGTCCACACGTTCGAGCACGATCTTGTCGCCGTATTCGACCCAGACGTTGCGCAAGGAAAGCAGCGCGCTCAATGACCTGCTCCATGTGCCCAGGGGAACGCGCGCCGGCTGAGCCGGGTGAGCGCCAGGTCGATCACGATCGCCTGGATCGCGATCCACGCCACGTAGGGAATGATCACGTCCATCGCGAGATAGCGGCGGACCAGGAATATCCGGTAGCCAAGCCCGACGTCCGAGGCGATCGCCTCGGCCGAAATCAGGAACACCCAGGCCGGGCCCAGAGCCAGCCGCATCGCGTGGAGCAGCTGCGGCATGGCCTGCGGCAGGGCGACGCGGATCATGATCTGCCAGGAGCTTGCCCCCAGGGTCTGCGCCTTGACGATCTGCTCACGCGGCAGGCCGCCAACGTGCGCGGCAATGTCCCGGACCATGACGGGAGCGATACCGATGACGATCAGCGCGACTTTGGCGGTTTCGCCAAGGCCCAGGGCGATGAACAGGATGGGCAGCAGGGCGATCGGCGGAATGACCGCGATGCCGGTCACCAGCGGGCCGAAGGTCGCGCGGACCGGCGGCAGCACCCCCAGGACCAGGCCGACAAGCAAGGCGGCAAGGGTTGCGATGCCAAGCCCAAGCCCGAGCCGCTCCAGACTGGCCAGGGTATCGGCCCAGAACAGCAGTTGGCCGGTCAGCTGGTCGGGCTGGAAGAGCAGCGCCGACATCGCCTGCGCCATCCCGCCCGGCAAGGGGAGGATCTTGTCCGCCGGGTTCGCGGCGTGACGCTGCGCGGCCAGGAACAGGTATAGAAGGACCAGCAGCAGGATCGGCAGCGAACCCAGGAGGATCGCGTCGCTCCGCCGGACTTGGCGGTTCACCCAACGCATTTCGTCACATCACCTTGCTGAAGGTCGGATCGGGCGGCGGCTCAGAGCTTGCCGTCGGCGGCGAGTTTCATGAATGTCTCGTCGAAGCGCAGCGTCACCCGCGCCGGATCACCCAGCACCTTGCCGCCGGGGAACGACATGCCCACCGCATCGGCATTGGCCGCGCCCTTGAACAGGCCCTTGGAGAAGCTGAAATCGCGGACCAGCTTCATCGTGGTCATCAGTTGCGGCGCGGAGGTTGCCGCGACGGCGGCCTTGGGATCGGAATAGAGGAAGGTCGTCGACAGCTGACTGTCGAAGTTCTCCGGCGTCGCCCCTGACAGCTTGGCCATCGCCGCGCGCGCCGCTTTCCCTTGCGCGTCCTGGCGCTGCATGAGCGCAACGGTCTCGTACCAGATGCCTGCCAGCGCCTTGCCGAGGTTCGGGTTGGCCTTGAGCGTGGCGGTATCGACGACCAGGAGGTCGAGGATTTCACCCGGGATCTGGGCGGAACTGAATACCTGCCTGGCGCCCGCCTGGCGCTTCATCTCCGAAAGCTGCGGGTTCCAGGCCACCGCGGCATTGGCTTCGGGGCTGCCGAAGGCCGCCACGATATCCGCATCCGACGTATTGATCGTCTTGACGTCGGTCGGCTTCAGACCGGACTTTTCCAGGCCGCGCGCGAGCAGGTAGTGCGACACTGAAAGCTCGACGAGATAGACTTGGCGGCCCCTGATCGCAGCAAGCTGGTCGGCCCCCTTGAGCACGATACCGTCGTTGCCGTTCGAATAGTCGCCGACGATGATCGCGCTGGTGTCCTTGCCCCCCGCCGCGGGGATCGTCAGGGCATCCATGTTGGCGACGGTAACGCCGTCGAACTTGCCGGCGGCGTACTGGTTCACCGATTCCACGTAGTCGTTGACCTGGACCACGTTGATCTTGATGCCGTACTTGTCGGCCCACTTCTTCACGATGCCGGCTTGCTGGGCATAGGGCCAGGGCATCCACCCGGCGTAGATCGACCAGCCGATGTTGAACTCGGTCCTGGCCTGCGCGGGAGCCTCCGGCTTGTTGCTGCACGAGGCCATCATCAGGGCCCCCGCGATCAGTGCAACCCTGCCAGACTTGAACCGAAATGCACTTAGCGACCCGATCATGATTCGATCCCCTTTCGCAGTGCAGCATGCCAGAGTCGGCAGCCGTGTCCATCAAAAAAATATTACCTATCGCAGTCTATGTAATACCAAAGCGGTCATGGGCCTGCTGCGGGATCGCCCGCAGGGACGCCCTGCCTGCGATTGCCCAGCGATCTGCACAAGAAAGCGGCAGATGCCCAAAATAACAGCAATCTCAGGCAATAAGCGCTGTCTTCAGATCGTAGCATAGTGCGATTCGCGATTCGGGCCTGGTGATTCGCGTGGCCGTATGAGGCAGCACGCTTCGTCTGGCGGTCCAGCAACCTGAGCCTGAAATGCTTCCGTTTGGAAAACGGCCATTTTGTGCACTGCAGCATAGATCGGCTTCATACTGAGCAAGTGCACAAATATTACGCTTGACGATTTAGGTAATATCCATAGCCTGCTCTTCATCGCCGTATCCGGCGGGGACGACACGACAGATACGACAGCGCCGGGGATCCCGGCATTCCGGCCGCGACGCGGTCGGCAAGGCGCCGGCATGGCCAGAGCGTCAACGGGGAGGGTGTCGCTGACGACGGGCCGAACAGGACAGGGGTCGAAGTGACTATGAAATTGATTCGCCACACCTTGCTTTGCGCGACCATGCTGATGGGCGCTTGCACCACGACCATTGCATTCGCGCAGGATGCAGCCCCCGAAGGCGCCGCAGCCGATGCCGAAGACGCCGGAGCGGACGACGCCGGCGCAATCGTCGTGACCGCCACGCGCCGCGCAACCAGCCTCCAGGACGCACCGATCAACATCAGCGCGATCGGCACCGCCGAACTGACCAGGCAGCGGATCGACGACGTCAAGGGCCTCGCCGCCTTCACCCCCGGCCTCACCGTGGCCGAGACCGGCCCCCGCTCCGCCGGCAATGTCATCATGCGCGGCATCTCCTCGTCGGACGCCAGCGGCAATTCCAACTCCAACAGCGCGGTCGGGGTCTATCTCGGCGAAGTTCCGCTCTATCTCGACTTCAAGCTGCTCGACATCAACCGCGTCGAAGTGCTCCAGGGGCCGCAGGGCACGCTCTACGGCCTGGGCACGCTGTCGGGGGCGATCCGCTACATGCCCAACCGCCCCAGCACCGACGACTGGTCGATCGACGCCCACGTCCGCGCCTTCGGGGAATCGCATAGCGGCTCTCCGGGCGTGAACGGCGACGTGACGATCAACGTGCCGATCGTGCAAGACCACATCGGCTTCCGCACGGTCGTCGGCTACTACGACAACCCGGGCTTCATCGACTACAACTACCTGCTGCTCCAGCCGGGCGTTTCCAATCCCCAGCCGGTGCGCGGCACCACGGCGGCCCAGGCCGGCCTGGGCACTCCGGCCCAGCAGGCGGCGAACTTCTATTCCAAGAAGGACCTCAACTACGAACGCACTTTCTCCACGCGCAACCAGCTGCTGCTGGAGCTGAATCCCGACGCGAAGCTGTACCTGACCTATGCCCACCAGCAGACCGAGACCGGCGGTTCGCAGTCGGTCCAGGCTGGCGTGCTGGGGACCGGGCCATATGAATCGTCCAAGCGCTACCAGGAGCCCGCCAAGCGGGTTTCCGACCTCTTCGCCGCGGAAGCCAATCTCAGCCTGGGCTTCGCCCAGGTGGTCGGGACCGCGGCCTGGACCAAGCAGACGACCGACACGTTCGGCGACCAGACCGACCTGCTGCTCGACCTCAACTACGGCTACGAGCAGTTCCCCAACTATTCGGCCTACACCCAGTCACGCAACATCTCGAAGCAGTTCAATGCAGAGCTGCGCGTCGTCTCCAGCCATGGCGGGCCGTTCAGCTGGGTGATCGGCGGCTTCTACAACAACATGCGGACGGGATCGAACGGCAAGGAAGTCCTGCCGGGCTACGTCGCCTGGTACAACACCACCCGTGCCGGGACGATCAACCCCAGCACCGGCCTGCCCCGCCCGGCAATCAACCGCCCCGACGATCTCGAATACATCTCGTTCGTCAACACCCAGATCCGCGAAAAGGCCATCTACGGCGAGGGCACGTTCAAGATCACCGACGCGTGGCAGGTGACCGGCGGCCTTCGCTATTTCAAGTACGACGCTTTCGCCGAGGGCGGCACCGACACGCCGCTGACCGGCGGCGGCCAGACCCGTACCCCCTACCCCCTGGCCCAGATCGTGCCGAGCCGGGTTCGGTCCGGATCGACGCAGGCCGACGGCCTCGTGTGGAAAGCCAATACCTCGTACAAGTTCAATGACGATCTGCTGGTCTACTTCACGTACAGCAAGGGCTATCGCACCGGCAACGTCAACCGCGTCGCACCGTGCATCATCCCGCTGCCCGCAGGCCAGAACGTCTGCGCCTTGCCGACCGAGCTTGCCTATCAGCCCGACAAGACGCGCAACATCGAACTGGGCGCCCGCGCCTCGCTGTTCGATCGGCGCCTGCAACTGACGGGATCGATCTACCACGTGAAGTGGAGCGGCCTCCAGGTGCCTTCGCGGACGGTCAACGGCGCAGTGGGCATTACGGTGAATGGCAGCAGCGCGGTTTCCAAGGGAGCCGAATTCACCGCCCGGCTGAAGATCACGCCCAACCTGACGTTCCAGGGGACCTATTCCTATACGGACGCCAAACTGACCGCCAATGCGCCGCGCCTCGTCGTCAGCCAGGGTGTTTCCTACGACGCCTTCGCCGGGGATCGCCTGCCCGGATCGTCCAGGCACGCGGCCAGCGCGCAGCTGACCTATACCCACGAACTGGGCAACGGTGCGGAGATCGAGGCGAATTGGGCGACCACCTACAAGGGCGACGTCTATTCCCGCATCGGCCTGCGCGGCAACGGCGAGGTCATCCCGGACTACATCACCCACCGTGCCTCGATCACCTATCACGCCGAGCACTTTGACCTGGGCATCTTCGCCGACAACATCTTCGACAAGTACGCCATCACGGGCATCAACAATGACATCTCGTCGTTCAATCAGGTCCGCAGGGGCATCGTCGAGCGCTACTACGGCCAGTCCATCCTGACCCCGCGGCGCGTCGGGATCGATTTCCGCTTCCACTATTGATCGACCGGCGACGGGGGTTCGTCTCCGGACGAGGCCCCGTCGCCGTCACCAGGAACAACGACAACATCAACCGCCTGGAGTGACTTATGAAAGTTGTTCGAAACACTCTGCTTTGCGCAACCATGCTGATGGGCGCCGGAATAACTCCAGCCTTCGCGCAGGACGCCGCCCCGGCTGACGAAGCAGGCAGCGAAGGCGAGGCAATCGTGGTGACCGCCACCCGCCGCGCCACCTCGCTCCAGAATGTCCCGATCAACATCAGCGCCGTGGGCAGCGAGCAGCTGGAGCGGCAGCGGATCGACGACGTCCGCGACCTGGCCGACTTCACTCCCGGCATGACCATTTCGGATACCGGCCCCGGTTCGTCCGGCACGATCGTCCTGCGCGGCCTCAATGCCTCCGATTCGGACACGTCCGGCAACAACTACGACGACTCGCTGGGCGTCTATCTGGGCGAGGTTCCGCTCTACTACGATTTCAAGCTGCTCGACATCGCGCGGGTCGAGACCCTGCTCGGCCCCCAGGGCACGCTCTATGGCCTCGGCACGCTGGCCGGCGCGATCCGCAACATTCCGAACCGCCCCAATCTCGACAGGTTCGAAGGCGAGGTTCACGGGCGGGTCTTCGGCAAGACGCACGGCAGCAAGGCCGGCTACCAGGCCGATGGCGTGATCAATGTCCCGATCGTGCGGGATCACATCGCCTTCCGCTCCGCCACGGGTTATTTTTACGATCCCGGGTTCATCGATTACCCGCTGCTGCTCCAGACGCCCGGAGTGTCGCTCCCCCAGCCGAGCGGCCCCGCAAGCGTGACCCCGGCGGCCTATGCGGCCAATTTCTATCGCGGCGACGACCTCAATTTCGAGCGGACCTTCACCACTCGCAATCAATTGCTCGTCCAGTTCAGCGAAGACCTGAAGGTCAACTTCACCTACGCCTATCAGCAGACCAGGACCGAGGGCGGCCAATACAACAGCGACGGCGTGCTGGGCACGGACAGGTATGAAAGCGCCGCACGCTACAGCGAACCGGTCAACCGCCGCGCCCACCTGGCCAGCATGGAGGTCAACGCCAACATCGCGGACTTCGTCGATCTCGTCTCGACCACCGCCTATACCGATGTGCGGGCGCGCAACCGGACCGACAATACCGACCTGCTGCTCGACCTCGACTACGGCTACGAGGCCTTTCCGGCCTTCTCGAGCTGGAACGAGAGCGACGATCGCCGCAAGCAGTTCAATCAGGAAATCCGCTTCGTCTCGCGCCACGGCGGCCCGTTCAGCTGGGTGCTCGGCGGGTTCTATAACCAGCAGAAGCGCCAGCGTGACTACATCGAGCACGTTCCCGGCCACCCCTGGGTCGATCTGTTCACCAATCCGAACGAGGTGGAATATGCTTCCTACGTAACCTCGAAAGTCACAGAAAAGGCGGTGTTTGGCGAAGGCACCTATCGCGTGACGCCCGAATGGCAGGTCACGGCGGGCGCACGCTACTTCGGCTATAATTCCGACATCAAGGGCAACCTGACCGTTCCACTGATCCCCGGCTTCCCCGTCAGCCC
>ERZ795062.925-NODE-925-length-22147-cov-5.589173_pt1 | contig 22147 bp, 19 predicted proteins | sample MGYA00375146_ERZ795062 | MGnify/ENA primary metagenome ERZ795062 (study PRJEB30191, sample SAMN05720281) | activated sludge metagenome | isolation source: Anaerobic digester | place: USA | collected 2015-07-16 ... | reverse complement strand
AAAAACAAATCGGGTAGAGGAGTAATGCTTTCAGGAAAATACAAACCTTTATCAGGCGCAAGTCCATTAATAACGGCTTGTTGAAAGGTTACTTTGTGGTTTTTATTATTTAAGCTGTAGTAGTTCATAAAAAAGTACGATTTACGAAATACAAAGTACGTAGTGCGAAGTGAAATTGATTATTTAAGAAAATTTCGTGTTTCGTACTTCTAACTTCGTATCTTCAAATTAATTTACATCCATCTGGATTAATCTTCGATACATATGTATCAAACGAAATCCCACTATTTTCATAAGCATTTTTCATGTTTTCTGCTACAATTTCAGCAGTTGATTTGCTTTTGCATAAGGCAAAAATACTCGGCCCAGCACCAGAAATTCCGCTACCTAAAGCGCCATGCTCTAATGCAGCAGTTTTTACTTTATCAAAATGTGGAATTAAATGTTTGCGTTTGGGTTCTACAATGACATCTTGCAACGATCGACCCATTAAATCATAATCATTAGTATATAAGCCAGCTATAAATCCGCCGAGATTTCCAGTTTGTGTAATGGCATCTTTCAGAGGAATTTCTTTTGATAAAACTGCTCTTGCATCAGCGGTTTTTACTTCAATATGTGGATGTAAAACTACTGCAAATAAATCATCAGGACTCTTAATTTCAACTATATCCAAAGGATTATAACCGCGGATTAATGTAAAATTTCCCAATAAACACGGCGCAACATTATCGGCATGTTCGCTACCACTTGCTATTGCTTCTCCTTTCATAGCAAACGTCACCAATTCTCTTTTAGAAAATGGTTTGCCTAACAATTCATTCACACCAAAAACTGCTCCAGCAGCACTTGCCGAACTGCTACCAATTCCGCTTCCTGCTTTAATTTTTTTATGAATTTCTATTTCAATTCCAAAGTCCACATCAACTGTATTATAAACTGCCAAAGCCGCAACACCAGCTACGTTTTTGTTCGTTTCATAAGGCAAATCGGCACCAGTAATTTTGGTAATTCTGATACCTTTTTCAGCTGATTTTCTAAAAATCATTTCGTCGCCAATACCATCAATGCAACAACCGAGAATATCAAATCCGCAGTTGAGATTAGCAATGGTTGCTGGAGCAAATATTTTTATTTCGTTCATAGTCATTGCGAGCTTGCGAAGCAATCTCTTTTTAAACAAATTTACACATTCCCAATTCTAATTACATCAGCAAAAATTCCCGAAGCGGTAACTGCTGCGCCAGCACCAGCACCTTTTATAATCAACGGTTGATCAACATATCTTTCGGTGAAAAATTGCACGATATTATCTTTTCCTTCTAGATTATAAAACGGACTTTCTTTCGGAATGAATTGCAATCCTACACTTGCTTTTCCATTGTTAAATTGTGCTACAAACTTAATGCGACTTTCCTTTTCTTTGGCTTCTTTCAACAAATTATTAAAATGACTTTCGTGTTTGATTAATGATTTGAAAAAGTCTTCATTGTTTGTCGTTTTCATACATTCATCGGGCAAAAAACAATTATTTTCAATATTTTCCATTTCCATTTTATAGCCACTTTCGCGAATTAGAATTAAAATTTTTCGAGCTACATCAACACCGCTTAAGTCAATTTTTGGATCAGGTTCAGTGTAACCTTCAACACCAGCTTGTTTTACCACATCATGAAAATTGTAACTTTCGCTAAAGTTATTAAAAATAAAGTTTAAACTTCCCGATAAAACGGCATCAATTTTGGTCACTTTATCGCCAGAAGCAATTAAGTTTTTTAACGTATCGATAATCGGTAAACCTGCGCCAACATTGGTTTCAAATAGAAATGGCGCATTGTATTTTCTTGATAATTCTTTTAGTTTTTTATAATTTTCATATTCAGACGAACAAGCAATTTTGTTGCAAGTAACTACGCCAACACTCATTCTTAAGAATTGCTCGTAAATACTTGCAACTTCATAATTAGCAGTAATATCTACAAAAATACTATTGCGCAAATTGAGTTCTTTTACTTTTGAAATAAACACATCAATATTCGATTTTTCGCCATTATCAACTTCCTGTTTCCAGTTTTTTAAATCAATGCCATCTTCGTTGAAAACCATTTTTCGAGAATTTGCTAAAGCAATAACTCGCACATTTATTTTTAAATTTTCTTTCAAAAATTTCTTTTGATTATTGATTTGTTCGATAAACTTTTCGCCTACATTTCCAATTCCCATGACAAACAAATTTAGTTGTTTAGTGTTGTCTTCAAAAAAGCGTTCGTGTAGCGTATTCAAAGCTTTGGTAACATCTTTTTCATTGATTACTACCGAAATATTTCTTTCGCTTGCACCTTGCGCAATGGCGCGAATGTTGACATTATTTTTGCCCAAAGTGCTAAACATTTTACCTGAAATTCCTTGATGGTTTTTCATGTTTTCGCCAACCAATGCCACGATGCACAAATCTTTTTCAACGATGCAAGGTTCGATTTTATGTTGTGCAATTTCTAGTTCAAATGTTTTGTCAATCGCATTTTTTGCTTTGTCGGCATCTTGATTTTGAATTCCGATGCAAATAGAATGTTCACTCGATGCTTGTGTGATAAAAATAACATTGATATTGTGCTGTGAAAGTGTTTCAAATAATCGTTTGGATGAACCTGCAACACCTATCATTCCTGAACCTTCAAGCGTTAACAATGCAATTTTATCAATATGCGAAATTCCTTTTATTGGATTGCCAGAAGCCTGATTTTCATTGGAAATATAAGTTCCAAAATTATCGGGTTCAAAAGTGTTTTTTATCCAAATAGGAATATTAGCATTCAAAACTGGTTGAATGGTTGGTGGATAAAGCACTTTGGCACCAAAATGCGACAATTCCATAGCTTCTTGATAGGAAATATTTTCTATGGCAATGGCTTGTTTTACCAGTTTTGGATTGGCTGTAAACATGCCATTTACATCTGTCCAAATTTCTAAACTTTCAGAATTTGTTGCACTAGCAATAATTGCTGCTGTGTAGTCACTTCCGCCTCGACCAAGCGTAGTTGTATTTACCAATTCATCACTTGCAATAAAACCTGGTAATATGATAACTTGATGATTATCAGATTTAAAAAACTCATTTATTAATTGATTGGTTTTAGCAAAATCAACATTGGCTTTACCAAAATCAGAATTGGTTTTTATCAGTTCTCGACTGTCTTTGTATTTTGCTTTTAATGCTTGAGCAATAATTTGAGCAGATAATAATTCGCCAAAACTCGCTACAGCATCAGCAGTTCTTGGAGATAATTCGCCTAATAGAAAACAACCATCAAGCAATGTTTTTAGCTCTAAAACCGCATTGTTAATTACTGATAATAATTCGTTTTGTTCGCTCAACGGAATGAGTTCATCAATGGCATTTTTGTGTTTTTTTTCAATTAGATGAATGATTTCGCGATAGCTTTTGTCTTTTTGCGCTGCTTTTTTGGATGCATCCAATAACAAATCAGTTACACCACTAAAAGCAGAAACTACAACAGTTAGTTTGTCTTGTTTAGATTTCTTTTGAACAATATCTAGTACTAATTTTATATTTTGAGCATTGGCTACTGATGTGCCACCGAATTTTAATGTGATCATTTTAATTTGAAAATTTGATATTTGAAATTTGAAAATTGACTTCTTCTTTCAAAATTGAAAGTATATAAATAGGATTATATGTTGAAATTATACCCCAAATGGGGTTGTAGTTGTAGTTGATGTTGTAGAAACAGTTGTTGCAACCACAGAATTGGTTGTAAATGCGAATGATATGTTTGAACTGTTTAACATCGATTTCAAAAATAGTATTTTTAACTTATTATAAAAACATTAACTAAATTTTTATGAATATATCAATCATCAATCGATATAGTAATGAATAATACTTTGTTTAAATAATTTATTTGCTAAAAAATTATCAATATCTTAATAAAAATACTTCTACAAAAATTGTTTATTCGCATTAGTTTCCTCAAATTTGAACTCAAATAACAACAAAATGGATAACTTTCATTACATAAGCTCGGAAGTGTTGACTTTGGAGCAACTTCAAGAAATCATTTCTCAAAATTTCAAATTAGCATTATCTGAAGAAGCCAAAATAAATATTGCCAAATGCCGTGAATATCTCGATAAGAAAATGGCAACGCATAGCGAACCTATTTATGGTATTAATACGGGTTTTGGCTCGTTATGTAATGTGAAAATATCCAACGAAAATCTATCACAACTACAGGAAAACTTGGTAAAATCGCATGCTTGTGGAACTGGAGAAGAAGTGCCACACGAGATTGTGAAAATCATGTTATTACTTAAAATTCAGAGTTTGAGCTATGGTAATTCTGGTGTGCAACTAGAAACTGTGGAACGCTTAGTAGATTTTTATAACAATGATATTTTGCCTGTAATTTATAGTCAAGGTTCGCTAGGAGCAAGTGGCGATTTAGCACCACTGGCACATTTAAGTTTGCCTTTGCTTGGTGAAGGAGAAGTGTATCATGATGGTTTTCGTCAACCAGCGATGAAGGTTTTGCAAAAGTTTAATTGGAAACCAATTGTTCTACAATCCAAAGAAGGTTTGGCATTACTCAACGGAACGCAATTCATGAGTTCTTATGGTTGTTACGTTTTATTAAAAGCGTTGAAATATAGTTATTTGGCTGATGTTATTTCGGCTGTTTCTTTAGAAGGATTTGACGGAAGAATTGAACCTTTTAATGAATTGATTCACTTTGTGCGACCACATAAAGGACAAATCCTAACAGCGCAACGAATGAAAGAATTGCTTGAAGATAGTGAAATTATCGCGCAACCCAAGCAACATGTTCAAGATCCGTATTCGTTTAGATGCATTCCGCAAGTGCATGGCGCAAGCAAAGATGCTATTGAATATGTAAAAAAAGTATTTACGACCGAGATTAATTCGGTGACGGACAATCCTAATATTTTTATAGAAGACGATTTGATTATTTCTGGTGGAAATTTTCACGGACAACCATTGGCTTTGGCTTTGGATTTTCTAGGAATTGCTTTGGCTGAATTAGGGAATATCTCTGAAAGAAGAACCTATCAATTGATTTCAGGATTAAGAGGTTTACCAGCATTTTTAGTAGATAATCCAGGTTTGAACTCTGGTTTTATGATACCGCAATATACCGCAGCAAGTATTGTGAGCCAAAATAAACAACTCGCAACGCCAGCAAGTATTGATAGTATTGTATCGAGTAACGGGCAAGAAGATCATGTTTCAATGGGTGCAAATGCTGCAACCAAAGCGTTGAAAATCATGGAAAACTTGGAACGTATTTTGGCCATTGAATTAATGAATGCTTCTCAAGCTATTGAATATAGAAAACCATTGAAAACGAGCGATTTCTTGGAACAATTCATAAAATCCTACCGCGAAGAAGTTCCATTGGTAAAAGAAGATAGAATCTTGCATTATGATATTGAAAAATCTGTAGCGTTTTTGAATAGTTTTATGATTGATTTGGAGGATTGATGTTTTAATTTAATTATGATTTGCAGTGATTATAAATCTGTGCTATCTGAGGAGCAAAAAGAAGCTTTAAAAAACAATAAAAATGAATAAATTAAATAAAAATGTATTTATTATAATTTTCATTTCTGTTATAATTATTGCCCTTGTATTTCATTTTCACAATGACAATAAAACTCATGTATTGAAAGAATATGACACAAGTAAAAAGGTTACAAAAACTTTCGAGTATGTTATTAAAAATGGAGATACAATTTTACATGGAAAATTCAGTAAGATTAATAGTAGAGGAATTAAGATTAGTGAAGGAAATTATATAAATAATAGTCCGTATGGGAAATGCGTATATTATTATGATGATGGGGCTATTGAATCTGTTCAATTTAGGCTTGGTAATAACCAAAATTCTGAGGCAACTTGGTATTATAAAAACGGAAAAATAGAATCATATATTATGTATGACAATAAAGGAAGGCCTGTTTTTAAAATAATTTTTGATCAAAATGGTGTAGAAAAATATAAGGGATATTCTCTGTTAGAAATTTACAACGGAGAACCATTAAAATCAATCCAAAAAAAAGAATTCCTCAATGTTGGAGATACATTAAAATATAAATACTTGATTGCAAACATTCCAATGGCAAAACGAACTTTAAAAATTGAGAATGTTGGTGCGGAAAACAGTAATCATACAAGAATAATAAATAACAAAGTCTCAACACTTTTTGAAATTAAAGAGGTTGTAAGAAAAAGAGGAATGAATACAATCAGAGCAATTGTTAAATATGATTTTGATGATAAAAAAATGCCTGCCTTAACAGATACAATTTCATTTAAAATTTATGTAAAATAATAGAGTAATGTTTCAAATCTAGTGATGAAGTAATTTTTAGTATTTAAGCTTTTATAAATGAACAAATAATCGAAATTTAAAGTAAAAATCCAAGCTATCTGGTTGATATTTTAAATTTAATTATGATTTGCACGGATTATAAATCTGTGCTATCTGGGTTTTAAATTACCAACACCACGACAATAATATATGGATAAAGAAAATATCAGCAAGATTTTTTTTAAATTCTTCGATGAAGATTTAGACCAAACAATTACTGAAGGTGTTTGGGCTAAGAAAAAAGGACAATATTATAAAATCGATAATATACCTTTTTATGCTTATTTGTATTCAACAGATGATATTGTCGAAGTGAAAGAAGATAATGGAGAATTAATTGTAGAAAGACTTATCGAGCCATCAGGGAACAGCACAGTAAGAATACTTTTCGAGAAAGAACAGGAATTAGATAGAATAAAGGTAGAATTATCTTTACTTAGCTGTGATTCTGAGATAAGCAGAAGAAGTAAATTGTTAGCTGTAAATATTCCAAAATCAGTTACTTATCGGAATGTTATAAGTTATTTAGAAAGTATAGATAATCTACAATATGAAGAAGCTTGTTTATCTGAACATCATAGAAGTCAAGGGTTGATATTTTAAATTTGAAATATGATTTGCACGGATTATAAATCTGTGCTATTTGGGTTTTAGTTAATCTCTATCTATCATTCGTTGCAATTTTTTTATCTGATTTTGACGATTGAATTTCTCATCAAATAAAAGTGCTATAAGAAAACAAACAATCCACCAAAACCAAAAAGAAAAGGTTAGGTTTGAATCAATCCGAATACACAAAATACATGAAATAAAACCAAACCAAGCATAATAGTTGGCTTGCTTAAGTTTTAATATATATTCATCTTCAATAAAATTTCGCTTCAAAAGAAAGCCTATAAAAGGAATCCAAAAAATAAAAAAAAGAATTTTTTGAACTAGTGTTAAATCTTCAACGATATTTTTCTTTATAAGTTTTTCAGCTTCAATAATCTGGAAATTTTTATAAGTCTTTATATCTTCTTCGGTTATTTTTCTTTTTGAAATCTCAGCAAATGCAACACTAACGGCTAACTCAGTATAACTGAATTTATTTTCAATGATCTCCATCAATTCTTGATTTGACATCTTTGAATATCTTTTTTCTAAATCTTCCTTCAATACCATGATTGTGAGTTTCTTAGTTAGCGTTTACTATACAAACTTTCGAAGTAGTTTATAATAAAATGAAATAGAATTTATTAAAAACCATTACGAATAAATCTTATCATAAAGTTTTTTATACTTTTCCTTGATAACTTTTCTTTTCAACTTTAATGTAGGTGTAAGTTCGCCACCATCAATGCTCCAAACATCGGGTGTTAATTCAAATTTTTTGACTTGTTCCCAATGACCAAATTGTTCGTTGTAGCGATCTATTTCTTTTTGGAATAAATTGATTACAAGTGGATTGGCGCAAATTTCCTCATGCAAATCGCCAATATCTACACCTTCTTTGGCTGCCCAATCTTTAAGGTAATCATAATTGGGTTGAATGAAAGCAGCTGGCATTTTTTCGCCTTCGCCAATAACCATCATTTGCTCAATAAACAATGATTGTTTCATGGTATTTTCAATCATTTGTGGAGCAACATATTTTCCTCCAGAGGTTTTGAACATTTCTTTTTTTCTATCGGTAATTCTCAAGAAACCATCTTGGTCAATTTCACCAATATCACCTGTATAAAAATAGTTGTCTTTCAGTACTTCATTCGTCAGTTCTTCATTTTTGTAATAACCCATCATTACATTTGGACCTTTACACAAGATTTCGCCGTCTTCGGCAATTTTTACTTCTAAATTTTGAATTGGTTTACCAACAGTTCCTATTCTGAAACCAAAGTTTCTAACATCGTTAACAGAAATTACAGGCGACGTTTCGGTTAATCCATAACCTTCCATAACAGGCATTCCGGCAGCAGCAAAAACTCTTATCAATCTGTGTTGAAGTGGCGCACTTCCAGATACCATCAAAGTTAAATTGCCTCCTAATCCATCTTTCCATTTACTGAAAATTAATTTTCGAGCAAGACTTAATTTGGTTTCATACCAAAAACCATTTTTGCCATACGGTTCATATTTTAAACCTAAATCTAAAGCCCAAAAGAATAATTTCTTTTTTAATCCTGTTAGCTCTTCGCCTTTGGTAACTATTTTGTCATACACTTTTTCAAGAAGTCTTGGAACTACTGTGAAAACTGTTGGTTTTACTTCTTTTATATTATCCGAAAGTTTATCAATACTTTCGGCAAAATAGATTGAAACTGAATAATATTGATAGATGTAGAGTATCATTCGTTCAAAAATGTGACAAACAGGAAGGAAACTCAATGCTTTGCTCGAACTTTCTTTAAAAGGAATTCTTGGAGCACTATCTAATACATTTGAAACAATGTTTTTGTGTGATAGCATTACACCTTTTGGAGTTCCTGTTGTTCCAGATGTGTAGATGATGGTAGCAAGTTCATCAGCTTTTACATGATTCTTTCTGTCTTCTACCACATCTTGGTTAGAGGTATCACTACCAAGTTCTAACAATTCTTTCCAGTTTTTGCAACCAGGTATTTCGTTAAATGAATATACTTCTACTAGTTTTGGAACATTAGCTCTAATGGCAAGCACTTTTCTTAGAACTTCTTCATCAGAAACAAAGCAGTATTTAGACTCGCTGTGATTAAAAATATATTCATATTCTTTTTCAGAAATAGTAGGATAGATAGGAACTGTTTGTGCACCAGTTTGCAAAACTCCAATATCCATAATGTTCCATTCGGTTCTGTTGTTGGAAGAAATAATAGCGATTTTATCGTTTTTTTCAACACCCAATCGTAACAAAGCTCTTGATATTGCATTGGCTTTATCAATGTACTCCTGAGTGGACGTTTTTATCCATTCACCTTGATATTTTGTGACCAAGCAATCTTGAATATTATTTTTTTCAAGTTGGTAATAAGGAAAATCAAAAAGTCTGGTGATAGATAACATTGGTATTCGTTTTTTTTGCAAATTAATCAATATTGCAAATAAACACAATATTATTTTTGATATTATAAAATTTGAGGCTTAAATATGTAGTTTTGCACAAAAATAAATTTATGCACAAGTTTCCGCGATACAAAGAATACAAAGCATTGTTCTATAGAATATTGTTGGCATATTTTTTCTACATGATTGCTCGAATACTTTTTTATAGCTATAACAGCGGATTGATAAAAATTGATAGTATTTGGGAGTTTATATCGTTGTCTTTTCATGGATTGGCTTTTGATACTACTACAATTTTATATACCAATGCATTGTTTATAGTTTTTTCTATAATTCCTGTTTTAAAGAACACCAATAAAGGCTATCAAAAATTCCTTTTCTACCTTTATTTTGCTACTAATTTGTTGATGTATGCCACCAATTTTATTGACTTTATATATTATCGATATACTTTTAGTCGAAGTACACGTGCATCGCTCGATACACTTGAAAACGAGTCGAATAAAGGGTTGCTACTTTGGAACTTTATGACCAATTATTGGCATGTGTTTTTACTTTTTTTTGTGGCAAGTTATATTTGGATAAAACTTTATAAATCCTATAAAATACATACTGTTAACGAAAAAATTTCTGCTAAATATTATGGCACATCGGTCGTTGGTTTTTTGCTAATAGCTGTATTGTGCATAGGAGGAATTAGAGGCGATTTCAAGAAAAGTACTCGGCCAATAAACATTCTTGATGCCAGTAGATATGTAAAAAACTCTGGACAAGCAGATGTAGTACTCAACACACCATTTGCCATAATAAGAACATGGAATACTAATTCGTTCAAAAAAGTAAATCTTTTACCAAAGGAAGAAGTTGATGCTTTGCTACATCCAATAAAACAGTATTCTAATAATCCCTCGACAAAACCTAATATTGTAATTTTTATTTTAGAAAGTTTTGGTAGAGAATATAGTGGTGCTTTTAACAAAGGAACAAAGATTCCCAACTTTACTAGCTATACTCCATTTGTAGACTCGTTGGCCAATCATAGTTTGATTTTTACGAATGCTTATGCTAATGGTTGGAAATCTATTCACGGCATGTCATCAGTAATCTCTGGAATACCTTCGTTTAAAGATGCGTTTACTTCATCTCCTTATCCTAAACAAAAAATAGAATCGCTTGTTTCTACTTTGCAGAGTGAAGGATATGACACTTCTTTTTTTCATGGCGCACCAAATGGCTCAATGGGGTTTTTAGGTTTTGGAAATATTTTGGGTTACAATCATTATTATGGGAAAACAGAATATAATAATGATGAGGATTTTGATGGCGTATGGGGAATATGGGATGAACCTTTCTTTCAGTTTTTTAGTAAAACACTAACAACTAAAAAGCAACCTTTTATGGCAACTTTATTCTCGGTTTCATCACATGAACCTTATAAAGTTCCAGAGAAGTATAAAAACAAATTTCCAAAAGGAACAGTGAATATTCATGAATCGATAGGATATACTGATTATGCTCTGAAACAATTTTTTGCAACTGCAAAAAAGCAACCTTGGTACAACAATACTATTTTTGTTTTTGTGGCTGATCATTGTAATACAATTGCCTATGATGAGTATAAGAAAGAATTCAACAAACATACTGTACCCATATTGTTTTACACTCCAAACGAAAAATATAAAGGAGTAAATACTGATTGGGCTCAACAAATAGATATTTACCCAACATTACTTGATATGATTGGCTACAAAAAACCTTTTAGGAGTTGGGGTAGGAGTTTGATAGGTGATGATACTGTAGCACCATTTGTGGTAAAATATTCAGCTAATGTTTATCAATTTATGAGTGGAAATTACATTTGTACTTTTGATGGAACAAAAGCTGTTGGTTTCTATGATAAAAATGACAAAGCTATGGAACACAACCTTATCAATCATAGAAATACCGAAATGAACATTTTGGAGAAACGCTGCAAAGCTTTTGTTCAAGATTACATGGAAAGAATTATCGATAAAAGATTGACAACTATTAAATAAAAAAAAGCCGTTTTTTAAACGGCTTTTTTATTTTATAACTTATTCATATTCTCGGCTAAGGTTTCAATAAATTTTGATATTGGACCTTTAATCATCATTGCCATCATCGGGTTGAATTCACCATCAAAAAAGAGTTGAACTTCTGTTGAGTTATCAGAAACCTTGTTTAAATAAGCAACTAGAGTAAATGGCAGTTTGTCGCTAGCTGCAGCGAGGTTTACTCTAGAATGAGGAACACCTTCTTTTAATCTTAGTTTTATTTCGGGCATGCCTTTTAATCCAAAATTGAAAATATCATCTCCTAATACTTCAAATTTTGCAATGGTATCGGGCATTAATTTTTCAAAATTTTTAACATCAGACAAAGCATTGAAAATATATTCTTGGCTATTGTTTACTAAAACTTTTGGGCTTTCTAATTTCATAATTTGTTTTTTTATTTAGCATTCCATTCACTTGGGTTTAATCGCCATTCTTGAAGGGTTTGTAATTCTTCTTCGTTAATATAATTTTTGCTAACAGCTAGATGAAGTAAGTTTTCATAATTAGATAATGTGAAAAGTTCAACATTTGCATTTTTAAAATTTTCTTCGGCTACTTGAAATCCATAAGAAAAAATAGCAACCATACCTTTTACATGTACTTCGGCTTCTTTCAAAGCTTCAACAGCCATCAAACTGCTATTCCCAGTGCTTATCAAGTCTTCGACAACCACTACGTTTTGTCCTTTTTGTATAAAACCTTCAATTTGGTTTTGTCTTCCATGTTTTTTTGGCTCTGGACGTACATATACAAAAGGCAAACCCATATACTCTGCCACTAGAATTCCGATGCCAATTGCTCCTGTGGCAACACCTGCAATAACATCTGGTTTACCGAATTTTTTCTCAATATTTCTTGAAAATTCTTCTCTAATGTAATTTCTAATCGCTGGAAATGAGAGTGTTAGTCTGTTGTCGCAATAAATTGGAGATTTCCATCCAGAAGCCCATGAAAAAGGATTTTTTGGATTTAATTTAATTGCGTTTATTTGTAAAAGCAATTCGGCTGTTTTTTCGGCTGTGTCTTTATTAAAAATCATATTGCAAATGTATAAAGTTTTTGTCAACGAAAAACCACTTTTTTTGACCAATACCATTGAAAAGGAAACCGATTTTCAATTGTTTTTATTGGAAAGTATTGACATTGAGCAACTCATTGTAAAAATGTTTAAGAATAAAATTCAAAAAGCATCTCTTTACTATCCTGATGAAAAAGTTATTTTAAAAAAGCTGAAAGAGAAAATTCCGGTAGCAAAAGCTGGTGGCGGATTGGTTTATAACAAAAATGGAGAAGTGCTTTTTATTTTTAGAAACGGAAAATGGGATTTGCCAAAAGGTGGAATTGAAAAAAATGAAGATATAGAGCATACTGCAATTAGAGAAGTCGAAGAAGAAACAGGAGTTAGCGAACTTAAAATTGTAAAAAAATTACAAAAAACCTATCACGTTTTTAGAAGAAACGGAAAGTTTAAATTGAAAATTACACATTGGTTCGAGATGACTTCATCCTATGAAGGAACGTTAACACCTCAGGAAAAAGAAGGAATTGAAAAAGCAGTATGGCTCAAACCAGAAGAAATTCCAGTTGCTTTGAAAAATTCTTATGAAAATATCAAATTGCTTTTTGAGGAAGAAAAAATATTGAAAGGTTGATTATTTCAACTCCATAACAGAATCGGGGACAAGTTCAGAAATATCACCACCATTACGAAGCACATCTCTAACGATGCTTGAACTAATGTAGGATGTTTTTGAAGCAGTCAATAAAAAGACGGTTTCTATTTTTGATAATTTTCTATTTGTGTGAGCAATTGCTTTTTCAAATTCAAAATCAGCGGGATTACGCAAACCTCTTAATATAAAATCGGCATTTTCTTTTTTACACAAATCAATTGTTAATCCTTGATAGGTAATCACTTTAACTTTTGGTTCGTCTTTGAAAGCTTCTTCAATAAATTTTTTTCTTTGTTCTAATGAAAACATATATTTTTTATCAGCATTGATACCAATAGCAACAATCACTTCATCAAACAATGAAATTCCTCTTTTAATAATATCATAATGCCCAAGAGTTATGGGATCAAAAGAACCTGGAAATATTGCTTTTCTATTCATTATTTTTTACTTAGAGCTAATTCAATAGCATTTGAAAACAAATCAGTCAACGAAATACCAGCAGCTTTTGCTTGTTGAGGTATTAAGCTTTCTGTGGTCAATCCTGGAATGGTGTTAACTTCCAATAAGTGTGGTTCGCCGTTTACAATAATGTATTCGCTTCTAGAAAAACCAGTCATTTTCAATATCTGATATACTCTTTTTGCTACTTCGCTTACTTTGGCAGTCATTTCATCAGATATTCTTGCAGGCGTTATTTCTTGTGATTTTCCCAAATATTTTGCTTCATAGTCAAAGAAATCATTTTCAGAAACTATTTCTGTAATGGGTAAAACAGTTATTTCTCCTTGATAATTAATTACACCAACAGAAACCTCAGTTCCATCAAGAAAACTCTCTATAATTATTTCGTTGTCTTCTTTGTAAGCATTGACAATTGCATAGTCTAGCTCATCTTTGGTTTTAACTTTTGAAATACCAAAACTTGAACCAGATTTATTGGGTTTAACAAAACAAGGCAAACCTACTTTATTGATAATTTCATCTTCATCAATTTTATCTCCTTGATTGAGGTAATAGGAAGTTGCTGTTTTTATTCCATAGGGTTTTAAAACCGATAACAAATCCCTTTTGTTGAAAGTTAAAGCTGCCTGATAATAGTCGCAAGAGCTTTGAGGAATTCCTAATAATTCAAAATATGCTTGCATTAATCCGTCTTCTCCAGGCGTACCGTGAATGGCATTGAAAACACCATCAAAAGTGATTTTTGTGCCATTGACAGTTACAGAAAAATCATTGCGGTCAATAGGGAATTCAATATTTTCATCATCTACATAAACCCATTTTTCTTTGAAGATATGAACACGATACCCATTATATTTTGTTTTATCTAAAAATTGATAAACCACGTTACCACTTTTGAGAGAAATTTGATATTCGCTAGAGTAACCACCCATTATAATGGCTATATTTTTCATGCTTTGTAAAGATTTGGATTATGATTATTAAACAAAATTACATTTTTTTTGAAACTAATAACCTTTATGTTTTTATATATTTGCGTAAAATAATTTTTATGGGTTTACGAAAATATCTTACCAGTAAAGTCTTTTTTGCGCAAATGCTAGTTGCGTTAGGAGTAATTGCGGTTGTTTCCTATGTTTTTTTTCATTGGATAACATACATAACAAGACATGGACAAGAAATAGTAGTTCCCGATTTGAGTAAACTCAGCGCTGAGCAAGCAGAAGAAAAACTAGATGAAATGAAACTAGATTATATCATTCTAGATACTGTAGATTTTAGACCAGAGTTTCCTAAACTAACCATAGTTGATCAAGAACCAAAAGCAGGTTCTAAAGTAAAAGAAGGTAGAAAGATTTACATTAAAATCAATGCCGAAAAATTTACCGTGGTTTCATTGCCAGATTTAGTTGAAAAAACGTATAGACAAGCTGTTCCAACATTAGAAGCTGTTGGTCTAAAAGCTGGAGAAATAACATATAAACCTTATTTAGGTAAAGATATGGTTCTCGAAATGAGAATGAATGGTAGAAAATTAAAAGCAGGAGAAAAAGTACTTAAATCTTCAAAAATAGACTTAGTATTAGGCGATGGAAAAGTTGTTTTTGATGAGACAGAACTAGATTCTACTGCTGTAGATTCAACTGAAATTTTGCCAGTTCATGAACAGTAATATTGATGATACTTCTGAATTTGAAGAAGAATTTTTTGAACATCACAGATTCGTTTCTCCAAAAGGTCAATCTTTACTTCGCGTAGATAAGTTTTTGATGCAACTTATTGAAAACGCAACTCGAAACAAAATTCAAAAAGCTGCCGAAGATGGAAATATATGGGTGAATGATATTCCTGTTAAATCAAACTACAGAGTAAAACCGCTTGATGTGGTTAGGGTTATGCTATCGCATCCGCCATTTGAAAACCATATAATTCCAGAAAACATTCCGCTGGACATCGTTTATGAAGACGACTCGTTATTGCTGATAAATAAACCAGCAGGATTAGTCGTTCATCCAGGTCACGGAAACTACACTGGAACATTGGTGAATGCTCTAGCGTATCATTTTGAAAATCTACCACTCAATTCTAGCGAAAGACCTGGATTGGTTCACAGAATTGATAAGAATACATCTGGATTATTGGTCATTGCCAAAACAGATTTTGCAATGAATTATTTAGCCAAACAATTTGAAGAAAAAACTTCTGAGCGCGAATATATTGCTTTAGTTTGGGGAAATGTAAAGGAAGATGAAGGAACAATCACTGGACATATTGCAAGACATATCAAAGACCGAATGCAAATGGATGTTTATCCTGATGGAAGTCAAGGAAAACATGCTGTAACGCATTATAGAGTTTTGGAAAGATTTGGTTATGTAACGCTAGTTTCGTGTAAATTGGAAACAGGTAGAACGCATCAAATTAGAGTTCATATGAAATACATTGGGCATCCATTGTTCAATGATGAACGCTATGGCGGAAATATAATTTTGAAAGGAACAACTTTTACAAAATACAAGCAGTTTGTAGAAAATTGTTTCAAAGTTTTGCCTCGTCAGGCGTTGCATGCCAAGACACTTGGTTTTGAGCATCCAATTACTAAAGAATTCATGAAGTTTGATACAGAACTACCTCAGGACATGAAAGATTGTATTGAGAAATGGCGGAATTATTCAAAATCTAACATGATTGAAGAAGAAGAATAAAAAAAAAAGCTCCAATTTTGGAGCTTTTTTTATGTTTTTTGTTATTCTACTTCAACAGGTTTTTCTGCAACAAATATGAAATAGATTCCTATTAGAATAAACGGAATACTTAGCCATTGTCCTGTTGAAAATAGCCCTAATGAATTTTCAAAACCACCTTGACTTTCCTTAACATATTCAACAATAAAACGAACTGTCCATAATAACACAAGAAAATAACCAAAAAGTAATCCGTGTTTTTCTCTAGTGTTGGTTTTCCAATATAGTAAAAATAAGATAGCAAAAACCAAAACATAACTAGCAGATTCATATAATTGAGCTGGATGTTTTGCAGGAACATCAGCTAAGTATCGTGCATATTTTGGGTCTGTAATTATTGCATTAAAGGCATCATTTACATTATTTAAACCTGTCATACTCATTGCATCTTTATTGCTGTATGAATCTCTAATAAATCTAATTCCAAAATTTGAATTAGTCGCTTTTCCAACAATTTCGGAGTTAAAAAAATTACCAATTCTAACAAATATGGCACCACAACTAACAGGAATTACCACTCTGTCTAGAACCCAAAGCATTGGTTTTTGAACAACTTTTTTGCTATAAAAATACATTGTAATTATAATGGCTATAGCGGCACCATGGCTTGCTAATCCTTGAAATCCAGTGAATTCAAATTTTGGTTGAGTTCTAAATGGTAAGAAAACGTTTAAAAAGTCATCTTTTAATAGTTCAGGTTGATAAAATAAAACATGTCCCAAACGAGCACCTACTAAAGTTGCAATAACAGTCCATACAAATAAAGTGTCAAGTTTTTCTAAAGGTAATCCTTCACGTTCAAATATTTTTTTCATTATAAACCAACCTAAACTAAATGCAACCACAAACATTAAGCTATAATAACGGATAACAAAAAAGCCTAAATCAATTCCTTCTGATGGATTCCAAATCATTTTTTTGAAAAATTTAATTAGTTATAAAAGTATAAAAATCAATTATAATGCAACTATTTTTAAGGTTTATTTGTGAGAACATTTTTTTTCAGGAACGGGATCATATCCTGATTTTCCCCAAGGATGACAACTCATAATTCGTTTAATACCAAGATAACTACCCTGAAAAACACCATGTTTTTTTAATGCTTCAACAAAATAGGTTGAGCATGTTGGCTGAAATCTACAACTTGCCGGAAAAAATGGAGAAATCCCCAATTGATAAAAGCGGATGAGAAGAACAAATGGTGAAATGACAATTTTTCGAAACATTTTATTACAATGTAAATGTAGTTCCTTCTTTTCCGTCTTTGAGATGTATTTCCAATGCTGCTAATCTATCTCTGATTTCATCCGATAATGACCAATTTTTATTAGCTCTGGCTTCATTTCTCATTTCAATCAACATCTGAACTACACCCGAAAGCTTTTCAGCATTGTTTCCTGAAGACATTTCATTTTTTAGACCTAAAATATTGAATGCAAAATCATTGATAGTTTTGGAAACAATATGAATATCATCAGTTGTCAACGTTTCTTTACCGTCGTTAACAAGGTTTATAATACGAGTAATTTCAAAAAGTTGCGCAATGAGAATAGGAGTATTGAAATCATCATTCATTGCATCATAACAACTTTGTTGCCAAGCATTCACATCAAAACTTGAAACACTAGATGGTTTTAAATCTTTGATTAGAGAAATAGCTTCCATCAATCTATTATATCCTTTTTCGCTTGCTACCATTGCTTCATTTGAAATGTCTAAAACACTTCTGTAATGCGCTTGAAGGAAGCAAAAACGAACAATATTAGGGCTAAATGCTTTTTCAAAGAAATTGTTTTCACCTTCAATCAATTCCATTGGTAGAATATAATTTCCGGTTGATTTGCTCATTCGTTGACCATTCATAGTAAGCATATTGGTATGCATCCAATAATTTACAGGTGAAGTTCCGTTGCATGCCTTTCCTTGCGCAACTTCACACTCATGATGTGGAAATTTTAAATCCATTCCACCACCGTGAATATCAAATTTTTCACCCAAGTATTTTGTACTCATGGCTGTACATTCAAGATGCCAACCCGGAAATCCATAACCCCAAGGTGAAGGCCAACGCATGATGTGAGCTGGAGAAGCATTTTTCCAAAGAGCAAAATCTTGTGGATTTTTTTTCTCATTTTGCCCATCAAGGTCACGAGTATTGGCAAATAATTCTTCAATATTTCTGTTGCTTAGTTCACCATAGTTGAAGCCTCTTTTGTTGTATTCCATCACATCAAAATAAACAGAACCATGACTTTCATAAGCAAATCCATCATCGATAAGTTTTTGGGTAAGTTCTATTTGCTCAATAATATGACCCGTCGCAGTTGGTTCTATATTTGGTGGCAAAAAGTTAAATTTTTCCAGCACTTTATGGAAATCAACAGTATATTTTTGAACGATTTCCATTGGCTCTAGTTTTTCCAGTCTAGATTGTTTTACAAATCGATCATTCTCAATATCCCCATCATCAGTTAAATGCCCAGCATCAGTAATGTTTCTAACGTAACGAACATTATAACCAAGGTGAATTAAATATCTATAGATTACATCAAAACTCATAAAAGTTCTGACATTTCCTAGATGTACGTTACTATAAACCGTTGGCCCACAAACATACATTCCTACATGACCTTGATGCAGAGGAACAAAGGTATTTTTCTCAGAAGTAAGTGTGTTATATATTTTTAACGGTTGATTTTTATAAAGTGACATTTTAAAACTTTGTATCGAATTTAATATAATCTAAAAACTCTCTTTTTGTTTCTTCATTCTTGAATTTCCCACCAAATTCGGCAGTAACTGTGCTGCTTTCTATGTCTCGGATTCCTCTAGAATTTACGCATAAATGCTTAGCATCAATGATACATGCAACATCATCTGTATTCAGAACTTTCTGTAATTCTTGAACAATTTGCATAGTCAATCGTTCTTGAACTTGTGGTCTTTTTGCATAATAATCCACAATTCTATTCATTTTTGATAGACCAACAACAGTACCATTAGAAATGTATGCCACATGAGCTCTGCCTATAATTGGTAGAAGATGGTGTTCGCATGTTGAATAAAGAGTAATATTTTTTTCAACAAGCATTTCACCATATTTATAATTGTTTGCAAAAGTTGACGAACCAGGTTTTTTATTAGGATTTAAACCTCCAAATATTTCTTTTACAAACATCTTTGCAACTCTATTTGGAGTTCCTTTTAAGCTATCATCTGTCAAATCCATTCCCAGTGTTATAAGAATGTTTTCAACATCTTTTTTTATCAATTCAATTTTTTCATCATCAGATATGTTAAATGCATCAATTCTTATTGGGTTTTGAGCACTTGTAGCAATATGATTAGTTCCAATTTCGTCCTGAAAATCTTCTTGATTTGTCATATTTTTAGTAATAAAAGGATAGCAATTTTTATTTTCACAAAGATACTATTATTGTTTAAAATAAGCAATGCACATTAAATTTTTAAAAAAACAGTGTTTTGATATTAAATATTCCTTAAAAATATGTAAATTTCGGGCTTTAAAAATTGTGAAAAAATGAAATTAAAAGCACTTTTTGTTATATTGTTCAATATATTTTTTTGTAATTCGTATGCCCAAAATTTAATATTAAATGGAGGTTTCGAGTCAGGAAATGGAATTGGTTTTCAATCTGATTATAATTTTACTAATCCTGGTTCAGGTCAAGCGAATAGTGTTCCAAGACAATATGCTATTGTTTCAAATTCTCAATTTTTAAATACTACAAATTTCATAACTTCTACCGATAATTCTGGAAGTGGTTTGATGTTAGTTGCTGATGGTGCTTCTGGGCAATCAGAAAATTTTTGGAAAACCAATGGTGATATTCAATTAGTTGGTGGTGCAACATACAGATTTAAATATTTTGTTCGCTCAGTAAATAATACAAATCCACAAGCTCAAATTGGTTTTAGATTAATGAATGCAGCAGCAACTGATTTTTCATCTTCATACACTGTTTTGAGCACAGCATCTGGTTGGCAAGAAGTATCAGTAAATTTTACAGTAACTGGAACTGGAAATCAATTTCGTAGATTAGAATTATACAATATCAATCAAAGTGCTGTAGGTAATGATTTTGCAATAGATGATATTTCATTGTATAGATTATTACCATTGAATGCAACCTATTCTTCTACAAATTTATCATGTGTAGGTGCAAACGACGGAACAATACAATTTTATGCAGAAGATGGAACATCACCATATACCTTCACATTAACAGGAACAACGAATCCACCGAGTAATACAACTGGTTTTTTTGGTAATTTACCAGCGGGTAGTTATAATGTTACAATAACAGATAGCAGTGTTCCAGTCGAAACAGTAACTATCAACGGAATTGCAATAATTAATCCGGTTAATCCTCTGATTGTAAGTCTAAATTCATCAATTTGTATAGGAAATTCATTTGATTTGCTTGCTTCAGGTAGTTCAACAGGTTACACTTGGACTGCAGTGCCAGCTGATCCAACATTGACTACACCAAATATTGCAAATCCTACGGTTTCCCCAATAGTAAATACTACATATACAGTTTCCTCAACGGTTTCCTCAACAGTAGACTTAATTACAAATGGTAGTTTTGAAAATGGAAATCAAAGTTTTACATCTGATTACCAATATCTTGCCACATCAACTGTTGCTGGTGTTCAAGGTGCCTATGGTATTGTCACAAATCCAAATACATGGTTTACTCCTTTTTCTAACTGTACTGATCATACAACTGGTACTGGAAATATGATGGTTGTTGATGGTTCTATTTTGAATTCAGGTAATGATAAAGTATGGTGTCAAACAGTAGCGGTTTCTCCTGGTCAAAATTATAATTTTTCATATTTTATTCAGAATCTTGCAGCAGGAAGTCTTGCTAATATTGAAGTTGAAATTAACGGGGTTGTAATCGGTTCAGATTTAGCTCCAGTTTTTAATGCATCAACCTGTAGCTGGACACAAAGAAATTATACATGGAATTCTGGTGCAAGCACATCAGCTCAAATATGTATTTATGATAGAAATGTATTAGCAGGTGGCAACGATTTTGCGCTTGATGATATATCATTTACTTATACAAAAACTTGTACATTTACAAAAAATGTAGTAATTACAGTTAACCCGCTTCCTACAGTAAATGTTGCTGTTCCTAATCAGACAATTTGTCCCGGAAACACTGCTACTATCGCTTTGACAGGAACGCCAAATTCAAATGTAACGATAGTAAACGATTTGGGTAACACTTATGTTGCAAATATTGGTCCAGCAGGAACAGGTACTTTTGTAACACCTATATTGCAAACAACAAGAGTATATACTATTGTTTCTGTTAAAAACTTTTTTACCCAATGTGAAACAACAGGATTATCCATTATAATGACTATTACTGTTGTTCCCAATGGATGTGCAACCGTAAAAACAGAACCTGCACCAGGAACTCCACCTTTAGATTTGACACTTTGTACATCTGGTGAATGTAGAACACTACAAGCTGATGTTTCTGATGTTCCATCAACAACTACTTACAGCGTTTCTTCTATTCCTTATTGTCCTTATCCTTTTACAGGACCAAGTTATAATGTTGTTGCAATTACCAGTGGAGATGATTTTTGGTCACCAATAGTTAATTTACCTTTCAGCTTTTGTTTTTATGGGCAAAATTATAATTCGTGTACTATTGGAACAAATGGTTTAATAACTTTTAGACCTGTAACAGCTGGAGGTTTTTGCGACTGGC
>ERZ795062.920-NODE-920-length-22177-cov-21.067896_pt1 | contig 22177 bp, 25 predicted proteins | sample MGYA00375146_ERZ795062 | MGnify/ENA primary metagenome ERZ795062 (study PRJEB30191, sample SAMN05720281) | activated sludge metagenome | isolation source: Anaerobic digester | place: USA | collected 2015-07-16 ... | reverse complement strand
CTGCCTTGGGAGCAGGGGGTCGGCCGTTCAAATCGGCTCGCCCCGACCAGATTTTACAAGGCTTTCAACACTCTCATCCTCAAGCAGAAAATTGTTTTTGTAGCAATTTTGTAGTAATTTCATTCCCCCTCTTTGGGAAGCACTTCTTGGAAGAAAGCGTCAAGCTTTTTTACCGCTTGCTCCTTCAGTCCTGGCATAACTTTAGAATAAACATATAGAGTTGTAGTAATAGAAGAATGCCCTAATAGCTCTTGGACTGCTTTGGGGTGCTCTCCTTGGGAGAGAAGCATAGTAGCGTAAGTATGCCTTAAAGAATGAATGGTAACGTCTGAAGGTAAGCCGGCTTCCTTGAGAATACTTTTAAAGTGCGGAGAAAATTACGAGGGTTCATTGGCGTATGTGTTTTAGAGGGGAATACTAAGTCTGTATTTGGCCAATCTGTACCCAGCTTTATTCTTTCTTCTAACCACTTCTTCCTCCATTTCTTAAGAACCTTAAAAGCATTATCTGAAAGAGGAATAGTGCGATAGCTGCCTTTGGTTTTAGGTTCTTCAAAACGGAATTCTCCCTTAAGATATACCAGATTTTGCTCTACAGTAAGAGTTTTTCTCTCCCAATTAATGTTTTTCCATTCTAAACCTAAAAGCTCTCCTCTTCGTAGACCGGTGGTGAGAAGAAGCAAGAAGGAGAGACGAAGCAACTTTGGGGGAAGAATTTGAAAAAGCAAGGCCCTATATTTTAGCAGGAATTTTAGATGTGGTTTCCTGTGGTCTTAGGAATTGGGAAAAGACTAAGCTTTTTAAAATTCCCCGCATGGCGGACTTTACCCACTGGATAGTAGCTTGTGAAGAAGCTCTTCCTTGGGAGAAAGGTTTATTTCTTCCCGTTTATGAAGAAGCTATAGGCTCGATCATTGACTCAGCTATTGAAAATGACTTAGTAGCCGAAGCTTTAATGACTTTTATTTTGGAGAAAGGAAGTTGGGAAGGAACAGCTAAAGAACTTCTTGAAGCTCTCTCTTACTATGTGGATGAAAATACCAAAAAGAGGAAAGAATGGCCAGGTACTCCCCGGGGGATGAGTGGGAAACTCCGAAGAATTACTACCTTTCTCCGTCATAAAGGGGTAGAGATCGATTTCCAACGTCTCGGAGGTAAACGAAATATCAAAATTAGAAAAAGTATGCCAGCAACCGTCACTCAACCGTCACTCTTCAGAATCCCTATCTAAAGCTAAAAGTGACCATAGTGACGGTAGTGACGGTTACTTTCCTAACTTTTCTAATGATGAGGTGTTTGAATTTTGAACGTTGAATATTTACTGGAATATATCTCCAAAGCTGGAGGAAGAATGGAGATTACAGGAGATAATAACCTGCGAGTGATAGCTCCTCAAGAGGTTCTTACTGAAGAGCTCAAAGAACAATTGAAGACCCATAAAAGAGAAATCCTTAATCTTCTCCGTAACCCCCTTTTTCTGGTAAACATGGTTCTATCGGGAACAGTTGTTGGATACCAAAGTATCAAAAAAGAAACGCCTCAAGAGCCTAAAGTTTCTCTTTCCAAGTTTCAGAAACCATCTAGGATTCCTATTTCCAAGCTCCAGCAAATGGTCAGAGAAGGAGAGGATATTTATCAAGTAGCTAAATCTTTAGGTTATAGTGAATGGCAGGTTTATGCTCTGTGGTCTTGGGCAAATAAATTACCTAATCCTTATGCTCAAGAAGTAATTTTCTCCATCTGAATTGAATAAGAGGTGAACTTGAATGGCAACCAGAAATAAAAGAATGCACAAGCGGGAGGCAGTGGCCTTAGCTCTCTTAGAAGCTCCTACTGTGACAGAGGCTTCTAGAAGAACTGGGGTTTCAGAGAGAACCATTTATGTTTGGCTCAAAGAGCCAGAATTTCAGGAAGTATTTAGGGAAGTAAAGAAAAGATTTATTTCTTTAACTCTCTCTCGGTTAGAGGGGATAACCGGAGAAGCGATTGAAACTTTGAGAGAAATTATGTTAACTGGTGAAGGTGAGAGCCCTCGAGTTAGTGCTTCAAAAACCATTTTAGAGACAGTTTTAAAACTCTATGAATATGAGCAATTAGAAGAGAGGATTACTAAATTAGAGGAGAGAATAAATTAGAATAAGAGAGAGTAAATAAATTGGAAGAGAAAGCAGGAAAAAAGAGTAAGTGGGAAAATCCCTTAATTGCTCGTTTAAAACCCACTTTCCAGGAGGGGAAGAAAGTTTTTACTGTTATTATTGATAATGAGGAGATAGGAGTTTTTCCCAGTGAAGAAGAAGCAAAGAAAGTTATTGATGAAAGGGCAGAAGAGAGAATGGCAGTAATTATTAAGCTGGTTTCCAATAACTTAGGATAAAATAGAAAGGAGAGATTATGACTGGTTACGAAAAGATAAAACAGTTGGCAAAAAAGAACCATTGTAATATTGCTGATTTATTAGTTTTAGCTAAACAGAATGACCCATTTTTTGTGGGAAGTGAAGCAAGTAAAGTTATGGCGGAATGGTTTGCCAATTTATGGCAAAAGTTTGGCTATACCACTGGAGTTCATTTACGACGCTTTCATTAATTAAGATACTACAGAGAAATATTGTGGCTTAGGAAATGTAAAGGTGTACTAGAGAAAGATGTTACTGGAATTCATACTAGAAGAGAGGTTTCCACTCATATTGGTATAGAGCCAAATAGCCATTGTAATCAGAAAAGGATTATGGAATAATGATAAGGATCTTGCAGATTCCAGAAAAATGTGAAAAGAAAATATTAGAATAAGAAAAATGCTCAAGTGAAAGGATGCTAAACATGATCGTAAAAAATGAACTGGTCATAATCGATATAATTTCAGCTATTCTCGTAACTCTAATTCTTTTTACTGAGGAACGAATATTACGAATCATTCTGGGGCTTCCTTTTATCCTCTTCTTCCCTGGCTATGTCCTTATTGCTGCTTTGTTTGTTAGGAAAAAAGACCTTAGCTCTATTGAACGAGTAGCTTTAAGTTTTGGCCTAAGCATCGCTATAGTTCCTCTAATAGGCCTAATGTTGAACTATACCCCCTGGGGGATACGAACAACACCCGTTCTTATTTCTTTGTTTCTTTTCATTCTCTTACTTTCCTGCGTAGCAATCTTCCGCCGTTCCCGGGTTCCAGAAGAAGAGCGTTTTTACGTCTCCCTGCAGATGATTCCTGCGCCAAAAGAGAAAACTTCTCGCTTAGACCGAGCGCTTTCGATAATACTAATTATCTCCATTCTCCTGGCTATAGGCACTTTGATTTATGTTATCGCCACACCCAAGGTGGGAGAGCGATTTACTGAATTTTATCTCTTAGGGCCGGGGGGAATGGCTGAGGGCTATCCCCGTGAACTGGCACCGGGAGAAGAAGGGAAAGTCATCATAGGGGTAGTAAATCGGGAATATGAAGAAGTTACATACACAATCACTGTTCGAGCAATTCAAGAGACAGGTGAGAGCAATAAAGAAAAAAGCTTGTCCATTTTAGGGCCGTTCACTTTAAAGCATGAAGAAAAATGGGAAAAGCCCTTTGTTTTTTCACTGTCAGAAAAAGGAGAAAACATCAAAATAGAGTTTTTGCTCTTTCGGGAAGACAAAGAAGAACCCTACCTTAGTCTTCACCTGTGGGTAACGGTTTCATAATTCTTTTCCCTAATCTTTATCTCTTATTTTACCACCGTCTCGGGTCTTTAAAAGCAACTTCATTAGCCCCCTGAGGCCACCCAAGCCTTGCATAATTGAGCTGTAATTCATATCCCGTCGCAGGAAAAAACGACATCCTCTCCATACTATTTCTTCTCGCTTCAACATCTCAAAAAATAATGCCGGAAAAGTAGTAAAAAGCCGCGAAAATTTTTGAGCTATCTCGAGCTCTGGTACAATATGCTGGTTAACAGCCTGCTGATACGACAAAAGGTCGGAGTTTCCTTCGGCAATAGCAAGAGTTATAGTCTGAGCAGCCAGTTGAGCACTCCAGATAGCGTTATAAATCCCCTCCCCTATCAGGGGGTCAACTAATCCAGCAGCGTCACCAACTAATGCTATCCTACCCTCGCAAACAATAGGGTTACCTCTTGAGATGGGTAAGAGTGCGGTATCTTCTCGAAGAGTTGTTCCTTTATCTAAGTTCCAGGAAATCAAAAAGTCATGATAGTGCTTTTTCAAATTTTTGGCTTCTGAGCTCAGGCAGGCCATCCCCACAGAAAGATGCTGAAGCTTAGGAAATATCCAGGCATAACCTCTATTCACTCTACCAAAATCCAGAATAACTCGTGACTTTACCTTAGCTAAAATCTCTTCTTCTACCTCAATTTCCCTCTGTACAGCAACAATCCATTCCCGTCTGGTTTGTAGTTTCAACTCACGGGCAACTACACTGTTGGCGCCATCAGCACCAATAAGGTATTGAGCGCTAAAATCACCCTCGGAAGTGGAAACTTCTACCCCCTTATCATTTATCTTGATTTGAGTAGCTTCACTTTCTTCAAGCACCACTGCTCCTGCTTCTTTAGCACGCTGAACCAGAGCATAATCAAACCTATCTCGCATGACAGTGTACATAAGAGGACCAGAGTGCTCTCCTTGAAAGGGAGTTTTTCCCTGAAAGCTAATATAAACTCTTGTAATAGTGTCCTCAACCAGCCCTTGAAAGTCAATATCCAGTAATTTAGCAGCACCAACACTAACTCCCCCAGCACAGCATTTATAGCGAGGTAAGTGCTGCTTTTCTAAAATAGCTACCTCTATTCCCTTTTTTGCTAACTCATAGGCTGCAACTGACCCCGCAGGTCCAGAACCAACGACGATTACCTGATACTCCCGTCTCATTTAATTTTCCTCTTGTAACCCGGTATAGTTTACCTTACCCAGGACCTGAAGCTGAGGTAGATATCTGGTTGCTGAAATTGATATTGGTCCAATAATAAGTCTTGCCGATTCCAAAACTCCCACTACCTGATAGACCCCGGGTTCGCTCTCCGGGGGAAACTGGAGAGGAACAGTGCTCGATAGTTCAATTTGTTCCCCTCTTCTAGGGAAGGGATTAACATCTAAAGTGTAGCCAGGGTTCAATATTATATCGTTACCTGCTTCATCATTATCTAACTCTCGCCGAGCTACAATACGGCTGGTGATTCTGGCTCCCCGAGGTGATATAGGTAAATTCCCTTTGTATATTACCTTACTATTTATTAGAGCAAGAAAGGTCTCGCCTTTGCTAATTTCTGTTTCACTTAGCTGAGCCTGATAAGTGAAACAGAAAAAATCCTCCAGACTCTGAGCAATTAATCGGTCACTACCTGCAACCAATCCCAGACAAAACACTATACTAAAAACGAACAGTCTTAAAATCGTCATCCAAAACTGCATATTTTTCATAAACTATTCTCCTTTTTTTAGTAAAGTTAGTTTAACAATAAGATAAGGCTACTTAGCTTTTTCATATTCACACTCACTTTCACTCTCTTCTCAGTATTATTTTATAGCATAAAGTTCTTTTTACAAGATTCAGTTTTTGTTATCTCATCTTATACTGGATAGTTCTATTTTTTCTGTTTCTTAGGCTTATAAGGGGCATAATCATGGTGAAAATACAGTAAATAACCAGGCTCCAAGCAACCAGAAAGGGTTGAATATTTACTTTACTTTTTGATAACGATAGATTAACACCAGGAAGATTGTAAATCCAATGAGTTCCGGAATGTATACCCCTGGGTCACTCATTAATTCGGCCAGCCACATATGTAACCACTGCTGGCTATTTTCTTTAGGAAAAGACCAGCCAAAAGCTGGCCACAAGAATGTGTCGGGTTGTAACCATAGCTCATCCAGGATATCATGACTTAGGCATCCCAGAGCAGTAATAATCCCGGTGTTGGAATGAAAACGAAACCAAAAATAACCCCCGATTACAAAAAGACTGAGAAGAAAAAGCAAGGTATGGGCATAGATTCTTCCATTTCCAATGGTATCTTTGAGGATTATCCCTCCTAAAGGCTTGTCGATGATATCAGGAAGCACTGAGCCAACGAGGATGGTGAGATAGTAAGGTATTAGATTTAATGGTTTTTTAGTTAGCCAGCGATAAACTGAAGCTCCCGCTTCAAAAGAGCCCAGAGTTATTCCTAAATGTCCAAATAGCAGCATTCGCTTTCCCAAGTTCTTTCCTGGATTCTATACGTTGTCACCTTTTTTATATTTCAATTCCTCCCAAATTTTTAGCTTTTTGCCCTTTGGAATATACATTATGAATGATAGCATATATAAATATTATAGTTACCCACAAAAATCTACTGTAGTGTACATCTATTTATTGTTTCACTCTTCTTAGCTTTAGGTTTGATATTGCAACAATCCGTTGATGTCACCATTAACCTTGCCTGGTAGCCTATGGCACAAACTTAAAAAGCATAAAAGGTGGAGAAGGCTAAAACCATAACGCTGGGGAAATACACCCAAAAAGAGAGGTAATGCAAGACTTATAAAATAGACATACATCTGGAGTATAAAAAGGAAGTATGCTCTATAAAAATAGTATTTTTCTTACAGCCTCTTGTTTGCTTGACATTGATAAACATTTTCTTGTAATATACTTTTGTGAGGTATTTCCTAAAGGGGAGATAGAAAAATCTGTAGATATGAGAGGTAAGAAAGAGTAAAATAAACTTTGTTCTTAAAAAGAAGTTTTGTTTTCCGTTAAAAAGGGAGAGGATATTATGAGAATTTTTGTAGCAGTAACCTTATTAATTTTGTTTGTTTTTACTCTACCCGTTCTGGCCAATCCTTTAGCCGATGTACCTTTAGGCCATTGGGCTTATGATGCGGTGCAGGACTTGGCAGCTAAAGGCATTATTACCGGTTATCCTGATGGTACTTTTGGTGGTAATCGAGTTTTAACTCGTAACGAATTTGCTGAGGCTATTGCCCGGGCAATTGGCTATCTGGAAAGCTCTGTTGATAGTGCTAATCTCGCTACCCAGGAAGACCTGAAAATTCTGGAAAAGCTTATTCAGGAATTTGCTGACGAGCTGCAGAAGTTTGGCGTTACGGTAGAGGATATAAAAAATGTGGTAGGTGAAAATAGTCAGGCTATCCAGGCACTAAATTCCCGGGTTTCCGAGCTGGAAAGTTATGCTGAACCTTTGAAAGTGACCGGGGAGCTCACTACCAAATACATTGGTTATGTACCGGCCGATCCAGATTCTACAGAAAAGGTAGGCTGTGAAAAATGGCCCAAAACCGGGTATCGCTTAGAGGACCAGGTTGATTTTCATTTACTGGCTACTATCAATGAATTCACTACCTCTGGCTTGACTCTTACTGTCACCGATACTTTCACCGATAATCCCTCCGTCTCTGCCGACCATTTTTACATAGATTATAAGCAAGACCCCTGGTACATCCGGTTTGGTAGAGTCCAGTTAAAAAGGTTCGATTTAGGGCTGGTTCTGGGTTTGTATCGACCGGCAGACCCGAAAAGCTCTTATGCTCTCGACTTTGATGGTTTCTATATAGCCTATCAGCCGGAAGGAAGTGGGGTAGCATGGAAAGCGGTAGGTAGTCCCAACGATTTTTATATGGTAAGGGCAGAGTGGGAGAACACAGCTCTGGCTCTAACCTGGATGCCAGAAGGTGATGAGCTATATGGTTCGGAAGATTCCGACCTCATTGTCAGCGCTGCAATGAAAACCGATTTTAATCAATCGGATGTCCGGATGACTCTGGAGGGAGCCTATGGTGTTTTATCTGATACTTATGCCCTGGCCGGAGAGTTAGCTTTCAAAGCCAGGGAAAATGCTACTATTACTCTTGAAGGTCGCTACATCACTGAAGGTTTTACACCGGTGTCTTCTCAGTATGTAGAGTGGATAAATGATACCTGTGGAACTGAACGGCGTATCAGCCGGTGGAATGCCAGTAATCGGATGATTTTTACTCTTCCTGGGAATTTTCAGCTCTCCGGAGAAGGAAAAGACCAGGAGCAATGGAAACTGAGTTTTGGTTATACCTATGGAGAAAAAACCACCACCGGGGAGAAGACTTCAGATGAAGTGAACGCCACCCTGACTTATATCCCTCCCCAACCGGTGAGCGGAGAAAGCGCTACTTTACGAGTTAATTACTACATGATGAAAGATACCTATGGAGTTTTTGGTGGATATCGCAATTACCCTCTGGAAATTCAAAATGAAAACCAGAAAGCTTACCTCAGTACAAATGTTCAGTATGTTCCTGATTCTTCAGAAATAACTGCGGTGGGGGAACTAAGGTATCGCTGGCTGGAAGAGAAAACCACCCTTACTTTTCAGGGGCGTTATGATTCCTCTCCCAAGAAAGAGGACTTTTCTACCTGGGGCTTGCTGACTAATTTGGAATGGGAAATGGCTAAAAATACCCGGTTCAGCTTAGGTTATGAGCTGAATACCTGGGACGGTAGTCTTTTCGCTTATGATGATGATAGGGGGATTATTGATAAAGCCGGTACTATGAAAGCAGAGCTTAAAGTGAGCTTCTAATTTTTCCTACCTCTTAGGGAGTAAGTTAATGGGGAAATTTCTCGATTGGGAGAGGTAAGGGAGTTTTATATCTTGCCCTTCCAGTTCCTGAGGCTATAAGGGGGCGTTGTCTTTGCTGTCTAAAGAAGGAGGGAGGAGGTTGGGGATACCCTCTTCTATCGGATAATTGTGACCACACTTCCGGCAATAAAGACTTCCTTCTAAAACTTCTCCCGAGGTGTCTTCTTCCTTTATAGTCAGCTCCAGGCTCACCTTGCACACGGGACAAGCTAAAATATTAACCAGTTCCTTCTTCATTAATCATTCCTCCTTATATTGGCGAAGGTCATTCTTTTCCTAATAATCTTTTATTTTTTATTATTATATCTGTGGTTCTTCTATTTGTCACCCCAACAACTTTCGAGCCGGGGTCTATATTAAAAAATACTGGGAGAAATGCACCAGCGTTGAGGAAGGGAAAACATCTTCCTCAGTGGATTCCCGATTGAAGATTTCGGGAATGACAAAAAACACGGGGGAAACCTCGAATTCTTTTTCCCTCTCCTTTCCCTCTCCTTTGCCTCATCTTTTCCTCTCCCTTGACGGGAGAACCCCACATATTCCTTCCCTCGCCCTCCGAGGGAGAGGGTTAGGGTGAGGGTGTCTTTCCAAGTCCGTCATTCCTGAATGCCTCTATCAGGAATCATATTATTTAAGGGCAAAGACGTCTGGATTCCCGATAAAAAATTTCGGGAATGACGAAGGAGGAGAGGGCCCTGGCTAAATTTTGGGCATGACAGAATAGACCCTCATGTTGCTTAAGCTGCACCGCATGACAATGAAAACGTAGAGGGTCTATTCTCAAAGTTTTTAATCTTTCCAGTGCCGCAGGCACTGAGGAAAATGTTTATTTCCTTAATATATATATTTTCTTTTTTCTCTTCGTTTTTAATCTTTTAGCGCCGCAGGCTGAAATCCTGTGTAGTTTACGGGACAGGGTGTAAGTATTATATTATATATGGGAAATAGCCGACGTAGTCGCTTTAGTTTTTTAATCATTTTTGTTTATATCGTGGCTGTCTGCGATGATAATATTTCTACTTTCTAATCTTTGTCAATCTCCTCATCTCTCCCTTTTTCTTCTAGTGTATAAAAAGAGAGGTAAGCCTCTATATCTTCTCTCGGCCTTCTCTTTCCTTTTTTAAAGAAAATCTCTGCTATGTGGTCCTGGTCGATGGGGATTCGAGAAAGAATTCTCAACCCTATTTTTTTAGCCCAGGAGGGAAGGTAATAGCACTTTTGCAAAATTTTCTCCACCAGGATATCTTTCCCGAGAAGCGCTCTCCATTCCTTTTCATATTCAGCGGGGTTTGGAGTGGAGAGGTGAATCACCTGCGAAGCTATTTGTGCAGCGCGAAGCCCATACATTAATCCTCCTGCAGTGTGAGGCTTGACCATCCCGGCTGCATCTCCCACCAGAAAAACTCGCCGGGAAGTGAACTTTTTAATAGGGCCACGAGGGATAAAGGCTGACCTCAGCCCGGAAAACTGGATTCCTCTTTCCTGAAGCATATCGGCAAGAACTTTTTGAGGCTTATAGTGAGGAGGTAAAGCCAATCCCCATTCTACATTCTCCTTACGGGGAATCCTCCAGGAAAAAAAGCCCGGGGTTTTTCTGGTAAAAAAGAGGTCTACCTTATCCTCATCTCCTTCTTTCTCTGAGAAGGCGATACATCCTTGAAAAAAAGAAGGAGGAGGGAGATCCAATGACTCTCTAACCCGGGAAAAAGCTCCATCTGCCCCACCCACGAGATAAGAGTGTAGAGTTAAATTCTGGGTGGTGACTACTACCTCCCCGGGAAACTCTTCCACCTGGCAGACTTTTTGCCCGAAAAGAATTTTTCCTCCCTGTTTTTCAATTTCTCGAATTAAAAACTGGTTGAGTTTTTCTCGATCAATCAAAAAAGCTAACCCTTTGAAAAGATATCCCTGGTCATTTATCCAGAGGGTTGCTTCGGTATATTTCTTCTCTATAAAGAGCCTAGCTTCATCAGGAGAGAAGAAATCCAAAAGGTGAGAGGACACAATACCTGAACATACCTTTTTCCCTGGCTGCTCCTTCTGCTCCAGAATGGCTACCTGATAGCCCTTCTTTAAAAACTGCAGCCCCAGATATAATCCAATTGTTTCCCCTCCCACTACAATTAAGTCGTGTTTCTCCACTTCTTCCCCCTCTATTTTTTACAAATTTAAAACATAAAACTAACTGATTTATTAAAAACATTAGTGGTGCTTATTGACCATTCTGAAGCCTTGTGGTATTTAGTATATCATAAAAAACAATAATTTTTTGAAGTTTTGCCGGTTTTATCTATTGGTTAAGGTGTTAATGAGGAGGTCTTGATTTATCAGTAGTCTGAAAAAGGGGAAAATGACAGAAAGCAAGATTGTAGGGCATCAATGACACAACAATCCCGACCTTACCAGATACTTAAGCCGAAAGTCATTGCCGCTATCCCTTGCTATAGGACAGAGCTCTATGTTGGAGACGTAGTGTCCCGGGCAAAAAAATATGTTGACCAGGTCATAGTGGTAGACGATGGCTCCGATGATGGCACAGGAGAGGTAGCCAGGGAAGCGGGAGCTCTGGTTATCCGACACGAGAAAAATAGAGGTTATGGCGAGGCTATCAAATCTTGTTTTGAGGCAGCGCGTTCTAATGGTGCTGATATTTTAGTTACCCTCGATGGTGATGGACAGCACAATCCCGATGAGATTCCTCGGGTTATATCTCCGATTCTCAAGGGAGAAGCAAACCTGGTAATTGGCTCAAGGTTTCTTGCTAATGAGCACAGTGTGCCTCGGTATCGCAAGTTTGGCATCGGTGTTATCACCTTTCTGTGGAACTTTGGCTCTAAAGTAAAAGTGTCTGATACCCAGAGTGGTTTTAGAGCTTATAGTAAAAAAGTCTTTGAATCCTTCCCTCTGAGAGAGCAAGGGATGGCTGTAAGCATCGAAATCTTAGAAAAAGCCAGGAAGAGGGGGGCTGTTATTAAAGAAGTTCCTATCTCCTGCGTTTATGTCTCATCGACTATTAACTTCAAAGCCATCAAACACGGTCTTAGTGTAGCTCTATCCGTGATAAAAATTCGCCTTAAGAATAGTTTGGTTAGGAATGATAATAGTTAAGGTAGTAAATATAGTCGATAGTCAAAACAGTCTATAGTCAACAGTCCGGAGTATAGAACCAAGAATCGCTGCAAAGCAGCCTACGGCGTAAGATTAAGAAAAAGACTTAAAACATGAAAAAAACAAAAACTACCGGGGAAAGCTTTCCTCATGGCCTAACGGCGTAAGGGAAAAAGCACAAAAGATGGAAAAGGCTAAAAAACTATAACGCTGGGGAAAATCATCCCAGCGTGGCAATCTCAGGTTATAGGGGAGTTTTCTTCTCCCTTCTTTTGGAGAGGGAGTTCTCTTTCCTCCCGCCTCTCGCGGGAGGGAGTGCCCGGGTTCCCTGCCAAATCGTTGATTTGGTAGGGTGGGTAAGGGAGGGGGAAAGTTGCTGAGGAAATATGATTTTTGAGGGAAAGACACCCTCACCTTAGTCCTCTCCCGTCAAGGGCGAGGGAAAGAATATGGAGAGTTCTCCCGTCAGAGGTGAGGGGAGGAAGACGAGTGTCGAGATTGAGAGAAAAGAGTTTTTTGTGGAGAAAAAAGTTGTCCTTGTTGTTGGAGATAGGCTGATATGGAAAGGATAAAAATTTTCGTGATAGAGAAAGTCATGCTATACTCTCGACTATTGACTGCTGACTGTTATTAAGACTCTTGACTCCTGACTATGGATAGCCGTGATATAATAACATCGGATGCAAGATTTTACGAGGAGGTGAAGCAATGAAAGCTGAGATACTCGAGGAGATAAGTCAGTATATAGCTTTGGACAAAGACTCTTTGCTAGATAAAGGTATCGAATCTCTTTTAAAGGAAAAGAAAAGGGGAGTTATGCTTGACCGACTGGAAATACTTTCTCGGTATAAAGTTTCCTCAGCAGAGGAATTAGAAAGAAAAATTCGGGAGGGAGAAATAGAGGAACATCCAGCCTGGGAAGATTTAATAACTCTGGAAAATCTTGATTCCGCACTGGAAAAAATAAATGGTTATCTTGCAAGTTTATCAGCGTCAACTTGAGATAGCAAGGCAAAAATTTGGTGACATCGTAAGTGAAGGTGAAATCCTTTATACAGAAAGCAAAGAGCCATTAAAGTTAAGGCTAAGTATAGTGGATGGCTCAATTGTAGACGTTTTTTACTCGTCTAGAGGTAAATACTCCTACCATCGGGATAGAAGAATAATTAATGGGACAATCTACCGCCATGATAATGCTCCACATAATCGCTGGAAGAAAATCAAGACTTTTCCGAAGCACTTTCATCAAGAGACGGAATCCAATTTAAGGAGAGCTATATAAGCGCTGACCCGTTGTTTGCTATCGAGGAATTTTTGGAGTTTGTAAAAAGCGTGCTGATAGGAAATGGGCAGTAAGAGCGGTGCTAGGGCAAAATCTCCCGACTCCGGGCTTTGTTCCAGCGGATTGTGGAGAATTTTCTTGTCATTCCCGAAATCTTTAATCGGGAATCTAATTTTTTCCCTTCTTTTCCTCCGCCCGCCCCTCGCGGGAGGGAGTTATAAGGGGGCGTTTTGAGAGGAAAGAGTTTTTTGCGTGAAAAAATGCTTGAATAAATTTATAATATATGTAACGACCTTCTTATCCGATAAGGGGAACGGGAATGAAAATTAAGGTTATTATAATGGCTGGAGGCAAAGGAGAAAGATTCTGGCCTTATAGTAGAGTTGATAGACCCAAGCAATTTTTATCCATAGTGGGTAAAAAAACTTTGCTGCAGCAGACGGTTTCTCGTGCCAGTAAGTTAGCAGAGCTAAAGGATATCTATATCATCACAGGCAGGGAATATGTAGAAATAGTGAAAGAACAGATTGGTAATTTGCCTGATGATAATATTATTGCCGAGCCAGTGGGCAGGAATACTGCGCCCTGTATCGGTTTGGGGTATACGTATCTAAAAAACGAGCCTGACGATACCATAATGATAGTTTTGCCCGCTGACCATTTGGTGACCAATGAAGATCAGTTTTGTATCGTTATAGAAAGAGCAGCGGAAGCTGCTTATATGCAGAAAAAACTTGTTACCATTGGGCTGAATCCTTCTCGTCCAGAAACGGGTTATGGTTATATCAGATATGGAGCAGAAATTAAGAGTATACCCGGGGTTTATGAAGTTTTAAAATTTACCGAAAAGCCCGACCTTGAGACGGCTCTTTCTTTCTTGCAAAGTGGGGATTATCTCTGGAATAGTGGCATGTTTATCTGGCGACTGGATGTAATCCGCGAAGCTTACCGGAAGTTTTTACCCGACGTTTATATGGGTCTTGAAAAAGTTGCGGAGGCTATGGAAACTGAAGAGGAAAAGAAAATTCTACAGGAGGTTTTCCCCGCACTACCCAGGATTTCAGTAGATTACGGGATTATGGAAAAGAGTAAAGAAACACTGGTTGTGCCAGCAAGTTTTGGCTGGGATGACCTGGGTAGCTGGACGTCACTGGAAAGAGTGGATAAACCTGATAGTGATGAAAATATCTTTGAAGGCAATGTTTTATCAATGGATACTAAAAATAGCATCATAAGGTCTAATAATCAGGAGAAGCTGATCGCCACTCTGGGAGTTGAAGATGTAATAGTGGTTGATACGGAGGATGTATTATTAGTTGCAGACAAAGCACGTACTTCCGACCTGAAAAATTTAATCGAGGAGTTGAAAGAGAGAGGGCTGCAGCGTTACCTGACATCTAATGCTAAGTCTGGCAGGGAAGTAACAGCAAAAGAGGAAGACAATCGAGAGAATTTATTGGCACAGGTGATTTCCCGGGCTCTAGAAAATAATAAGGAAGATTTAAAACAGGTAGATAAACCCTGGGGTAGGGAAATCTGGTGGAGTGTTACAGAACATTATGTGGGCAAGTTTATCGAAGTAAATACCGGCCACTCCTTAAGTCTGCAATATCATCGAAAGAAGAGGGAGACAATGCTCTTCATAAAAGGTGCCGGAATATTGGAACTTGATAGTAGAAAATTAGAAATAACCAGTGGCCTTATAGTGGATATTTTTCCGGGTATGATACACCGGGTTACTGCTAAATCTGACATTTCCTTTATTGAAATTTCTACTCCCGAAACTGATGATTTGGTGCGGTTAGAAGATAACTATGGCAGAGTGTAAGAAAGGTGGCGGATACCTTTCCTTTGGAGCTGATATTTTCGTCATTCCCGAAATTTAGCGTGGAATCCAAGGGCTTTGAAATATTATAGATTCCTGATAAAATCGTTTAAAGGTGACAAAAAGGGTGTTGTTTCACTCTAAGGTGGACCCCATTGTCAAGACAAAAAACAGGCTTCTTTAAAGGACAATTAGATGAGAAAAGAGATTGATATGGATGCGTTTTTTGATAAATATGCAGATTTTTATGGCAGTGTAAAGCCTGGATCTTATGATTACTATTTTATCGAGTTCATTAAAAAGACAAAAAAAGAGGGAAAGAAATTAGTTGACATTGGTGGTGGCTCCGGTGCATTTGCTCGGCTTTTGAAGCATGAATGTCCTGATGTTGATGTAACTGTGGTTGATCCATCAAAAACACTGTTGAGCAAAATCAATGAGGAGAATATAAGGAAAGTTTATGGAAAGCTTCCAAATCAAATACCTCTAAATTCAACTTTTGATTATGTCCATGTTAAGGAGGTATTCCATCATGTTACAGGCTCATCGATTCAACAGTCAAAGGAACTGATAGGAGAGTCTCTATGCACCATTAAAGAGATTCTGAAAGACGGTGGATTTTTGCTGATTCATGAATTATTTTACGAGAGTTACTTAGTGCCGACACTGTCTAGAAACTTGATTTTTGTTTTGCTTGCTTTACAAAACAAGTCCAGAATTAAAATTCCTGCGAAAGAATTTCTAATGGGTTTATCAGTATGTTTTTATACAAGAGCGGAGTTTAGTTCGATTTTAAAGAAGTCCGGATTTGAAGTTGTCGATTACTACCAAGAATTTTGGGGCAATACTTTCAAAAAAACGGCTTTTACTTTTGAAAAATTGGGGTAGAATGTTGTTCATTTGCAAGAAGGTATTATGTTAAAATAAAAACTGGAAGATTCATTGAAAGCTTAGTTAGCTAGAAATTACTGATGGATTTGAGAAAATTTTAAAGAAGGCTGGGAGGAGCTATGATGAAAGCAGTAATAATAGTTATTGATATCGGCCCTGAAATGGTTAAATGTCTTTTTTGAAAGAAGTAGATGAAGACCTTGTTTGCGCTTGAATACTATTCACCCCATATAGGTGGTGCTGAAGTTTTATTTAAAACTCTTTGTGAGGGGCTTGCCAGTAAAGGGCACGATATAACTGTAGTGACTCTTAGATTGCCGAATACGCCAGCTTTTGAGGTAATCAATGATGTCAAGGTTCACCGAGTGAAAGCTCCGAATAAGGGAGCGAGGTATTGGTTTACCTTTCTTTCTATCCCTAAAGTTTTTCAGCTTAGCCGGCAGGCAGATTTAATTCACACCACAACATATAATGGTGCTTTTCCAGCTTGGTTTGCTGGAAAATTAAGAAGAAAAACATGCGTGATAACCGTTCATGAAGTGTTTGGTTCTCATTGGGAGGAGTTAGTTGGCATGAGCTGGATCAGCGCGAAGTTGCATCAACTTCTTGAACGTCTTATCGTTGCCCTTCCATTCCATAGATATATCTCCGTGTCTCAATACACTGCTAACTGCTTGATAAAATTTGGTGTTAATCCGGAGAAAATCGTGGTTGTATATAACGGCATTGATTATAATTTGTTTGACTCTGAAAAGGCTGATGGTAAAGTTATTAGGCAAAAGCTTGGTTTAAGCAATGAGTTTGTTTATGTTTATTATGGTAGACCAGGTGTTTCTAAAGGTGTTGAATATTTGGTTCAGGCAGTCCCTCTAATTTCAAAAAGAATCTCCGATTCAAAGCTTCTTTTAATTCTGGCGCACGACCCCAAAGATAGATATGAGAATATAAAAAGGATGATTAAGGATTTAAACATTAAGGATAAGGTTATATTGATAGATCCTGTACCAAGGGATGAATTACCGAACTATATTGCCGCTTCGGATTGCGTAGTTGTTCCTTCCCTCTCTGAGGGATTTGGCTTCACTGCTGCCGAAGCCTGTGCTATGGGGAAGCCTGTTGTGGCATCAAATGTGGCTTCTCTACCAGAGGTTGTATCAGGAAAATATGTCTTGGTTGAGCCGAGAAATCCTGAGGCAATAGCTGAGGGTGTTGAAAGGGTTTGCAAAGGTGAGACAGAAAATAGTCCCCGAAAAGTATTTAGCTGGGATGAATGTGTGGAAGGATACTTGAGAGTTTATCAGGAGCTTGTTGGTGATGCCACCCAAAAGGTAGGAAGATGATGAGAAGGGGAGGCCACTTAGAGCAACTCTTTTTTGATTTGAAACATGGGACTGAGTATCTGAACTATGGGAGAGAAATTATTACTCAGTGGGTAGCGAAATGTGTTGCCAGTGTATCACCGGAGGAAGAGGTTAAAATTCTGGATATTGGATGTGGGGGGGGGTACTGACCTGTTAAAGATTAAGGCAAGTCTGCCAGGCAGGAAGGTTAGCTTATTTGGCATTGAGTGCTATGAACCAAACGTAGAAAAAGCAAGGCAGAACAACATTATTGTTTTCCAAATAGATATTGAAAGAGAGCAGGTTCCAAAGTCGAACGAAAGCTTTGATGTTATTATAGCCAATCAAATTATAGAACACACGAAGGAGATCTTCTGGGTATTTGGAGAGGTATCCAGAGTGCTAAAAAAGGGGGGTATAGCTATTATTGGCATTCCTAATTTGGCATCCTTACATAATAGAATATTATTGTTTTTTGGTGAGCAGCCAACCTGTATCGAACCGCTGAGCGCCCATGTTAGAGGTTTCACCAAACCTGGTTTTGAAAGATTTATTACCGCTGATGGCTATTTTCGTGTCCTGGATATGAAAGGCTCGAATTTTTATCCCTTTTCTCCTCGTATCAGTAGAGTGTTGAGTAAGTTATTTCCTGCACTTTCTGTTTCCTTGTTTTTCTTAATTCAGCGGACTGGTGAAGAAGGAAGTTTCGTAAATGTTTTGGAATCAAGATTTTTTGAGACACCTTATTTTAAGGGGTTATAGACAGTGAAGGTTGCTATTTTATCTCCTGTTTTTTGGACTTTTGATGGTATTAGTAGGGTTGTTGAAGCTCAAGCGAGGGAGTTGAGCCAACAAGGAAGTGCTGTAAGCATATTTACCTTTGCAGCAAATATGGAACCACCTCCAAATGTTGAGCTTTATATTCTGGGTATGCCAAAGAACTCTCTTAGTCAAAGAATTTATCGTTTACTTTTCCCTCTGGATTTTGCGAAAGCAGTAAAATGGGTCCCGGAGTTAAAAGGCTTTGATATTATATATAGCCATCAATACCCTATGACCTGGCTAGCTTACCTAGCAAAAAGGTTTTATAAAATCAAGTATATCTACTATAATCATGGTAGTGCTTTACCTGAAACATTTTCCAATTTTGTAGAGCGTACTTATGTGAAAGTGGTTACTTTTTTAGCAAACTGGACAATTGCTAGAGCGGATAGTGCTATATCGGTCAGTCAATATTTACAGCGAGAGCTTAAGAAAGAAACCGGATTGGATAGTGAAGTTATTTATAACAAAATAGATACTCAAAGATTTCATAAAGGAATTGATGGCTCAAGGATAAGGCAAAAATACGATTTGACAGATGCGCCAGTTATCCTGTTTGTTGGTAGGATTTCGCCACATAAAGGAGTTCACTTACTTATTGAGGCGTTCAATTTGGTTAAACAGGAGATCCCGGAAGCCAGACTGTTAATAGTAGGGAAACACACGTTCGGTGCTTACTCGGATAAACTAAAACAAATTAGCGATGGTTCAGTAATCTTTACTGGAGATGTTCCTGATGAGGAGTTGCCTTACTACTATGCTGCCTGTGATGTTTATGCTACTGCTACCCTCTGGGAGGGGTTTAATCTTCCTTTGGCAGAAGCACAAGCCTGTGGGAAGCCAGTGGTAGCTTTTGATATAGGGCCACATCCGGAGGTAGTAAAAGATGAAAAAGCGGGGTTACTTGTACCTGAAAATAATGTGGAGAAATTAGCACAAGCTATTATTGCAATGTTAGATAAAAGAACCGGAGGAGGTAAGTGAATAAACCTTTGTTAAGCGTCGTGATGAGCGTATACAACGAAGAAGAGTATCTAAAAAAGAGTATTGAAAGCATCTTAGACCAGACCTTCACAGATTTTGAGTTTATAATAATTAACGATGGCTCTACAGATAAAACACAGAATATTTTAGAAAATTATGTTCATAAAGATGATAGAGTAAAACTACTTATAAATGAGAGAAATCTAGGTCTTGCAAAATCATTGAATAGAGGGATAGAGATAGCCAGAGGAAAGTATGTAGCAAGAATGGATGCTGGTGACATTTCGCATCCAGAAAGATTCCAAAAACAGGTTGAATTCTTGGAAAAAAATGAAAATGTTTATATTCTTGGTACATGGGCATATTGGATAAATGAAAATAAAGAGATTGTTGGAGAATCAAGGTTCCCTGTAGCGGTAGATTGTACTAACGTATTCAGATCCGGTGGAGCGATTCATCCATCAATTATGGTTCGAAAAGAACTATTTCAAAGGATAGGTTTGTATAATGAGAAGTACGATATTTCGTTAGAATTCGAATTGTACATGAGGACACTTAAAAGTAGTTTTAGCATTGCGAATATCCCAGAATTTCTAATCAGTGTCATGCATAGAGATACAGGAATGACATTCAATCATCTAAAAACTACACAACTACACCAATTTGAGATAAAATTAAGCTACTTGCCTTACTTCTTCAACTTTTGGAATGTTATTTATACTGTAAGGAGTTTAGCTGGTTATTTATTGCCCTCCTTTTTGCTTAGGAAGCTTGCGAAAAGGCACATAACGATTAGCAGATAATTCTTTACGCTTGGAGTTTGTTTTTAATTAAGAATAAAGGGATTGGCTTTATTATGGAAGATAATTCTCCCGAGTGTATTGCTCAGAATATTATCAGGGTCTTGAATCACCCCAACCTGGAGCAAATTGCCCAAAATGCCCGTGCGCTGGTAGAAAGGGAATTCACCTTCGAGAAGGCAGTGGAAAGGTATGGGAAGATAGTGAATGGTGAATTGTGAGTGAAGGCAGTGAATGGTGAAGAGTGAACAGTGAATTGGGAATAGTGAAGAGTGAATTATAAACAGTAAATGGTGAATTGTGAATTGTGAGCAGTTATCTACTATTTACTATTTACCATTGACCATTAACCATTGGCTATTTACTATTAGTGTGAGGGAATGGCAAGCAGTGAATAATGAAGAGTGAATTGGGAATAGGAAATAAGGAGGAGAGCGTGGCTACGGGGGATGAGAGGCCTCATAAAAGGCTGGAAGTGTGGCAGAGGTCTATGATGTTAGTCAAAAAGGTTTATGATTTAACAAAAGAGTTTCCCAAAAACGAAACTTATGGTTTATCAAGTCAGATGCAAAGAAGTGCAGTTTCAATACCAGGTAATATTGCGGAAGGAGCAGCAAGGAAATCTAAAGCAGAGTTTCTCCAATTTTTAAATATCGCTCAAGGTTCGCTGAGCGAGCTGGATACCCACCTGGAGCTGGCGTATATGCTTGGTTATATCGATGAGGAGAGACAAAAAGAAATTCTTACTGAGCTCACAACTATTTTTAAAATGCTTTCTGGGCTAATCAGGAGACTGAAGAATAGCAGTGAAAAGTGAATGGTGAATTGTGAGTAGTAAAGAGTGAACAGTGAGTGAAAGCAGTAAATTGGGAACGGTGAAGAGTGAATGGTGAATAGTGAGTGAAAACAGTGAATTGGGAATAGTTATTTACAATTTACTATTTACAATTAACCATTAACTGTTTTTCTATTTACTATTCACCATTTACTGTTTTTAGGAGGTTCATGACCGTGGTTGTAAATGAACAAGAGGAAGAGAGAAACGAGAAACAGCATATTAATACTTTATTATTAATAGTGGTGTTTATCGTTACAACTGTGATAGCAGCGTTTGCAGATATCCCGGTGCTGAGGCAGATATTGGGCTTTATATTCCTTACTTTTCTTCCCGGCTGGCTTATAGTTCACATACTTAAGATTAATAACCTGAGCCCATCGGTAAAGCTTGTGCTATCTGTGGGTTTAAGTGTAGCTTTTGTAATGTTTTTCGGATTGTTAATAAATACACTTTACCCTTTGCTGGGTTATAGCCGTCCTCTGGATACGCTATCGGTGGTGTCTTCTTTTAGCGTTGCTCTCCTTTTTATGGCGGCTATCGCCTCTCTCCGGAGCGGGAGTGAGTTTTCTCTGAATCTGGAGAGCGTAAAACTAACCACGAAAGAAAAAGCCTATTTACTTTTACCCGCCTTCTTTCCATTTATGAGCATCCTCGGCATGCACGTTATGAATGCTACAGATAATAATGCCATGCTGATGGTGTTGCTCTTTATGATTCCAGCCTATGTAGTATTTTTGGCTATTCGCAGGAATGACGTACCGGAAAAGATATATCCTCCGATAATTCTGTGTATCGCAGTAGCTCTGGTGCTCCTTTTAGGGTTGAGGTCAAATCATATCGTTGGAGCTGATATCCACACCGAATATTACCTTTTTCAGCAAACTTTTCATAACGGACGATGGCAAACAATTTTAAATAGCACTCTCGATACGTGCTTGAGTATCTCGCTTTTACCTGCAATATATCAATCGTTCCTGAATATGAATCCAGAATACCTGTTCAAAATCCTTTATCCTCTTCTTTTTTCTATTTCACCCTTAATCGTTTATATTCTTTCCAGGAAATATATCAGCAGTTTTTATAGCTTTTTAGCCTCTTTCTTTTTCATATCACAATATCGTTTTTTATATGTTGGTTACGGCCCACGGACTGCTTTGGCAATTCTTTTCTTCGCTTTATCAGTTATGGTTTTATTTCATAATAAGTTAGGCACGCTTCAAAAGAATATATTGTTCACTATCTTTGGCGCGGGTTGTATAGCTTCGCATTATTCCACGGCCTGGATATCTTTCTTTGTTCTATTATTTACCTGGTTAGGCAGTATCATTGTATATGGCATAGTTCGCAGGAGAGGCCGTAAAAATACTAATAAAAGCGGACTGGGGAATAGCCATGTGGTTATTAGCGGTAGGTTAGTTTTAGTGTTTTTTGCGATGCTATTTCTATGGCATACTCAGGTGGCTGGTGGTGTAGTTTTTAAAACTGTAACAAGATTTATTCAAAACTCTATAAAAAGCTTTTATGATTTTTTGGCTTTAGCAAAGGTAGCGCCTGGTGTGGAGATAGCTCTTGGAGTTGGCATAGCTGAGAGAGAAATACCCGTGGTCATCGAGTTTATTTTCTCCTGGTTGACGATTGCCTGTATTGCTTTGGGTGTGTTGACTACTCTCATTGTCAAAATCC
>ERZ795062.918-NODE-918-length-22183-cov-6.129610_pt1 | contig 22183 bp, 22 predicted proteins | sample MGYA00375146_ERZ795062 | MGnify/ENA primary metagenome ERZ795062 (study PRJEB30191, sample SAMN05720281) | activated sludge metagenome | isolation source: Anaerobic digester | place: USA | collected 2015-07-16 ... | reverse complement strand
CACCCGCCGGGGTGCGGCGCTGGGCGCCGATATCGCCCGCGCCGACTGCCGGATACTGCTTGTCGACGCGGCACACCGGCCGCTGCTCGACGGCCTCGACCTGCCCGGCGTGCGGGTGTTCGACGTGGATGGTGACCAATGGCGTGGCCGCACAGCACAGGCCGGAGATCTGACTCCGTATTCGGTTCCCGGACCGATGGATCCGTTCATGCTGATCTTTACCTCCGGAACCAGCGGCAATCCCAAGCCGGTCCGATTCGCGCACATGATGATTCCGTTCGCCGGCCCGCCACTGGTGCAGAAGTTCGGCATCACCTCCGAGGACATCTGCTACCTGTCGATGCCGCTGTTCCATTCGGCGGCGCTGCTCGGCGGCTATTGCGTGGCGCTCGTGGCCGGGGCGGCGATCGTACCCGCCCAGTTCTCGGCGTCCACCTTCGTCGACGACCTGCGCCGCTACGGCGTCACCTATGTGCACTATGTCGGCAAGGCGCTGTCGTACGTGCTGGCCACCCCCGAACGCCCCGACGACGCCGACACCCCGCTTCGTGCCGGGTTCGGCAACGAGGCCTCCGACCGCGATCTCGACGAGTTCAGCAGACGGTTCGGGTGCGCGCTGTGGGACGGTTACGGTTCCACCGAGCTCGCGGTGATCATCACCCGCGAACCGAGCACCCCGGCCGGCTCCATCGGCAAAGGATTTCCCGGTGTGGCCGTGTACAACCCGGACACCCTCACCGAATGTCCGCGGGCGCGATTCGATGCGAACGGCGCTCTGCTCAACGCCGACGAGGCGATCGGCGAGATCGTCAACACCGGCGGCGGCGGACTGTTCACCGGCTACCACAACGACGACAAGGCAACCGGTGAACGCCTGCACGACGGCATGTACTGGTCGGGCGATCTGGCCTATGTCGACGCCGACGACTGGATCTATCTGGCCGGGCGCACCGGCGACTGGATGCGTGTCGACGGCGAGAACATGACCGCCGGCCCCGTTGAACGTGTGTTGCAGCGGCTACCTCAGGTCAACCGGGTGGCCGTCTACGCGGTCCCCGATGAGCATGTCGGGGATGCGGTGATGGCGGCTATCGTCCTGGGCGACGACGACTCCCTGTCCCCGCAGCAGTTCGAGGAGTTTCTCCGCGATCAGCGCGACCTGTCGCCGAAGGCCTGGCCGCGCTATGTGCGTATCAACTCCGACCTGCCGACGACCGCCACCAACAAGATCATCAAGCGCCAACTCAAGAACGAGGGCGCGACCGCGGCCGGCGGGCAACTATGGATCAGACCTGCCCGCACCCGCTCCTACGAGGTGTCGGGCGCATGAAACTGGTGATCGGCGCCAACGGTTTTCTCGGCTCACATGTGGTGCGCCGCCTGGTCGCCGACGGCGAGCAGGTGCGCGTGCTCACCCGCGCCACCAGCAACACCAGGGCTATCGACGAGATCCCCGCCGGCGACGGTCGGATCGAGCGCGTCACCGGCGATCTGTTCGACCGCGCGTCACTGGTCGCGGCGATGCGCGGGGTGGACGATGTGTTCCACTGTGCCGTCGACACCCGCGCCTGGCTGATCGATCCGGCGCCGCTGTTCCGCGCCAACGTCGACGGCCTGCGCAACGTGCTCGACGCCGCCGCGGGCGCCGATCTGCGGTCGTTCGTGTTCGCCTCCACCATCGGCACCATCGGTCATCATGACCGCACGGTCGATGAGACCGACGAGTTCAATTGGGGTGATGTGGCCACGGACTACATCAGGTCACGGGTGGCGGCCGAGAACGTGGCTTTGCGGTATGCGCGCGAGGGCCGGGTGCCGGTGCGGGCGATGTGTGTGGCCAACACGTACGGACCGTACGACTGGAAACCCACCAACCACGGAGTCTTTGTCAAAGGTCCTGCCCTGGGTGGCTTTCCGTTCCGCACCCGGGGCATGGCCACCGAGTCGGTCGCCGTCGACGACGCCGCGCTGGCTATGACGCTGGCCGCCGCGCGCGGCCGCAGCGGTGAACGCTACATCGTCTCCGAACGGTTTCTCGATCTGGGTGAACTCATCGAGACCGCCGCGGTGGCCGCCGGGCGGCGGCCACCGCGCCCGGTGTTGCCGCGACCGGTGATGTACGCGATCGGCGCGGGCGGCAGTGCGCTGGCGAAGGTCACCGGCACACCGCAGATCCTCAACATCGACACGGTACGTCTCATGCACTTCATGTCACCGATGAGCCATGCCAAGGCCGAAACCGAACTGGATTGGCATCCGCGTCCGGTTCTCGACGCCGTCGCCGAGGGCGCCCGCTTCTGGGTGGAGCGCCGCGACCGGCGCCGGGCCGAACGCGTGTGACCGGGTCCGTCCGAGGTGTTCGGCGGCCGACCGATGCAAGACCGCCACGAAACACGGACCGGTGATTGCGACACACCGTCTTCGGCAGCTGATCTCCACTTACCGGAGGTCACCGTGTCACGTGAGTAGTCCGACCAGCTCGGTCAGGGTGTAAGGGGCGGAGTCGGCATGGTCGCGATAGGCGACGAAACCCGGCTGATGCGGCTCGAACTTACCGATAAATCCTCCTGCGGCGCTGAATATCTGCCCGTTGATGTGAGCTGCGGCCGGACTGGCGAGGAACACGTACAGCGGCGCGACGTAGTCCGGCGGTGCCGGGTTCAGCGCCGCGTCGCGGGTGAACTCGTCGAGGATGCCGCGCTCGTACAGGCCGTGGATGTGTCGTTCGTAGTCCTCCCCCGTCGACAGCCGTGACCTGGCGCCGGGGGTGATCACGTTCACCCGTACCCCCGAGGGGCCGAGGTCTGCGGCGACGGCCAGCGCGAGCGCGTTGACCCCGCCCTTGGCCGCCGGATAGCCACTGCCGCCGAACATGCCGAGGGAGGCCGCCGATCCGGTGAGCACGATCGACCCCGACCCCTGGTCGGCGAACACCCGTCCGGCGGCCCGGGTGAGGTGGAAGGCGCTCATCAGGTGGGCGTCGAGTTGTGCGCGGAACTCGTCGGTGGTGATGGTCAGGACGGTCGAACCGGCCGGTTCGGCGATTCCCGCGCAGTTGACGGCGATGTCGAGCGCACCGAACTCACCCAGCGCGGTGTCGACCAGCTGCTGCGCGACGCTCTCCTCGCCGGCCGATCCGCGGACGCCGACCGCGTAGCCGCCGCTGCCACGAATCTCGGCGACGGCCGCGTCCACCGCATCGGGGTCGCGGCCGTTGATCACCAGGGACACCCCCGACCCGGCGAGCTGATAGGCGACGGCCAGACCGATGCCGCGGGTGGCGCCCGCGACCACGGCCACCTGACCGGCCAGACCTGGTGTATTCATCAGAGGTTCGCACCCACCGGGGTGATCGGGATGGAACGGCCCCGGTTCTCGAACTCCCAGCTGGCTCCCTTGCTGAACCGGGCGATGGCCACCTCGCCCGACTCCCGCCGGCTCTCGGCGCCCAGCGTGATCCGGACCCGCAGACCGCCCTGGGTGTCCTCGGCGGACACAACCCAGCGGTCACCGACGGCGGTGGCCGCGTCCTGCAGCGGTTCGAGATGTTCGGCGTCGAGCACCGACACCCAGCCGCCGTCGATGACAGCGGGTGAATCGTCGGGGATGATCACCACCACATCCTCAGTGCCATCGGCATTTTCGATGACCTCCGCACTCACCCCGGTGTACTGGACGGGACCGAAGCACGGATGCAGCCGGAAGACCTTGGCCAGATCGGCCGCACCGCTGCCCAACCCGAGGGCATTGCGGACCCGTTCGGCCGCGATCCCGGCGATACCGCTGAGCTGTTTGCGGTAGATGTCGAGGATCTGGTCGGCGTCGTCGGTCTGTCGGCGGACGCTCCACAGAAAGCCCAATGCCAGTAGTTGGTGTTGCAGCGCAACCTCTTCGGCCACCCGGGTGAGCGTGGTGTGTGCCCATTCGCGGAACTGGATGTCGGCCACGAGCGGTCCGCGGTAGTCGACCCAGCCATCGACGGCGGAGGTATCGATCGGGGAGAGCGCCACCGTACCGGCCCGCGACATGAACATGCGCGCCGCGTCCTCGGGCAGCGGCAGTTCCTCGCGGTCGGGTTCGATGGTGACCGTCCACGCGCAGTGCGGATGCCGGTCGGCCGGTGCGCGTGGCGGCCGGTGAATGGGCCGGATCCGGGCACGCCGGTTGGTGGCGATGGCGGTGGCGTCGAAGGTCGGGTCCTCGATGTCGTGGCACATGGTGGTGACATAGTCATCGCCCATCGGTTCCACATCGAGCAGTGCGCCACAATGATTGAGTACGAACGAACCGTGGTATTCGTCCTCGATCTCGTACCGGAAGTCCATGAACTGCGGTGGTGCGCCGATGTCGAGCTGGAGGCATTTGAACATGTCCTCCACGCCGTCGCCGTCGATGCCGAGGGCGGTGCGCATGCGGTGGGTGTACACGGGACTGGCCGCCATCCATTCCTCGATGGCGACCTGCCCCATGACATCACGTCCGAACGCGCCGATGAGGTGCGCCATGCCACTACGGTCGATCAGCTGACCGGTCAGGAGCAGTTCGGGCACCATGGTGGCCAACTGCTCCTGACTCAGGCCGCCGTAGGGGGCTGCGTTGGTCATCGGGCGACTACCAGAACTTGACCGGCGCGGTGCCGTAGTCGTACCAGCCGGGCAGGGTGCCGGGGGCCGACTTCTCGACACGCTTGAGCATCGAGTCGCTCATCTTCTTGTCCGTCATCAGTTCGATGAACAGTGACGACACGTTGCCGTAGTCGAAGAAGTCACGCTGCCAGGAGAACTGGAAGTTGCCGCCGTACTTGAACCAGGAGCCCTGGATGCCGTCGAGGGCGTAGTGCGAGCCGTCCTCGCGGGTAGCCTCGTAGACCTGCTTCCACAGGCCGATCATGTCGCCGGTACGGTCGTCGATCACCCACGCCTGGTACGGATAGGTCCAGCCCTCCAGGCCTTCCATCTCCTGACCGAGGGCCAGTTCGCGGATCTCCTCACGGCCCACCGCCATGAAGTCCTTCTTGGGGCCGTAGTTCCAGCCGTAGGTGGCGTCCTCGGTGTAGAACTCGGCGAGCGGCTTCCAGTCACCGGCCTTCTCGGCCTCGATGTTGGCGGCGAGCCAGCGCTCTTTCATCTCTTCCAGTTCGGCGCGATCAAAAGACATGTGTCTCTCCATGGTTCAGTCGTCGGTTCGTCAAGCTTCTGGGACAATTCGTAGTGCTTGGGTCGGGCAGTACTGGACCGCGGCCAACACCTGGGCCCGCAGGGATTCGTCGGGTTCCTTGTCGAGAACCTCCACCCAGTCCTTGTGCGCCTCGAAGACTTCCGGGGCCTCCAGTTCACACATGCCGTGTCCTTGGCACAGGTCCAGATCCACTTCGATACGCATCTGCGTGCGGCCTTTCTTGCTTCGGCTGTTCGGGAGCTGCCGTTACCGGGCCGCCGGCGACGTCCGCCGCCGGTAGCGCACCTTGCACGGCTGGGCAAGCTGCACAACCATCTTGGAGTGATCGTTGTGGTAGGACTCCGGCGGCTGCGCCAGCTCGAACTCGTAGTTCTGCAGCAGCACCGAGAAGATCGCCTTGAGTTGCATGATGGCGAAAGGCGCTCCGACACAACGGTGCCGGCCGGCACCGAACGGAATCCAGGTCCACCGGTTGGCCAGATCCTCCTGCCGAGGATCGAAATACCGGTCAGGGTCGAAGGATCCGGCGTTCACGAAGTCGGGCTCGAGCTGGTTGGACACCGCGGGCGAGACGGCGATCGACTGGCCTTTGTGGATGATGTGGCCCTCCACCTCGATGTCCTCCTGCGCCACCCGCATCAGGATGATCAGCGGCGGGTGCAGACGCAGCGCCTCCTTCAGCGAGGCCTCCAGCTTGGGGATCTGGCGCATCGCGGCGAAACTGTAGGCGGGCTTGCCTTCTCCCTTATCGGAGTAGATGTCGTCGAGCTCGGCGACAACCTGCTCCATGTAGCCGGGATTGCGCAACAGCTCCAGCAGTGTCCACGCGGCCGTGCCCTGGGTGGTGTGGTGCCCGGCGAACATCATCGAGATGAACATGCCGGTGACGGTGTCGGCGCTGAACATCGGCGTGCCGTCCGCGTTCTTCAGCGACACCAGCACGTCGAGCAGGTCGCGCTTCTCCTTGTCCGACTCCGGGTTCGCCTCGTACTCCTTGAGCACACCGGCCATGAACTCGACGAGTTCGGCGCGGGCGGCGTCGCGGCGCCGGAAGCTCTCAATGTCGGCGTTGTAATCCACGTAGGCGTACGGGTCGGTGCCGCGTTCGAGATCGTGGTAGATCCCCGAGATCCGCTTGGACAGCTTCTCACGGAACTTGCGGCCGATGAGACACGACGACGAGGTGTACAGCGTCAGCTCGCCGAACCATTCGAGCAGGTCGATTTCCCCCTGCTCGCCCCAGTCCGCGATCATCCGCTCGACCTCGTTGGGGATGGTGATCGCGTGCTGCTTCATGTGGGCACCCTTGAGCGCCTGGTTGTGCAGCGCCTTCGACCGCTCCTCGGGGCTGGTGTCGAACACCACGCCCTCCCCGAACACCGGGGTCATGAACGGATACGCGGCGGCCTGGTCGAGCACCTCGTCGGGTGCGCGGAAGAACTCCTCGTTGGCCTGGGCACCGGTCACCAGCACCACCTCGCGGTCGGCGAGCTGGAACTTGCCGACGTCGCCGCACTCGTTGCGGATACGCCAGAACAGGGCGATGGGATCGGTGGCGAGCTCGTCGAGGTGACCGTGCTCCCCCTCTCCTCCGGACACACGTTGGGGCTCTTTCAGGTCTTCACTCAGGCCCGATTCGGTCACGACGGTCATGACGTGTCAGTCCTTTCACAGGTAGTTGTGTCGCCGATTCAGGCGTGAGCTGTGGTCTTCCCGCCGGTTGAGGTGCGAGCTTGCGAGCCTCGAAACCCCCGACCGACGATGCCGGTGGACACCCGCCGACATTCCGATCGCACGGGCATCCGGTCGCCGGCCGATGCGGGATCATGGTCAGTGCTTCGTTTTCGGCACGGCGCCCTCGGCTTCGACCTCCACGATGCGCATGTGCGCCCCGCGGGGCATCGCGATCATTCCGGCGATCGCCTGGGCGATGTGTTCGGGCGAGAGGAAGTTGCCGTGCCGCGCGTTGCCGAACTTGATCCAGTCGTTGAGCATGTCCTCGGTGGTCTTCTGGTCCAGATCCATGCCCATGCCGGTGAGGGTCTGGCCGGGACGCACGAGGCCCGCGCGTACACCGGTGCCTTCGAGTTCCATCTGCACGGTGGCGACGAGGCCGTCGATGCCGGATTTTGCGGCCACGTATGCCGAGGAGAAGGTGCGCGGACGCTGAGTGACGTCGGAGCCGATGAACACGAAGTCGCCTCGGGTGCGCTCGATCATGCCGGGCACCACCGCGCGGTACAGGCGGTAGGCACCGTTGAGGTGGATGTTGATCTGGTCGGTGAACTGTTCCACCGGGGTTTCGTAGGAGCGCCCGACCGCAAGATCGCCGGCACCGGAGACCACCACTTCCAGAGCACCCAGTGCCGCTTCGGCCTTGGCGACGCAGTCGAGCACGGACTGTTCGTCGGTCACGTCCAGGGGCACGGCCACCGCCTCGCCGCCGGCAGCGGTGATCTTGTCGGCCAGCTGCTGCAGTTTGTCGACGCGCCGCGCGGTCAGGGCCACCGGATGTCCAGCCGCGGCGAGCCATTCGGCTGTCGCCGCGCCGATTCCGGAGGAGGCACCGGCCACCAGGACGGGGCGTCGTTCGGGATGTGGGATGAATGCCATGTCAGCGTGCCTGCACTTTCATCGGAAGTTCGGCGAATCCGCGCACATTCACCGAATGCACCCGGACGGCCCGGTCGAAGTCGATGTCGTAGTTCTTCACGGTGCCGATCACCTGCGCGAGGCCGATGTTGCCTTCGAGGCGGGCCAGGTGGGAGCCGAGGCAGAAGTGGGTTCCGATACCGAAACTCATCAGGTTCTGTCCGTTGTCGCGGCCGATGACGTACTTGTCCACGTCGGGCCCGAACACGTCGGCATCGCGGTTGGCCGAGCCGATCAGCAGCAGGACCCTGTCGCCCTCGGGGATGGTGATACCGCCGAACTCCGCGTCTGACAGCACCTTGCGCAGCACCATCTGGCTCGAATTGTCGTATCGCAGGGTCTCTTCGGTCCAGTCCGGGACCAGTTCCGGGTCGGCCAGCACCCGCGCGAGCTGATCAGGATTGCGGGCGGCCCAGTAGACGGCGTTGGCGAGCAGCTTGGTGGTGGTCTCGTTGCCGGCCACGATCATCAGGATCATGAAGCCGATCAGTTCGTCGTCCGAAAGCGAGCTCTTCTCACCGGTCGCGTCGTCGAGGATCTCGGCACCCAGCAGCGCCGAGACCATGTCCTGCCCCGGATTCTTGCGCCGCTCGGCGATCAGGGCGGCGTAGTAGCGGTGCAATTCGAGGTAGGCGAACACGGCAGACTCGGGAACGTCGAGCACGCCTTCGTCACGGTGCACCAGCGCGTCGGACTGTGCGCGCAGGTGCGCGCGATCGGATTCGGGCACGCCGAGCAGTTCGGACACCACATCCATCGGCAGCAGACCGGCGAAGTCGCCGACGTAGTCGAACTCGCCCTTGTCGAGGCAGACCTGCCAATGCTGGGCGGTCAGTTCCCGGATACGCGCGCCGAGTTCGTTGACGCGGCGCGGGGTGAATCCCTTGGACACCAGCTTGCGGATACGCATGTGCTTGGGATCGTCCATCGCCAGGAACGACATCGCCAGATGAGCGTTGGGTCCGTACGACGACGGGTCCATCGACACGCCCCAGCTGTTGGACAGCCGGACGGTGTCGCGAAATGCGTTGCGCACGTCCTTATGCCGGGACAGCGCCCAGAAATCCTGGGTGGCGTTGTAGTACACGGGCGCCTCGGCGCGCAGCCGGGCGTAGGTGGGGTACGGGTCCTCGTGAAAGTCGTAGGAGTACGGATCGAACGGAATGAGATGTTCCATTCCCGCACGGGTGGCCGTATCGGTCATTGCTGGTTCTCCATGATCATTCGGGCTGCGGCGACAAGTCGTTCGGAAGTCTGTTCGTAGCTCAGATGGCCCATCCCGGCGTGGACCAGGCCGCCGGCGTACAGCATCTCCAGGGCGTCGACCAGAGGGCCGGGATTTTCCGGGTCGACCCCGACGGCCTCGGCGAGGCGGACGCGGATGAAGCCGCCGATCCGCCAGCGCAGGTGTTCGACATCAGGGTCGGTACCCAGCAGGGCGACGGTGACCGCGCCGCCGAGCTGCCCCTCCCCCGCCACCACCAGCGATACCGCGCGGAGCACGCCCGCGACGCGATCGACGGGGTCGAGGCCCGGATCGGGAGCCTGCACACCGTCGGCGAGCCTGCGCCAGAATACCTCGGCCACAAGGTGACTCTTGGACGAGAAGTACGTGTACGCGGTGGCCGGCGCAACCCCGGCGCGTTTGGCCACCATCCGCACGGTCAGCCCGTCGAACCCCTCCGTATTGAGCACGTCGACGGCGGCGTCGGTCAGCTTGGCGACGGTCTCGGCCTGCTGAGCGGAGAGTCGGCGACGCGTACTTTCCTGGGACACGGGGCTGGACATGTGAGGCACACTACACTAGGTTTGAACGTGAGTCCAGACACCTGTCCAGATAGGGTTCCAGTTCATGACACTTCGCCCCGCGGTTGCATCCGATCTGCTGATCGACGGCAAACTCGTCCCCGGATCCGGTGGCACCTTCGACATCGTCAACCCCGCCTCGGAAGAGGTCATCGGCAAGGCCGCCGATGCCACCGCCGCCGATATGGACAGCGCGATAGCCGCTGCCCGCAACGCCTTTGACACCACCGACTGGTCCCGCGACCATGCGCTGCGGGCCCGCTGCCTGCGCCAGCTGCGCGACGCCCTGCTCGCCCACGCCGACGAACTGCGCGAACTCACCGTCGCCGAGGTGGGCTGCCCGGTCTTCCTCACCCATGGCCCGCAACTCGAAGGCCCCATCACCGATCTCGGCTACTTCGCCGACCTCGCCGAAAGCCATGCCTGGACCCAGGACCTGGGCGAAGCCACACCGATGGGCATCAAGAACCACCGCGAACTGCGATCGGAAGCCGTGGGCGTGGTCGGTGCGATCACCCCGTGGAACTTCCCGCACCAGATCAACTTCGCCAAGATCGGCCCGGCCCTGGCCGCCGGCTGCACCGTGGTGCTCAAACCAGCCCCGGACACCCCGTGGTGCGCGGCACTCGTCGGCAAGGTGATCGCCGAGGAAACCGACTTCCCGCCCGGCGTCATCAACATCGTCACCTCCTCCGATCACGCCGTGGGCGCGCAACTCTCGTCGGACCCGCGTGTCGATATCGTCTCGTTCACCGGCTCCACCGCCACCGGCCGCAAGGTGATGGCCGCCGCCGCCGAATCGCTCAAGAAGGTGTTCCTGGAGTTGGGCGGCAAGTCGGCGTTCATCGTCCTGGACGACGCCGACCTCGGCTCCGCCTGCGCGATGGCCGCTTTCGCCGTGGTCACCCACGCCGGCCAGGGCTGCGCCATCACCACCCGGCTGGTGGTGCCCCGTGCGAAACTCGCCGACGCCATCAAGGCCACCGGTGACGCGATGGCCGGACTCGCCGCCAACGACCCGACGAATCCCGGAACCATCTGCGGCCCACTGATCTCGGCGACCCAGCGCGAACGCGTCGAGTCGTACATCAGGCTGGCCGTCGAGGAAGGCGGCACCATCGAGGTCGGCGGCGGACGCCCCGCCGACAAGGACAAGGGCTTCTACGTCGAGCCAACCCTCATCTCGGGTCTGGACAACTCGGCGCGGGTGGCCCAGGAGGAGATCTTCGGACCCGTCCTGGTGGTCATCGCCCACGACGGCGACGACGACGCCATCCGCATCGCCAACGACTCCCCCTACGGCCTGTCGGGCATGGTGTACGGCACCGACGAGACCCGCATCAACAAGGTCGTCGACGGGGTGCGCACCGGCACCATGGGCATCAACGGCGGCATCTGGTACGCGGCCGACGTACCGTTCGGCGGCTACAAGGCATCGGGCATCGGCCGCGAGATGGGTGTCCGGGGCTTCGAGGAATACCTGGAGATCAAGGCCGTCGCCCGGCCCGTCTGACCCTCTGGTCACCGGGTTTCGAGGCTCGCAGGCTCGCACCTCAACCGGCAGAATCCCGGTTTCGCACCTCAACCGGCAAGGAGGAGCCCGTTTTCCGCCGGTTGAGGTGCGACGAGCCGCCAGGCGAGGACCCTCGAAACCCGGTGAGACGACAATGTCGGCAACCGGCCACCAAAGCCCCAGTCGCGCGACGAAACCCGAAACATCAACCACCGATAGTCAACGAAGAAAGAAGAATCCCATGAGTTCCGGACGTTTTGACGGCAAGAACATCATCGTGACCGGCGCCGCCGGTGGTATCGGCGAGGCGTACGCCCGCGGCCTGGCCGAGGAGGGGGCCGCCGTGGTGATCGCCGACCTCAACGACGAGGCCGGCGAGAAGGTGGCCGCCGACATCGGTGGCCGCTACATCCACACCGATGTCGCCGATCCGGATTCAGCACTGGCACTGGCCGAGTTCGCGGCCGAGTCGGGCCCGGTGCACGGCCTGGTGAACAACGCGGCGATCTACGGCGGTATGAAGCTCGACTTCCTGATCACCGTGCCGTGGGATTACTACAAGAAGTTCATGTCGGTCAACCTCGACGGCGCGCTGAATGTGACCCGCGCGGTGTATCCGAAGATGACCGAGGGCGGCGCCATCGTCAACCAGTCCTCCACCGCCGCCTGGCTTTACAGCGGCTTCTACGGCCTGGCCAAGGCCGGTATCAACAATCTGACCTTCCAGTTGTCCCAAGAGCTGGGCGGCAACAGGATCCGCGTCAACGCGATCGCCCCGGGCCCCACCGACACCGAGGCCACCCGCACCACCACCCCCGAGGAGATGGTGAAGGACATGGTCAAGGCGCTGCCGATCAAGCGGTTCGGCAAGGCCGAGGATCACGTGGGGATGCTCAAGTTCCTGCTCTCCGATGAGGCGTCCTGGATCACCGGACAGGTGTTCAACGTCGACGGCGGTCAGGTGTACCGGGCATGAGTGGGAACACGATTCGTCTGGGCTATGTGGGTCTGGGCAATATCGGCGGGCCGATGGCGACGAGCCTGGCCAAGTGGGAAGGCGCGATGACCGTCTTCGATCTGTCCGAAAAGGCCGTCGCCACGCTCGTGGACGCCGGTGCGGCCGCGGCGGATTCGCTTGCCGATCTCGGGGCGAGAGCCGACATCATCGGCATCTGTGTTCTCAACGACGCGCAGGTGGTCCAGGTGGTGTCGGGTGAGGGCGGTCTGCTGTCGACCGCCGCTCCGGGCACGATCATCGCGATCCATTCGACGATCAGTCCGCGGACTGCGATCGATCTGGCGGCCGAGGCCGCGGAGAAGGGCGTCGTCGTCCTGGACGCCCCCATCTCAGGGGGTGCGGTCGCCGCCCAATCGGGCCGGCTGGCGGTCATGGTGGGCGGTCCGCGCGAGGCGTACACCCGGCTCAAGGAGCCCTACAAGCTGACCGCCGAGATGCTGATCCATGCCGGTGACGAGGTGGGTGCCGGTACCCGGATGAAGCTGGCCCGTAACCTGCTGCATTTCATCGCGTTCACCGCCACCGCGGAGGCGTCGCGGCTGGCCGAGGCCGCCGGCATCGACATCGCCAAGCTGGGCAAGGTGGTTCGGCACACCGATGCCATCACCGGCGGTGCGGGATCGATCATGTTGCGCGAGACCACGGCTCCGATCGAATCCGATGATTTCTGGTACGGCATCTTCGCGCCGGTGCGAACATTGGGCGAAAAGGACCTGTCGCTGGCCCTGGATCTGGGCCGGGAACTGGGTGTCGATCTGCCGCTCGGCGAGATCGCGTTGCGTGATTTCGCCGCCGCGATCGGCGTCCCGCATATCGAAGGAGAATCAGCATGACAACCGAATCGGTGGATTCACCGGAGCAGACCGAACTCCGCAGGCGGGGTCTGGCCAAGATGTCGGAGGTGTACGGCTGGGAGATGTCCGACGGCCCGGGCGACTTCTTCGCCCACACCTGTGATCAGGTGTTCGGCACGGTGTGGACACGTGAGGGTTTGACCAATCGGGACCGCCGGCTGTTGCTGCTCGGTGCGTTGGCGGCCGCGGGCCAGGAGGACGTCGCCGAGATCCAGGCTGGTGCGGCGCTGACCAACGGTGAGCTGACCCCTCAGCAATTGGAGGAGATCTCGCTGTTCCTCTGCTATTACGTCGGCTGGCCGTTGGGCACCAAGATGCATTTCATGTTCGGCAAGGTGATCAAGAACTACCAGAAGCAGCAGGCCAAGGCCGCCGAATAGCCCGCTCGCCGGTTGAGGTGCGGGGTACCACAACCGGCGAGGGGTAACCTGACCACCGTCAGTAAATCCCAAGGAGAACAATGAAATTCGCACCGCTGTCCGGGGGCAACGGGTGCTCGTTGCTCAGTGCCGTGCCCGGGCCCGACCTCGCGGCCGCCGGCTACACCGAAACCGAGTACGCGGTGTCGGGCTCAGTGGAGGGCGTGGCATCGGACGGGCCGGTTCCGGCCGCGGAGTTCACCACGCGGATCCTGGTGCGCCGGCCGGCGGACGGCGCGAGGTTCAACGGCACTGTGGTGGTGGAGTGGCTGAATGTGAGCAGTGGCAACGACACCCCGTCCGAGTACACCTATGTGGCACCGGAGTTGGTACGCGGCGGGTACGTGTGGGTCGGGGTGTCGGCGCAGTTCGTCGGCGTCGAGGGCGGTTCGGGGTCGGTGGGCATCGGCGGCGACAGTCTGGCGACGAAGGACCCGGATCGTTACGGTTCTCTGCATCACCCGGGTGATGCCTACTGTCACACCATGTTCGCCGCCATTGCCGGCGCTCTGCGCACCGGCACCCCGCTGGCCGGTTTGTCCGTCGAGAAGGTGCTGGCGATCGGCGAGTCGCAGTCTGCGATGGCTCTGACCACCTACGTCAACACCTTTGCCGCCCAGCACGGCATCTTCGACGGGTTTCTGATTCATTCGCGCGCGCTGGCCGGTCTGCCGTTGGGTCCGGTGGGCGGTGCCGCCGATATCGCCGCGACCTTCCGGGGCGCGCCGACTCCCATCGACGGCTCCGTTCCGGTTCCGGTGTTCACCGTGCAGACCGAGACCGATCTGCTCACCGATTTTCGCTTTCATCTGGCCCGCCAGCGGGATTCGGGGACCGTACGCACCTGGGAGGTGGCCGGTTCGGCGCACGCCGACCTGCATCAGGTGGGTCCGTTCGAGGAGTATCTGGGCTGTCCTCAGCCGGTGAACCGGGGCCAGCAGCGTTTCGTGTTGCGGGCGGCGTTGCGCCACCTGAACTCCTGGGTGCACGAGGGTACGGCTCCGCCGGTGGCGCCGCCGCTGTCGGTGGTCACCACCCTGTTGGGCGTGGAGACGGCCGAACCGTTCTTCGACGTCGACGAGCTGGGCAATGCCCGGGGCGGTGTCCGCACCCCGTGTGTGGAGGCGCCCACGCAGGTTCTGTCCGGGATCGTACCGGACGCGCCTTCTCGCATCTGCATGCTGTTCGGTTCCACCGGCTCGATCCCCGGCGACACGCTGCATGCCCGCTACGGTTCCCGCCAGGCGTATCTCGTCGCCTACCGAGCCCACACCGACGCCGCGATCACCGCGGGGTTCGCCCTCGCCGACGATCGCGATGAACTCCTCGCCGACGCCCGCCCCGACCTCATCCCCGAGTAGCCGACGGTGACAACCCCGTTCGCGTCACACCACGATGACCGCACCACCATAGGACGCCACGATCGGATCCCTGGTCAACAGGGTCAGACCCTCGGTACGGGCTTGTGCGAGGAGTATGCGATCAAACGGGTCGCGGTGGATGAGTGGTAGCTCGCCGACCGCACGCACGTGTCGCAGCGAGATCGGCAATGGCTGAAGATCGCATTGTTCCAGCGTCGCACCAAGATTCCGGTCGGATCGCAACTTTCCGATCTGCTGTTTGATAGCAACTTCCCACACCGAGGCCGCGCTGAGGTAGACCTCGGGCTCATTGTCGATGGCGGATTTCACCGCATCGGTCAGTTCATCGGAATCTGTCAGCCACCACAGGACGATGTGGGTATCGAGCAGGAGTCGGTCACCCTTCGGCGCCGTCACCCTTTGCCCTCGAAGTCTGCCGCAATTCGGGCGTTCACCTCATCCGAATCCCAGTCGGACGAGTAGGTTATCTTCCCCGCCAACTCACCCCTGCTGGTACGTGCCGCGCGCCGCCGGTACCGGACGACCTTCGCGACGGGGACGCCGGCCCGGCTGATCACCACATCTTCGCCGTTCTCCACCCGCTCAAGGATCCGCGACAATTGAGACTTCGCGTCGTGCACGTTGTACTGCTCCATGAACACATGTTAGCTAAGTTAGTCCCCTGTCGCGACGATCGTCGACCACCTGAAACTGGTCGAGGTCCACGTGCAGAAGCCACCGATGGCGGGGCGGCTCGGCGGCGCTCATGGCTCCGAGACCAGCCATCCGGCGCCGCCGCCGTAGCCGACCCGGCAACCCTCAGGCCATCGTCCGACAGTACCGGTGGACGATGGCGGCAGGAGGGTCAGAGAGTCAGGACCACTTTGCCGGTGGCCGAACGGGATTCCAGGCACTGCACCGCCTCCGCGGCCCGCGCCAGCGGAAAGGCCGGTCCCGGGACCGGTCTGAGCGCACCGCCGGCCAGATGCGGCAGCATCGCCGCCCACTCGCCCGCGATGTGCCCGGGGCGCGGCAGGCAGAACGCACCCCAGCCCACGCCGGTGACCGAGATGTTGTTGAGCAGCAGACGATTCACGGCAACGGTCGGAATCTGCCCCGCCGTGAAACCGATGACCAGCAACCGGCCGTGTTCGCGGAGGGTGCGCAGCGAATCGGTGAAGCGGTCGCCGCCCACCGGGTCGACGACGATGTCGACGTTCTTGCCCACGGCATCCTTGAATCCGTCGGCGAGCACGTACTCGTCGGCACCGGCCTCCAGCGCGATGGCGCCCTTCTCGTCGGTGGAGACCACACCGATGACCCGGCCCGCGCCGAACGCCTTGGCCACCTGGATGGCGCTGGTGCCGATTCCGCCGGCCGCGCCGTGAACCAGCACGGTGTCACCTTCGGCGAGATGTCCGCGTTCGATGAGCGCGAAGTAACTGGTGCCGTAGTTGAACATGAACGCCGCACCCTGCTCGAACGATACGGAGTCGGGCAACTTGAACGCCATATCCGGCTGTGCCACAACCCGTTCGGCGAATCCACCGATCAGTGGAAGTGCGCAGACCTTGTCACCGGTCACCAGCCCCGAGCCTTCGGGCGCCGACACCACCACACCGGCCACCTCGGCGCCCGGAATAAACGGCAGCGGCGGTTTCACCTGGTAGAGCCCGCGCGTTTGCAGCAGCTCCGGGAATGCGACACCGGCAGCCTTGACGTCGATGAGCACTTTGCTGTCATCGACAGGCGCGGGGACGTCGACGACCTCCATCGCCTCCGGACCGTCGAGTCTGCTGATGTGGATCGCGCGCATGTGCCTGTCACCCTTCCGGCGGGGCGCGGCGAGTCCCGCGCCGATGGCGACACCTTACCTGAATCGGAATTCAAGTCACAAGGAGGCGGCAACTGCCGCCCCTATCACTCACCGCGACAACGGCGTCGGCGCACTCGGACGGCACCGCACCCCCAGGGCGGCAGAGGCCAACATCGCCGAATCGTATTGGGTACAGAAATATCGGCGATGCCGGTGGGCATATCCTCCGCAAACCCCGGACGCGACCGAATCGACTCGACGATCGCCTCATGCCGAACCGAAACCACACTTGAAGACATAGTTCTCCACTACGACAAGGCGGCCGAGGTATCCAAGCGGTTGGTCCACAACAGAGGGGTTGTCCCCAAAGTCGCAAGGCGAACCGTCCGCGACTGATCGAACACCGGATCAGGCCCTACCGTCTTACTATGCCCGCACCCGAACACGAAGCGCCACTGGACCTCATCCGCAACAGGGCAGAATTCGGAGTCGAGTTGCTCACCGCCATCGCCGATGTCTCGGTCCCGAATCACCAGAGTGCCGCCATCGGTGACAGCGACCTGACTACGCCGGTATCCAAACAACTACTTGCCGATGCCGTCATCGTGCTACGCGACGACGAGCACCACATGGTCGCCGGAATCGTCATCGAAGTCCAGCGCCGCCCCGACGACAGCAAGCGATTCAGTTGGCCCCTCTACGCCAGCGCACTGCGCAGCAGACTCCGAAGCAAGGTATACCTGCTGGTCATCTGCCCGGACACCGGCACCGCGCGATGGGCAGCCACACCAATCGACACCGGCACCGGACTGTTCGCTCCCACAGTCCTGGGTCCCGAACAGATACCGGCGATCACCGACGCCGCGACCACCCGGGCGTCTCCCGAGTTGGCCGTGCTTTCGGCGATGACCCACCCCGACAACCCGGACGTCATCGACGCACTTCCCGCCGTTTTCGCCCCTGACATCCCTCACCATCGGATGTACGCTGCGATCAGCCAGACCGTCTTACCCGAAGCCGCCCGACAACGACTGGGAATGATCATGACCACGCAAGCACACGCCTGGGTCGCAGACACCGACTGGGGCCGAGAACTCATCGACAAAATCAGGGCCGAAGCCACCAAGGAAGGGCTCGCCACAGGTATGCGGCAAGGCATGCAACAAGGCATGCAACAAGGGATGCAGCAAGGGATCCAGCAAGGGATGCAACAGGGGATGCAACAGGGCTTCGCCTACCAGGCCCGGATGGTACTGGCGGTGTTGCACGCCCGTGGCATCGACGTCGATGACTCCGTACGTGAGCGCATCACCCGATGCCAGGACCCCGACCAACTCGAAACGTGGGCAACCCGCGCGGCCACCGCCACCGTCCTCGCCGATGTCTTCGACTGACGTACATCGACTGCCGGCCGAATACGCCGCCTATGCCATCTGCCAGCACCAGCACCTACTCGCTACGGTCGCGGCCCAGTCTCAACGAGATACCAAGAAGCCGCTGAAACAACAGCGGGCAGATGCTATTTCAGCGGAGAGTATCGGCACTCCTCCTACGAAAACCGCCCCGCATATGGCGGGGCGGTTCTCGTCGATGCCATGCCAGCTACAGCTAGGCGGGCGTCGTCGGAGTGGTCGGGCTCGAGGACTGGCCGTCGCTGCTCTGTCCCGAAGCGCCCTCGTTGATCAGATTGTCCAGGAGGGAGTCCAAGCTGTTACCGAATTGTGCCACGGTGATTCCTTTCTCAAGGTGAACTCACAGGCGCAGACGGCCTGAGAGACCCGGATGACCGAACTTTAGGAGCTGCCCCAAGTGGTGCCAGCGTCGTTCAGTTCGACGCTGCCGGTGGTACCGATCTCATCGAGCATGATGTCGAGCCACGAGCTGTTGGTGACCTCGTACTTCAGGCTGTTGCATGCCATGAATATCTCCATTCAGAGGTGATGTGCAGCGGATATGGTCTGTCAAACGAGTAGCGAGAGGCGGCCTTCGGGTGAACACCGCGCTCCCGCACCGCGTCGGGTCTGGTCAGATCAGCCGAGGCTGAACGGCTTGCCGTAAATGGTGACAACACCCGTGACGGCCTCGGTCTCGACGGTGACCTTCACCTTGGCCTTGGACTCCGCGAAGCCGCCGCAGCCGGTGACCTTGAAGGACTCATCCTGGAAAGCGGCGCCGCCCTTCTTGCCCTTGAAGTCGAACGAGTTCACAGCGTCATCGTCGGTGTCCGATTCCTGAATGATCGGCACGTAACCGGCCTGGCCGGGAGCGAGGCTGAGATTCGCGCCGGCGGTCGGGGGGTCGATCGTGGCGGTGGTCACGACGTTGACGCCGATTCCATTGGTGCTCGGGTTGTACAGCGGACTGGCGGTGCCCGTCACGCCGCCGCTGACATCAGCTGCCGAGTCAATGCCGATGGCGACCTGGCAACCGACGATATAACCTGCGGCGATGGAGCCACCCTCGGCCTTACCGCCCACGGTGACGCGCACCTTGCCCGACACCCACACCTCGCGGGTCAGATTGAAGGACTCGACGATCGAGTTCTTGTAGCGGACATTCTGACCGAACAGCTCGACCTTGACGGGGGTGCCGTCAACGAGCTTCTTGGTGGTGGTGGTTCCGGGCACCTTGCCCGCGACGGCGCCGCCGGCGCCGATGGCGCTCAGGCCGAACGCGGAGACAGCGGCGAGGCTGACCCCGGCGACCACGCGGCGCGTGATGGTCTTGCTCATGATTCCCCTTCGTGGAGTGTGAAGATCTGCACTTCGGCAGATAAGTCTCAGTGGCTTTCTGGTTATCTGCTGAAGGTCAGCTCACAAAGAAGGGCTGGCCGTACAGGGTGGACTGCAGGATGGTTCCCTCACCGGTCACCGCGTCGTCGTCATCGCTGATCGCGAAGCCCTTGGCGGCGATAATCTTGACCACCGAACGCGCCGAGGCATAGCCGCCGCAGTTCGGGAATTCGATCTCGTAGTTCGACAGCTGGATCGCACCGGCCTTGCCCTCGGCGATGTCCTTGTCGGTGACCTCGTAAGCGGTAACCTCACCGGGCTTCAGCGGCGCGCTGAGGCCACCGGTCAGGCTGACGGACGGCGTGGCCGAAACCAGGAGCGAGGCGGCGCTCGATGCACCGATCTCGCCGACATCGACCTGGCAGCCCGCGATCACGTATGTCTGCAAGTTGCCGGAGACACCCTTGCTGAGCTTGGTGGTGTACACACCCGACAGCAGCGCGGTGCGGCCGAGGCCGTTGTAGGCGACGCGCTTGACCGAGAACTGCGACTCGTGCTGACGCCACAGACTGGCCTTCTCGCCATCGATGCCGCTGACGGACTTGAACCCATCGCGCAGCGGCTTTGCGTCGGCTGCACCCGTTCCGATGGTGCTTCCCAGGCCCAGTGCCGCAACGGCGGCCAGAGCTGTCGCACCAGCGGCGCGACGCAGCCCAAGCTTGCTGAACTTGCTCATTCGTTCCCTCTCAGAGGATGTTCGGCTTCTAAAGACGTGGACTACGCCCACACCCCCGGCCACCGGCGTGGTCAATGTGCGCGACCGCGAGTGGTCCGACCCCCGCCTGTGCGGGTCGTCATCGCGAACATTGCAACTCCTGCCATGGCCACCACGGCCTCCGATGAGAAGGGGTCCTACTCAGACGTAGACCGCAGGATCTCCCCGGCACCCGGAAGGGTGGGCGCCGGTTACATCACCGCGAACGGTATAGGAGTTGTCTCAGCTGCGGCAACAGATGCACTCAGGCCTGTCACAAATTGTCCTCAGAATGAGACGTCCGCCTCCGTGCAGAAACATATGCACTGTGGGGAATGGAAATATGCGCGTCTGTTAACAGAAGGAAAACACGCAGCACTCGGCATGTTGCCCGGTACCGCCACTACGCGTGATGCGGTGGCCGATTGGAGGCGTACCACTCACCCGTGAATGAAATGTGATCTTCATCACATTCTGCGGACGGTGATCGCCCCTCTCCCGAGCCGAAGATCGCATCGAGCCGGCGGCGGCGGCGCCAGTCCGCCTCGCGGCCGTCGGAGGATGGTCGGCGATCAGCTGCGGCCGATTCGGGCAGGTCAGCACCTGCCCGATCGGATAGATCGGGTGCGTCCGCGCCGGATGCGGACACCCCGGAATCAGCGCGCGTGGGCTCGGAATCTCCCGATTCGCGACGCCCCGGGCCGAGATCTCCCGGGCCGGATCCGGTCCGGCCGCGATCACCGGACCCGGAACTCCCGAGCGTGGAATTCCCGAATTCAGAACTCACTGATCGCCTCGATGACATACTTCGCCAGCGGTGCGACGGTGGCCATGCCATCGCGCACGGCCGCCCGCGAACTGGCTATGTTCACCACCAGCGTCTGCCCCGACAATCCGGCCAGCCCGCGCGACAATCCACCGTCGGTGGCGCCGGCCGCCAGACCCGAACTACGGATCGCCTCCTCGATACCACGCAACCGGCGATCCAGCAGCGGCCCGGTGGCCTCGGGCGTCACATCGCGGGCACCCACGCCCACACCGCCCACCGACACCACCAGATCGACACCGCCGATCACGGCGGTGTTCACCGCGTTGCGGATCTCGATCTCGTCGCCCGGCACGCTGACCGTCGCATCGACGTGAAAACCCGCCTCCGCCAGCAATTCCCGCACCAGCGGGCCCAGCGGGCTCGGCCGTTCGCCATGCGCGGCGCGGTCGTCGACCACCACCACCAGAGCCCGGCCGATCTCGTCGACGGGTGTGACCACCGGGTCGTCGTCACGGTGGCGCTGCACAAACTCGCGGGCGGCGGCGTCGGCCGCCACCACGTCCTCGGGATCGATCGTGGAACCCAGGTTGTTCATTGCTGCCTCCTCGCCGTGCGACGCGCTCGGGTCCCCGGCGGCCACCGGCATACGTCACCCTAACAATCTGACCAGTCCGGCCGACCACACACCAGCGGAACGGCCGGACTCTTTCGAACTCCTCAGGGTTGACTTCCCCAGGGTTGACTTCCTCGGGGTCGAACACCTCAGGGTCGAACGCCTCAGGCCGGGGCCGGGTCAGCCGACCTTCAGATCCTCGAGCGTCACCGTCGCCGTCTTGGTCTGGCCGCCCACCTCGTAGGTGACCTGCACCTGCTCGCCCGGTTCATGCGAACGTACCGCCGCCACCAGGGCATCACCCGAGGCGATCAGCCGGTCACCGAACTTGGTCACCACTGCGCCCTTCGGGATACCCGCTTTGCCGGCCGGACCGCCCGCCTGTACATCGCTGAGCAGCGCACCCGTCTGCCCGATGACACCCGCGGTCTGCCGCACCGACACGCCGAGCCCGGCGTGCGTGGCGCTGCCCGTCTCCTGCAACTGCTTGGCCACCCGGTAGGCCTGATCGATCGGGATGGCGAAACCGAGTCCGATGCTGCCGCTGCCCGCCTCCGAGCTCGAACTGCCGCCGAGCGTTGCGATCGCCGTATTGATGCCGATGAGCGCACCCCGCGCGTTCACCAGCGCACCGCCGGAGTTACCGGGGTTGATCGCGGCGTCGGTCTGGATGGCGTCGATCACCGAGGTGGTGCCCG
>ERZ795062.914-NODE-914-length-22250-cov-19.838612_pt1 | contig 22250 bp, 20 predicted proteins | sample MGYA00375146_ERZ795062 | MGnify/ENA primary metagenome ERZ795062 (study PRJEB30191, sample SAMN05720281) | activated sludge metagenome | isolation source: Anaerobic digester | place: USA | collected 2015-07-16 ... | reverse complement strand
AGGTAGAGAATACCAAGGCGATCGAGTGAATCGTGGTTAAGGAATTCGGCAAAATGCCCCCGTAACTTCGGGAGAAGGGGGGCCCCAACCCTGAAGTGACTTGCTCACTAGGGGAAAGGGCCGCAGAGACCAGGGAGAAGCGACTGTTTACTAAAAACACAGGTCCGTGCGAAGTCGCAAGACGATGTATACGGACTGACGCCTGCCCGGTGCTGGAAGGTTAAGAGGACCGGTTAGTGCCCCTTGTGGGTGCGAAGCTGAGAATTTAAGCCCCAGTAAACGGCGGTGGTAACTATAACCATCCTAAGGTAGCGAAATTCCTTGTCGGGTAAGTTCCGACCTGCACGAATGGCGTAACGACTTCTCCACTGTCTCAACCGCGAACTCGGCGAAATTGCACTACGAGTAAAGATGCTCGTTACGCGCAGCAGGACGGAAAGACCCCGGGACCTTCACTACAGCTTGGTATTGGTGTTCGGGACGGCTTGTGTAGGATAGGTGGGAGACTGTGAAGCTTGCACGCCAGTGTGTGTGGAGTCAGCGTTGAAATACCACTCTGGTCGTTCTGGATATCTAACCTCGGTCCGTGATCCGGATCAGGGACAGTGCCTGGTGGGTAGTTTAACTGGGGCGGTTGCCTCCTAAAAGGTAACGGAGGCGCCCAAAGGTTCCCTCAGCCTGGTTGGCAATCAGGTTTCGAGTGTAAGTGCACAAGGGAGCTTGACTGTGAGACTGACAAGTCGAACAGGGACGAAAGTCGGGACTAGTGATCCGGCGGTGGCTTGTGGAAGCGCCGTCGCTCAACGGATAAAAGGTACCCCGGGGATAACAGGCTGATCTTGCCCAAGAGTCCATATCGACGGCATGGTTTGGCACCTCGATGTCGGCTCGTCGCATCCTGGGGCTGGAGTAGGTCCCAAGGGTTGGGCTGTTCGCCCATTAAAGCGGTACGCGAGCTGGGTTTAGAACGTCGTGAGACAGTTCGGTCCCTATCCTCTGCGCGCGCAGGAAACTTGAGAAGGGCTGTCCCTAGTACGAGAGGACCGGGATGGACGAACCTCTGGTGTGTCAGTTGTTCTGCCAAGAGCACCGCTGATTAGCTACGTTCGGAAGTGATAACCGCTGAAAGCATCTAAGCGGGAAGCACGCTTCAAGATGAGGTTTCCATGGGGCTTAGCCCCGAGAGGTCCCCGGCTAGACTACCGGGTTGATAGGCCAGACGTGGAAGTGCAGTAATGCATGGAGCTGACTGGTACTAATAGACCGACAACTTGATACACACTTAAATTCTTTGCTCGCGTCCACTGTGCAGTTCCCGAGATACGGTCGGGACGATTGATATCTCCATAGAGTTTCGGCTGTCATAGCGAAGGGGAAACGCCCGGCTCCATTCCGAACCCGGAAGCTAAGCCCTTCAGCGCCGATGGTACTGCACTGGGGACGGTGTGGGAGAGTAGGACGCAGCCGGACAAATATTCCCAAATGGCCCGCCGATGATTCGGCGGGCCATTTGCATTATTGGACCATACTGGGATGGGTCATCGCCGGGCTGCCGTGCAGCAGTAGGCGGAGCAGATGCCCACGACACCCCGAAGGAGAGCGCCCATGCCCGACTCACGGAGCGAGCGACCCCGCCGGACCGACAGTTCGAGCAATCGCGCCGGTCGTAAACCCTGGAGGGACGCGGGCGCCGGCCAGAGCCGATGGGCCTCGCGGGGCAGCGGGGAGGACGCCGGCGATGACCGTGGACAGGGTGCGCGGCGCGGTGGTGCCGGTCGGGAGCGCGGCGGCAAGGGTTTGGGAGCGGCCCGGGGTCAATCTCGGTCGTGGGGAGCCCGCGACAACGACTCTGCGGGGGGTCGCGGTGCTGATCGACCCGGGCGTGGGGGTCCTGCAGGTTCACGCCGGGACCAGGGCTCGGAGTCGCGCAGCATGTTGCCGCCTCGCAAACCCCGGGTCCCGGAACCCCCACTGCCCGACGAGGTGACCGGCAAGGAACTGGATCGAGCCATTCATCACCAGCTGCGGACGTTGACCAAGGAGAACGCCGAAGGCGTGGCGCGGCACCTGGTCATGGTGGGCGCCCTGTTGGCCGCCGATGACCTCGAGCTTGCGTTGGCCCATGCGCAGACCGCCGCGCGCCGGGCCGGCCGGGTCCCGGCGGCGCGCGAGGCCCTGGGCATGGTCACCTATCGCATGGGGGACTATGCCCGCGCCCTCGGCGAGTTCCGGACCGTGCGCCGACTCAGCGGTTCGAACCATCTCCTTCCCCTCATGGTCGATTGCGAGCGAGGCCTCGGGCGTCATGCCCGCGCCCTGGAACTGGCAGCCTCCCCCGAGGCCCGCACCCTCACCCAGGCCGAGCGGGAGGAACTCGCCATTGTCGTCTCGGGCGTGCGCCGCGACCTGGACCAACTGAGTGCCGCCCTCCTGGCCCTCGATATCCCGGCCCTGCACCGACCGTCGTCGTATCGGCTCCACTATGCCTACGCCGACACCCTCCTCGCCCTGGGGCGCGCTACCGAGGCGCGCACCTGGTTCACCCGTGCTGCGGCCGCCGACACCGATGGCGAGACCGACGCCCTTGAGCGGCTCGACGAACTCGATGGCACCGTGGTCGTCGATCTGCTTGAGGACGCCGACGAGGACCCGCAATCGGACGAGTCCCCCACCGAGGGGGGCGAGGACCTGGAGGGTCGGCCGTGATCGGGGAGCTCGCGGCATACGAAGGAATCGTCTGCGACCTCGACGGCGTCGTCTACCGGGGCCCGACGGCCATCCCGCACGCCGTTGCCTCCCTTGGGTCGGCGGGGGTGCCGGTGCTGTACGCGACCAACAATGCCTCCCGCGAACCCGCCGTCGTCGCCGACCACCTCCGTGGCCTGGGACTGCCCGTCGCCGACCAGGCGGTGGTGACGAGTTCTCAGGCGGCCGCCTGGGTGCTCGCCGAACGCTTGGCAGTTGGAGCGTCGGTGCTCGCCGTGGGCGGCCCTGGCGTGGCGGCTGCTCTCGCCGAGCGCGGCTTCGAGGTAGCCACCGGCCAAGTTCGCGCCGTCGTCCAAGGCTATGGACCGCAGGTGCGAGCCATCGACTTGGCAGAGGCGGCGTATGCCGTGGAATCGGGTGCGCTTTGGATCGCCACCAACACCGACGCCACCCTCCCGACCGATCGCGGAATCGCCCCAGGCAATGGCACCCTCGTGGCGGCCGTGGCGAGGGCCGTCGGACGGGGACCGGACCAGGTGGCAGGCAAGCCGCAGACCCCTATCTACGAACTGGCCGCTCAGCGGCAAGGTGTCGACATCACGCACCTACTCGCCATCGGTGACCGGCTCGACACCGACGTGGCCGGCGCCCGGGCAGCGGGGATGGCCTCCCTCGTCGTGCTCACCGGAGTCGAGTCGTTGGAGAGCATCGAGCGAGCGCCCGTGGAGTTGCGGCCCACGTGGGTCGCCGCCGACCTGCGTGCCCTCGTCGACAACAACTACTGGGAGCAGGCCCGTGCCCTTACCGAGGAAGTGCGCCGACGCTGGCAAGCCCGGGACGCCCGGGACCGGAGCGAGCCAGACGGGACGCCACCTTCAGCCGGATGAGGACCCAATGCTGGGCCGGGGCACCGATCCCGAGTAGCGTGGGCCCACTGATGTCATCGGTGGCATCCCTTTTCCCGTCAGGAGCATCATGGCTAAGTCATCGATCCAGAGTTTCGTCGAACTCGCCTCCGGCCTGGGGGAGTTGACGCGGGCGCGAGCCGCTGAGGCGGTGGAGGAGTTTCTCAGCCTGACGTCGGGATCCTCACTGTCCGGCAAGAAGGTGGCGCAGCGGGCCAGCGACCTCGCCGAGGAGTTTGTCGCCGCCGCGTCGGCCAACCGGGCTCAGTTGCAGGACCTCATCCGCAAGGAGATCGAGGCCGCCCTGGGCCGACTCGATCTCGGCGGGCTCAACTCGGAGATCACCCGGCTCACCGACACCGTGCAGGCGCTCGCGGCCCAGGTCGAAACCGTCGCGGAGACGGCGCGCTCCAAGGGCGAAGCGGCCGCTGCCGCGGCCGTCGCGGTCGCCGTGCCCCGCGCGGGGCGTGGTTCCTCGTCGCGGGCACGCGCCAAGGCACCCGCCGCGCCGGCTGCAAAGCCGGCTGCGTCCACGCCGGCTGCCGGAGCCCCGGCGCGAGCGGGCTCTGCTCCCGCAGCCCCGGAGGCACCGGCCAAGGCAGCGCCGTCGGCCGCCCCGGCCCCGGAGAAGCCTGCGCCGGCCAAGGCCCCGGCTGCCACACAGGCTGCCGCCAAGTCCGCTCCGGTCAAGAAAGCACCCGCCAAGAAGGCCCCGGCCGCCAAGTCCGCCCCGGCGCGCAAGGCACCGGCAAAGAAGGCCGCGTCCGCTGCGCCGGCGCCTAGCGCGACCGCGGCCGGTGAGCCGGCAACGAAGGCTGCTCCCGCCAAGAAGGCCCCGGCCAAGAAGGCGCCAGCCACCAAGGCCGCTCCCGCCAAGAAGGCCCCGGCGAAGAAGGCCCCGGTGGCCAAGGATGCTCCCGCGACCGCTGCACCGGCCGTCAAGGCACCGGACGCGGCCCCGAAACCCGCAGCCAAGGCTGAGCCGGCGGCGGCCGGCCCGGACGGGAAGTGACCTTCACTCCTCGTCGGGGCGACATTGCGCGGAGTGGGAACTCCGGGTCCCCACCTCTGCCCAGCGATGCGCCGCCGCACACCGGCGATCTGGTGATCGACGCGGCGGTGGCGCATCTCGCCGAGGCCAGTGCGGCCCCTGCGGCCCGGGGGACGGTGGATCTCGACGCGCTGGTGGCTGCGGGCGAGGCGTTGCACGCCTCGCTGCGCGGCCGCCTCGACGACCTCGGGAGTTGAGCATCAGCCGCCTGGATGCCGAGTTGGTTCGCCGTGGCCTCGCGCGCTCCCGCGGGCACGCCACCGATCTCATTGCCGCGGGTCGAGTGGACGTGGCGGGACGCTCCCGGGTGCGCCCCGCCACCCCGGTCGACCACGACACCGTCATTGACGTGCGCACCGACCCGTGGGTGAGCCGCGCGGCGGCCAAACTCGATGCCGCTCTGGAGCACTGGCCGATCGCGGTCGAGGGTCGTCGGGCCCTCGATGTCGGGGCCTCGACGGGCGGTTTCACCCAGGTGCTGCTCGCCCGCGGAGCCCAATCGGTCATCGCCCTCGACGTCGGCCACGGACAACTGCACCCGAGCCTGGCCGGTGACCCCCGTGTCCTCAACCTCGAGGGTCAATCGATCCGGGATCTCGACCCGTCGACCCTGGCGGCCCAAGATCTGGTCGTGGCCGACCTGTCCTTCATCTCCCTCGAGTTGGTGTTTCCGGTCGTGGCAGGTCTGCTCGCCGACGGTGCCGATGTCGTGGTCCTGATCAAGCCGCAGTTCGAGGTGGGCCGTGACCGGCTGGGGAAGAACGGCATCGTCGGGGAGGCGGCATACCACCGCGAGGCCCTTCGCAACGTCGTCGACGCGGCCCGGCGCACCGGCCTCCACCTGTGTGGGATCATCCGCAGCCCGCTGCCCGGCCGCCACGGCAACATCGAGTACCTCGCGTGGTTGCGCGGCACCCCATCAGGGAGGATGGAACCCGCAGTCATCGACGCCAGCATCGCCGAGGTGGTCGCCGCGCCTGCCGGGGCGTCCGGGGGCGTCGAGGTTCGCTCGACCCGATGAGGAGCATCAACCGTGGACGCTGAGCGTCGCATCCTTCTGCTCGTGCACCCCGCGCGGGCGGACGCCCAAGAACTGGCGGTCCAAGTGGCCGCCCGGCTCAAGGAGGCGGGCGTCCAGCCCGCTGCGCTCGCCGCCGACATCCACGGCACCGCATTGGCCGACTGCGAGGACCTCACGATGGTCGACCCGGCCGACCCGGCCGCCGGCTGTGAACTGGTGTGCATCCTCGGCGGCGACGGCACCATCCTGCGCGGCGCCGAAATCTCGCGCGGCGCCAAGGTCCCGCTGCTCGGCGTCAACCTCGGCCATGTCGGGTTCCTTGCCGAGGCCGAGCGGGAAGCCCTCGGGGTCACCGTCGAGCGGATCGTCGCCCGCGACTACCACGTCGAGGAACGCATCACGTTGCAAGTGCGAGCCCTCCAACACGGGCAGGTGTTCTTCTCCTCCTGGGCGCTCAACGAAGTCACCGTCGAGAAGGCCTCGCGGGAGCGGATGATCGAACTCACCGTCGAAATCGACGGGCGCCCGCTGTCGACCTGGGGTTGCGACGGGCTGGTCATGGCCACCCCGACCGGCTCCACGGCATACGCCTTCTCCGCGGGCGGACCGGTGGTCTGGCCGGACGTCGAAGCGCTCCTCCTCGTCCCGATCTCGGCGCACGCGCTCTTCGCCCGCCCGGTCGTCGTGGGGCCCAGTTCGCACCTCGCCGTCGAAGTCGTGCCGCACACCGACGGCACCGGGGTCGTGTGGTGTGACGGTCGGCGTGCGGTCGACCTGCCGGCCGGTGCGCGGGTCGAGGTCCGGCGCTCGCCGGAACCGATGCTGCTGGCCCGGTTGAGCCGTGCCCCCTTCACCGACCGGCTCGTCGAGAAGTTCCACCTCTCTATCCACGGGTGGCGCGGCAGCGCCCGGCGGTCCTGATGCTCGCGGAGTTACACCTCCACGACCTCGGGGTCATCGAAGAGGCCCATCTCGAGCTCGGACCGGGCCTGAGTGTCGTCACCGGCGAAACCGGAGCCGGCAAGACGATGATCGTCACCGGCCTCGGGTTGCTCATCGGCCAACGCAGCGACGCCACCCTGGTCCGCACCGGGGCGGCCCGAGCGGTCGTGGAAGGGGTGGCCGCCGTCCCTGCCGGCCACCCGGCCCGGTTGCGGGCCCTCGACACCGGCGCCGACGACGAGGACGACCTCGTTCTCGTGCGGACCGTGAGTGCCGAGGGCCGCTCCCGGGCGCACGTCGGCGGCCGCTCCGCCCCCGTCGGGGTGCTCGCCGACATCGGCGAATCGCTCGTCGCCCTTCACGGGCAAGCCGATCAGTGGCGGTTGCGCCACCTCGCGGCTCACCGCGACCTCCTCGACCGGTTCGGGGGACCACCGATCGCTGCCGCCCTGGCCTCCTATCAGGAGGTGTATGCCGCACACGCCCGCGCGCTCGCCGAACTCACCGAACTCCAAGCCCAGGCCCGCACCCGGGCCCAAGAGGTCGACGCCATCACCGTTGGCCTCGAACGCATCGAAGCGCTCGATCCGCAACCCGGCGAAGACCATGCCTTGGCCCGTGAGGCCGAACGCCTCACCCATATCGAGGAGTTGCGCGCCGCGGCCGGTGCCTCCTCGGTCTTGCTCGCCGGCGCCGACGAGGCCAGCGGCATCGACGACCACGGCATCCTCGGTGCGGTCGCGTCCGCCCGTGCCCACCTGGAGTCGGCCAGCCGCAACGACCCCGCCCTGGCCGCCTTCGCACAGCGGGCCGCGGAACTCGGCATCCTCACCGCCGACCTGGCGGCCGACCTCGCGGCATACCTCGCCGATCTCGACGTCGAACCCGGCCGCCTGGACCAGGTCCAGGCCCGCCGGGCCGCGCTGGCCGACCTCACCCGCGTCTACGGCACCGACATCACCGAGGTGCTCGACTGGGGCGCCGCCGCCGCGCAACGGCTCGGCGTCCTCCTCGGCGCCGAGGACCGGATCGAGGAACTCCAGGCCGGCGTGCGGGACCTGGATGCCGCGAGGGCCGCCGCCGCGGCCCACCTCACCGCGGTGCGGGCCGAGGCCGCAGCCGGACTGGGGCGGGCGATCAGCACCGAACTGGCCCGGCTGGCGATGCCCACCGCCACCGTCGAGGTGGATGTGCGACCCCTGGACCAGCCCGGCGCCACCGGTGCTGACGAGGTGGAGATCGGCCTGCGGGCCGGCGCCGACGGGCCCATCCGACCGATCGCCCGGTCCGCCTCCGGGGGCGAACTGTCCCGGATCATGCTCGCCATCGAGGTGGCGACCGCCGCGGCAGCCGACGCCCCGCCCACCTTCGTCTTCGACGAGGTCGATGCCGGCATCGGCGGGCGGGCCGCTCTCGCGGTCGGGGCCCGGCTTGCGACCCTGGCTCGCCACGCCCAAGTGGTCGTCGTCACCCACCTCGCGCAGGTCGCGGCCTTCGCCGACCGGCACTTCGTCATCGAGAAGTCCCATGACGGGCAGGTCACCCGCAGCGGGGTCTACCAGGTCGGTGACGAGGCACGCATCGCCGAACTGGCCCGGATGCTCGGCGGCACCGACTCGGCCGCCGCCCTCGAACACGCCCGCGATCTCGTCGCTCAGGTCCGGCGGCACTCATCGCGCCCGTGGGACAATGCCGCCGATGATCCGTCGACTTCGCACCTTCCGCAACCGTGACGCGGGGTACTCCGGACCCAGCGGCGTGGCGCGCGTCGATCGGCGCACCAAGAACCTCACCAAGCGGCTGCGCCCCGGAGATGTGGCGATCATCGACCACGTCGACCTCGACAAGGTCAGCGCCGACGCCCTCGTGGCGTGCCGGCCGGCGGCGGTAGTCAATGCGGCGCCCTCGATCAGCGGGCGATACCCCAATCTCGGACCCGAGATCCTCATCGACGCGGGGATCCCGCTTCTCGACGGTGTCGGTGAGGAGGTCCTCGAGCGGGTCGCCGAGGGCGACTCGGTCCATCTGGACGGCAACGCGCTCTACAGCGCCGACGTCCACCTCGGCTCCGGGGAACTTCAGGACCGCTCACGCGTCCAGGAAGCGATGGCCGCGGCCCGCGCCGGGTTGTCGCAACAGTTGGAGGCCTTCGCCGAGAACACCATGAACTATCTCCTGCAGGAGCGCGAACTGCTCCTCGACGGGGTCGGTGTCCCCGACGTGCGCACCCAGTTCCAGGGGCGGCATACCCTCATCGTCGTCCGGGGGTACCACTACAAGGAAGACCTGCGGATGCTCCAGCACTACATCCGCGAATACCGACCGATCCTCATCGGCGTCGACGGGGGAGCCGACGCGCTCCTCGAAGCCAAACTCACCCCCGACCTCATCGTCGGCGACATGGACTCGGTCTCCGACCAGGCCCTGCGCTGCGGCGCCGAAATCGTCGTGCACGCCTACCGGGACGGGCGGGCGCCGGGCGTGGAGCGGGTGCGCGCCCTCGGGATCGACCCGGTGCTGTTCCCCGCGACCGGGACGAGCGAGGATGTCGCCATGCTGTTGGCCGACGACAAGGGCGCCACGTTGATCGTCGCGGTCGGCACCCATGCCACGCTTGTCGAGTTCCTCGACAAGGGGAGAGCCGGGATGTCGAGCACCTTCCTCACCCGGCTGCGGGTGGGTAGCAAACTCATCGACGCCAAGGGCGTGAGCCGGCTCTATCGGGCCCGCATCAGCGGGTGGTGGCTTTTAGTCATGGTGTGCGTTGGGCTGTTCGCGCTCGCGGCCGCCCTGGGCGCCACCGAGGGGGGCCGGGCCATCCTGCAGTTGCTGTGGGCCCGTCTCGATGACCTCTGGTCCCTCTTCGTTGGGATATTCCGATGATCGACTTCCGCTACCACCTCGTATCCATCGTGTCGATCTTCCTCGCCTTGGCGGTGGGCATCGTCCTTGGTGCCGGACCGCTGCAGGGCCAAATCGGCAACACTTTGACCTCCGAGATCACCCAGTTGCGTCAGGACAAGTCGTCGTTGCGCAGCGAGGTCACCTCGCTGAACAAGGTGATCACCGATCAGGACCAATACGCGCAAGCCAGTCTCGGGCGGGTCATCTCCGGGGTGACCTCGGGCCGTGGGATCGCCGTCGTGGCGCTGCCCGGAATCGACAACGACTCGGTCAACGTCGTCACGAGCGCGGTCGGCCTGGCCGGCGGGACAGTGGCGTCGGTCACGAAAATCCAGGCTTCGTGGCTGGCCGCCGACTCCCAGAACGCTCGAGACGACCTGGCCGCGCACCTTGCCCCCAGCCTGCGCGTCACGAGCGGCTCGTCCTCGGCTCAGCCGCCGTCGTTGGCCGACCGGGTGCTGGCGGCGGCCCTCACCTCGAGGTCGGGAACCGGGACCGGTGTGGGGCAGGAGGCGGCCCGCGCGGCACTCGCCTCCCTCGTCTCGGGGAAGTTCGTCGACGTGGACACCAAGAACGCCGTCACCGCGCAACTGGTCATCGTCCTTGGCGTGCCGCTCACCGGGAGTACGCCAGCGGCCCAGCAGGCGGCGGCCACGGCGTGGACCCGGCTGGCGCAAGCTTTCGACGCGGCGTCGGCCGGCAGCGTCGTGGCCACCATCAACCCCTCGGGCGGGGCACCGACCGGCTCGACCTCGGTCGTGGCGAGCGTGCGCAAGGACGCCGCGGCCGCCCAGGCCGTCTCGACCGTCGACGACGCCGAACGGCCGATGGGCGTGGCGAGCATCTTCCTCGCGTTGGCTCAACAAGAAAGCGGGGTCACCGGCCATTACGGTGAGGCCGACGGCGCCAGCGCACCCTACGCTCCGATGCCCAAGTCCTGATGAGTCGTCGATTCTCCGCTCTCCCGTTGGGCGCCGCCGTCAGCGCCTTGTCGTATGCCGTGTTGCGCCCCGGTGCCCACGAAGCGGGTTCGCGCTGGTCTCGGGTCAACCATGCAGGCCGGCCCGTGACCCTCCTCGAAGGACCGGCACACGTGGCGGGTCTCGTGGGTGGCGGTCTGCTGGCCGGCCCGGGACCGGTCGTGGCCGCCCTCGGCGGCGGAGTGTTCGGGGCGGTCGATGATCTGGCCGGGGACGCGGGGGCCAAGGGCTTGACCGGCCATCTGCGCGCGGCGGCCCGTGGCCAGGTCACCACCGGGGTTGTGAAGATCGGTGGGCTGGCGGTCACCGGACTGGTGAGCGCCGCCCTCGCGGAATCGGCCCGACCGGCCGCATCCGGCGGTGAAGTTGGTGCTTTCCCGGCCCAGCGGACCGGGGGGCTGACCCGGTTGGGACGAGTGCTGCTCGGCGGCGCCGTCGTCGCCGGCTGCGCCAACCTGCTCAACCTCTTTGATCTGCGGCCGGGCCGGGCGCTCAAGGTGGGGATGCTCCTTGGCGCTCCGGTCGTCCTGGCGGGCGGCCCAGGCGCCACCGGGGCATCGGCAGCGGTCGGCGCGAGCCTCGGGGTCCTCGCCCCGGACCTGCGCGGGGAGGCCATGCTCGGGGATACCGGGGCCAACGCCCTCGGCGCCGTGCTCGGCGCCGCCCTGATCGAGGGGCGCGGGGTGCCCGGGCGGCTGGCGCTGCTGGCCGGGATCGCCGCCGTGACCCTGACCAGCGAGAAGGTGAGTTTCACGGCCCTGATCCAGCGAACCCCGTGGCTGCGAGCCCTCGACGAATGGGGGCGCCCGACGACATGAGGCGGCACGTCAGCACCGGGATCGCCGGCGCGGCCGGCCTGATCGCGGTGACGACGCTCCTGGCCCGGATCGCCGGGTTCGGGCGGGTCATCGTGTTCGCCGACGCCGTGCGCGCCGGTGGCGTCGGGGCGATCTACCAGTCGGTCAACGCCCTGCCGAACGTCGTCTTCGAGGTGGCCGCGGGCGGCATACTCGCGGCCGTGGCGGTGCCGCTCATCGCGCGATCCCTGGGAGCCGGGGACCGGGAGCGCGCCGACGCGCTCGCCTCGGTCCTACTCACCTGGTGTCTGCTCGTCCTCGTCCCGTTGGCGGTACTCGTCCTGCTCCTCGCCGGACCGATCAGCGCATTCTTCGTCCCCGGGAGCGACCCGGTGGCCGGGGAGGTGGCGGCCCGGATGCTGCGGGTGTTCGCCGTCCAGATCCCCCTCTACGGCGTCGGCATCGTGCTCACCGGGGTGCTGCACGCCCATCGGCGCTTCCTCGCGGCGGCCCTGGCACCGTTGCTGTCCAGTGTCGTCGTCCTCGCGAGTTACCTCTGGTACGGCCACCTCGCCCAGGGACGCACCCTCCCCGGCGAGGTGCCCGACACAGCCCTCACGGTGCTCGCCTGGGGCACGACGGCCGGGGTCGCCGTCCTCAGCCTGCCGCTCGCCGTGCCCGCGTGGCGCACCGGCTGGCGGTGGCGCCCCACCCTGGCCATGCATCCGGGGGACCGGAGACGGATCGCAGCGTTGGCCGGCGGCGGCCTGCTCGCGCTCCTCGCCCAGCAATTGGCCGTCGTCGTCACCGTCTGGGTCGCGGGCCATCGCGGTGGGGACGGGGTGTTCCCCGTCTACCAGTACCTCCAGACCGTCTACCTTCTCCCGTATGCCGTACTCGCGGTGCCCGTGGCGATGAGCGCCTTCCCGGCCCTCGCCCACGGGCATGGAGCAGGGGAGGACAACGCCGACGTGGTGGCCGGCTCACTGCGCTGGATCATCCTGTTGACCGGGCTTGCGGTGGGTGTCTTGTTCGCGGCGGCGCCGGCGGTGGGCGCCTTCTTCACCCTGAGCGATGCTCGCCGCGGCACTGCCGGGGCGAGCCCGGCCGCCCTCGCTGCCCTGCCCGGCGGCCTCATCGCCTACGCCCCGGGCCTGATCGGGCTCTCGGTGGCCGTCTTGCTCACCCGGGCGCTGTACGTGCGCGGGCACCCCACCACGGCCGGCGCCGCCGTGGCACTCGGCTGGGTGCTCGCCGCCGTGGTCCCGCTCGTGGCCACCTCGGCAGCGGACGGTCCCGGACCGGCGCTGCGGACCCTCGGGTTGGCCTCCTCGGCCGGGATGACGGTCAGTGCCGTCGCCCTGGTCCTGCTCGTGCGCCGCCACTGGGGTTCGGCGGCCCTCCAGGGATCCGGGCGGACCCTGGCCACCGTCGTCGTCGCCATCGCCGCGGGCGCTGCGGTCGGGGACACCCTCACCCATGCCTGGCCGCGGGACACCTGGCCGACCGTGATCACCGCCGGACTGGTGAGCGCGATCAGTGCCCTGGTGGCGGGCCTGCTCGTGGTCCTCATCGGGGACCGTGCCACACTCCTCAGCGTGCGGACGCGCGCCCGTCGGGCACCTGGGAACGAGTACGGCGCGGGAGGAGGACGCTAGGTGAGGATCGTGCTCATCGTCGCCACCTCGACCGGTGGCGTGGGCCGGCACGTCCATGATCTCGCCGAGGGCCTCATCGAGAAGGGGCACGAGGTGACCGTCACCGGCCCCCCGGACGTGTTGGCGGCCTTCGGGTACGCCGCGCTCGGCGCCCGCGTCGAACCCCTGGTCGTGAGCGACCGCCCCCACCCCAGGCACGATGTCGCCGCCATCCGGACCCTGCGGCGCCTGCTCGCCGGGACCGATGTCGTTCATGCCCATGGCCTGCGTGCGGGTGCCCTGGCGGTGCTGGCGCTGGGCCTTGGCGGTCCGCCACTCGTCGTCACCCTCCACAACGGACCACCCGACGGCCCGGTCGCCGGCGCGATCCATCAGGCTCTCGAACTGGTGGTCTCCCGGGGTGCCGACCTCGTCTTGGGCGTGTCGGCCGACCTGGTGGCCCGGATGCGCCGGTTGCGAGCCCGGGCCACCGGCCTGGCCGTCATTCCCGCAGCGGCCCGGCCTACGGTGACCAAGGATCGGTATGCCGTCCGCCGCGAGTTCGCGGCCGCACCCCGGGTGCCGCTTGTGGTCACCATCGCCCGGCTGGCGCCGCAAAAGGGCCTCGATGTCCTTCTCGACGCCCTCGCCCAACTCCGCGCGACCGGCCTGGAGGTAGTGTCCGTCATCGCGGGGGAGGGGCCCCTGGCCGAGCCCCTGGCCAAACGGATCCGGAGCGAGGGACTGCCGGTGCGCCTGCTCGGGCATCGCCGGGACGTGCCCGACCTGCTTGCCGCCGCCGATGTCGTCGTCTCCTCGTCGCGCTGGGAGGGGCAGCCGGTGGCCCTCCAGGAGGCGCTCCACCTCGGTGCGGCGATCGTGGCCACCGACGCCGGCGGCACCGGGGCGGTGGTCGGTGACGCCGCCATTCTCGTGCCGGTGGGGGACGCGCGTTCGCTGGCGAGCGCGCTCGCCGATGTCCTGCGGCACGGGTCGGTCCGTGACGACTTGCGTTCCAAGGCGATGGCGCGGGCGGGCGAGTTGCCCACGAGGGCGGACGCGATCGCGGCCGCGCTCGCGGCATACGACACGGTGCTACGAGACCACGCTGGGGGCGGACCCGCCGATTGACGATGGTCATCTCGGGGTCGAGATGACGTAGCATTGAAGCCCGTGGTGCTGCAGACGAAACAGATCTTCGTGACCGGAGGCGTCGCCTCATCACTGGGCAAGGGCCTGACGGCCAGTTCCCTGGGCCACCTCCTGCGGGCGCGCGGGCTCACGGTGACGATGCAAAAACTCGACCCCTACCTCAACGTCGACCCGGGCACGATGAACCCGTTCCAGCACGGCGAGGTGTTCGTCACCGAGGACGGGGCCGAAACCGACCTCGACATCGGGCATTACGAACGGTTCCTCGACGTCAACCTCCACGGCAGCGCCAACGTGACGACCGGGCAGGTCTACAACCGGGTCATCCAGCGGGAGCGGCGCGGTGAATACCTCGGCGACACCGTCCAGGTCATCCCGCACATCACCAACGAACTCAAGGAGCGGATGCGCGCCGAGGCCGCCGGGTCCCCCGGCGTCGACCCCGCGGACGCGCCCGACCTCATCATCACCGAGATCGGCGGCACGGTCGGCGACATCGAGTCGTTGCCGTTCCTCGAGGCCGCCCGCCAGGTGCGCCACGACCTCGGCCGCGACAACGTCTTCTTCCTCCACGTCTCGCTCGTGCCCTACCTCGCCCCGAGCGGCGAACTCAAGACCAAACCGACCCAACACTCGGTCGCGGCCCTGCGCCAGGTCGGCATCCAGCCCGACGCGCTCGTGCTGCGGGCCGACCGGCCCATCCCCGACTCGATCAAACGCAAGATCTCGCTCATGTGCGACGTCGACACCGAGGCGGTGACCGCGGCCGTCGACGCGCCGAGCATCTACGACATCCCCAAGGTCATCCACCGCGAGGGCCTCGACGCCTATGTCATCCGGCGCCTGGGCCTGACCTTCCGTGACGTCGACTGGACCGACTGGGACCTGCTGTTGCGGCGCGTGCACCGCCCCGAACACGAGGTCGAGGTGGCCCTCGTCGGCAAGTACATCGACCTGCCCGATGCCTATCTCTCGGTCAGCGAGGCGTTGCGCGCCGGCGGCTTCCACCACGACGCCAAGGTCCACATTCGTTGGGTTGCCTCCGACGAGTGCATCACCCCAGCAGGAGCCCAGAAGTCTCTGGCCGGGGTCGATGCCGTCCTCATCCCCGGCGGGTTCGGGGTGCGCGGCATCGAGGGCAAGGTGGGCGCCCTGCGCTGGTCGCGCGAACGCGGCATACCGACCCTCGGGCTGTGCCTCGGGCTGCAATGCATGGTCATCGAATACGCGCGGCACGTCTGCGGCATCGAGGAGGCCAGTTCGACCGAGTTCGACCCGCAAACGCCCGCCCCCGTCATCGCCACCATGGAGGAACAGAAGGCGTTCGTCGAAGGGGCCGGCGACCTGGGCGGCACCATGCGCTTGGGCACCCAGCACGCGCTGCTGCGGGAGGGAACCCTGGTGGCCGAGGCGTACGGCACGACCGAGGTGGAGGAGCGGCACCGGCACCGGTACGAGGTCAACAACGCCTACCTCGACCAACTGACCGAAGGTGGGCTCGTCGTCAGCGGCACCCATCCCGACCTCGGGTTGGTCGAGTTCGTCGAGTTGCCGGCCGAGGTGCACCCCTATTACGTCGCCACCCAGGCGCACCCGGAGTTCAAGTCCCGCCCCACCCGGGCCCACCCGCTGTTCGCCGGGCTCATCGGGGCGGCCTTGGCCCAGCAGCGCGCCGCCCGGCTCGTCGAGGTCGAACGGCCTCCGCTCACGGACGCCGCGGATGACTCCGACTGAGGAGCCGCTGAGCGACCTGCACGACCCGGCCCCCGTGCTCACCTCGGAGATCGCCTTCCGGGGGCGCGTCTGGGATGTGCGACGCGACGAGGTCGCCCTGCCGTCCGGTCCCGTCATCCGGGACTACGTCGAACACCCGGGCGCCGTGGCCGTCATCGCCCTCGACGCGCAGGAGCGCGTCGTCCTCATCCGGCAGTACCGGCACCCGATCGGCACCCACGAGTGGGAACTGCCCGCGGGCCTGCTCGATGTCGCCGGCGAACCACCGGTGGTGTGCGGGCAACGTGAACTCGCCGAGGAGGTCGACCTCGTCGCCGCCCGGTGGGACCACCTCCTCACCTACCACTCCTCACCCGGGGGCATCAGCGAAATCCTCCACCTCTATCTCGCCCGCGACCTCACCCCGGTGCCGGAGGCGCAGCGGCATACCCGCACCGACGAAGAGGCCGGTATGCCGACCCGCTGGGTGCCGCTCGATGAGTTGCGCGAGGCGGTGCTCGCCGGCCGGGTCGGGAACGCCGCGCTCATCATCGCCACCTTGGCTGTTCATGACCTTCGTGAGCAGGGCCGAGCGGGGTTCGCGGCGACGCCCGGACGGTAACCTCGGCCGGCACCGGCGAGGGGGCCGGGTTGTGGCGGGCCGGGAGGGGGTGCAGGATCGTCCCTGAGCACCCGACTCGGCGGCGTGGTCACCGGTCCCCGGCGGCGCGCGGCCACGGACCCGTGAGGAACCCGAATGGCGAAGAAGAACCCCGTTCCCGAGGGCGCCGACGACATCGGCCGCGGCGATGTCACTGTTGACGGCGCCATCCACACCAAGGAGGGCCGGGTCAAGAAGCTCATCTATGAAGCGGAGATGGAGCGGCTCCAGGAGCAACTGGTGATGTTGCAGTACTGGATCCAGAACCAGGGGTTGAAGGTCGTCGTCCTGTTCGAGGGGCGCGGGTCGGCCGGCAAGGGCGGGGTCATCAAGCGGATCACCGAACGCACCTCGCCGCGCATCGTGCGGGTCGCCGCGCTGCCCACACCCACCGAGCGGCAGAAGACCCAGTGGTATTTCCAGCGCTACGTCGAGCACCTGCCCGCTGCCGGCGAGATGGTCCTGTTCGACCGCTCCTGGTACAACCGCAGCAATGTCGAAAAGGTCATGGGCTTTTGCACCGAGGAGGAGCACGAGGAGTTCCTCCGCTCCTGCCCCGAGTTCGAGCGGATGCTCGTGCGTAGCGGCATCATCCTCATCAAGTACTGGTTCTCGGTGAGTTTCGAGGAGCAGCGCAAGCGGTTCGAGGCCCGCAACGCCGAGCCGCTCAAACGGTGGAAACTCTCCGACATGGACCTCGCCGAGCACGAGTTCTACGTCAAGTACTCGATGGCCAAGGACACGACCTTCCAGTACACCGACATCAAACAGGCCCCCTGGTACGTCGTGCCCTCCGACGACAAGCGCGCCGCCCGACTCAACTGCGTCAACCACCTCCTGGCCCAATTCCCCTACGAGGATGTCGCGCCGGAGGTGGTCCACCTGCCCGAGATGCAGCAAATCCACTACGTGCGCCCGCCCATGCATGAGCAGACGTTTGTGCCCCAGCTGTTCTAGGTCGTCATGAGCGCGCACCCGCCCGCCGCGGACGCTCGCGGCATACCGGCCCAAACCCCCGAGCAGGACCCGCACGATCGCAGCCGCTGGCCCTGGTGGCGGCCGCCCTTCCTCGTCGCCGGCGTGGTGTTACTGGTGTGGTGCATCTGGGGCTGGCCGGGGAGCGCCCGGGCCGAAACCCCGTGGGCCGGGGCGCTCGGGGTTGCGGTGATCGCCGCCGTCGTGCCGCTGGTGCTCGCCCTCGGCGACCCGGTCCACTGGTGGGAACACCACCGCGGCCGGCCGGTCGCGGCCCTGCGCGGCGCGGTGGCGCGCACCGTGATGTTCCCGCTCGTCGCCTCGGTCGTCGCCGCGGGCGTGCTCACCGTGGCCTTCACGTCCGGCTGGTTCGAGGCGGCCCGCCGGGGGCAAGGCCCATGGTTGGCCCTCGTGGCCGCGGCCCTGGTCACCGGCCTGCTCGTCAACTTCCCACTCCTCACCGACGACCTGCTCCCCGCCTGGGTGGGCCCGGGGATGGTGGTCGTCATCGCGGCGGTCGACGGCCTCATCGACGCGCTGCCGGGCGTGGTGACGATGACGACGGTCGACTGGATGACGGGAATGGTGCTGCTCCTCGTTGCCGAGGCCATCGCGATCCCCTTCCTCGCCGTCGTCATCGTCCGCTGGATGCGCGCCGAGGATGCCCACACGGCCGCGGTCGACGCCGAACTCGACGCCGAACCCTTTGACGACACCCCCTGGTTCCTCCGCCAGCAGTGACCGCCTGGCCGTCGGCGATTCGAAGGCGCGGCCCCGGCTCCGTAGGATAGGAGGGTATGCCGCCCGCGCGGCATACCGCCCCTGCTCACCCACCCCGAAAGGGTCCTTTCGTGCTCCGCACCCACGAGGCCGGCACCTTGCGCGCCGCCGACTCCGGCACCACCGTCACCCTGACCGGTTGGGTGGCCAAGCGGCGCGATCACGGGGGAGTGGCGTTCATCGACCTGCGCGATGCGAGCGGGGTCGTCCAGGTGGTGGCCCGCGACGAGGTGCTCAGCGACACCGCGCACGACCTGCGCAGCGAGTTCTGCGTGCAGGTTGTCGGCGAGGTGACCCGGCGTGCCGACAAGGACATCAACCCGTCCGTGCCCACCGGCGAGATCGACGTCGTCGCGAGCCGGATCGAGGTTCTCAGCCCGAGTGCGCCGCTGCCGTTCCCCATCGACGAACGCACGAGTGTCGGGGAGGAGGCCCGCCTCAAGCACCGCTACCTCGACCTGCGCCGGCCGGGCGCTCACAACGCCGGGCAGGCGCTGCGGTTGCGCTCGAAGGTCAGCGCCGCCGCCCGCCGGGTCCTCGGGGAGCGCGACTTCGTCGAGATCGAGACCCCCACCCTGACCCGCTCGACGCCCGAGGGGGCCCGCGACTTCCTCGTGCCCGCGCGCCTCGCGCCCGGCTCGTGGTACGCCCTGCCGCAAAGCCCTCAGTTGTTCAAGCAGCTGCTCATGGTCGCCGGCATGGAGCGCTACTACCAGATCGCCCGCTGCTACCGCGACGAGGACTTCCGCGCCGACCGGCAGCCCGAGTTCACCCAGCTCGACATCGAGATGAGTTTCGTCGAGGAGGACGACATCCTCGACCTCGGCGAGGCGTTGGCCCGCGCCATCTGGGATGTCATCGGGGTCGAGTTGCCGACGCCGTTCCCACGGATGACGTATGCCGAGGCGATGCGCCGGTTCGGCACCGACAAACCCGATCTGCGGTTCGGGCTCGAACTGGTCGAATGCACCGAGTACTTCGCGCACACCCCCTTCCGGGTGTTCCAGGCCGACTACGTCGGCGCGGTCGTCATGCCGGGCGGCGCGAGCCAGCCGCGCAAACAACTCGACGCCTGGCAGGACTGGGCCAAGCAGCGTGGAGCGCGGGGCCTGGCCTACGTCCTCGTCGGCGAGGACGGCACCCTCGGTGGCCCGGTGGCCAAAAACCTCTCCGACGCCGAGAAGGCCGGGCTAGCCGCCCACGTCGGTGCCGCCCCGGGCGACTGTGTGTTCTTCGCCGCCGGGCCGATCAAGTCGTCGCGGGCGCTGCTCGGCGCGGCCCGGCTGGAGATCGCCCGCCGCGGTGGACTCATCGACGAATCGGCCTGGTCGCTGCTCTGGGTCCACGACGCGCCGCTCTTCGAGCCGTCCTCGGAGGCGGTGGCCGCCGGTGACGTGGCGGTCGGCGCCGGTGCGTGGACCGCGGTCCACCACGCGTTCACCTCGCCCAAGGCCGAGTTCCTCGACACCTTCGACACCGACCCGGGCAGCGCCCTCGCCTACGCCTACGACCTGGTGTGCAACGGCAACGAGATCGGGGGCGGCTCGATCCGGATCCACCGCCGCGACATCCAGGAGCGGGTCTTCACCGTCATGGGCCTCACGCCCGAGCAGGCGCAGGAGAAGTTCGGGTTCCTGCTCGACGCCTTCGCCTACGGTGCCCCGCCCCACGGGGGCATCGCCTTCGGCTGGGACCGGATCGTCATGCTGCTCGGTGGTTTCGACAGCATCCGCGACGTCATCGCCTTCCCCAAGTCCGGTGGTGGCTACGACCCGCTCACGGACGCTCCGGCACCGATCACGGCCGCCCAACGCAAGGAGGCCGGGGTCGATGCGCGCCCCGACGGGCACCTCGCTGCTCCTGCCTGAGAACCGGCCATGACGACCCCGACGACCCGAGTGGCGGCACCGTCATGACCGGCGTGCGCACCCTGCTCTGGGATGCCGACGGGGTTCTCCAACACGGACCCATCGGGTGGAACTGGCGCCGCGAACTCGACCGGGTCGGCGGCCCGGGGTTCGCGGCGGCCGTGTTCGAGGCCGAACGCCCCGCCCTCACCGGGCATGAGCGCCTCGAGGACTCCCTGGCTCGGGTCGTCGCCCAGTTTCCCGGTGTGCCGTTGTCCGTCGAGGATCTCCTCGGGTTGTGGGAAATGGCGAGCGTCGACGAGCAGGCGTTCGCCTACGTCACCGAGTTGCGCGGGCGCGGCATACCGTGTGCGCTGGCGTCCAACCAGCAGGACCACCGGCGGGCCTGGATGCGCGACGAGTGGGGCTATGACACCCACTTCGACCACGTCTTCTACTCGAGCGAACTCGGGGTCGCCAAACCAGACCCGCGGTTCTTCACCACCATCCTGGAGCAGTTGGAGGCCGCGCCGGAGGAAGTCGGGTTCATCGACGACAGCGGCCCCAACATCGACAGCGCGCGATCGGTGGGCATCGCGACCTACCACCATCTGCCGCGCTCCGGGATCGCGGCGATGCGCTCCGGGGTGGAGGCCCTGCTCGCGGGCGGGTCGACGTCCTAGCCCCCGGCACCGGGGGCGGCGGTGCCGTCTCAGTGAGCGATGCCGCGGCTCAGCAGATCGGGGAGGGTGACGAACTCGAACCCCCCGAGGCGGGTGAGCCGGATCAGGTCCGGTAGGGCCCTGACCGTGCGGCTGCGATCGATACGCTGCGGGTTGGGGCCGTCGAGATGACCGCCGTCGTGTCCGAGAATGATGCTGCCCGGGCGCAACCGGGCGGCGTTGAGGGCGGCCGTGACCTCGGGGGAGTGGTGCGGCAGATCCCCCTCGATGCTCGTCCCCCAGAAGCACGTGCGTTTGCCCAGGGCCGTCGTCTGGGCGGCGACCATCGGGCTGGTGAGCCCGCGCGGCGGTCTGAAGAGCGAGGGCGTCGGCACCCCGAGGGCGCCGAGGGCCGTATCTCCGCCGCGGATCTGCGCGGCCACCTCGTCGCCGCTTCGGCCGTCGAGCCAGAGGTGATCGGCGGTGTGGTTGCCGATGGCGTGCCCGGCGCGGCGGACCTGGGCCACCAGCCGTGGGTGCGCGGTGGCGGCCCGGCCGATCATGAAGAACGTCGCCGGCACTCCGAACTCGTCGAGGATGGCGAGGACATCCGGGGTGTATGCCGGGTCGGGCCCGTCGTCGAAGGTCAAGGCGACCACCGGATCGGAGGTCTGCACCCACGTCACCGCGTGCGGGTCGACCCGCTCCAGGTGTTTGGCGCGAGCCCCCTCGGGGCGGCTCCCCCCCGGCTCCCATTCGGCGAGGGCGAGCAGGCACGCAGCCCCGGCCCCGGCGAGCAGCGAGCGGCGGCGCACCCGCGCGCTGCTCCCCGGGTCGCCCGTCATGGGACCAGAGTGCCACGACCCGGCGGTAGCCTGCCGGTGTGAGTGACCTCTTCGCCGCCGCGCGAGCCTCGGGCGACGGCGGGTCGGCGCGCTCCTCGGCGGGGTTGGTGGCGCCCTTGGCCGTGCGGATGCGGCCGCGCTCCCTGGCGGAGGTGCGCGGACAGGAGCAGGTGCTGCGCCCCGGGAGCCCGTTGCGGCGGCTCATCGAGGGCAGCGGCGGGGCGGCCGGTCCGTTGTCGGCGATCCTCTGGGGGCCGCCAGGCACCGGCAAGACGACCCTGGCGCACCTGGTCGCCACGGCCGCCGAGCGCGAGTTCGTCGAACTCTCCGCGGTCACCGCGGGTGTCAAGGACGTCCGCGCCGTCATGGACGCCGCCGGGCGGGCCCGGGATCTCTACGGGCGGCATACGGTCCTGTTTCTCGACGAGATCCACCGGTTCACCAAGGCCCAGCAGGACGCCCTCCTGCCCGGCGTGGAGAACCGGCAGGTCATCCTCGTGGCCGCCACGACGGAGAACCCGTCGTTCTCCGTGATCGCGCCCCTCCTGTCGCGATCGCTGCTGGTCACCCTCGAGTCGCTGCCAGACGAGGAGGTGGGGGTCGTCGTGGACGCCGCGCTCACGGACCCGCGCGGCCTGGCCGGCGCCTACACCCTGGCCGACGACGCGCGGG
>ERZ795062.900-NODE-900-length-22614-cov-5.715989_pt1 | contig 22614 bp, 17 predicted proteins | sample MGYA00375146_ERZ795062 | MGnify/ENA primary metagenome ERZ795062 (study PRJEB30191, sample SAMN05720281) | activated sludge metagenome | isolation source: Anaerobic digester | place: USA | collected 2015-07-16 ... | reverse complement strand
TCGAGGCGTTTGAGGGCGACCATGCCCACGCCCTCACCGATGAGGGTTCCGTCGGCGCCGTCCGACAGCGGCCGGATATCGCCCGTCTTGGAGAAGGCCGGCGTCTTGGAGAAGCACATGTACATCATCACGTCGTTGAGGGCGTCGACGCCGCCGGTGATGACGGTGTCTGCCTCGTGCAGGTACAGCCGGTGCAGCGCCGACTGCAGCGACGCCAGGGAGCTCGCACACGCGGCATCGATCACAAAGTTGCAGCCGCCGAGGTTGAGCCGGTTGGCCACACGTCCGGCGACCACGTTGCCGAGCAGGCCGGGGAAGGTGCTCTCCACCCACGGCGGGTAGTGCGCGGCGATATCGCCGGAGATCTCCTCGGCCTCGGCCTCGGACAGGCCGTTTTCCAGCATGGCCTTGCGCCACACCGGGCCCTGCAGCCGGGCGCCGGCCTGGACGACGAGTTCGGTGGTGGAGGCCACGCCGAGGATGATGTCGGTTCGGTCGAGGTCGAAGTCCTCGCGACCACCGGTCACCTTGTCCAGGACCTGCTTGGCGGCGATCAGAGCCAGGATCTGCGCCGAATCCGTCGTCTGCAGCGATGCGGGCGGCAGACCGAACTTGACCGGGTCGAACGGCACCGGGTCGATGAAGCCGCCGCGCTTGCAGTAGGTCTTGTCCGGCACCGACGGGTCGGCGTCGTAGTAGTCGTCGATCAGCCAGTGCGTGGGTGGCACCTCGGTGATGGCGTCACGGCCACCGGAAACAGTCCGCCAGTAGCCGTCGAGGCCGGTCTCCCCCGGGTAGATCGCGCTCATGGCGATGACAGCAACTGGTGGGGAAACGTAGTTCTTCGCGGTGTCGCTCAAAATTCCTCTTCGATGTGCGGTGCCTGGCGGGGCAACAGTCGGGCGGTGGGCCCGGTGGTCGGTGGGTGGTACTCGTCAGCCCAGGGGTCTGGGCCGGAAATCGAACGCTCCGGGCGGCAACTGGACACCTGCGGTGCGCAGCTGGCCGGCGCGGGTGATGGTGGCCGCCCCTTCGAGAAGGTTGAGCGCGATCTGGCCGGTGGTGCGGGACCCGACGGGTTCGAGAAAACTGCCCCTGACCCAGGTATTGAACCCGCCCATCGCCGGGCCGCACCAGATCTGATAGTCCCCACGGCGATCGGTGTCGCCCTCGCGGGCCCACTGGGCACCCGAGAACAGGTACCAGCGGAACACCAGCGCCATCAGGTGATGCGGGTCGGCCTCCGCCCGCGCGATCTCACGGGGGTCGCGGCTGGAGAAGAAGTCCTTGGTCTCGGCCCAGATCTCGTCGATGCTGCGCCGCAGGACCTGCTTCTCCAGGGCGGCGACCTCCTGCGCGGGGGCGTCGGCGAACGAGGCGTATTTGCGGTAGAACTCGGTGAGCCGCTGTCCGCGCTGGGCGAACATGGTGCCGCGCTTGAGAACCTGCACGGTCACGCCCATCTCGAACATGTCGGCGGCCGGGGCGGTGGCCACGTCGGTGGCCTGCGCCAGCGCCAGCAGGTCGCGGCCGTCCTCGGACAGTCCGCTCTCCACGGCCGACTGGTTGACCGAGCCGGTGAGCACATAGGCCGCGCCGGCGGCGAACGCGGCCGCCACCGCGGCCGGGGTTCCGATACCGCCGGCCGCGCCGACACGCGGAAGCACGGTGTAGCCGTACTGTTCGGCGATCTCGTCGCGCAGTGCGATCAGGCTGGGCAGCAGGACGGTGAGCGCGCGGTTGTCGGTGTGGCCGCCCGAGTCGGCCTCGGCGGTGATGTCCTCGGCGATGGGGATCTGGGCGGCGAGTTCGGCCTCTTCGGCGGTCAGCCGGCCCTCGGCGACCAGCGCCCGGAGCATCGCCTCCGGCGCGGGTGAGAGGAAGTGCCGGGCGATCTCATCCCGGGAGACCTTGGCGAAGACGCTGCCGTACCGGATGATCTGTCCGTCACCGCCGCGGCGCAGCCCCTTGGCCGCGTACAGCACGACGGCCGGGGTCAGCTGCATAAAGGCCGACGCCGACACACAGCGCACACCCATCCGCAGGAACAGTTCCACGGTGGCCATCTCGCGGCGGTCGTCCTGGACGTTGTGGATGAGGTTGGCGCCCCATCCTGGCGAGTCCGGGCCGAGGGCCGCCTGGATCTCCCTGATCCCGGCCTCGACGGTGTCCAGATCCAGTCCCGCACTGCCGTAGAAACCCATCGCGCCCGCGCGGACGGCGGCGATCGCCATCTGCGGGGTGGCGATACCGCGGGCCATCTCACCGGCGACGTAGGGAAAACGCACACCGTGCGCGGCGGTGAATGAGCGCTCGCCGAGCCATTCGGGGTATACGGGCGGCAGAAGCGCGAGCAGTTCGTTCCCGGCGATCTCGGCCAGTCCCCCATCCCCGACGACCACCGGAACCGGGCCGAGCGGCGACGCGACGACGGCGACGGGTTGACGGATTTCGGCGAGTGCCTCGGCGACATCTGCTCGCGTGTCTGCCGGGGCAACTTGTGCATGGGGCAGCCCCAGCAACGTCTGATGCATGAGAGGGGACACTAACAAACAACGTGAGTGGCGTCTATCACGGCATGGTGCCCTTCCGATCCGGCACCACCTGCCGCGGGTCGACGGTACGCGCATAAAATTCCTGCTCACCATCGGTATGCCGCCGCCGGCATCGGATCCGCGCGGCTCCGGCATCGGAGATAATGGCGACCAGACTCACATCGTCGTGACGCAACCGCCTCAGGTCCGCTCGCAGATCAGCAGCGGGATCGTACGGTCGGTGTTGCGCTGGTAGCCGACGTAGCCCTGATACGCCTTGACCGCCTGTGGCCACAGTTCGGCATGCTCGGCGGCGGTGGCTGCCCGTGCCCGCATCGGCACCGTCTCACCATCGACGATCACCGTCACGTCCGGGGTGGCGACGGCGTTCCGGAACCAGTCGGGATCCCTACCCGACCCGCCTTTGGACGCGACGAGGACAACGCGCGTGTCGTCATGGACCGGGGTGGTGAGCAGAGTCGTGTACGGCTTGCCGGACTTGCGGCCCACGGTATGCAACTCGATCGTCTTCATACCGAGTATCGACGTGGGAAACCGGCCGCCGGTGATCGTCAGCAACGCACGATGACCGTTTTCCAGGAACCAGGAACCAGGCACCAACGCCGGCGACGCGGTCGGGGTATCGCATGGCATCACCCTAGTCGCCACACATGACCGCGTGGATCGCAATTCATGCTCGGCAGGTGATAGCGTCCACACACCTAACCGATGCAGATGCGCTCGGTCCCGTCGTCAATCGGCAGTCCGTCACGAACCGTTGCGGTGACCTCATAGGAATCGAGGTTGATAGAGCCACGGTGGTTGTCCAGGAATGCGGTGTCCGCGGCATCACGTCCGGTCGCGATACGCACGAGGCTCTGCCGAGGCGCCAGTCGAGTGGCGTCGACGACGACCCACTGCCCGTCGATGATCGCCTCGGCGACGGCATGGAAGTCCATCGGATCGCAGCCCGGGGCGTAGACGGCCACGAGCCGCGCCGGGATATTGAGCGCACGCAGCAGTGAGACGACGAGATGCGCATAGTCACGGCAGACTCCGGCGCCGGCCAGTAGTGTGTCCGCCGCACCGTCGATGGGATCGCTGGCACCCGGGATATAACTCAGCCGGTCCTCGACGTACGCGGTGACCTGGTTGAGCAACTCGCCGTCCGGGAGCGACGAATCGAACTGCCCGGCGGCGAAGCCGAAGAACTTGTCACACTCGGCGTAGCGGCTCGGTCGCAGGTAGGTGGAGCGATCGGTGATGGCGACCGGAATCGGATCGGCGGGTGTGGTGACCGACGCCGAGTAGTCGACCTTGATGAGCCCGCTGTCGACCTGCAGCCGGTGAATACGGGAACCGTGATCGTCGATGATCTCTTCGACCTCCACCGGAGAATCGTCCAGGGTCACCGTCAGATTCTCGGTCAGTTCCAGACCGGGCAGCCTGGCCACCGCGATCTGCATCTCGATCTCGGTGGCGGCTTGGACGGACACCTCAAGCTTGGCGGTGACGTCGCGGGGAGAAGTCATGGCTCCACCGTAGGTGATCATTGACGAATTGGCAGAGATACCGACCGTTCGGTCACCACGTCGGCGACAGGGTCCGCCCAGGTCACGTCCAGTGCACCAACCACATTCACGAGATCCGTCGGCGCCCAACTGTCACGCCACGGTCCTCGGATCAGTTAACTGAGCGAGCGGTGACGGTGTCGAGGTCTGGGGTGCCGCCGAGATCATCAATGACCTCGACACCAAGCGCCGACTGTGGACCGGTCTGCTCGGCTACGACCTTGACGCCTTCTTTCCCGGCGGACCGGAGTCGGCGGAGGCGTGCTTCGTCGCGGTTACACCCGATCGCCCGGTGTTCCTCAAGCAGCACGGAGTGGGCGGTCGCGAAACGTGGAAGGCCGACCGATAGGGCGCCGTCCCCCGTCTTCAGTACTGAGCGACGAGCAACCCGCTAGTCTGCTGCCATGCCAGGTTCTCGCCCCAGCGCGCTGTCCCGTCGTACCTTCCTCGCCGCGGGCGCGGCCACCGTCGGCGCTTTCGCCACCGGCGGAGCTATCGCCGCCGCAGCCCCTGACGTCCTGGCCGAGGCCAACACCGCCGGTACCACCCTGGCGCGGGCCGCACGGCCCGGCGGGGCCCGTGCGGGCGGCTACCGGAAACTGGTCGCGGGCCCGGGGTGGCCGCTATACGTGCGCCAAGAATTGGCCACTGCGAAAGCGGGCCGTAGCAGGACCCGGAACGGTCTCGCCGCCTTCGTTCAGCTCACCGATATGCACATCACCGACGTGCAGAGCCCGGCTCGTTTCGAGTACACCCATGATCTGATCACCGGCTCGGCGTTCCGACCCCAGGAAGCACTCAACACCCAGGGCGCGGTATCGCTGGTCAACCGGATCAACTCGCTGTCAGGCGGACCGTTCTCGGGGCGTCGTTTCGATGCGGTCGTCACCACCGGCGACAATACCGACAACCGCGAATCGGTGGAACTCGATTGGTTCTGCAAAGTTCTGTCCGGCGGCTCGATCACCCCGAACACCGGTGCGGCCAACCGATTCGAAGGGGTGCAGAATTTCGGTTCGACACTGTACTGGCAGCCCGAGTCCGCGATCCGAGACATCTACAAGGAACGTGGATACGTCCAGATCCCCGGCTACCTGCGTGCGGCCATCGCGAAACACCGCAGCCCCGGCCTGAATGTCCCGTGGTACGCGGTGCTGGGTAACCACGATGACCAGTATCTGGGCACCATCCCGAACAACATTCTCGACGACATGTACCTGTGGTCGGTGAAGCTCGATGTGCCCGCGACCAATCCGGCGGCCGGGCAGATCGCCCAAGCGATGCAGTCCAATCCGGCGGCTTTGGGCCCTCTGATGGCGGCGCTGCGGGTGAGCGGTCCGGCGTACCCGGTGACCCCTGATTCGCGTCGTCGGCCGTTCTCCAACCAGGAGTTCGTGCGGCGGCATTTCGACCCGGCGCTCACCGGACCCGGCCCCGTCGGTCACGGATTTGCCGCCCCCGACGGACCCACCTGGTACACCTTCCAGATCGCGCCGGGCGTGCTGGGTATCGCGATGAACACCTGCAACAGCCTGGGCCTATCCGACGGCTCCATCGGCGATCGGCAGCTGCGGTGGATTCAGCGCCAGATCACCGCGCACCGCGACCAGCTCGTCATCGTGTTCAGCCACCACACCTCCGACACCATGTCCGCCGCCCTGCCCAACCCCGACACCCCCGGCGAACGCCAGTACGACGGCACAGCCCTGGTGGCGATGCTCGCCCGGCACAACAATGTCATCGCCTGGGTGAACGGACACACCCACAACAACCGGCTGATCCCGCACCGCGGCAGCACCGCCGAACACAGTTTCTGGGAAATCAACACCGCCAGCCACATCGATTTCCCGCAACTGGCCCGCATCGTCGAGGTGGTCGACAACGCCGACGGCACCCTGTCGATCTTCACACCGCTCATCGAAGCCGATGCACCGTACACCGCCGACGAATCCGACCTCACACCCGACGGCCTGGCCAGCCTGTATCGCGAACTCGCCTACAACGACCTACACACCGACCCCGAACGCATCGGGAAGCTGACCGACCGCAACTGCGAGCTCCTCCTCGCCCATCCCCTGCGTTGACCGAGGAGTCCATCAGCGACGGGTGAAGAGACGTTTCATAGCTCGCCACTCCCGGGTGAACCGGGTCGCCCAAGAGGATGCCTGCGTGGAAGGTTGGGAGCCGCTCGAAGCGGCGATCACAGGGACGCCCGACCCTGATGACCGCCACGTTGTCGCAGCCGCGGTTGGAAGGTGGCTCAGTGCACGAGTCGGTCCTGATCACGCCAGAAGGGAGCCTTGAGGGCCTTCTTGTCGACCTTGCCCGTGGTCGTGAGGGGAAGGTCGTCGACGAAGTCGATGCTCTTGGGCGCCCAGACCCCACCCTTGCGCTCCTTCACCAGCGTTTTCAGGTCGTCGGCACCGACCGCCGAATCCGGGGTGCTGACCACGATCGCTTTGACGGCTTCGCCCCACTTCTCGTCGGGAACACCGATCACAGCACATTGGGCGACATCGGGGTGGGTCAGCAGTACGTCCTCGATCTGCCGGGGAAAGACATTGAATCCGCCGGTGACAACCATGTCCTTCTTGCGGTCGACAACGTACACATAGCCCAATTCGTCCACGTAGCCGATGTCGCCGGTGTGCACCCAGCTATCGCGGATCGTACCCGCGTCCTGCGCGGCATCGACGTAGCCGACCATTCGACCTGGCTGCCGACAGCAGATCTCACCGACCTCACCGACCGGTAGGACGCGGTCCTGATCGTCTTGTATGGACAGTTCCACATGAGACATGGCGCGGCCGGCCGATCCCAGACGCCCGACTGCTGCCGGGTCGTTGAGGTCATGGTCGTCCTTTGTCAGGCAGGTCATGAAGCCGGGCTCGGTTCCCGCGTACGTCTGAGTGAAGACCTGGCCGAACAGCTCGATGGCCGACCGAAGCCGATCCGGAGCGATCGGCGACCCCGCGTAGACGACGGTCCGCAGCGACGACAGGTCGACCTCGTCCCGGCGCGGGTGGTTGAGCATCTGATAGATCACCGTGGGAACCAGTGCTGTGGCGGTGACCGCGTGTTGCTCGACTACATCGAAAAGGAGATCGACGTCGAGTCCGGGTAGTAGCACGAGGGTTCCGCCGTGGAGCAGTGTCGGCAACACGAATATCTGCGCGAAATGGGTGAGAGGTGCGCCCAGCGCGAAGACCTCACCGGCGCGCACGTCGCCGATCTCGGTACCGGACGGAATATGCATGTGCAGGGTGCGCTCATGCGAGTTCTTCACTGCCTTGGGCTGGCCGGTGCTACCCGAGGTGAACGAGATGCTCACCAGATCCTCAGGCTCCACGTGGATAGAGGGAGGCGTTGCCGGCTGATTGTCGAATACCTCCTTGAAACTCAGCTCGTCCGACGGCTCCGATACTTCAGTCGCGGAGGCGGGAACTGCCGGAATCCGGATGAAACGACGCACTGTCGGGCACTGTGCACGCAGCTGATCAACGATGTCTGCGAAGAGCTCGTGGTACACGAGAGTGGTCGCCGAAGCAGCGTTGAGGAAGTACGCGTGGTCGTGGGCAGATGCCCGTGCGGGCATCTGCACCATGACTCCGCCGGACTTCCACAATCCGTGCTGGGTCGGAATGAACTCCAGGCAGTTCGGCATCAGCATGCCGACCGCTTCACCGGGCTTCAGTCCGAGCTCGATGAATCCATTGGCCACACGGTTGGTGAAGGCACCCAGTTCGGCGTAGGTCAGCCGCCGCTCCCCGTCGATCACCGCCGTCCGTGCGGGGTAGTACCGGCAGGCCCGATCAAGCGGTTCGTACATCAGTCGCCACAGTCGCATATCCGCCATGGTCATTCCTTTCCTGAAGTGGTGTGAGGGGTCGGGGTGGGCCGCCACCTGGCCAGAGTGTCGTCGACGGCTGATCTGTACTCGGCGTCCAGGGCGGCCACGACGTCGGCGACGCTGTCGGTCTGTCTGATCGCGGAGACCGCATGCCCGGCGCTCCATGCGAACGGCCCGGCATCTGTCAGCGAGCCGAAGTCGAAGCCCGCGGTGGTGATCGCGGGATCGGGTTCGTGCTGGTCCAGCCAACTCTGCAGAATGCTGCTCGGAATCCCGCTGATCCGGCTGGTGAGACGGACGTCATCAAGGCCGGCCTCCAGGACCGCTTGGCGGTACCGCTCGTCGGCGCGGCTTTTGTCGGTAGCCAGGAACCGGGTGCCGAGATAGGCCAGGTCGGCGCCGGCCACCTGTGCCGCCAGAATCGAGCGGCCGTCGCCTATCCCGCCGGCGAGCGCGATCACCCCATCGAAACGTAGGCGGACTTCGCGGACGAACGCGAACGGGTTCGCGGCTCCGGTCTGACCACCGGCACCGGCGGTCAGAAGGACCAAACCGTCGACGCCCGCGCGAACAGCACGCTCAGCGTGCGCGACCGAGGCGACGTCGGCCAGGACTGCGATGCCGGCGCGGTGCAGCGACCGGACGACCGAGTCGGGAGCGCCGACACTGGTGATCACCGCACTGACCTGGTGATCGGCAAAGCACTCGAGATCGGCGTCGATCCGGGAGTTGGCGCGATGGACGACCAGGTTGGGCATCAACAGCCGTCCCGCATCACCGAGTCCCGACAACAGGCCGGTGAGCATGGAGTCAAGTTCCGCCGTGGTCGATGCGTTGTGTGCGGGCATCGATCCGATGATCCCGGCCGCGCATGCGGCGGCGACCAGTTCGGGTCCCGAGATCCGGGTCATCGGTGCTGCGACGACCGGGAGCCGAAGTTCGGCGATAAGGGTATGCAGACGGGCGACGCCACTGCCAGCCGTCGGAGGGGACGCCATGACGGTCAGATCTCAACGAGGATCTTGACCGCTTCGCCGGCCCGCAGAAGCTCGAACGCATCGGTCAACTGGTCGAGCCCGATCACGTCGGTCCATCCGTCGGCGCCGTATACGCCTCGCTCCATGTTGGCGATCACCTCGGCGAACTCGGTGTCGGAGTAGGTCAACGAGGTGGTGATCGTGTGCTCGCCGGTGAGCAGGGCCGTGGGGTTGAAGTCGAGTCCCCGTTCGTAGACGCTGACGACCATCAGGATTCCGTGGGGAGCGAGAACGGACAGGCCGTCGGCGAAGGCCTGCGGCACGCCTGCTGCATCGAAAACCACAGCGGCTCCAACGCCGCCGCTCACCTCGTCGACGATCGTCTGCAGATCCTGGGACGTCGGGTCGACAACCCGCTCGGCGCCGAGTCGGGAGATCGCCTGCCGTCGCTGACCGGACGGCTCGGAGACGATCACCTTTTCGATGCCGCGGGCGCGCAGCGCGAGCCAGACGCCGATGCCGATGGCGCCGCTGCCGATGACGACCACGGTGTCGTCGGCACCGGGTGCCGCGCGATTCACCGCGTGCTGGGCCACAGCGAGCGGTTCGACAAGCGCACCGGACAGCAGTGACACGGAGTCCGGCAACTTGTGTGCCATGGTCTCGTCGACGACGGTGAACTCGGACAGACCTCCGCCGGCCGCGCTGCCGCCGTGGAAGGCGAGCTGCTTGCAGATGTTCGGGGCGCCGATACGGCAGGCGGGGCATTCACCGCACGAATAGGTCGGCCTGACTGCCACCCGATCGCCGGGACCGAAGACGCCGGCACCGTCTCCGACAGCGACGACGGTCCCGGAGAACTCGTGACCGAGAACGCACGGCGCATGGGCCCCGGTCAGCGGGTGCGGTTCCATGGGGATGAAGGTCGGCGCGTTGAAGTACTCGTGCAAGTCGGATCCGCAGAGGCCGTTGTACGCAACTGCGATCTTGATCTGGCCGGGACCGGGCTCGGGTTCGGGGATCTGCTCGAGTCGGACATCGCGGACTCCGTGGTAGCGTGCGGCACGCATGGCGGACCTGCTTTCAGTGTGGCGGGGAGAGGGTCTTGTCGATAATCGAAAGGGACCGGGCCCGCCGCGCGGTCGGCGGGCCCCGGCGGATCACACGGTCAGGTAACCGCCGTCGACGGGCAACGTCGATCCGCTGATGAACGAGGCGTCATCGCTGCAGAGAAAGGCGATCGCCTTCGCGACCTCGAACGGGTCGCCGATCCGGGCGAGCGGGGTTCTGGCGACGATCCCGGCGAACACATCCGGCGCCACGGTGGCGATCGAGCGGAACAGCGGGGTGTCCACCCAGCCGGGCGCGACCGCGTTCACACGAGTGCCGTCGGCGGCGAACATCTGCGCCATCGATTTGACGAGCTGCACGATCGCGCCCTTGCTCGCCGAATAGGCAGGGCCGTCCTTGGACCCGAAGTAGCTCATCATCGAGGCGATGCAGACGATCGAGCCGGCATCACTACGGGCAAGCAGAGGCGCAGCGCGATAGCAGAAGTCCTGCACCGCAAGCAGATTGATGTCGATAACCTTTCGGAATCCGGCCGTCGTCGACTCCGCCTCGCCCATGGTCAGTCCGGCAGCGGGCACAAGGATGTCGAGGCGGTCGATGCGATCGAAGAATGCCTCGACCGATGCGTCGGCGGTGACATCGAGTTCGTGTGTGACGATCGGCAGGCCTTCTGGGGCGTCGAACCGGTCCGCCTGGAGGCCCACCGCGTGGACCGTGGCACCGAGTCGGGCCAGGTGCGTGACGGTGGCGGCGCCGATTCCGGAGGTGCCACCGGTGACGACCGCCACCCGGCCGGCAAAGGACTGCGGAGCGAGCGTGGCTTCGTTGCTCATGATCTGTCTCGTTCTCTGCTCAGCGGATGTCGGCGGTGCCGCCGCGGATCAGGTTCGGTCGCCGATCACCCTGCTGCTCGAGGGTGTTGTAGTACATCGCGAGAGTCGTGGTGGGATCGACAATGCCGGTGCAGGCGCCGTCGCCGTCGATCAGGATCAGCGCGCCGTAGAGAACGAAGGTCGCCTTGGTGATCTCGGTGTTGTCGGCAGGGGTCTCCAGCGTGTGCACCGAGCCCGCGGGTTCGAAGATGTAGGACCCGGCGACGTTCATCGATGCGTCACCGTACTCCTGGTAGAACCAGCGGCCGGCGCTGGTGAAGCCGTGCACGGCACCGGTGTGCTGGTGTGTGGGCAGGACGGTGCCGGGCTGGAAACGGCCGTTGAACACGACGAAGCCGTTCTCGACGTCCGCCGCGAGCAACTGGAGGGAGAATCCGGGAGCCAGGATGCCGTGGGCCCACGGCATGTCTGTGGCGTCGAGGGTCAGAGCCGGTGGAATGTTCATGGTAGTCATCGCTGGGCCTTTCCGGGCTGCGGCACAAGTGCGGGATATGGGCTGCGTCACTGTGTGACAGATCCCAGTATGGATGCCATGTGATTCCCATTGCTTGACAGAACGCGACGGATTTTTGACAATTTACGACATGTCGGATCTGATTCGGGCGACGTCGCTCACACACATCTCTGAGCTCATCATCGATGCCGGTGGGGATCCGGCCGAGATGTTCGCGTTGGTCGGGTTCGACAGATCGATCGAGCCTGCGTTCGGCGCGTTCGTGCCGTACTCGAAGCTGGCGCAGTTGATGAACACCGCGGCAACGACTCTCGGCATCGCGGACTTCGGGTTGCAGTTGTCCCGCTACCAGGACTTCGCGATGTTCGGCCCCGTGTCGGTGCTGATTCGCAACGCGCGGACTCTCGACGAGGCACTCACCGGTCTCATCCGGTACCTGTACACCTACACTCCGGCAGTAGTGGCCTCGGCACGGGGAAAATCAGCGGAGCTGTCGGCCTTCACGTGGAAGTATCGGGTCCGGCGAATGCCTCAAACGGCCCAGCTGACCGAACTCACGGCCGCTGTCGTACTCGACATGCTCGAACGGATCACCGGCGGTGAGTTCACCCCTGTACGAATCCGAATGACACATCAGCAGCTGTCCTCAGATGCGACCTATGGCCGGCACTTCACATGCCCGATCGAATTCGAAGCCGACGCCAACGAGATCATCTTCCTTGCCGCCGACCTGGATCGGCCGATCAGTGGCGACCAGCAGGCGTATCTGCTCGCAGAGCAATACCTGACGAGCCAGGTCCACCATGACAAACCAAGCGGGCAGGTTCGCGAGATCTTGATCAAACTGCTGCCTCTCGGCGAAGCGGACCTCGCGTCGGTGGCCGCGGCGATGCTGGTCCACCCTCGGACGCTGCAGCGTCGACTCCACAACGAAGGCCTCGGATTCGAGGAGGTTCTTGCGGAGGTACGGCGCACCCGGGCGATCGAGCTGCTACAGACGACCGAACTGCCGATGGCGGTGATTGCCCGTGAGCTCGGCTATGCCGAGCAGAGTTCATTCGCACGGAGCTGCGTCCGCTGGTGCGGAGCATCACCGTCCGCAGTCCGGCGGCGCGCACTCATGAGGTAGCCCAGCCCTCGCATCGGCGGCGTTACGCGCCGGCAGAACACGTCGACAAGCAGCTGATCACAGTAGGATCGGCCGCCGAGCACCTGGCCCGCGCGGCGCGCGCCCCGGCCTGATAGGTTCACCGCCCACTCACCCGAAACCAGCACCGCCGCCCCACGTCGAGGCCATCGAACGGGGCGGCGGTGTTGTCTGTTCCGAAGGTGCCGAAAATGGCAGTAGCGGCCCGAATCGGGCCGCTACTGCACGTATTTTGCACGCTGGCCAGCAATAACGCTCTGACCTGGTGGTCCCGGCTGGGATTGAACCAGCCGAACGGGTAAATACCGCACCCGCCGACACCTCGGCAAATACCTCCAGAAATCTGACTCTACTAGGTGTACTTCCCCGTGAGGTTGTGAACGCGTAGGCGTTCGATGGGGGTGAGTCCGCCGATGCCGGTGTGGGCTCGGTGGTGATTGTAGTTGTGGAGCCAGTCGTGGTAGGTGGCTGCGCGGGCGTTCTCGGAGGTGTAGGCACGCGCATAGCCACTCGCCGGCCAGAGTGCGGTTGAAGCGTTCGACTTTCCCGTTGGTTTGCGGCCGGTACGGTCGGGTCCTTGTGTGTTTGATGTGGTCACCGAGCGATTGCGCGAAAACCTTTGATCGATAACAGGACCCGTTGTCGGTGAGGACTCGTTTCACGTGATTCCATACGCGGTGAAGAAAGTGTTGGCCCGGGTCCAGAACCCGGCCGCGGTCTCCTCGCGTTCGTCGGTGAGGATCTCCGAATACGCCAGTCGGGTGTGATCGTCGACGGCGTGATGCAGGTACGCATACCCTGGCCGCTGCTGCTTCTTACCCCTGGCGCCCTCGGCGCGGCCCAGCACGCGGTGGCCGCCGCCGTCGGGGATACGGCCGAGCTTCTTGATATCGACGTGGATCAAGTCACCGGGGGCATCGTGCTCGTACCGGCGCGGTTTCGGTGCACGTACGGGCAATCCGGTGGCCTGATCGAGATGACGCAGCAGCGGCATCCGGTACCGGCGCAGCACCGCCTCGACGGTGGATTGGGCGAGCTTCAGGTGCGCGGCGATGCGTGCTGCGCCCCAGTGACGCAGGAAGCGTAGCTTGATGATCCGTCGTTCCCGGCGCTGTGGTAGCCGGTGAGGTGAGCGGTGTGGGCGGCTGGACACATCGGACATACCGGCTGCGCCGTGCTCACGGTAGCGGTCAGCCCACTTCTTCGCTGTGGCCTGTGAACAGTTGAACCGTTCAGCTGCTCAACTCACCCTGACACGTAGGGGTGGTCCTCGACGACGCGCCGAGCCAGACTCAGGCGTCCACGTTCGGTCAGGAAAGCATTACGGTGGGTCATGAGGGCCTCTCGGTGTTCGGCGTGTGTGTGGTAACCACACCGACACCGGAGGCCCTCACCCGTTCACAGCCGCCACGCCGTTCACAACCTCCCTGGGAGCTACAACTAGGAACGCACCGAGAACCGGACCACCCACCGCAACGGGCACCGCAGCAAGACGATCTCGACCACGTCCGGGAATGTCGAACTCAAGATCCCCACGCTGCGGTCCGGATCGTTCTTCCCATCGCTGCTCGAGCACCGCCGGCGGATCGACAAGGCATTGCACGCCGTGATCATGAAGTCCTACGTGCACGGGGTGTCCACTCGTAGTATCGACGACCTCGTCGCCGCACTGGGCGTGACGTCGGGAATCTCGAAGTCGGAGGTCTCCCGGATCTGCGCCGGCCTCGATGACGAGGTCGCCCGATTCCGGGAACGGTGCCTGACGCACACCACCTTCCCGTACGTCTACTTCGATGCCACCTACTGCAAAGTCCGGTTGGGAGCACATGTCCTCTCCCGGGCCCTTGTCGTGGCGACCGGAGTGTCGATCGAGGGCACCGGCGAGGTGTTGGGTACGGCGGTGGGCGACTCGGAGTCGTTCGAGTTCTGGCGCGAGTTCCTCGCCAGCCTCAAGGTTCGGGGCCTGTCGGGAGTGCACCTGACCATCTCCGATGCCCATTCAGATTTGAAAGCTGCTGTGACACAACAATTCACCGGTGCTTCGTGGCAGCGGCGCAGGGTGTATTTCATGCGAAACTTGCAGGGTGCGGTCGCCTCGAAGCATGTGCCGCCGGTGAAGACGATCTTTGCACACACCGATCCGGTCGAGGTGACCGCACAGTGGGATCAGGTCGTGGATACCCTTGTCTGCCTCGGGCCCGAAGGTGGCGTCGATGATGGAATCGGCCAAGCACGACGTGCTCGCGTTCACCGCGTTCCCGCGGGCGCACTGGCAGAAGATCTGGTCGAACAATCCGATCGAGCGGTTGAACAAGGAGATCAAGCGCCGAGCCGACGTCGTGGAGATTTTCCCGAATCCGGTGGCGTTCCTCCGTGTGGCGACGGCGGTGGCGATCGAGCAGCACGACGAGTGGCAGGTCACCCGCCGCTACGTCTCCGATGTCAGCATGACCGAACTCCGGGCGGTGATCGCCGCAAAGGAACACGCCACCACACCCACCCACAAGAAGGTGCAGATGCTCGAAATCAGCTAGCATTCATCATGACTCGTTGATTACTACAGTTGATCCGAAGTCCACCACTCCACGGGGCTCTATCGTGAGATGTCATGTTCCGACCTACAAGTCCGTCACTATCGGATCGTCGGGGAGATCTTTTCGGCGAACCTTGAATGCGATTCGGCCTGCCGGCGCCGACGCCAACGGCAGTGCGCACGAGAACAGCGTCGCAATGTGCTTCGGGTCGGTTACGTCGGGCAACAGTTTCGGGTCGGTCACGCCCTTCGCGTCGTGGAATCGTGCCGATGTGCTGTCACCGGCAAAGGTCAACAGGAATGCGCCGCGTGTCGCGGCCCTGAGGCCCTTGATGTGTGCGTACTCGGGCAGTTCGAGGGCTGCAGCGATCGCGCCGTCGACGTCGATCGTCTCGGCGTCGATTCCATTGGAAAGTGCATACAACGCATCACGCTGACGAGTCGATGAACCCGAGAACTGCCAGGGCCGATCGTCGCGGCGAAATCGACGCATGACCTTCAGCTCACGTCCGCAGACCGTTCTCGTCGGGAGCGAGGCAATCTGAGGCACGATGACCACCCAATCCTTGAGCGTTCCCTCCTTGATCGCCTTACGCATGAACGCAACGTAGGGATCGAACCTGAAGTTGTTCGCCCACCTGAACTTACCGACAACGTCGATCAGCGATTCGGCATCAACTATCCCGTATCGCGCGTACCACGGCCTCGGCGCACCAGCAGGATTGATATAGAAGAACTCTCCGTCGGCATTTGCGGCATCAAGCAGATCCTGCACAGCTTCGAAGTGATGCGAATTGACCTGGTCGTCGTGTTCACCCTGCTGGTTGAAGTCGACGACCTTGCCACCCTCCCCCTGCTCGGTGAGTTCCGCATTGTACATTTTGGTGCCGCTCGTCGGCTTGAGGTACGGCAGGCTTTGATACACCAACGGCGGAACATCCATTGGCCGCACGCGGGGTCTGCCGTCATCGTTGAACCCCTGAAAGCGGCGGAGTTCCTCACGAAAATCCTCTTCGTCGCGCACTACCGCCTGGAACGACCGATACAGGTCGACAACGGTATTTCTCGGGCCGGGTACGTTGCGGCCGATATACAGTCGTACCAGGTCACGATAACCTGCCCGATATCCGAACCAGCGTCCCATCTGCATGAGTGTGTCGGCTGCCATCGTCCTGCGTGTGTAGTAGGACACCGTCAGGCCTTCGACCGTGAAGCCCCGAGAAAGCTTGGCACCGCCGACCAGGATCTTCCACACATCCCCGGCCTGAAAGTTGATGTCGTCCTGCAGGTAGTCCTTCTCCGCCACCCCGTTGACGATGACGACGGGGTTCACTCCCTCCTGGATCTTGTCCACCGCGTGCCCGATGTGGGTGATCAGGTCGGCGAAGGCGGCGATCGCGGGGGCCTCCGGAGCACGAGCCTCGGTCACCTGTCGGAAGTCTGCGTTCCACAAGTCCTGGAGTCGCTTGAGACCCATCGGCAGGTCGTAGCCTGCCGACGCCCACACTTTGCGGATGTCGTTGGCCAGCGCCGCGTGCTCGGCCGTGTTGACCGACTCGTGGACGAGCATCGTGTGGTGGCGGAAGAGTTTCGGCTGTCCGAGGACCGAGGATCGGTGTAGCTTGACTGCCCCGGCTAGGACGTACGCGTCGAGAGCCTGGAGCATTTCCTTGTCCCGCGCGTCCATATCATCCGGGTCGGCCACCAGGGAGCGCACGAATGCCTTCTCGTTGGAGTTTGCGACGGTCCGTTCCTCGTCGGCTGTGTCGTCGACGTCCGGGACTTCGTCGTCGAGATCGTGAAACGATTTTCCGCCCATATAGCCCGGCGGTGGATCGAGGCTGACGATGAAGTCCTTCGGAAACAGGTCTTCCGAGTCCTCAGGGTCAACAAAGACGTTCGCAAAAGGAGTTGCTGTGTAGCCGATATATTGTGCGCGCTTCAGTCGGATCAGTAGCTCTGAAATCCAACCATTGATTGCGGTGCGCTCTCTTGCCTCCTTGGACTCTTTGTCTTTCGGTTTCTTCGGTCTGGTGGTATTGATCGATGCCTGATCGGCTTCATCATCGATAATGAGCGTAGGGATCTCACCGAGATCCGTTTTTGTGGACTTCAAGTCACTGACGAGCTTCTTCAGAACTGTCGAATTCTTCTTGACGACGGCGATACGAATGTCCGGCCGGTAGAGGTTGAGCGGATCGTACAGCGGACGGGCCGGATCAACGAGGTGGTCGGTCTGACGGAAATCAAGGAAGCCCAGACCGGCCTTGAGAAGTTTGTAGTCGTCGCTGGCTCCCGTCAACCGGCGGATTCCGGGGAACCCGAGTTCCCTGGGGTCCTTTCCGTAGGAGACGAACTTTCCGTCCAACCAATCGATGTCACCGCTACCTATGTAGTCGACGGTCGCGGTCAGCTCATCGTCATCTCGGGGCACGCCGCCGAGAATGTTCTCCTCCCCCACGAGTTCCATGTCAAGGCGCCGCTGGGTCTGACTGCGCAGCAACTCGATCGTCCCGGTGAGAACGATGATGAGCTTATAGCCGGCGTCTATCGCCTTCGCGATGACACCGGTGAAGTTCGCGGTCTTTCCGGACTGAACGTGCCCGACCACGAGACCTTTCGACTGGTAGGGCTCGTCCCGTTCGGGATTCGCGAGCCGTTTGACCACCTCGTCGGTGGCGCGGCTCAATTCGCCGATCGCCGTGGCATCCCACCCCTTCGATTCCAGGACGCCCCGGTATCCGTCCCAATAGAAGGAACGGACTCCCTCCGTGTGGTACCAGGGGTCCCAGTCCGCCGGTTTGTCGGAGATTACTGTGGCCCCCGACAGGCTCACTTGGAAAGCGTGGTTTATCCGCTCCTGAGCGCGGTCTGAAAACCCAAGTGCAGTAAGGGCATTGCTCCGCCGCTCCACCGAGTGCTCTGGCGCGCCGGGCGCCCAAGCGGCGTCAGACACCGCATCCCACTTGGACAGCTGGATGTGGAACTCGAAACGGGCCGGGCTGTTGGAATCCGCGGAGGTGATCGCATCGACGAGATCAGTCTCCGAGAAATCGTCGCCCACGCCCGCGTCGTCCAGTTCGAACCGTACTCGCTTGAGCATCGGCTTGGGTTCGCTCTTGCTCATACCGCGGACGACACTCACGATTGCATCGGTGTACGGATCGGTCACGTCACGCCTCCTGCGTAGGTGTTGCACTGATGAATCCGGTGAGCGGTTCCCCCGGGTCTCCGGGCATACGCGAGGAGACGTCAACACGGTACGTCACGGCACTGACAAGGTCGCTGTGCGGAACGACCGAATGCAGGCGGCCGGGCGTCACCGCAGGGAAATCGTCGTCGACGAGGTATGCTGCCGGGGTGGTACGGAGGACGTACGCGGTCGGATAGATTGCGGCGTCGTCGTCTTCCCAGCCCACCGAGGCCAGGTATGTCGCGTACCGTTCGCGTGTTGCGGTCAGGCGGTCGCGGATGTCCTGTATCAGGCCGGGGAGGGTGAACCCGTTCGGATCGCCTCCGGCACGAATGACCTGGATCGATACCAGCCACAACGGCCGACCGGGGCTCGGTTCGAGTTGACTTGCGCCGTTGATGACGTGGACTCGGGTCTCACCCAAAGTGGTTTTCACTTCGGCGTCGAAGGCGGGAAACGCATAGTCACGATCTTCGGCCAGCGGGCCCAACCACCAGTCAATGATGGTGTCCTCGTCGAAAGTGTCCAGCATGGCGCTGAACACCAGAAGTTCACCGACCAGCCCTATCTGCTTCTCCGTCGACAGTCGAGGCTTGGCGGCGAGGATCGCTTTCATGTTGGTCATCGCAGCCGACGTTGCGGCGGCGAAGGTCGCGCCACCGTGCATCGCCTGGACGATGGACAGCATCAGTCCGTATGCCTCGGCGTGCATATTGCGCGCGTCAACGGTGAACCGACCCCAGTCACACCCGTTTCGAGTCTCGACACCGGTGCTTACTCGCTTTAGTGCGGCAGTGTCCTGAACCATGCCGGTGTGCGGAGTCAGCAGTGAGATCTTTTGCCCGGGACCGTCGATCCTGATGATGATCTCGGGGGTCTCGCTCACAGTGTGGGTCGTAACGGTCCCGCTCCGAAAGTATTTCTCCAATGTGTCCGGATTCAGTTTCCATGACGGTTCACTCATCGTGCGTTGTCACCTTCCCTTGCGCATGTTGCTCGTGAACTGCGGCGAGGAGAATTGCCTGCCAAGCGACGTTCTCACGCTTCTTTTTCGCTCCGCCGCCGGTGCCGACGAAGTGGTCTTCGAGCAGCAGCAGCAGCAGGCTCTTGACCAGCGGCGCGTCGTCGATGTCGAGGCTGGGGTGCCCCACGATGGCAGACCGGTACCTGGCGTTCAGGACAAGCCGATGATCATCGAGGTCGATGGCGTAAATCTGGTCGGCAGGTAGGAGACTCCACCGGATGTCGATCAGGTAGCCGTCGTTGGGTTCGGTGTGGGTGGCGAACGCAACCTTAACCGAAACCGGTAGCCCGTCGCCCGGCATGGGCGCCTCGATCGGCGAGGCCACGCGTTGCTTGGAAACCTTCTCGGCTCGCCTCGCATCCTCCCGGAAGGATTCGAGCGTCGTATTGTCCGCTGTCCGTGCGTGTACGAATGCGCTACGCAGTTCGTCGTCGAACGTCGTCCCGACCTTTTCGGGGTTGATCGTCACATGACGTTCCAGCTCGACTGAAAGGTCGAATGCCACGCGCGCATAACCCAGGTCAGTACTCGGCGTAGCCAGCCCGTTCCAACCACCGGTCTGTAGGAGTCGGTCGTTGCGGTAGATGTAGAGTCCCTGGGACTCGCTCTCCGAGCGCCCGCCCTGCACCAATCCCATGCTCTTGTCGTGATGGGGCCAAATGTGCAATCGGGCCACGCCGGTCACGCCCCCGACTACGACGGGCAAGTCCTTGGGGTACCCGGGCCGTCCCGCACCTCGATGGGCGAACGGATCGATGGGACGGACCGGCCGAGGCGGGCCGGGAAAGTTGAGTTCCACATCGAAGGTGTCGATGACCAGTGTCAGGTCGCCGCGTTCCAGTATCCGATGCAGCACAAGGCCGAGATGATTGACCAATGTCTGGACGGTTTCGTTGGTCCACATCCGCTGTTCGACGTCACTTGACGAGGTAAGGAACGTTTGGACGTCCTGCCACTCCACGATGGTGCCGGATTTCATCGGAAATCCGACTTGTGCGTCGGCCAGGTGGTCGGTGGCGTCGGCAACGGAGAATTCCTCAACCACCGGACCTGTGTCGATGGTCTCTCTGCGCAGGCGCCGGCCGACCGGCGGTGAACCGTAGCGCCGCGACCACACGATCAACGTATTTGCCTGACTGAGGGATGCGGCTTTGAGGCCGATACCGAAGTGTCCGAGGTCACCACCTCGGTAGTCCCGTTTCCGCGCGTAGGTCATCGCATTGTCGATGCCCGCCGAGTCCATCCCCGACGCGTCGTCGATTACCCGCAGCCCGACCGGGCGTGCTCCCCGCATCAGGAATCGGACGAGCACGTGCGCGGCGCCGCAGTCGACGCTGTTGTCGACGAGGTCGGCCACTGCGGACGCCAGTGTGTGGTGCCTACCGATCGCCGAAGTGATCGACGGGTCGGGCGGGGCGACCCGGGATCCGATCGGTTGGGGCGCGGACATCGACGCCACTACAGGTCCTTGAAACCGCTGTTCGACACGCCGAGATCGCCGGCGTTCTGCTTCACCGCTCTGACGGTATTGGCGTCGAAGCCGTCGGCTTTCTGCGCATCGACGGTCAACGTGATGTCCAGGACGTCCGGACCGGCGTTTCGTAGTACCTCCAGGATTTCTTGGGCGATCGTGTGCAGGTCGCCGGGCATGTCCGCGGCGGGGTCGACGACATGTCGGAGAGAGAATGTCGCGTTGGCGACCTTGGCGGAAGGCTGCGGCGAGACCGGTTGCACAGGTGGAACTTTGAGTCCCGGTCCCGGACCCGGCGTCGGGGAAGGCGACGGATCGGGAGCCGGTTCGTTCTTCTGTTCGTGTTCACGCTCACGCTGTGCGACTGCAAGATCCGGCCGCACGACCAACGTCTTCTCGTCGAACGGACCGAACTCCGTGTCCTCCACCGGAACTGTCAGTCCGAGGAAGTCGCCGGTGGTCGAGTCGAACCCGGTGGCGAGCGCGAATCCGGTATCGACGAAGGCCGAGTCGAACAGCGTTTCCTCCAGCGCCCTGACCAGCACCGACTTATCGCGCAGCCGGTGTAGGTAGGGGTAGCGGCAGTAGTAGGCCCACAGTTCGGTGAAGCTGATGAATCCTCGTGTCCATCGCGCGCGCAGGAACTCCTCGATGTCCAGGCGGACGACCCGATTGGCGACGTAGGAGTGAGCGGCGTCGACGGAGCCGAGCTTGGTGCCGATGCGTTTGGTGAGGTTCTTCTCCTGTCCGGTGGCCCGTACCTGTCCGACGACGAACGGTGCCTTCGGATCGTCCTGTACCGCGTGCAATCCCCAGATCCAGGTGTGGGCCAGTCGGTCGTCGACCGTCCGATTCTGGGTTTCCAGCATCGACTGCGCTTGTGCGGCTGCCGATTGGGTCAGGTCCAGGCGTGCGGTGTCGCTGAAGATGGAGTTCCATGCAAGGTAGGAGCGCACCGCGGATTCGAGTGTTCCCCATTGTTTGTCGTCCGCCGCAACGGCAACGATGGTATTCACGTTCGAGCGCGGGGCATTGCCGCGTTGCCGTAGCAGGTCGTGCACCCATTTGGAGGCAGCGGAGTCCTTGCCCTTGCCGTTGTGGGTGTATTGCGGCGGCACTACGACCAGGCGCAGATAGTCGGCTTCCTCGACATCCGATGACGTTTCGGGGTGTATGACGTCGGCAATGATGTCGGTGGAGCCTTTGAATGCCCGCTTGAGTCGGGTCGTGACCTCTGCGTGCACTGCATCTGTCGATAGCTGTGCGGCACGTTCTGCGGCGAGCCGGTTGAGCGACGGTTGGGTGTCATACCAGTACCTTCCGTCCTCGGAGTAGTAGTGCGACGACTTCTCCTGCAGGCCGTCCAGCGCAGACCCGATGTTGCCCAGCACATCACCGGGCATCGCGACACCGAGCGTGATGCGTTTGCGGTCTTTGCCCTTGAGTGCGGCATTGAGGGTCGGGGTGGATTCCACGAAGATCGCGCGCGCCGTGCGTAGGGCAAGCGAGCGGTCACCCAGGGCCGGGCGTTCGGCGTCGACGATGCGGGCGACCGCATTCTCACCGTCGATCTCGGACTGGAGGATCGCATCCCAGGCGGTGCCTGCGTATTGCACGATCTCCGAGCGCACCGGTTGTGCGTCCAGGGGAACCGATCCGGCCATGATCAGCGGTGACGGATCTTCGAGTTGGTAGAGCTGATGGACGACGTGGCTCATGAAACGCAGGACGCCCCGAGTGCGTTGAAACTTTTCCAGAGTGGACCAGTCCGAGTAGAGCCTGTCCAACAGTTCAGGGTGAATCGGATACGCAGCCTTGATACGCGCCTCGTAGTCGGACGCCCCGACGCCGGTCGGAAACTCCTTGGGATGGTGGCGGTAGTAGTCGGTGAACCGG